>Ga0180437_10001891_pt1 | contig 34832 bp, 42 predicted proteins | sample SS_ome_4_FD_132410 | JGI IMG/M metagenome (GOLD analysis project Ga0180437, IMG submission 132410) | Hypersaline lake sediment archaeal communities from the Salton Sea, California, USA - SS_3_D_1 metaG | ecosystem: Environmental > Aquatic > Non-marine Saline and Alkaline > Hypersaline >... | reverse complement strand
CGGCGGCGCTTCGGTCGTGGTGGTTGTCGGCGGAGCTGCTTCGGTCGTGGTGGTTGTCGGCGGCGGCAGCTCGGTCGTGGTGGTCGTTGGGGGCGGGGCCTCGGTCGTGGTGGTCGTGGGCGGCGGCGCGTCGGTCGTGGTGGTGGTCGGCGGCGCTGCGTCGGTCGTGGTGGTTGTCGGCGGCGGCCCCTCGGTCGTGGTGGTCGTTGGGGGCGGGGCCTCGGTCGTGGTGGTCGTGGGCGGCGGCGCTTCGGTCGTGGTGGTTGTCGGCGGCGGCGCTTCGGTCGTGGTGGTTGTCGGCGGAGGTGCTTCGGTCGTGGTGGTCGTTGGCGGCGGGGCCTCGGTCGTGGTGGTCGTAGGAGGCGGCGCCTCGGTCGTCGTGGTCGTCGGCGGAGGGGCCTCAGTCGTGGTGGTCGTGGGCGGCGGCGCTTCGGTGGTCGTGGTCGTCGTAGCCGCCGCCTCGTTCAGGTCCAGGTTCGCCACCTGCCCGCTGAGCGGGTTGGGCGCCCCACTGTTGTGGGTATTGATGGCAAAAATGGTCGAGTAGGTGCGGTTGTCCTGCGTGGCGATGGTCAGCGTATCCCACAGGACGCCGCCGTGCGAGCCCGTGTAGATGCGTATATCCCAATCGTTGCCGTCGCGGTCGATCTGGACATATGCCCAGGTATCGCGCCCAAAGGCGACAGTCTGGTCGTTGTCGCCGTCCTCCGTCTCGCGCACGTAGAGTATGGGATTCGCCTGATACCAGCGGAGGTACACGGCTTCTTCCCAGTTCGTGTTCCACCTATATGCATTGTCCACGCTGTTGGCAACCGCCCAAATCACGGCGATGCCATCTGGCCCGTCGTAATCCGTGACCTGGCTGTCGAGGTGATGCTCGAACGTCGAGCCGAAGGTGTGGCCCGCCTCGTAGACCCAGCAGTCCTCGGCGCGCGTCAGGCCCGTAAACGTGATCGTATTCTGGGCTATGTCGAGCCGGCCGTTCGTGTCTTGCTTGGTGTAGGTGGTGAAGTCTTCGTATGGGTCGGCCAACTCCCGCGCCTGGGCGCTGCCGGCGAATACCGTGGCCAGGTCGATGCTCTGCAACGCCGCGGAATCGTCCCGCAGCTCGCGGGTCTGGGCCTTCTGCCCCAGCCACGGCGAGGGCTCCGCCTCGTCCCGCGCCCGCTCGGCCAGGGGCCACAGGGCGTGGCGCAGGCGCACGATCTCGCGCGAAATCGCCCGGTTGCGGGGCAGGAACTCACGGCGTTCCCACTCCAGGGCGTCGGCGGGGTTCATCGCCGCGCAGCGCTGGTTGCGGTCCCTGCGCGCCTTCTCGCGCAGGACCTCCAGCCACTCGTACCGCTCCTGGTCGGTCGTGAGCGCTTCGGGGGTGTTGAGGCTCAGATCCGCCACTTAGAGTCCTTCCAGCATCGTGATCCAGGTCACGAGCCAGTCGTCGAAGTGCACGGCCGCCCAGGTCGCCAGGGCCAGCAGGCCCAGCAGGGCCGCCCAACAGCAGGCCGCCATCCATATGCCGGTCGCGCGCACGTCATGCCTCCAGCCCGGCCTCCTTTTTGATGGCGTCGACCACGGCGTCGACCCGCTTCTTGCCCACGGCCGTGGCGGCCGCCGCGATCTCGCGCTTGGTGCCCGCCTCTACCTTCTCCGCCTCCTCCACACCCACAACAATCGCGCGCAGAGCCGTCCAGGTGTCCCGCCCTTTCCGCCTGGCCAGTAGGAACCAGACGACGGCCGCCAGGCCGACCAGGGGGACCGCGAGCGCGACCCAGGGGTATCGGTCCACCAGCACGCCGGCCGCGATGAGCGCCGCGCCGCCGGCGGCCAGCCCCAGGCCCGTCCAGACCTGCTTGAGCCAGACCAGCACGAGCGTGCCGGCCAGCACGGCCAGGCCGCCCATCACAAAGAGCGGGTTGCTGCCCGTCGAACGGGCGCGCTCCCAGAAGCTCACGGGCGATTCCCCTCCACCGGCCTCCGGGCCGGACGGCAGGCTCACCGGGGGAGCAGAGGTGTCCAGGCTCTCGGGGGCTTCCGGCGTCAGAATGGTGGCCCCCTGGGCTGTAGCCGCTTCGCGCCTGGCGGCCCCGCCGCCCTGGCTCTGCTCGCGGCACGTGGCCTCCACCGTGACCGCCGGCCGCAGGGCCTCGCGCACGGCCCCCAGGACGACGTCGCCCAGGCTGGCGGGCACGGCCTCCGGCAGATCGGGCAGGTCGCCCAGCTCGACGGGGCCCGGCCCCGGCTGCCAGACCGTGATTGTCACGCGCCGATCCGTGTCGACCGTGGGGTGCGTCGTCTCGCTCGAGCGCGTGGCCACCGAGCGCCCCGCGCGGATCCACGTGCATCCGACGGCCGAGACCAGCGTCAGAAGCAACATCAGTCGGATCGTCATGTCCTTACCTCCAGGATCTCTTGGGTCTCGCGTTGGAGGCCCTGCCAGGCGCGCAGCCGCTCGAACACCTCGCCTCGGCGCTCGTAGTGGCCGCGCTTCGTGCACAGCGCCCGCCCCTTGTACTGGGTCTTAAGCTCGCGCCAGCGCTTGCCGAGCTCGCCGGGGATCAGGCAGCCGCCGGCGCGCCCGCCCGTGATCGAGAGGCAGACGTTGATGTCGTCGCCGAGCCGCTCGGTGGGCGGCACCTGATCAAAGGGCGGGTTGACCAGGGGCACACGCTGAAGCAGCTCGCGCCGGAGCAGCATAAAACGGCCCTTGACAAAGTCGACGCGGCGGTCCTGCTGGTTCTTGGTCCCGTTGATGTGGCGCCAGGCGCGGAAGGGCCGGCCGTCGATGCGCTCGACGCCGAAGAAGCCGACGACGCCGTCCGGGCACTTGGTCCGGTGCGCCTCGACGGCATCTTCGAGCACGCGCACGTCGCCCAGCAGCAGGTCGTCGTCGTGCGTGCAGACGTAGGGCGTGGTGGCCAGGCCGGCGAGGAGCCAGCGCGGCCAGCAGCGCTCGTTGACGCTGGACTGAAGGTGCAGCCCCACGAGCGGGTGCTCTTCGAGGGGGACGCCCTCGCCGCCGTCCTGGTGGAAGAGCAGCGGGTTGCCGTTGTTCCAGACGTAGACAGTCAGAGGCACGGTTTGGGCCGCCAGGCGGTCCAGGATGGGGCCGATGTTGTCGGGCCGGCCCCAGTTCAGCAGCAGCACCGTCACGAGGGGGGCCGCCCCGTCCGCACGGGAGGACGCGCCGCCCGCCGAAGGCCCAACGGGCGGCTGTTGTGGCACGGCCGGGGCGGCGGTCTGCGCACGGGCGTGGCCGGACGCCCGGCGCTGTTTCGCGCGGTTCTTGAGCTGGTGCTCGATTCGCTTCTTCTCCTTCTTGATCTGCTCGTGCTCGATCTGCCGGCGGTCAGCGGCCGGGTGCATGATGATGCGTCCGCCGGGCCGGACCAGGCCCTCTGCAACGGCCCTGCACTCCCCTTGCAGCTCGCCCCCGACGAGGACCAGGTCGTAGGGGCTGGCGTCGCGGTCGGCCCAGAGGCGCGGGCGCTCGACATAGTCCTTGTCGAGCGAGATCTGCTCGAGCTTGATCTCCGTGGCCTTGCAGATCTCGGCCCAGTTACGGTAGCGGTGGCCGTCGAGCTCGATGGCGTGGATCGCGGCGTCGGGCGCCAGGTCGCGCAGGCGGAGCAGGGCCTCGCCGGGCCGCCAGCAGAGGACGCGGGCGCCGGCCGGCAGCGCGCGGGCCGCCGCCTCCACCTCGTCCATCCACTCGTGATCCGGATGCCGCTCGGCCACGGTGGCGCCCTTGCCGCACAGGTGGGTCCAGATCTCCGACACCGGCCTCTTCCATGTGTCGACGGGCACCGGCTGGATGCCCTGGAGGATGCGCGCGACCTCCTTCTGCCCCAGGCGGTTCTCACACCAGGCGCGGAAGCGCAGGTCGAAGACCTCCGGAGGCAGCAGCAGGCCCATGGCGCGCGTGATGTTGCGCCACTTCTGCTTGCCGGCCTTGGCAATCGGGTTCGCCTTCTTAAACAGGTGGCTGATCCACTCGTCCCGACTGGCCAGGATCGGCACGTCGAGCAGGAAAGCCTTGACGTCGAGGGCCTCCTCGCTGTGGCCCCAAAGGCCGGCGGTGTCCTCCCAGAGCTGCCCGGTGGGCTCGGATAGTCGGTCGATGGTGTCCCGGCTCATGACGTAGCCCGCGCCCATCATGCCGGGCACGCGACCGAAGGGCTGTTCAGGCACGGCGAGCCGCCACTTGGGCTGGAGGCCGCACTCGCGATTCCAGAAGACGCAGCAGCCGTGGTAGCCGGGCTTCTGCTGGTTGAAGTGGCAGCAGGAGCTGCAGATGACGGCCTCGGTCGTGAGGGCTTTGTGCGCCAGCGCCTCCAGCCCGCCCGGCTTGAACCGCATGTGGGCGTCGTGGAAGCTGAGGACGTGGCCCGTCGCGGCGGCGGCCCCGGCGTTGCGGCTGCGGCCCACGCCCCAGGGCTCGTCGTGGCGGATGTAGGTGAGCGTGGCATCGCCCAGATTCCAGTCGTCGCGCCCGTCGCAGGAGCCGTCCGTCGAGGCATCGTCGATCAGAATGATCTGGAGCTCGGCGTCGTTCACGGACGCGGCGGCCGACTCCAGGGTTTGGCGGACCTGCTCGCCCTCGTTGAAGGCCGTGAAGATGGCGCTGATGGAGAGGCGCTCGATCCGCTCGGGGCAGCTCGCGCACCGCTCGCGCGGCACGCTCCTCACAACCGCGTCGAGGCGGCGGCAGGCGACCTTGCGGCGGCACGTGCGGGAGGGCGAGCCGAAGATGCAATGGCCGGCGCCCCCCTCGGGCTCCGCGGCGCGGGGTTTCTCGGCCGGCAGCCCCTCGGCGGCGGCGTCCCGGAACATCTGCAGGCGGTCCTCTCGGCTCACTTCGGCTCCTCCATCGGCTGGATATCTCCCTCGAGGATGGCGTCGGCCGTCTCCGGCAGAATCAGCCCGGCCCGCACCGGCAGCAGCAGGCGGCGGGTCATTTCGTGCTCGTCGAGCCCGCGGACCAGGGCCGCGACGAGCGGCCCGAGCACCTGGCGCTCGCGCACGAGACGCTTCGCCCCTGCGGCCGCGCGTTCGGCGTCCAGGTCGACCGGCTCCAGGTCGCGCCAGAGGCCCAGGGGGCAGTTGTCGACCGGCCCGGCCATGAAGTCGTTGTCGAGCACGAGCTCTTTATCGAGCGCGATGCAGCGGGGCCACCGCCAGACGCTCGCGTGCGCATTGCGCCGGTGCTCACAAGCCGCGCAGCGGCGGATGCGTGCCTGGAACGCGCCGGGATCCATCACGGGGCCTCCGTGGATGTGACGTTGCAGTTGTAGACCGTGAGCGAGCCGGGACAGTGGTCCTCGCAGTTCAGGTGCGAGACGTTCGAGTAGTTGCCGCCGGGGCAATCGTTGTTGGCTGGCCGGTGGTAGGTGCAGCGGATATTGCCACAGATCCCGTTGTTGACTTCGAAGCTCCAACCCGGCAGGTTGCCCGAGCGGGCGCACTGGATGCTGACACTGATGGCCGTGTCGGTGGAGGAGTCGAACCACCAGACGCAGGGGTCGACTTCGTCTTGGACGAACGTCATCAGCCCGGCCGTCGGGAAGATGTTGGTGCAGTCCTCGGGATCATCGCTGCAACCGAAGCTGCCCACGTCCACGCACAGGGTGTAGGGGCAGAGGCTGCACGAATCTGGGCAGCCCGTCGTGGTCGTGGTCGGCGGTTCGGCCTCGGTCGTGGTGCCGCCCGCCGGCTCCGTTGTCGTCGGGCCCCCGGCCTCGGTCGTGGTGCCGCCCGCCGGCTCCGTCGTGGTGGGGCCGGGCGCTTCAGTTGTGCCGGGGCCGGGGCCGCCGCCCGACGTTGTGGTGGTCGTCGGGGGCTCCGGTGCCTGGGTCGTCGTGGAGCCGGGCGCCTCGGTCGTCGTTGTGCCAGGCGCCTCGGTCGTCGTTGTGCCGGGCGGGGCCTGGGTCGTCGTAGTGCCGGGCGCTTCGGTGGTCGTCGTGCCGGCGGGCGGCTGGGTCGTGGTCGGCCCAGAGGGAACGGTGGTCGTCGGGCCGGGGGCCTCGGTGGTCGTGGTGCCGGGAGGCGCTTCCGTCGTCGTGATGGGCTCGATCTCGCTGCCGTCGTCGTGGATCTCGGGGGCGTCCGTCTGGCAGTCGTAGATGTCCTCGCTCAGGTCGAGGTCGCGCGCGGCGAACAGGTTCATCTCCAGCCGCCGCTTCAGCTCGGAGTACTCTTCGAGCATGAAGAAGGTGTTCGCCACGCGGATGTCCGTGGTGTCGGTGCGGAGATCCCAGGTGACCTCAACGGCATTGACGGCCAGTGTCTCCCATGTCATGGGATCGAGCGTGCACTCGGGCGCCTCCGTGGTGCTGGCCTCGCCGCAGACGAGCGGGCCGAGGTTGACGACGTTGTAGCGGCGGCTGAGGGTGTAAGAAGCAAAGTCAACCTCGTCGACGCGCAGCGTGCCCTGGCGGCGGACGTTGCAGTAGAGCTCGAGCAGGCGCTCGGCCAGGATGCCCATGGCCACCTCGTCGTCGGCCTCGCCGGCCTGGGGGTAGCTCGTGGTGTGCTTGAAGGCCGGATCGTAGACCGTCCGCGTGCGCTCGTAGCCGTAGCAGTGGTAGGCGTCGCCGTCCGGGCCGGCCGTGACGGTGAACGGGATCTCGGCCCAGTACCAGCCCCACAGTTTCTCGCCGACTCCGAGCGCGGGCACCTCGTTGAAGCCGATGATGCCGCAGGGCTTCATCCAGGTCGGGTAGACGTGCGAGGAGGGTGAATAGATCGTCTTGGCCCCGGCGTCCGTGCCCACGTAGACGCGGGGAGTGAAGCTGTAGCCCATGTAGCCGGCGGGCGGCGTGTAGGCGCTGGCGTCGTCGATGGGGCGGGAGCAGAAGCGGCGGGTCTCCTGGCACAGGGCGTGGTAGGCGGCATCCCAGTCACGCCAGGGGGCGGCAACCTGTTCGAGCTCGCCCAGGTTGCCGCTGCCGGGATTCCCCGTCCCTTCGATGTTGGCCGGCTGCTCTTCCTGCAACCGGTCGGTGCCCTGGATCGCGATGGTGGAGCAGACGCCGTCCAGGCTCCAGGTCAGCTCGTTGCCCAGCAGGCGGTAGTCCGTGCCGCCGGCGTCCTGCCACTGGCCGTGCTCGCCGGCCTCGATGTCGGTCTCGGGCAGGGCGTTCAGGTCGCGGAGCACCAGTGCCCCCGTATTGGGATGGATATACCAGCCGTAGAATCCGCCGTTGAGGGCCACCAGCAGGCTGATCGCGTCGGCCACGCTCGTGTTGTCCACCACAAACTCGCCGACGACGCTGTCCAGGGCGAGCCAGTCGGCAGCCGTGTAGCCCGCGACGTCGGCCATCGTCAGGTAGGTATCCACGATGCAGCAGGCGTCGCCGTGGTGGGCGGGGATGTCCGAGCCGAGCGCGGGCAGGCCCAGAGCGTGCTCCAGGATGTCGATCACGATCTCGCCGGCCGTCCACTTGCCGCCGTCCGCGCCGGGCGAGTCCTCGCCGCCCTGGCCATCCGTGCACAGCATGCCCCGGCGATTCCAGATGTAATAGCCGCGCCCGTTGATGCGGACCGGTTCGTTCTCGAGGCGGAACCGCTTCCCCCTGGCAATGATCTCGACGCCCTCTGAGCCCACGCCGCCGGGCCGGATCACCGTCACGTTCCCCCGGAAGCGCACGCTGCCGCCCTCTTCGATCCGCACTTCATCCCACATGCGGACGCCGGTGGGCGCGTCGTGGCAGCCGGCGTAGGTCAGGCCCGCCTCCCACGGCGCGATGTAGCTGGCCTGCACGTAGTCGACGTGCAGGTTCACGTCGGCGTTCAGCACGCCATCGATGTAGACCGAGCAGTCGGCCAAAGGTCAGCCCCGTTGCTTGCGTCTCCAGATCTTGCCGATCACCACGACGACGAATGTGACGGCCAGCACCGCCAGCCAGAGGCCCCAGGGCGGCTGCGTGCCACCGGGCAAGCTGCGGGCCAGGCATCGCGCGAGCAAGCCCACGAACAGGAGCACGTGGAAGCCCGTCGCGGCAGCCGAGCCGGCGTCGCCCGCCCCCAGCATCAGGTAGAAGCCCCGCACGGGGCAGCCGTTCTCCCAGTAGTCGCCCAAGTCGCTCATGGCTCACACCTCCATCAGAAACTCGGCCTCGATGGCCGTGTGGTTCAGGTCCGTCAGCCCCGGCCGGACGCTCTCCAGCAGCACGTCGGCGTAGGTGTTGCCGTTGCCGGTAAGATCGACGTGCCGCGGGCCGATCCCGCGCACCAGGGCCTCGACGGCCTCCCAGATGGTCTGGGTCGTATCGACCAGGTGGCTCGTCACGATCAGGCGGATCCGCGCGTTGCTGGCGGGGCCTCTCGCGCGGGCTCCCCGGCAGCGCGGGATCTCGCGCAGGGGATAGCTGCGCGTCATTTCGATTCGGAGGCTGACGCCGTGGTCGCCAACGTCGGCGGCGTCGACCTGGTAGTTCTGGGCCGTGCTCGTGCCGCCGTACGTAGCGGGCGCGGCCGGCACCGCGCCGAACGCGCCCTGCGCCGAGACCTCGGGGGCCAGGAAGGTGTAGCGCACGTCCGCGAAACGAAAGGCCTGCACCTCGCCGCTGGCCCCGACGCAGACGGCGTCGCCGAAAACGGCCTGGTTGCCCAGATTGTCCTGCACGCCCAGCTCGCCGGGGTCGCTGGTAGCGAGGGCCAGCAGGATCTCGTAGATCCAGCGCTCGGCGTCGCCCATGTTGGCGCGCAGGCGCTGGCCCCTCACGCTCAGCTCCTGCGTGCCGCCTCCGGAATCCAGGATCCGCGCCGGGCTGCCGTGCGGCGTCAGGCTCAGGTTGCGGCGGTAGCCCGTGGTCGACGCGAACACGTGCGCGCCGAGCTCGATGTTGATCGAGCCATCGTTGAAGTATCCGGCTGCCACGTCGCCCTCCCGTCAGGTCCGCGCCTCGCTCAGGCGTCTGAAGCGCATCCGCAGGTCGAGGAAGTCGCCCTGCAACTTTCTGATTTCATCCTTCATTTCCTCTCCAGCGCGGAGGAACTCGAAGCCCGCCTGCTGTGCCGCCTGCTCGGCGGCGGCCGCGTTGCCGGCCATCTCGGTCATTTGGGTGCGCATCGCTTGCAAGAGCTTCGCCACGCCCCCGAACGCCTCGCCCAGCTTCATCTGAGCAGCGCCGGCCGGCGTGAGTTTGCCGCCGAACAGCCACTCGGCACCCTTCGCACCCGGCGTGATCCACCTGAGCCATCCGGGCACCCTCTCGCGCATGGCGCCGCCGATGGTCCTGCCGAGGGCGCCCTGTTGAAGGGCTGCACTCTGCTGCCTGGCGGCCCCGATAAGGCGGTCAAGGGTGCTGTTGATCTGCGTTTCGAAGCGCCGAATGAGGTCGCTCAGGAGCGACCACACGTACTTGGCGATGGCGTCTGCACCCCGCATCATAATCCCCAGGAGCTCCGGCAGGGTGGCTTGGATATCGGCCAGCAGACCCACAATCCCCTCGCGGATCGAGCCGAGCATCCGCTTGAAGCCCTCGGCGCTCCAGTCGATGCCCGTCAGCCACGCGATGGCCGCCCGCACCTTCGTGTCGACCACCTCCGCCCACTTCGCGCTCCAGTCGACCAGCTTCTTGAACCGGTCCCCGCCCACCAGCTTGATCAGCCACTCGTTCAGGTCGCTCAGGCCCTTGTTGAACCGCTCATACCAGGGCTCGGTCAGCTGCACGCGCAGGTCCTGCACGGCCCCGACGAAGGTCGACCACGGGCCGGAGCCCACGGTGGCCGCCGTCGCCGCCATGCCGCCGAAGCGCCGCTGCACGGCCGCCATCAGGTAGCCCACAAACTGCTCGGGCGTGCCCTGAAACTGGTTCTGCCCACTGAAGGTCGCGCCCTCGCGCTGGAGGTCGCGCATGGAAATGAGCGCCCGCCGCGCTCCCTCCATGGCCTCGCCGAACTGCCCGGTGTAGGCCCGCTGGAAGAGCGTGACGATCTGCTCCAGGGGCACCGACGCCCCGGCGGCCCAGTCGGCCAGGTCGCCCAGGAAGCGGCGGTAGTCGGCGCGGATCGCCGCCAGGCCGGCGGTCGATTGGAGCATCTGCATCGGCGTGAAGGGCGTGCGGAGGGACAGGTCGCGGGCGTACTTTTCGGCGTCCTTCGCCGCGTCGCCCAGCAGCTTGCGCAGCACCTGGCGGATGTCCGCCAGCTTCATGTTCTCGCGGATGCCCTTCACAAACTGCCAGGCGGTGAAGGCGCCCGCCGCCAGCACGGCCGTGGCAACGGCCTTGAACGCCCCTTTCACGATGCCGGTCACGACCCGCATCCCGACCCGCACGATGCCGGTGACGATGTTGATGGCTGCCCGCACGGCGCCCGTCACGATGCCGAGCCCCGCGCGCACGACGCCCAGCACGCCCGACATGGCGACCTTGGCGCCGGAGACCAGCACACCGAAGATGCCGCCCGTGGCCAGGCCGCCCAGGCCCAGCGTGCCGAGGATCCCGCGCTTGCCGACGAAGGCGGTTTTGGCGTTGCGGGCCAGGGCATTCATGCCCTTGGACGCCAGGTCCTTGAACTTTGCGACGATGCTGAACTCAAGGTCCTTCGCCATCGAGCCCCTCCATCACCTGCTTGCCGATACGCGACAGCGTCGCCAGCGCCTCGATCCAGCAGCGCGGCTCCCCCACAAGCTGCGCTGCCAGAACGGCTGCGCGCCGGTCCGCCGGCTGTCCCATGCGTGCCAGCATCAGTTCCTCCAGGAGGCCCGAGGGGGCGCCCGTCTCCAGCGCCCGCTCGACCTCCCTTACGAGTTTCCCGAGTGGATCAGGACGCCCTCAACCAGCCGCCGCACGACGGAGAGGGGTAGGCCACGCCAAATGGCTGACCGGATCGGGGCGTCGTGCTCGCTCGGGCATTTGCCGATGGTCCCGAGCGCGTAGGGGCCAACCAGCGAAGACAACTCCCAGCTCTCGATGGCGCGCGTGAGGATCGTGTCGACGATGCCCAGCGCCTGGTCGATCAGCTCGCCTTCCAGCGCGCCTTTGATCAGGTCCAGTACCTGGCCGATCCGCTCGATGCTCAACTCCTGCCAGTCGAAGGCGCCCTCGACGAGGCTGATCAGCTCCTTGGCGTGCTCCTGGATGTCTTCCAGAGACAGGGCCAGGATGGTGGCGTGGTCGTGCTCGGTCAGGCGGATCTGCGCGCGGACGCAGTCCGTGCGCTCCAGCCAGTCGGGGAGGCGGTCGGCCTCGTCGCGCAGCATGCGCTCGAGGCTCCGCCCAAACTCATGCAGCATCTGCTCCTGCTGCCGTTGGTCCTGCTTGCCCATCTGTCGCTCTCCTGAGCTAAGGGTGTGGGGGCGGCGCGGCCGCCCCCGCTCTCGTCACGTCAGGCCGGCGCCGTGGTGGTCAGCTCGGCCAAGGTCGTGGTGCCGCCAGCGGCCAGGTCGACGCCGTAGATGATGTCGCAGCCGCCGTCGTCGCAGCCGACCTCGAACCTCGGGCTTTCCTTGGTGACCTGGCTCGGCGTGCCGTCCTCGTCGCTCTCCTCCGGGTAGATGTAGGGGAGCTGTATCTGCCACATGTGCCCGTCCGGATGGCTGAACCGCGCCTCAAACGCCAGCGGGTTGCAGTCGCGGATGGCCTCGTTGATGGTGTCGCCGACGTTGAGCTCCGTCAGCTCCAGGCTGATGGCCCGCTGCTGGGCGATCAGGTAGCCGACGGTGCCCTGCTCAGTCCCGGCTGTCTGCACGTTCGGCCCCTGCGCCAGGTTGTTCTCCACCGTGATGGTGAACGCCTCCAAGTCGATCCGGTGGATGGCCCCGATGAGGATCGCAGCGTCCCGGAACATAAACGGCACCGGGGTCACGCCGGCGTAGGTAAAGCTGGCCTCCTCCAGGTCGTCGTTTTCGGCCTCGAGCTTGGCCACGCAGCCGAGCGTGAGCCGGACGTCGGCGTCGCCCGTGCCCGTGACGGCGATGGTAAGCCGGTCGATCACGGTGCCTGTGTAGCGGCGCGGATCCGTAGGTGTGAAGTGATCGACCGTATAGCTGTTCAGGTCGTGGGCCGCCGTGCGGGCCAGCGCCATGTCCAGCAGGTAGCCCGTGACCTCGGGCCACGGGTTGCAGATGATGTCGCCGCTCGACTGCAGCGAGTGGCAGACGTGCACGTGGCGACGGTAGTCGCCGCCGAAGTTTGTGTCGGGGCGGTAGCGCGGGCTCGTCGCCTTCAGCTTCATGCCGTCCTCGAGGATTGGCACGTAGACCCAGCTCGGAGCGGGGTTGACCGTCCCGAACGTGGCCTCCTGGCTGATGCGTATGTGCCGGCGGGCGCCCAGGTGGGGGGTCCCTATCGCTCCGGGCATCGATCTCTCCTCCGGTTACGTGGTGGCGAGCGGTCGCCGCCGATTCCACAGCAGCGTCACCCGCGTGGTTGTGATCCAGATGAACTGAGCCGCCTCCTTGTCCGTGCGCGCTTCCCATACCGTGCCGCTCGACTGCACGCTCGCCAGGCCGTCGCTCGCCAGCTCCATGGCATCCTCGTTGGCCTCGAGGACCACGTCGGCCAGCGCGGCCACCAGGTCCTCCATCGGCTCGGCGTCCTGCCCGACCACGCCGAAGTCGACCTGGAGGATCTGCGGGGTCTGCACAAAGGCGTTGCTGATCTGATCCCACTCCTGCTCGGCCGGCGCGACGGCACAGAAGGGGCACGAGCTCGGCTCGATGATCACGCGCTTGTGCAGGCCGGAACCGAACAGGAACCAGTGCGGCTCGGCGATGCGATCCAGCAGCAGTGCGTTCTGCTGGAGCCGGCGGACCAGGGCCAGACGTCCGCGCGTGAGGAAGTTCTCATTCGGCATCAGCCACCCTCCACGTGGCGCTTGAGGCGCCGCTCCAGGTAGTCGTAGTCCTCGGGATAAATCAGGGCCCAGGGCCGCGCGGGGATCCGCACCTTCGTCCGCAACGCGAACAGGGGCACCACGTCGCCGCCCTCCTCGATGGCCAGCACGCCCAGGTCCTCCGGTTCCTGGCCCGGCTTTGGCGGGATGCGGAAGAGGGCATCGCCGAAGTCCTTCGCCCGCTTGCCGTAACTGCGCGGGCTGATGGGGACGGTGAGCGCGCGGCGCCGCACCGGCCGGATTTCGCCGCCCCTGTGGAGGATGCCGCCGTACTTGAGCGGCGTGCCGACGCGCACCCGGTCGCCTCTGGCCTCGACCTCATAGGTCAGGCTGTTGCGGAGGCCGCCCGCCTGCACCGCCGGCGGACCGCCCGGCGGGCCGGGCTCGTGGCCCGGCGTGCGCGGAAACTTCAGCGTCCAGCTCCGCACCATGTGCGCCCCAAAATCCTCCGCGACGGGCTCCATGTCTTCGACGCGATCCGCCAGCTTCGCGATTTCGCGGGCGACTTTGCGGATGTTGGTTTTGATCGTGATGCCCGTCACAGCGGCTTGTCCCTCCCGAACAGGCGGTCCTGCGCGCTGGAGTGGACGGTGGCCGCGCCGCTCGATTCGGCGGGCAGGGGATCGACGCCGATGCCGATCTCCCCGGCCGCGATGCCCTCCAGCATCTTGATGCAGCGGTCGTAGGCCTTTTGTGCGTCCTCCGTCACGCTCTCGCGGCCCAGGCGCAGGTAGTACCAGGCCATGGTGGTCGCGCAGCGGCGGAGGCAGTCCGGCGCGGGCGTGATCGGCACGGCATACTTGACCTGGAGGTAGCTGTCGATCTCGTGGCTGGCGTCGCCGATGGCCTTGGCGACGGTGTCGGAGTCCGCTGCGCCGTCGCCGTCGTAGTCGGCCAGGGCCGTCAGGTTCTCGGACCGGTAGCGATCCTCCAGATCGTCCTGCGTGCAATAGCCAGGATGGGCCATGGGGCGCCCTCCTCATGCGGATGCTTGGGAGGGGGCCCTACGCCTCCTCGGTCTTCGTGCCGGTCTCGGGCTTCGCCTCGGGCTCGGAGGCCTTCGGCTTCACCTTCGGCCTGGCCGTGGGAGCGGGCTTGGGCTCCGGCGCCGGCGGCGCCTCCAGCCGTGCGCCGGCGTCGCGCAGCCGGGCTATGTGCTCGATGGCCGCCTCGTAGGGCGTCCGCACAGCGCCCCTGAGCGGCGCCCCGAGCAGAACGTGCAGACGGTAGAAGGCGATGTCCCCGGCGCGCTGCTGCAGCACCTGGGGCACCACAGCGCCTTCCGGCGCCGCGATCTGTTTGGCGATCATGGAGTTGGTCGCCGCACAGGCCTCGGCCACGGTGACGGCCAGGTCCTTGAGGAGCTTTTTCCGCTCCTCTTCGGTCTCCGGCTTCTCGCCGCTCAGGCGGACGATGTTGTCCGCGCCGAAGCGGGTGATGAGTTGATCGGGCGTGATGAACATACCGGCCTCCTTGTCGCAGGTGTCGTGCGGGCAAGGCCCGGCCCCACCGCCTGCACGGCGGGGCCGGGGCTCAGGAGAGCACCTGTTGCCCGTTCCCATCAGTCACGGCCGTCAGGCGGCCGTTGTGGTTGTATCGCCTTCCTCCCAGTCGCTCGCCTGAATCCGCCAGGGCTGCAGGATGGCCAGGACGTAGTTCACCCACGCCTTGAAGCGGTACTCATTCCGCGTGAAAACATGGTCGGAATCGTTGCTGATCTGCGAGTCTGTCGCCGGCCCCTCGCGCAGGTCGTTCACGATGGGCGGGCGCTCGTCGTCGATGACGAACCAGTTCAGGGTGTTGATCCGTGGCTCGACAAGTAGCTCGCATCGCTTGTACTGCCGGTTGGTGTTGCCACCGCCGATCAGCTGCATCTCGATGATGGTCTCCGCGTTGGCCCTGTTGAGCGGGCCGACGAGCAGGAGCCGCGGAACCATCCCCAATGGTTGGCCGTCGGGCCTGGCGCGCATCTCCAGGTGCTGGCAGGCGATGTCGAAGTTGCCCGCCGTCAGCGGCAGATGCTCCAGGTTGTCCCAGCCCTGGCCGCCCGGCCAGGCGTGGTCATTGCTGAAGATGTTCTGCCCGTCCGGCAGCCACACCGTGGTAAACCCGTTCATGAGGCAGCGGGCCACGTTGCGGTAGGGATGCGTCTTGGTCGCCTCGCCGAGCTCGCGGATCGCGTTCTCGTAGACGCCGATCTGATCGTTAAGGATGTGCAGCCTCTTGACCGGGATCGCGCCGTCGAAGAGAATCGGCTTGGCCCGCTGGAGCATCTCCCACATGTTGATCATGTGGAGTTCATCGAGGTGTTCCTCGAGGTCGCCGAGCAGCCCGCTGGCGGGATACTCATCGGTTGTGGTTATGGCTCGATCTTGATAGACCAGCCGGCCGATCTCCGGAGTGGCGGTCTCCGAGAGCGCGTCCATATAGATCTTCTTCAGCCCCAGGAAGAGGCTGGTCAGTGCTTGAAGCGTGATCTCCATGGATCATTTAGCCTCCAGCAAGAGATTGGGCGCGTGACCCCGCCACCGGAGCGACGGGGCCCTCGCCCCGATTGTTACGCCTGTGCCGTGGTGGTCGTGGTCAACTCGTCACCCCAGTCGAAGGGTTCCCCACCGAGCTCGATCTCGACCTCGTCGCTGTCGAAGTCAGCGAGTGGGTAGGCGGCCAACGTGTCCGCCGGCAGTCTCGTGATGAACCCGGCCTGGATGTCGTGCGTCACATCCCAGCGGTGCACGGCCACGGTCTGGTTGTCGACCACGTAGACTTTGGCGTACAGCATGTCCTGCTGCGGGGTCCGGCCGTACAGCTTCATGCGGACCCGCCCCTTGGTCCGGCACAGGACGTGGATGTCGCCGTCCGAGCCGCCCGTATTGTCGTAGCTGGCCCTTCCGGGGTTGTCGGGATCGCTCTCGACGAGAACGCATCCCTTGTAGCCGTCTGCGTCGTCAGCATCGACGAGATAGCCGTCGCCGTCGACGCACGCCAGACAGCCGGGATAGACCACGGCGTCGGCCGCCAGCGGGATCAGCAGCGTATCGCGCTCGTGCTGGTACCACGTGTTCCGGGATTGAGTTACAGCTGTCATGAATCCGTCTCCTCTGTGTCGATTTGTTGTCGCCGGCTACGGGCGGGCTCCCTGGGTCAGCGGCGCTCTTTGGCGAGGAAGCTCGCGAACCCTCCTTCGTCGATGCCGAGCACCTCCGCCACGTGCCGATCCGTATCGGACAGGCGAGGCTCTTTGGCCGTGCTGCGGCCGCTGAAGTCCGTGGCCGCGTTGAGCACCGGCTGCAGCTCCGCGATGGCCGCGCGGGCGGCGTCCAGGTTTTGCTCCGCCGCGTTGAGCCAGAAGTCGCGCTGGGCCGGCGGGATCTTGCCGGCGGTCACCGCGGTCTCCACCAGCTCTTCCGCCTCGCTCATGCGGTGCACGTCCTGCAGCCCGCCGATGGCATTGAGCACCTCGCCCTCGGTCGAGTCCGCCGCCAGGCCGAGCTTGGCGCGCACGGCCGCCAGACCGGCGCCCGCCCGCAGCTTGAACAGCGCCGCCATCACGGCCGTCTCGTCGGCGTCCGGCTGCACGCCCAGGGCGTTCGCCACGGACTCCGGCACGGTCTCTTGCGCCTCCTCTTCCTCCTCCACCGGCGCGGCGAATTGGGCCATGATGGCCTCGGCCACCGCCTTGTCATCCTGCGCCTCGCCCAGCCCGAGCCTGGAGGCGACCTGCTCGGGCTCGAGTGCGAGAGCCGCTGCGATGAGACTGAGCAGTTGCATGCTCTTGCCTCCTCCGCTTGAGACGTCGTCGGCGGCCCCATCCGTAGGGCCGCTCGTCGCGTTCAACGCCATCAGTTCCGTCATGAATGGCGTGTTGGTCAGGGCCACGTGGTCGATCCGCATCGGCACCGGCTCGCCGGTCAGCCGATCCGGCCGGTCGAAGCCGAACGCCGGACTCACGTAGCGGTACTCCCGCTCGCCGATGCTGTTGCGGGCCTCGGTGGTCCAGAGCACCCGCGCCCACAGCTCCTCGCCGCCGGCGCGCAGCTCCATCTCCTGGATCCAGCCGGCCGCCGGCGCCCGCTGTGCCAGCATGGGCACGGCCACGGTCGCGTGGTGGTAGTCGATCACCAGGTCCGTGCTGTTGGCCGCGAAGTGGCGGACGAAGTAGTCCAGGGCTGAGCGCAGCCGCTCCGGCGTGATGATCTCCGGACCGCGCGGATGCCCGCGCCAGGTGCCCGTGCGGGCGATCATGATCCAGTCCGGCACGTCCGCCGGGATCTCGGCGTTCAGCAGCAGTTCAGGCATCGGTTGATTCCTCCGTGTCTTCGAGGGGCACCCGCCCTCGCGCGGCGCCTTTGACGCTGAGCGGCTGGTCGACCACCAGCATCCAGGCATTTTCTGATCGGAGTCGCTCTTCATCGGTGAGTTCTGTCGACTGTCCGGTCTCCGCTCTCATGGCAGCAACTCCAAAGTGATCTCGATGACGTCCTGCCCGCTGATCTTCCGCTTGCGCTGTCCGGTCGCTTGGTAGCGCAAGCCTGCGGGGGTCACGATTTCCTTCTCACTCGGGAGCGTGCTGAGCTTCTGTAGGTCAAGGCCGGGGATCGGCTTGCCGGTCGACTTCAACTTTAGAACGACCCCATACTCTCCGGCAGAACCGCTGACCGCGAAGCCTTCCGCCACCCGCCCATCTTCGCTGAAGCTTTGGAGGAACGGGATCTCCCCCTTCGCCCCCTTTCCAAACGCATCTAGAAAAGCCTTCCGCTCTCGGGGCGACTGGAAGTTGAGACCCCGATGCAGTTCGGTGCCATCCTTGCCGCGCACGGCCAAGTCTTGTAGCCAGTTTTGGATATCGACCGCGCGTTGACTCGTACCGCGCCGGATCGCGTCATAGGACCCGGCCGTCCAGCGGTCGATGGCGCCCAGCAAAGCATGTGCTTGCTCGGCGTCCCAACCCTTGCTGGTGAGCGCCTTCTCCAGTCCTTGTCGGTTCTTCGCGCCAGCCGCGCTCGACTTGGAGCCCGGCAACCCCGCAATGACCGCATGGACTTCGCTGATCTGTTCGCCATTCAGATCGCTGAGAAGTTTCGGGAGGCCCTCTTGGGGTTCACGGGGGCTTGTCAAGTCGGGCGTTTGAAGCGCCGAACCGCGCAGATCAAGGCCGACGCGAGGGAGGCGATTCAGCATCTTGGCATCGCGATGACCCGCATCCGTGCGCGGGGCCCAGCCCTCGGACTCGAGCCCGAAGGCGTCGTTTCGGTCGAAAGTCCAGTCGGGATTCGCCGGTGCCTTGAGCGGCTCCAGGTTCTCGCGGCGGGCCATCTCGGGCTTGAGCCGGCGGACGGCCTCCTTGAACTCCGCTTCGCCGTAGACCTGGTCCTGCAGCAACAGGGCGGCCTGGTAGCGGGCGGCCTCCTCGGCATCGTCCGCCACGGCCAGGCCCTCCATCTCCAGCTCGTCCGGCCCGAGCGTGGTGAACGTGCACCGGCAGCCGAACTTCCGCGGCGGGGCGTACTTGTTCCACCACGGATCGGTCAGCAGCTTGACGATGCCGTCCAGGGCGGCGTGGTGGGGCCGGACGCGTTCGTCGCCGGCCGTGTGGTACTGGCCGTAGGGCCTCTGCGCGAGCGTCCGCTGGCCCTTGATCCAACGGTCCGCGGCGTACGCGCTGTAACGGTTCTGCCGCTCGACGAGCCGCGCATGGGCCGCGCTGATCTGCCCCTCCTCCGGGGTCTGTCCACCGGGCACGGCCAGGTCCAGCGCCTCCAGCCGCCCCAGAAACTCGTTCGCCGTCTCGCCGGAGCGGAAAGTGCGGAGCAGTTGATCCGCAACGCGCGCCGTGGACTCCTGACTCAAGCCTGAGACGAACCAGGCCCGCTGCCGGCCGGCCGGGCTCAGCGCCTCCCAGGCCGCCTCGTCGGCGACGCGCCGCTCCTCCAGCCAGGCCAGGCCGTCCTCGGGCACAACCGGCTCGGCGGCCGCCTCGCCCTGATTCAGGACCGATCCGGTGTCGATTCCGGCGTTGAGCAGGGGGCCTGCAACGGCGTTGTTCGCCGCCTGCACGGGCGTTGCAAGGGCCGCCATGGCGGGCGGCACGATCAGCTCCTCGTCGGGCTCCGGCTCGGGGATGCCCAGGCGCTCCTGCGCCCACCGCTGGCTCACGTGGATGCCCGTCTCGACGGCCGTCTTGATCGTCGCCGCCAGCTCCTGGAGGTTCTCGGGCTTCTCAACGATGATGTTCCACAGCGGCACCGGCGCGTTCGGCCCCCGGTTCAGGCGCACGATGGGCCGCAGGAACTGCTCCGTCATCGTGTGCTCCAGGCCCTTCGCGTCGGACTCGATCAGATCCCAGCGCACCTGGTTGTGGACCTCGCCCAGGGCATAGGAGCCGCCGCCCTCACCGCCGCTGGTCAGGGTCTGGCCCAGAATGGCAATGGTCAGCTCGCGCCCGGCCTTCTCCAGAATGGCCTGGTAGATGGCCCCCTCGCCGTGCTGCGCGCTCGGAAAGTTGATCTCGTTGCCGCCCTGGATCACGGCGGCGTAGTCCTGGCCGAGGGCCTGGACGGCCGCCCAGAGCCCGCGCGCTTCGGCGCTGTCCCAGGCCACGCCCTCGCGCAGGATCCCGATGCGCGGAGGCATGCCGTAGACCTCCGCCAGCGCCATCCAATCCTTCCAGGAGTAGTGCCGGACGATGAAGGCCCGCACGCAGCTGCGCATCAGGCTGGTGCGCCATTCGAATCCGCTCTGGGCGCGGGAGCGATGCACGATGAAGTTGTAGGGGTTCATCGCGGCGGGGTCGGCGCCGACGTCGCCCCGGATCAGCAACGTCCGCCCGTCGTCGGCCAGGGCGAACCACCGCTGGGGCCGGTAGCGCAGATCGACGGGCCGCCACTCCGCGCGGCTCATCTGCCACATGATTTCGAGCACGCTGAAGCCCTTGCCCGTGGCGTCGAGCGCGTCGAAGATGGCGTCCTGGATGCCGGGCATCCCCGCCACAACCTCCTCGCAGAGCGCCACGCTTTGCTCGGCGGCCGCCACGTCGCGGTCCGGCGTCTTGGGGTCGACCACGATGCTCCAGTCGCAGCGCGTCACGCCCGCCTTGCGCGTGCGCAGGTGGGCCGCCAGCTCGCCGTCCCGCTCCTCCATCAGCTCGAACAGCTCGCACTGGGCCTCGATGTCGCCGTTCTCGGCGTCCAGCAGCAGCGTTTTGATCGACGTGGGCGTCAGGGCGTCCAGATCGCTCTCCCGCTGCACGCGCCGGCCGCCCCAGTTCTCGGTGGCCTCGGCCTGCGGTTTCGTCTCGGGACGCAGCCGGCCCGTGGCAAGCATGTCGGCCCACTTGCTGATCTGTTGGTCGGTGGCCATCAGAGGACCCCGCTCAGGTCACGCCGCTTGCGCAGCGACTTGTAGCCCACGTCGGTCGAGGCCGGGCGGTAGGCGCCGGGCAGCATCTCCGTGCAGCCGGCCGTCGCGTCGGGACCGTCCGCAAACCCGTCCGGGTAGCTCAGGAACTGATCGATCAGTGTCTTCATGCCCTCGTGCGGGTGCTCGGGCCAGAGCCAGCGGCCCGTCTCCATCTCGGGGCAGAGGCTCTCGATCCGCAGGTCTTTGGGCCGCGAATGGTGCACGTAGCGGGCAGGGATGCGCAGCCGCCGTCGCTCCTCCTCGATCTCCAGCAGCGGCCGGATCAGGGCGTAGCCGCCGTTGCCCTCGATGCCGATGGCGCGCGGCCGATGCTGCGTCTGGCAGCGGAACAGCCGGTCGACCATCTCCGACGGCGAGCCCCGGCTGATCCAGGCGTCCAGCACGTAGCGCTCGCCCGTCTTGCGGTCGCAGCCAATCACCACGAGCGCGCGCGGGCAGCCGGTCGGCGCCTCGCTGATGGCCGGGTCGAGGAAGGCCACGCGGTCGAGCTGGTCGGGATCCAGCTCGCGCTTCTTATAACGGCGGCCGAACCAGTCCGGCTGGAACGGCTTGCTGGGATCGTCGGCGGTGAGGGCGAAGTTGCGATTCCAGTTGCGCAGGCCCTGCACCGCACGAGTGCGGCTCAGCTCCTCGTCGGGGAAGCGCTCGGGCCAGACGCTGGCGCCCGATTCATCCAGGGCCGACCGGCGGAAGTAGCGCGCCAGCGGCCGGCCCGTGTCGTCGGTCTTCTCGGCCGTGCGCCGCGCGCGCTCCAGCATGCAATCCGGCCCGAACATGGTGCCCAGGACCGTGAATCTGAAGATTTTTGGCTCCAGGGCCGGATAGACCCCATCCATGAGCCAGTCCCACAATTGCTGCTCGCGCCGCGGGTTGCGGGCCAGCTCGGCGTGCTCTAGGTCGTCGCCCACAAACTCCAGCGGCCGGTGCGGACCCGAGCGCCGTCCGCGCGGGCTCATGCCGATGCCGAACGCCTCAAACTTGCAGTGCTGGAGGGCCCACCGGCCGTCGTCGCCGCGCTGTCGGGCGCCCAGCTCCACAAGCCAATCGCCCTCGTCGCCGTCGCAACGAAGGGCCTCGCCATAGTCGCAACGGATCCGCGGGTTGTGCTCGAGCTCGATCCGCACGTAGTCCATGTTCTGGGCGGCCAGATCCCTGACGGCCGCGCCGTACAGCCAGTAGGGGACGCTGCGTTGCAGCGTGCGCCAGAGCGGCCGGGCGAGGGCCAGGATTACACTCTTGCCGAAGCCACGGAACGCGCAGACAAACGTGGGCATGCCGGGCTCGCCCACCGCCTCCACCATGCGCTCGTGCGCCGGCGTGAAGGGCGCCCCGAAGTAGTGGGGCAGGTACGTCCGGCACCACTCGAAGAAGGGCAGGGCCCGGCGGGCGTCGCGCGCCTCGTCGGACAAGTCCTCGAACGGCCGGGCCTCGCGGTCCAGCAGCTCCAGGATCCGCTGCCGTTTCTGCTCATGTAGCCGGCTCCACTTCGCCACGCGCGCTCACTCCTCGTGTCGGGCGTCGAGTTCGGCGATCTTCTGCTGCAGCTTGCGCAGGTCAACGGCCTTGCCGATGTAGGCCGCGCGCAGATCGTGCACCTTGGCCAGAATCGTCTCAACCCCGTCATACGTGGCCCCCAGCAGCCCGGATGCTTCATCCAGGGCGTTGGCCGCCGCCTCGAAGGCCGCGCGGAGTTCCGGGGCGGATCCGGTCGGCGCGGGGCGCGCCACGCGTCGCGTTCGCCGAGTCCGCTTTGGCCCGTGCATGCGGGCCTGGTGCACCTTGAGGCCCTGCGCCGTCCCGAACGTCTTGCCGCAGACGTCGCAGATGTACGTGCCTGTCTCTTCGTCCATTTCGATCCTCCCTTGCCTTTTGCCCATCGGATCCGCCGCGCAAGCAGCGGTCTGATGGCCCACGTCCGCAGCCGGCCGGGCCGGCTATGCGATCAGGGCCCGCAGGTCGCGGGCGAAGCGCTCGAGCTCGCGCAGCCGCTCGACGGCGCCGGCGTACGTGTCCGCCGCCGCGCGCACGACGCCGGGGTCCACGTTCGCCAGGGCCGTCAGGCCGCTCGCCTCGCGCACCAGGTCCTCCTGCGCGTGCCGGGCCTGCGCCTCGGCCTGCTCCCGTCGGTCCCGAATCTCCACCAACAGTTTCTCAACCGCCTCCCTGTCAGCCATCATGCCTCCGATCACAGAGCTCTTTCGTCACGAATAGGCTCCGCTCTTGCCGCAGCTCCGCCTTGATCCCCTTCACCTCCTCGATCAGCACGTCGATCCGCGCGGCCAGGACGGGCATCCTTTCGATGGGTTTGTCCCCCTTCTCCAGTCGCCGCTCCGCGTGGCTCAGGCGATCCTCGACGCGCTGACGCCACGACCCGAGCCGGTAGGCGACCGTCCAGCCCCCGATGAATCCGCCCGCCAGGGCGGACAGGGCCGAGAACACGAGCTGGATCCAGATCATGGCAGGTGGCTCCGCTTGAGGTGGGAGAGGTACGCCTCGATCAGGCGGCGCAGCACGGCCAGGTCCTCGTCGGTCGCCTGCTCCGCCGCCCAGAGGGCAAACTCGTGGAGAGTGCCAAGGGTCGTGGAGAGGTCGCCCACACGCGCCCGCACCTTCTCCAGCACGTTCGAGACCTTCTGCAGCACGTCGGCCCAGGCGCCGGGCTCCATGTCCTGGCTCTCGGCCACCTGGATCAGGCGGGTCTCCAGCAGCGTGATGAGCGCGTGGGGATCCTTGCGGCGGCGGGTCTCGCGGCGGGCATCCCAATCGGCCGACGTCTCGGCGTCCCCGCGTTTCCAGCGGTACAGCGTGCCGGGGCTCACGCCGAGGGCTTCGGCCACCTCATCGATGGTCGAGCCGGCTGCGTACAGCGCCCGCGCCTGCGGTAGGAGCGACTGCCGGGATCCGGCCATGTCGCGAACGCGCCTCCAATCTGTGGCAGGTCTCGCGGCCCGGTTCGGACCGGCTCAGAGCCGGTTCTGACCGGGCACAACCCGATATAGATGGGTGCGAGCCTACCACAGCCCAGATGCGCCGTGTTTTGCTGCCGTTGCTCCCGGCGCAAAGTATGCAAGAATCTTGCGCGTTCACAAAAAAACTCCGGATTCCCTCTTGACAGATGCCATGCCATCTGGTAAGATATAGGCATGAAACGGAGAGGGACAAACGGGCAACTCAAGCAGGAGGGAAGGATGATGGCGGAGGAGCCGACATATGGCGGGACGCTGACGTGGACCGAGGATGCGGGCCGCTGCACCTCCAGTTGTTACTGGCGCATCGATCCAGATGGCGGGGCGAGACTCTACTGGGGATTCGGCGATGTGATCCGCGACATGGCCACGCTCCGCGCGCGCACCAGCCCCGATGTGCAGATACTCACCTGGAGCGGCGTACCCGATTCCGCCCGCCAGGCGATCATAGCCGCAGGCTGGGCCATACCATATGCCACTCACGCAGAGCAGGTGGCGGCCGATGCCGCCACGTGGGCGCGCATCGATGCCAATCTGCGCGCACAGAGGGAGGCCCGCTCCGGCGGGCAGCGCCTCGATGCTACACCCCCATGCTCCGATCCCATCACTCCCGAGGTGGACCAGCTCAGGGTGGATCGCGATGGGCACGCAGTCATCGCATGCCGCATCCGCTCGGCCGGGTACGGAGCGTTGGAGGACTCGGATATCGAGATGGTCCTGCGCGAGCAGGGAGCCGAGATCCACTACGCGGCTGATGCCCTCTCCGCGGGAGCATACGTGGGCACCATCACGGTCGGCGCACTCACCGAAATCTGCTACGACCTCGGTGGCGGGCGGCACTACATGTACGTCGTGGGCCACAGTCTGGGTGATACTTGGTATCAGGCGTGGTGGGTGTCGGGCAGACGGTACACGGCGGCCGCAGCGGCCGATATCATCGAGGCCGCGCAGCGCTTAGCCCACCATGCGGCTACTGATCGAGAGGAGGAATGATCCATGCCCAGGGCCTACATCAGGATAGTCCCGGCCTATGATCCTGAGCGCGCCGCACAGCAGGCCGAGGCCGAGGCCTCACTGGCGCACCGGGAGATCATGCGCATCCGGCCCCGGATTGTTCATCTCGACATGACCGGGCATAGCGAGCGGTGGTGTCATGCGGCGATGAGCACAGATGAATCGACCTGGCGCGAGTATGGCCGCGCGCAAGCCGATCATCGGGCAGCCATCAAGGCCGCAGCCGATGCGCGCGCGAGACCGTATCGGCCGCCCTATGCCGAGATCGAATGCGCCCAGGCCTACGATATTCGCCATGAGCTCAAGGCGCGCGGCTACCGGTTCGGGGATATCTATGCCGATGGCGTGCCGATGGCTTTCCTCGAATTGGTCCACCCCCAGAAGGGCTGGATCAAGAAGATCGATTTGCCAGGCGATCCCCCCGCCACCGAGGCGCAGGCACGGGCACTCATACAGCCCGCCCTCGATGAGGTGGAGGCCCTGCGCGCATTGGGCGTAGAAATCGTGGAGCTGCCGGGCATTGATTTCGGGGCAGCCATCAATCGAGGGCGCCCCGACTTGGCCGGCCTCGCCTGAGGAAGATCGGCCATACTTAGTGCGGGGCTCGCTCCCTCGCATGCAGCACCAGCCCCGGATCGTGCAGGGAGCAACACAGCGAAGGGGGAAAAGACATGGAAGACGTTGGAAAGAGGTTGAGACAGGTTCGCGAGGCGAGGGGCATGACGCTCCCCCAGGCCGCCATGAAGATGGGCGTCTCTCCGGGCTCCGTGCACCGATGGGAGACCGGCAAGGTCAAGCCGAGCCCGATGGCCCGCGAGAAGATCGAGGCCTACATCGCCGGCTCCACGTCGGCGATCAAGCGCCCGTAGCGGTCGCGGGCGTAGGGAGTCACTTTCACGCGCTTCCCGAGCAGGCGGGCCTCCAGGCCCGCCTTCGCTTCGGCCCCGCCCGGTTCATCCATCTCGGGCGCGTCGATGCGCCGCAGCCGCACGCGTGTCCGGATCCCACCGTTATCGACGATTTCAAGCGTGTCGCCGTCAATCACCCGCCTGACCCGGTAGGGCGAGCGATCCGCCCTAACCCGCTCGGTCGTGCTCCGCAAGCCCTCCAGCGCGACCTCGAACCGGGCATCGGCCTCCCGCACCATGCGGTCCGCCTCGGCCCGGTCACGCGCGGCACGGTCGGCGCTTTGCGCCCGGAGATCGTCAGCGAGTTGCTGGATCCCGGCGCCCGCCTCGTAGAGGGCTCGCCCAACTTCCTGCTGCATTGCCGCTGCTGCGGCCTCGGCCTGGGCCTGGGCGGCGTCAGCTCGCGCGCGCTTCGCCGCCTCTGCTGCTGAGTCGAGCACAATCCAGGTGCCGTACGCGCCGAGCACCAGGCAGCACGCCAGCCCAAGACCGACCAACGCCCATCGCGTCTTCATCCGTCGTCCCCTTCCTTGCGAGAGAGACGACCTACTCCCCATCCTCCGGCCCCTCCGCGGCGCCGGGCTCGCCTTTCGGGCCATTAACAGGTCGAGCGCCAAGCCGCCGAGCCAACTCAAGAAGCAACTGTGTGTCGCTCATTACCTCATAAGTAGCGGGCGCCTCCGCGATGGCCGCCGCCTGGCGCTCTGTTAGAAACATAGGGCCGCGCCCCGTCAGCAGCCAGTTCAGGTTGACGCTGTAATGATGCGCCAGAAACACCTGCAGATCATGCGAGACGGCCTGCCCCTTCAGGATGTTATTGATGTTTTGGGGGGAGCAGCCGTACTCCTCAGCCAGTGCCTTCTGCGATAGGCCCAAGGCCTCAATCAAGTCACGAAACCGGTCCCCGATGTTCATCCAGTCCGCCTCGCTTGAAAAAAACCAATTGATCGCTTGACATGACTCCAGTCAGGCTGTATCATGGCGGCTGTTCGATTAAGCACAGGCAGCGAGGATACCGGAAATGCCCCAAACTGTCAACCCCCCAGCGCCCATCACGCCGGCCACGGTCCGCGCCTACATGGCCCGCTACGACATCCGCTACCGCGACATCGCCCGCCTCCGGGGCAGCGGGCCGGCGGCGGTGCGCATGGCCGTCCGCGCCGACCTGACCGGCCGGCCCATCAGCCAGCGGCTGCTCCGGGAGATCCTGGACGCCGCCAACGTGATCCTGCTCGAACGGGAGGAGAAGGCAGCATGAACAAGCTGTGCAGCACCTGTGGCGCGCCGGAAGGCCCCTGGCTCACCACGTCCGAAGCGGCAAAGGCTATCGGATGCTCGCTCCAGACCATCCGCAACCTGATCGGCCGGGGCGAGCTCGAGGCGATCCGCCTCGTGCGGCAGTTCCGCGTCCGCCACGAGAGCGTCCATGCTTACCTCGCCTGCCACGGCGAGGGCGACGACGGCCGGAGGCGCGCCTGATGCGCTACCTGTCCTACGACGAAGCCGCCGACCTGCTCGGCGTGACAAGGCGGCGCATTCAGGCCCTGGTCAAGACGGGCGAGCTTCCCAGATTCTGCATAGGCGAGCGGGCCCGCAACGGACGCCCCATCCACAAGATCCCCCTGGACGCCGTCCAGGCTCGCCGCCAGCCCGAGCCTATTGTACGTACTAATGACGCCGATCCGGGCGGGCCCCACCGGGCACAATCTCCCTGCAGCCCTCCTTTGTCAAACCACGCCGAATCCCTGGATTCCACCACCTCGGCGACGAGCGCTGCACGCCCCCAGGTCCGCCCGGACCAATCCCCCGGCCAGCTCGCGCTCTTCGACGCCGGCCCCCTCGACCGCCCCGCGCATCTGCCCGAGCACATCCCCATCACGCCGGACGGGCTGCCCGACCTGCCCGCCCTGCGGCGAATGGGCCTCGACACCCACGTCCGGGAGTACGAGCGACGCTTCCGCGCCGTGAGTCGCCTGCGCTCACTGCTGGCCGAGGCGGAATACGGCCAGGTGCAGGCCGCCCGCGAGCGCGTGGCTGAGGAATATGACGTGTCCCGCCGCACGATGCGCAAGTGGCAAGCCGCGGTCGAAGCCTACGGCTGGGCCGGGCTCATGCCCGCCTGGCACTGCCATCGGGGCGAGTCCCGCGTGATCCCGGACGAACTCCAGCGGCAGATCCTGGACGCCTATGCCTATCAGGGCCGCTACAGCGTGGCCCAAATCTATGAGCGCGTCGTGGAGCCGTACTGCCGCGCGCACCGGATCGAGCAGCCGCACCCGACCACGATCCGCCGCTTCATCGAGCGCGCCGTGCCGCCGCAGGTCAAGGTGATGGCTCGCGAGGGAACGCGCGCCTGGCAGGAGCAGCACGAGGCCAAGGTCGTGCGCGATCTGGAGGCCGCCGGCGCGAACGGCTGGTGGGCCAGCGACCACCGCCTGGCCGACACGATGGTCCTGGTCTCGGACGGCCGGGGCGCCGGCTGGCCCAGCAAGGTCCGCAACGCCCTCTGTCCCTGCGGCAGCGGCGAGCTGCGCAAGCACTGCTGCAGCGTCCGTCGCCTCTGGTGGACCGTCACGGTCGACGTGGCCAGCGGAGCCTTCGTCGGCTGGCGCTTCAGCACGCAGCCGACCGCCGCCACCGTCTGCCACATGCTCCGCCAGGCCATCCTCGACTGGGGCCTGCCCGCGCACTGGATGCGCGACAACGGCAAGGAGTTCACCGCCGGCCGCCTGGACGGCCCGACCCTGGACATGAGCCAGATGCAATCCGCTGGCCGGGCGCCCGCCCTCATGCCGCCCGACGTCGAGGGCAGCACGGTCTGGGAGCAGCTCGGCGTCCTGGTCGTTACGACACTGCCCTACTCGAGCTGGTCGAAATACATCGAATCGCTGTTCGGCGCCTTCGCGCGCCGCTACGAGAACCTGCTGCCCGGCTGGACGGCGAACCGCACGACGCGCAAACCCGAGAAGTTGCGCGACGAACTGGTGCGCGGCGGGCTGCTGACGGCCGACGAGTACGTCGACCGGCTCGGAGCCATGATTCGCGAATGGAACCAGGGGCACCCGGTCGGCAGCCGGCGCTTACCCCCGGCTGCCTATTATAAGGATGTTCTGCCGCGCCGCCCCGATCCGCAGACCCTGGCCTTCCTGCTCCAGGACCTGCGCCAGGTCAAGATCCGCCAGGGCCGCATTCTGCTGGACGGCCACTTCTACATCAGCGACGAGCTGGCCATCTATAGCGGCCTGCGCGTCGACGTGCTGTGGGATCCCGGCGAGCCCCAGACCATCCTGGTCTACCCCGGCGACGGCCGCTGCATCAGTGTGGCTGAGGTCGACAAGGCCCTCTACGGCGAGTGGGGCGAGGCGAATCATGTCGTCGGCGCCGCGCGCAAGGCCCAGCGACGGTTCATCCGCGAGTGGGCCGCCGGCGTCAAGGGCGCCTGCCCCGTCGACGGCAAGGATCCCTTCGGCGCGCACCGCGCCGTCCAGCAGCGCCTCGAGACGGCCCGCCAGGCCCCCCCGCCGAAGCCGCGCGAGCTAACCGTCGCCAAGCTGGACGAACCGAAGAAACCCGAGCCGCCCCCTCGGCGGCGAACGATCTACTCCGACCGCCACGTCGACAAGGACGGCGTCGTCCGACTGGCGGAATGACCCGAGCTCAGGAGAGCGAGCATGGCCGGACCCGGTCGACCCAAGAGCCGCAAGCCGCTGGAGGAACTCTACACCGACCCCGTGAAGCGCCAGCTCGGGGAGTTCCGCAAGCTGATGGACAAGAAGGGCTGGAGCGAGCGGCGCGGCGCCCGCGTGCTCGGTTGCAGCGTCACCGTGCTGAACCGCCTGCTCCGCTTCGACTACCCGGCCGACCCCACCGACTGGATCGCCAAGATGCAGCGGCAGATCCGGCGCGAGAGCCTGCGCACCCACATGCCCGTGCAGCCGGACTTCGTTTCGACCAGTGTGGCCGAGCGCGTTGAAGATGTGCTGCGCCTGGCCCAGGTCGAGCGTGCGGTGGCCCTCATCATGGGGGGCACCGGCGTCGGGAAGACCATGGCCGTGCAGCACTACTGCGACAGCGAGCCGGACGCCGTCTACGTGGTGGCCGGGCCGGGAGCCAGCGCGGCTGCGCTCCTGAAGGTGATCGCCGGGCGGCTGGCCATCAGCATCAGCAGCAGCAGCATCCTGGCCCTCCGCCAGGCCCTCGTCGAGACCCTGGGGGGGACCGACCGCCTGCTGATCATCGACGAGGCGGACTACATGACCGAGTCCGCCCTGCAGAGCCTGCGGATCATCCGCGACGAGGCCGGGATCGGCCTGGTCATCGTCTGCACGCCCGCCTATCTGGACAAGCTGCGGGCGCGCCGTTCGAGCACAATCAACCAGTTCCTCGGGCGCGTCGACTACACCGAGACCGTGCCGGAGGCCCCGTCCGCCGACCTGGAGATGATCGCCAGTCAGTTCAAGCTCGACGATGACGCCCTGCGCGTGCTGATCGACGGATCCTGCGGCAGCGCCCGCCGCTGCCGGGCCGCCCTGGTCGCGGCGCAGCGCACGAACGGCGGCGAGTTCAGCGCCCACGGCATCGCCGAGGCCTTCAACCAGCTCATGCCGACCAGCCTGGAGGATTGACCCGTGCACTGGAGCCGACCCGCCGGCATGGCCGTCCTGCGCGCCCTGCGCCGCCACGGCTGGAGCGCCACGACGGCCGAGATCCATGAGCACACCGGCAGCCTGGCCGTCCACTCGGACGTCGCCTCGGCCCGCTGCCTGCTCGAGAACATGGGCGTTGAGGACCCCAACCGGGCCCTCACGTGCACGCTCTCGCACACGACGCCCAGCCGCCGGCGCGTGCACCGCTACGCCATCGCGGCCGGCTACGAGCGCGTGGTGCGCGACATCCTGGACGGCCGCAAGGTCCAGGCCCAACTGTTCTGAGGGAGCCGCTCATGACACAAACCCGCCGGGCGATGGCGCAGCCTCATCCACACGGCTCGCTCACGCGCGATCAGGCCGCGGCGCGACCAGCGCGGCCCGAGTCGCCCGGCGGCTACCTCTAATCAGGAGAGCACGATGGCAGCAAGCGTAGACGTGCTGGACGTGCTGGATGACCGCGAAGATCTCCGGAGCCTGCGACGCGACCTCCGCGAGGCCGCGGCGAAGATGTCCGAGGCCGAGGCCCGATTCCTCGTGGACACGTACTACTCGATGCAGAAGCGCCGCATCCGCGCCGGGAACCAGATCCGCGCGCTCGGCGAGACGGGCGAACCCCACGCCATACTGGAGCGCCTGGGCGACGCAGCCGCCGACCTCGAGCGCATGGTCAAGTCCGCCCTCGACGTCTACAGCCGCCAGTCGCCCCTGGGCGAATGGGCAAGGGCGCAGAAGGGCATCGGCCCGGTGATCGCCGCCGGCCTGCTGGCGCACATCGACCTGGACCGCGCCCGGACGGCGGGCAGCATCTGGGCCTTCGCCGGCCTGGACCCCACGAGAAAGTGGGAGCGGGGGCAGAAACGCCCCCATAACGCACAGCTTAAGACGCTCTGCTGGAAGATGGGCGAGAGCTTCGTCAAGGTGTCAGGCCACGAGGACGCATTCTACGGCCACCTCTACGCCGAGCGGAAGGTCTATGAGCAGAAGCAGAACGAGGCAGGGGCCTACGCCGAGCAGGCCGCCCGCATGCTGAAAGACCGGCCCAAGCACGCCCAGGCGGCCATCTACGCCGAGGGCAAGCTGCCGGACGGGCACCTGCACATGCGCGCCAAACGCTACGCCGTGAAGATGTTCCTGGCCCATTACTTCGAGGTGGGCAAGCTGATCCGCGGGGAAGCGCCGCCGGCGCCCTACGCCGTCGCGCACCAGGGGCACGCTCACTACGTGCCGCCGCCCGAGCCAAAGGTGTGGTAGCCAAAAGGCGAGAGGGAACCAGCGGTTCAGAGCGAGCCAGGACACATGCGGGAACCAGCGTCCGTGAGCGAGCCATGGTGTTCGAGGGAACCAGTGGCGGCGAGCGAGCCAGGCTGCACGAGGGAACCAGCAGTCATGAGCGAGCCATCTTCCGCGCGGGAACCACCGGCGTCGAGCGAGCCAAAGGTGCAGAGGGAACCAGGCCCCAGGAGCGTGCCATAGGGGCGGAGGGAACCCGGCAGGCGGAGCGAGCCACGACGATAGAGGGAACCACGGGGATTGAGCGAGCCATTGCGCACGAGGCAACCAAAAACCTCGAGCGAGCCAGGGCTTACGCGGGAACCAAGAATGATGAGCGAGCCACGAGGGCGGAGGGAACCAATTCACCGGAGCGAGCCATGAAACATGCGGGAACCAACGTGCAAGAGCGAGCCACCGTCCAAGAGGGAACCAAAGGGGACGAGCGAGCCAAAGATAGGGAGCGAACCATTAGGGCTGAGCGATCTCTCACCTTGTAGGGAGGCATTGACCATGTGCGGAAGGCACACCTATAGACGCAAGGGGCTTCCGGGCACCGGGCCGCCCAGACTCTGGCCGGCCCCCGACCGCCGCCCCGGCGACACGCCCTCCGGCATCCGGGGCGGACAGGGCCGCACCGGCCGGGACGTCGAGGACTCCGCCGAGATCGGCGGCATCCTCCTCCTGGCCTTCCTGGCCATGATCCTGTTGGCCGTCCTGTTCAACCTCTGGGCCCGGCACCTGGGACCCGAACCCCTGGAGGCAACGCCATGTACTGCGGTCTCTGCCGCTGCGAAGTAGAGGATTGGGATGGGCACAAGCACAGCCCGCGCCACCGGCGACGTGCGCGCGATCCGCTGCTCAGGTCGGCCGTGAACCTGCTGGCCAGTCTGCGCGACCTGGCCCCAGGCTGCTACCCGCACCTGGAGGCCGAAGTAGACGCCTACATCAGACAACGAGGGGAGGAAGTCGATGCGCAAAGCCAAAGCACAGCCGCTTGACCGCGAGGAGCTGGCCCGCCGGCTCTACGAGCTCGGGCGCGAGGAGCTGAAGCTCGAAGCCCTCGAGATGGAGATGAACCAGGACATCGACCGGGTGAAGAAGCGATTCGCCGGCCGCCTGGAGACCAGGCGCACCGTGATCGAGCAGTTGGCCCGCGACCTGCGCGTGGCCTGCGAGGACAGCCGGGCCGACCTGCTGCCCAAGGGGCGCAAGAGCGTCGAGACTATCTTCGGCAAGGTGGGCTGGCGCAAGCAGGGGGATCGGGTCTCGGCGCAGAAGGGCGTGAGCATGGACGCCGCCGCGAAGATCTTGCAGCTGCGCGGATTCGACGACCTGGTGCGCAGGCGCCTGGAGCCGGACAAGCCGGCCATCAAGGCGGCCATGGACGCCGGCACAATCGAGGAGACGGATCTGCGCGAGGCGGGGCTGCGCCTGGTCCGCGCCGGCGAGGATTGGTGGTACGAGGTCGACCGCCAGAGCGTGGCCGACCGCATCGGCGAGGAGGCGGCGTGAGCACTATTGCACTCGTTCGCACGATCCCGTGGGGGTGCAGCCTCTGTGGCTATGTGCACCACTATAGCCCTGGCTACACTCGCAAACGCCCGCCGGTCTGCCCAGTCTGTGGATTCAAGCTGGCACAGATAGCCAGAAAGACCGGCCAAGATCTCGATTTGTCGCATACATGCCCTGGTTGTGGTGGCGGTCCTATCGGCCCGGATTGCCACGGTGATGCGATCCTAAACCGTTTCTGGTGTCTGGGGTGCTGGGCAAAAAGGGAGCGGGCCATCGAGGAGGTCACATAGGTGCCCAGCGTGGCCAAGCTCAGGCGCACCTGGTTCGCCCTGCTGCGGGAAGCGGGCATTGACCAGGAAGACCGCCACTGGCTCCAGGAGGAGCTGACCGGCAAGCCATCCACGCGCGATTGGACGCCCAGGGACTGGGATCGCGCCATCGCCGCCCTGCAGCGCGACCTGGGCCAACATCACGACCGCCACGCGCACGTGCGGGAGGAGAAGGATAGGGGCCTGGCCGCCACACCGGGCGAGTGGTGCACGGATGCCCAGGCCCGCTACATCACCGACCTGGCCGACCGTGTGGAGTGGCGGATCGGGCCGGTGGCCTACGTCTGCCGGGTGATCCTGCGCGGCGACGCCAAGGCCCTGCGACGCGAGCGGCTGAGGCGAAACGAGGCCGGGGGCAACACCGGCCCCGAGCTCTGGAAGACCCTGACGCGCCAGGAGGCCGACCTGACCATCCAGGCCATGCGCAAAGCGGCCCGCGTCTATCCACGGGAGGAGACAATCGATGCTGCGCGCTGAGGTCAGCTACACGACCGAGGTCCGCCACTCGGGCGCGACCGGTGGGCCCCGCTTGATCGTGCAGATCCAGTCGGAGGGTCAGGCCGGGGGCCCGGTGCTCACAGGCCGCCTCGAGCTGACAGGCATCGGCGCCCGCGACGCCGACCAAATCCAGAATGAGCTCCTCCGGCGCCTGGGCCACCGTGCAACTTTCTGCCTCGGGCCCCTGGTGGCCGGATCCCTGCTCGACAACACGAGCATTGCAGACCCGTTGAAACGCCTCTGCATGGCCTATGGCTGGAATGCCTGGGATCTGGCCAACAAGGCCGGCGTGAGCGACGTGACGGCCCGCCGAGCCCTGGAGGGCGCGCGCATCTCCAAGCCGACCCGCGAGAAGCTGCTCGCCCTTGCCATGCGTGTGACAACCCAGCCCACGCCCGGCGAGACCATCCGCCGCTACCGGGGCAATCGCCCCACACGCGTGATCGCCGAGGTATGTGATGTGTCGGAGCGAACCATCGAGGCTTGGGAGGCGGATCGGCGGCCAGTGCCGCGCGAGCTCAGGCCCGCCCTGCGCGCCGAGTTGAACCTGCCGCCGGGCACCTGGCCCGACGAACCCCATCTCGCCCTCGACATGCTCCCTCGAGACCCGGCCGAGCCGGCCAGGAGAGCGGGGTGACCGCCAAAGCCCAAGTGACACATCTGGCACCCACCACGTGACGGGCAGTCCACGCCTCCCACGTCGCTTCGCTTGCTTCGCCTGGATGCCCTGTTCGGCCCGCTCAGGCGTCATGTGACCCCGCGCGGGATGACCTCCTGAGCCTCTCTCGGCCCGTTCTCGCCCACCTATCACGATCCTAGCGACATTCTTCCACTTTCGCAACCACCCCCTTCGTCCCTCCTCGTCGCAACCTCGCCCCCACTCGCCGTATACGCCAACCCCTCCTCCCGCAAAACCCTACGCCCCCGGTCACCCGTGGTGTACTTGCGGTGCTCGCTGAACTCGCTGGAGAAGCCGTAGTAGGGGCTGTCGTGCAGGCCGGATATGAAGCCCTGGATGATGAACTTGGCCTTCAGATCCAGCCTCGATATCTCCTGGATCAAGTCCGGCCGCAGGTATTCCTCGGCTGCTCTCACGCGGTCGCTCCGGCCTCCCAGGCCTGTTGAAGGCGATCAGACGAGCGCTTCCGGGGCATTCTATCACGCCCCCGGCCGTGCGCCAAGGCGGCCCGTCGGGCCACGGGCTGTTGATCGGTTGGGGCCCTTGGGCTATGTTGCGATGTAAGGGGCGCGTCCCGCGCTCCGGGGGGAGGTACGACCTGACATGGACGATGAACGGAAGCTGCGCTTCGACACGCTGGCCCTGCACGGCGGCCACACGCCCGACGCCCAGACGGGGGCGCGCGCGGTGCCGATCTACCAGTCCACGTCGTTCGTGTTCCGCGACACGGACCACGCCGCCCGGCT
>Ga0180437_10001890_pt1 | contig 34833 bp, 25 predicted proteins | sample SS_ome_4_FD_132410 | JGI IMG/M metagenome (GOLD analysis project Ga0180437, IMG submission 132410) | Hypersaline lake sediment archaeal communities from the Salton Sea, California, USA - SS_3_D_1 metaG | ecosystem: Environmental > Aquatic > Non-marine Saline and Alkaline > Hypersaline >... | reverse complement strand
GGCGAATCCCAGGGCGGCGACGACCCCCCGCACCGCAGGTACCCGCCGCGCCGCTCCGAGATGAAGACGATCCGCCCGTTCGGCAGGAAGCAGGGGTCGAAGTCGTTCCACGGCCCGTCGGTCAACTGGACCAGTCCGCTCCCGTCGGCATTGACCCGGAAGATATGGTAGCTGGCCCGGGGCGACCACTCGGGTTTTTCGCCCAACACCTGGGAGTAGGCGAAGAGGATCGTGCGCCCGTCGAACGACACCTCGGGCGAGAGGAACGCTCCGGGCACGAGCCGCTCGCCCGCCAGGCGCCCGTTCTGAGCCACGGAGCCGGCCAGCAGGTCCTTCACTTCGGGCCGATCGGAGAACGGGTCGCAGAGCACGAACAGCCCCCCGCCGGGCTTGGCGCCGAAGCCGTAGTATTGGTGGACCATGTGGAACAGCCCGCCCGGGTCGTGCCGCTTGATGAAAAGGATCTTGTCAAAGTCCAAGAGCGGATTGCAGAACGCGATCCGGCGGAGCAGGCGCCGGGTTTGGAGGTGAAGCTCGCGGCGGGCAGCTTCCGGCGCGGCGGTGTCGGTTTCGGCGGCGGCTTCGAGCTTCGCCAAACGCCGCTCGATACGGTCGAGCTCGGCCACGAGCGGGTCGAGCCGGGCCGCATGGGCGCCCGGGCGGATCCGGGCGGCCAGGGCGCATGCACGATCAAGCACGGCGCGGGTATCGGCCGGTTCGAAATCGGCATTCTGCGGCACTGGCACCGCCGCCGGCTCACCGCCCGACGCGCCCGGCGTCACCATCGCCGCCGCGAGCACCGCCGCCGCGGTGCCCCTCAGCCACGCCCGCAACCGGCCGGGTTGGTGGAGCGTCCTCACCGCCGAGTTCTCCTATTGGCCACGGGAAAAAGGGGACGCGGCTAATCTGCCTTCAACGGCCCAAAGGGTGCTTTGCACAAATCAGCCCCGTCCCCTTTTTCCCGGCGTTCTCACCGCCCAGCTCGCAGGGTACACTAGGCGGCGGAGGTTTTCCATAGTTTCGCGGCGCAGGTAGGTGCCGCAACGCTCCGCGGGCTTCCGCCCGCGGCTATCAACGAAGACGAGTAACTCGTTTGAAGCGTTGTGTGCGAAATGCGTTGGAAGTGTTGCAAGGCAGACTCGCTTAGGTCCTTTGGAGGCGTCATGGGTAGGTCGAGGAGCATTCTCGTCGCTGTCCTCGCGGCAGTGGTGGCGATGGCCGCGGCGCAAGAAGCGCCCGGCAACGCGGCCGAGGTCCCGTCACCGGAGGAGGTGTACGCGCAGTTCAACGAGTTCTGCCGGCTGAACTTCGGGGCCGAGAAGGAGCCGCTGGTCTACGAGAAGTTCGGGCGCGAGCTTCGAGCGGTCGACGGCGGCGACTGGCGGCACGTCTCCGAGCGATCGGCAACTATCGCCTGGCAGACGAACCTGCCGGCCAAGGGCATGGTCGAGTACGGCACGACGCCCCAATACGGCTCGATCACGCCCGAGCCGGAGCGGCACTTCTATATCCACGTGTACACGCTACACGGGCTGGAGCCGGCGACGACGTACCACTACCGGACCGTGTCAGTCGACGAGCAGGGCCACCGGCTGGTCTCCAAGGACATGACGCTCACCACCCGGCCCGGTGGCCACGCCATCGAGCTGCCCGGCGAAGTGGCCGGCCCGCCCTACGTGCTCGACCGGCCGGGCAGCTACGTGCTCACTCGCGACGTGACGGCCGACGGGACAGCGATTCAGATCATGGCCGACGACGTGACCCTGGACCTTGGCGGCCACACGGTCGTCTACGACAACCGGCCCATGGGACCGATCGAGGGGGACGTCTGGGACTATTTCGAGAAGTCGGCCGTGGGCGTGCGCGTGGGCAAGCGGCGGCTTACGAACGTCCGCATCCTAAACGGCACGATTCGCCAGGGAGCCGGCGACGACGCGGCCCAGGCCAACGGCGTGGGCTTCAACCCCCTCGTCTCGCACTCCGGATGCACCGGCGAAATCGCCGGACTGACGGTCGAATACCACGGCCCGCAAGTGCGCGGGCTGAAGCTCAGCTACGGGCCCGACTACGACGTGCACCACAACGTAATCACCGACCGGGGCACGGTGGTGACCAACCGGCACCAGGGCACCGTGGCCATCGAGGCCACGCCGCGCGTACACCACAACCTGATCAAGCGGGCCCGGCACCGTGGGATCGACGGCATCTCCGGCGGCAAGGTGTTTCACAACGAGATATACGTCGATAGCTGGGCCACGAACTCGTTCGGCATAGGCTGGTACAAGTCCCGCCGCGCCGAGGGCTACGGCAACCGCATCTTCGGCACCGGCTACCTGGTGGTGGGCATCGCCACGGTGTCCGACGGCGTGGGCGAGATCAAGGTCCACGACAACCTGGTCCACCTCCAGGCCACCGCCCCGGCCGATCGCTGGGCCGAGTACGGCGACCAGTCGGGGGCCTACTGCTATCGCATCACCTGGGGTGGCGAGGATATCGAGGTCTACGACAACCTGTTCGTGACCAAGGGGCGCGACGGCGGCATGGTCCGCGGCATCTGGGCCTGTCCGGAGCCGGGGATCACCGGCGTGGTCTTCCACGACAACGTGATCAAGGCCGTGGCCGAAAACGAGAAGACCACGCTCCGCGGGGCGATCGTGGTCTGCGGGCCGGGCGACGGCGGCCCCGACGCCCCCATGACGTTCCGCAACAACCTGGTGCTGTCGAACTTCTGCCACGTGCTGTTGGGCGAGAACTACGGCAGCGGCATGAACGCCCGGTTCCTCGGCAACCGGTTCGCCAAGGCCGGCCCGGCCCGCGACGACTACCGCGCGATCCAGATCGGCTTCTGGAACCAGCCCACGGCCGGGCACCAGTTCGTCGATTCCGAGTTCGAGGAAGGCACCAGCTACGACCACGTGAAGTTCGAGGGCACCTCCGAGCGGCGCGACTTCTCGGTGGGCTGGACCCTCTCGCTTGCCACCGCGCCCGGCGCCGAGGTCAAAATCACCGACCGCCGCGGCGAGGCCGTGTTCTCCGGCCGGGCCGACGAGCAAGGCCGGCTGGGCGTCCCGCTCATGCAATACGTCCACCGCCCCGACGGAAAGACCCCACTCACCCCGCACACCATCTCCCTCACCGCCGCGGGCCGCACGCTCACCCGGCAGGTCGAGATGGACCGCCCCCGGCAGCTCGAGATTCGCCCTTGAAGGCGTGGCGGCTCCGCGCTCCAACCGCTGCCCTCTCCCTCTTTCCCCCTCTCCCCTTCTTGGGCCACCTCTTATAGGGTAGGCAAGAATGAACTGCTGCCGCGTTGACGCCCGCCACGGGCCTTGGTAGGCTTCCCGGCGTCGCTTCATCCCCCTTTTCCGGGCGCCAGGAGTCCCCGCCTCATGTCCGCACCGAGTGAGCTCAACCTGAAGGACCACATCCGCAGCATCCCCGACTTCCCCAAGCCGGGCATCCTCTTCCGCGACATCACGCCGCTGCTGGCCGACCCGGCCGCCTTCCAGAGCGCGATCCGGCAGATGGCCGCGCCGTTTCGCCAGTCGGGTGTCGACCTTGTGGCGGCGGCCGAGGCTCGGGGATTCATTTTCGCTGCTCCGCTGGCCCTGGAGCTTCACGCCGGGCTGATCCCGATCCGTAAGCCGGGCAAGCTCCCCTCCGACACCCTCTCGTTCACCTACGAGCTGGAATACGGGACCGACACGCTGGAGATCCACGCCGACGCCGTTCTGCCCGGAAAGAACGTCCTGGTGGTCGACGACCTGCTGGCCACCGGCGGCACGGTCGAGGCATGCTGCAAGCTCGTCGAAAAGGCGGGCGGGCACGTGGCCGGCTGCGTCTTCCTCATCGAGCTCAGTGCATTGGGCGGGGTCAAACGGATCGCCGACTACCGGACGCTCAGCCTGGTCAAGTACGACTGAGCCCTCATTTAGCCCCGTTTCTTCCCCATCTTGCCCAACCGGCACAACCGGAACGGCGCGCCCCACTTTTCGTCGTATCCGCTACATCTTCACGCGCCCCACGACGTCGGGGCTTCCGATGAAGAGATGCGAGGCACCGCCGCCGTCTGTCGTATCTCCGGGGAAACAGGGAGGGGGCCGTTGCCACCCGACCTACCCGCGAACCGCCCGTGTCCGAGGAGAAGTCGCCATGCACCGACGGTCCCTGTTGACTTGGCTCGTTGTGATCGCGTGGCTGGGGGGCGTCGGGTCGGCGCAGGCCGGGAATCCCTTCGGCTGGCTCGGTTTCGGCCACCACGCCCAGACGCCGCCGGCACCCCGCGTGATCGAGGTGATCCCGCCGGCCGAAGCCCCTGATCCGCAGTTGACGGGGACGTGCTTCTCGCCAGGCAGCCCGGCGGCGCCCGCCTATCCCTGGGGCTATTTCGGGGCCCGACCCGGCATGGGCTTCGTCTGGCACTCGGGCTACTACGGCGACGTGAGCCATTGGTGCCAGTAGGGCGGCCGGCGGTCCGCAAGTAGGCGGCGCCCGACGCGGGGGGCTATAATTGCCCGGATACCTGCTCCCCCACGGCCACCCATGTTGCACAGCCCCCTGATCCGCGACCTGCGCCGCTGTCTGGGGCGCGATGACGTGCTCTCGGCCCCCTCCGAGCTGGGGGTCTACGACTGCGACGCCTTCACCGTCGAGCGGGGCCGGCCCGACGCGGTGGTCTTCCCTCGCAACGCCCGGCAAGTGGCCGACATGATCCGTACGGCCAACCGGCACGAGGTGCCCGTCATCCCCCGCGGGGCGGGCACCGGGCTGGCCGGCGGGTGTGTCCCGCTGGGTGGCGGCGTAGTGCTGATGCTCACCCGCATGAACCGCATCCTGGAGGTCAACCTCCGCGATCGGATGGCCGTGGTCGAGGCCGGCGTGCCCAGCCTCCAGCTCAGCCATCGCCTGGCCGGAACTGGCTATCACTACGCCCCGGACCCTTCGAGCCAAGGCGCGTCGACCATCGGCGGCAACGTGGCCACCAACGCCGGGGGGCCGCATACGCTGAAGTACGGAGTGACGATCAACCACGTGCTGGGCCTCGAGGCCGTCACCGGCGACGGCTCCGTCGTCGAGCTCGGCCCGGTCGAGGACCCGGCGGAGTTGGACCTCGTCGGCCTGCTGGGCGGGGGCGAGGGGACCCTGGCGGTTGTCACCAAGGTCTGGGTCCGGCTCACGCCCAACCCGCACGACGCCCGGGCGATGCGGGCCATCTTCGACTCGGTCGACGACGCGACCCGCGCCGTGAGCCGCATCATGGCGACCGGGATCATCCCCTCGGCCATGGAGCTGATGGACCGCGGCATCCTGGCGGCGGTCGAGGAGGCGTTCCATTTCGGCTTCCCGCTCGACGCCGGCGCGGTCTTGGTGATCGAGGTCGACGGTCCGGCGGCCGGGCTCGATCGCCAGCAGGAGCAGGTGGCCGCGTTCTGCCGGGAGCAGAACGCCCGCGAGGTGCTGGTGGCCCGTTCGCCTGGGGAGCGTGACCTGCTCTGGAAGTGCCGCAAGCTGTCCGTGGGGGCGGTGGGGCGATTGAGCCCCAGCTACGTGATCCAGGACGGCGTGGTGCCGCGCACCAAGCTGCCGCAGATCATCCGCCGGATAGCCGAGATAGGGGAACAACACCAGGTTCGGATCGTCAACGTGGCCCACGCCGGCGACGGCAACGTCCACCCGATCCTGCTCTTCGACGAGCGCGATCCCGCCGAAGTGCGCCGCGCCCTGGCTGCCGGGCGCGAGTTGCTGGCCGAGTGCATCGCTTTGGGCGGCTCCGTGACCGCGGAGCACGGGATCGGCATCGAGAAGATCGAGTTCATGGACAAGCTCTTCGGCCCGGCGGACCTGGAGGCGATGAGCCGGATCCGCCGCGCGTTCGACCCGGCCGGGCGTCTCAATCCCGGCAAGCTGCTGCCCGAAGCCATAATGCGATGACCCTAACAGTCCAGCCGATGCCGCCGAGCGAAATCCTCACGCCGTCCGACGAGGCGGGCGTGGCCGAGGCCGTGCGCCGGGCGGCGGCCGAGCGTTCGGCCGTCTACCCGATCGGCGGCGGCACCGCGCCGGGTTGCGGCGGGCCGACGTTGCGACCCGGCATCGGGCTCTCGACTTCGCACCTCACTCGCCTGGTGGACCACGCGGCCGACGACATGACCGTCACGGTCGAGGCCGGCATGACCCTGGCCGGGCTGGGCCGCCTGCTGGGCGCGAGGAACCAACGCCTGCCGGTCGACCTTTGCCGGCCGGACCGGGCGACCGTGGGCGGGCTGGCGGCCACGAACTTCTTCGGGCCACGGCGGTACGCGCACGGCACGATGCGGGACTACGTGCTCGGACTGCGCGCCGTCGACGGGCGGGGCGAGGTCTTTTCGGCGGGCGGGCGCGTGGTCAAAAACGCCGCCGGGTACAACCTCTGCCGGTTGATGGTCGGATCGCGGGGCACTCTTGGGGTGATTACCGAGCTGACGCTCATGGTCCGCCCGACCCCCGAACACGCTGCCGTCGTGGCCTGCGACGTGGAAGACCTGCACGAGGCCGAGTCCCGACTGGCGGCCCTGGTCACCAGCCAGACCCGGCCGGTCTCGATCGATCTCTGCGCCGGGCGCCCGCGCCCGGACTGCCCGCTGCCGGGCGCCGTGGCGGAGGGGGCGGCCGCGCGCCTGCTGGTCGGCTTCGAGGGGAGCCGGCCTGAGATCGATTGGATGGTCGAGCAACTCGGCAAGGAGTGGGGCGACGCAGGGATCGGCCGGACCACGGTGAGTCTCGCAGACGAGGCCGCCTCGCTTTGGCAGTGGCTCACCGAGCTCGCTGCCGAGGTGCGAATCCACGTGCGGCCCGGCGCCGTGGTGGCGACGGTCGCCGGGCTGCTGGAGTTCGACCCGGGCGCGACCGTCGAGGCCCACGCGGGCGACGGCGTGATCCGCGCGCAGTTTTCCACCCGCGAGCCGGACGAGTGGGCTGAGTCGATTGTCCATCGTGTGAGCCCGCTGGTCGATCGGGCCGGGGGGCGCATGGTCGTGACGTCGGCGCCCGAGGGGGTCGCGTTGGAGCGCGACGCGGTCTGGGGCCGCGCGGGCGACGGCCGCCGCATCAGCCAAGCGATCAAGGAGAGCTTCGATCCCCACGGCATATTGAACCCCGGCCGATACGTGTTTGACGGTTGAGTTCACCCATGCCCGAGTTCGATCCCGACAAACCGTTCGACGCCAACGGCCGCAATCCCGGCGCGCACGTGGAGCACGACCTGTTCCTGAAGTGCATCCACTGCGGGCTGTGTACGTCGTCATGCCCGACGTTCACCGAGCTGGGCGACGAGAACGACGGGCCGCGCGGGCGGATCCAGCTCATGCGCATGGTGGCCGAAGGACGCGCGGGGCTGACCGACCGCACGCGCCGGCACCTCGAGCGGTGCCTCGACTGCCGGGCGTGCGAGACGGCCTGTCCCTCGGGCGTGCGCTACGGCCGGCTGATCGAGCCCTTCCGCCTGGCGGTCCATCAACAGGACGAGCGGGTCGAGACCCGCTTCGACTGGTTCCGCGAGCTGGTCCTGTTCCGGCTCTTCCCCTACGCCACACGGTTGCGGCGGGTGCTCGCGCCGGTGCGGCTCTTGCAGCGGGCCGGGATCTGGGACGCGGCCAAGCGGCTGGGGCTGCTCAACCTGCTCCCCGGGCGCCCCGGGCGCATGGCCGCGCTCTTGCCGCCGCCACAGAAACCCGGCCCCAAGCTGCCGAAGTTCCTCCCGGCGATCGGGCGCCAGCGTGCCCGGGTCGCGTTCTTCGTCGGCTGCGTGGCCGATGTGATGTTCCGCCACACGCACTGGGCCACGCTGCGCGTCTTGCAGCACAACGGCTGCGACGTGTTCATCCCGCCCGAGCAGGGCTGCTGCGGGGCCATCCACTTCCACGCCGGCAACAGCCGGGCCGCCCGGCAGATGGCCGACGCCAACCTCGTGGCCTTCGAGCTGGACCGCTACGACGCCATTGTGGTCAACCACGCCGGGTGCGGGGCGATGATGAAGGAGTACGGGCTCTACTGGCAGGACGGGCTAACGCCCCACCGCGAGAAGTTCGCCGAAAAGGTCCGCGACGTACACGAGTTCCTCGACGAGCTGGGCCCGCTCGCCCCCAGCGGGCGCGTCGAAGTGAAGGCCGCCTACCACGACGCCTGCCACTTAGGCCACGCACAGCAGATCACCGCCGCGCCGCGCCGCTTGCTTAAGAAGATCCCCGGCCTCGAGCTGGTCGACTTGCCCGAGAGCGAGATCTGCTGCGGCTCGGCCGGCACCTACAACCTGACCCAGCCCGAACTGTCCGACCGCCTCGGCCGCCGCAAGCTTGAAAACATCCTCAGCACCGGCGCCGAAGTCCTCCTGGCCGCCAACGCCGGCTGCCTGCTGCAAATCGCCCGCGAGGTCCGCGAGGCGGGCGCGCCCACTAGGGTGATGCACCCGATGGACCTGCTCGATCTGAGCTACCGCGGCGAAACGCTGGGGTGATCGGGGAGAAAAGGGGACGCAGCTCTTTTTCGGGGGTTTGGGCAAAGTTCAATCTTGCCTATACCCCCGAAAAAGAGCTGCGTCCCCTTTTTCCTCACGCGCACCGCACTGCCCGCTCGCTGAACGTCTCGATCTCCAGTCGGGCCAGTAGTTCGACCAGCTCGGCGGCGGTGCGGGGGCGGCGGAGGGGGGACTTGGCGATCATGCGGTGGACGAGTTCGACCACGGCCCGGGGCAAGAGCGGGCGGTGCTCGGAGAGGTGCGGCGGGCGGGCCTCGTGGTGCAGACGAGCCAGCTCCCTCATCTCGCTGGCGTCGAACGGCGAGCGGCCCACCAGAAGCTCGTAGAGGACAATGCCCAGGCTGTAAATGTCCGCCCGGGCGTCCGGCCGATGGGTCGGGCTGGTCAGCTCGGGGGCGAAGTAGCGGCAGGTGCCGGTCACACAGCGGGCCGACACGTCCTCAGACTCCCAAAACGAGCGGGCAAAACCGAGGTCCAGCAGCGTGACGTGCCCCTCGGGCGAGAGGAAGAGGTTTTGCGGCTTTAGGTCCCCGTGGCGCCAGCCGGCCGCGTGCAACGCCGCGAGCCCCTCTGCCGCCTGACGCGCGATCGAGAGGGCCACGGGCACGTCGAACCGGTGCCCGGCGCCCATCACCGCCGAGAGCGTCGTGCCGTAGAGCCACGGCATGACCAGGTATCGCGGCTTTCGGGCGAGATGGAACCGGAGCACGGGGACCAGGTGCGGGTTCGAGATGGCCCGGCCAACCAGGACCTCGCGCCGCAGCATCTCGACGGCCCGAGCGTCGTCCTCCCACCGCGTGCGGAGCATCTTCAGCGCGTAGCTCCCCGGTCCGTCCGACGAGCGAGCGGGTCGGGCCCGGTGCACCCGCGAGAGGGCCCCTTCGCCCGCCATACCGACCAGCTCCCAGGGGCCGACGCGCCGGGGATACTCTTGCGGGCCACGACGGCGCAGAGCAAGACCGCCGCCTGCGGTGTGCAGATGGGTCAGGGCCATGGGCGGGTGTGGGAGCCGGTGGGAATAGCGGTGAGACGGGTCTACTATTGGGCATCGGCCATCCCGGGCGGGGAGTTGAGGCGCCGCGCGCTTGCACGGCCGCCTTTGTCCGACTAAACTGGAGGGCTTTGTACCCCGAAGTGCCGTTCACTGAGGTGTCTGATGATGCGTCGTCTCGTTGCGCTCGCCCTGTTGGGCCTGTTCTGTCTGGCCACGACGTTGGGATGTGCCCCGGTGCCGGGCGGCCAAGTCATGTCGAACGTCACGGCCGGCAGCGGCGGCGCCTCCCCGAACACCACGCTGGTGTCCCCCCAAGTCACGTCGGCCGCGGAATAGACCCGCGACGGCGTCCCGCCTTGAGTCGCCCCCTCTGGCGTGGGGTTTGCGTCGCCAATCCGCACCCTGCTTCCGGCCTTAAACGGCCCGGCCGAGGGGTAGCCCGCGGATTTTTTCACGCCGCGCCTGGGCGCGTGCCACACTTTCAGGGGCCACCCTCCGTAGCCACAGGCGGCTCGTCGGTGGTCCTGAGCTGCGCGGTAGGCGAGCCGCCCGCCGCTACGATCTCCAAGAATCGAGGTGCCAAGATGAAGAAGTTCCTGCGTCCTTCCGTGCTGGTGGTCGGTGCTCTGGTGCTGGGGATTCTCGTGGGCTACTTGCTCAGCGCGGCGACCGGCAACGGGCCGACCAGCGCGGCCGCTGCCGATGCCAAGGGTCCGTCCGCCGACCGGAAGCCGGCCAAGGCCACCCGCTCGCCCAGCGACGCCAAGCCGCCAAGGGCCTCTCAGCCCCTGCGGGCCGATAAGTCCCGCGACGCCGCGGCCCGCCCGCGCCCCAAGCAGGTGATCCGCCTCGGCTCGGTCGTGGGCTTGAAGCGGGAGAAGGTCGACGAGTACGTGATCCTCCACCGCCACGTCTGGCCGGAGATTCTCGATCGGATCCGCAAGTCGAACATCCGCAACTACTCGATTTACATGGGCGAGCTGGACGACGACCAGCTTTATCTGTTCGCCTACATGGAGTACGTCGGCGACGACCTGGAGGCCGACATGCAGGCGGTGGCCGACGACCCGATCAGCCGCGAGTGGTGGGAACTAACCGACCCGCTCCAGAAGCGGATCAAGAACACCCCCACCGGGTCGCAGTGGAAGCAGCTCACCGAGGTATTCCACACCGACTAGCCGCCGCTTCGCACCACCGAAGCCGGCTAGGGCTTCGCACGGCGCCGTTCCCCCTTGGCTTGCCACCGTGCGCCGAAGTGCTAAACTGGCGGTAGCGTGCGCTTCGCGGTGGTTCCCGTATCGCCCCCCTTGCCGACGGAGGTGCAACCATGGCGTCTTCTGACGAACCCGACCCCACCCCGACCGAGCCCGATTCCCTCAGGCTGGCGGAGGACGACGGAGATATGTACGGCGTGTCCGAGTCGGAGGAGCCCGCGGCGAAGGGCGGCGAGGAGGCTTCGCCGGGCGGGGGTGAGGCGGCCGAGTGGTACGTGGGGCTTCCCGACGGCCAGCGTGAAGGGCCCCTGCCCCAGGCCGAGATGAAGCGGCGGATCGCCGCCGGCGACGTCACGCGGGCCGACCTGGTATGGCGCCAGGGGATGGCCGGCTGGGCGGCCGCCGGGACCGTACCGGAGCTGTTCGGCACCCCCGCCCCCAGCCCTGGCCCGGCCCCCGCCCCTAGCCCGGCCCCGGGCGCATCGCTCCCGCCGCGTCCGGCTGCGAGCAGCGGTCCGGACACGGGCCAGGCCGCCGCCCAGTTGCGCACCGCTTCGGCCGACGTGATGCGCCGCTTCGACTCGATTTTCGAGCGGCCGCTCTTCTTCCGCGTGTTCGGGCGAGTCTGCGCGGCGGCCGCGGTCTTCATGCTGTTCGTCGCCCTGATTGTCGTCGTGGCGTCCAAACGCGACTTGTTCATCTACGTGCTCGGGCTCGCGCTGCTGTTCCTCGTGGGTGAAGCGGCCGCCGCGATCCTCGATCGGCTCGACCGTCCCCGAGACGGCGGGGAGTGAATGTCCGCCGCAGCCGGCTCAACTCCCCACGTACTTCGCATAAACCGTCTTCGCCTCCGCCACGTCGTCGGTGCCGGCGATGATCGCGCGGCCGTCGGGGAAGACGGTTAGCTCGTAGTCGTCCACGGCCAGCTTTAGGAGGAAGGCGTTGCGCGTGACCCGGCCAACCCCTTCGAGCTGCCGGGCCAGCTCATCGAGCGGGACGGCCGCGCCCTGGTGCATGAGCTGCACGGCGTTGCGTCCGCAGAGGGTCGCGCTGTCGCTGCCGTAGCGCCCCTCGAGCCAGGGGAAGTCGTCGTGCTTGCAGGCCGGGCAGTCGACCCGGTCGCGCAGCCCGCTGACGTCGACCTGGTGGATTCGCGCGTCCCACAGCTCGACCACGGTCAACGAGCGGGAGACGGCGTCGCGATTGCCGCTTAATATCTTCAGGGCCTCGACGGCCTGCAATGAGGCGATAACCCCCACGGCCGGGCCGAGGATGCCGGCGGTGTCGCAGGTGGGCGTGCTGCCCGGCGGGGGACACTCGGCCATGAGACACCTAAGGCACGGCGTCTCGCGCGGCAGGACGGTCATCGTCTGCCCCTCGGCCCCCACGCACCCGCCGTAGATCCAGGGGATGCCGTGCTTGACGGCCGCGTCGTTCACCAGAAACCGCGTCTCGAAGTTGTCGGTCCCGTCGACCACGGCGTCGACCCCGTCGCAAAGCTCCTCGATGTTGCGGTAGTCGACGTCGGCGACGATCGGGTCGATCTCGACCTGCGAGTTGATCCGCCGCAGCTTTTCGGCGGCGGCGGCGGCCTTGGGCATCTGGTTCGCGACGTCCTCCTCGTCGAAGAGGACCTGACGCTGGAGGTTGCTGGTCTCGACGAAGTCGCGGTCGACGATCCGCACGTGTCCCACTCCGGCCCGGACCAGCGTGTTGGCCAGCGTGCTGCCCAGCGCCCCGCACCCGCAGACGAGCACGCGGCTTTGCACCAGGCGCCGCTGGCCGTCTTCGCCCAACGGCGGGTAGCGGACCTGGCGGACGTAGCGGGATAGATCGGGAGGGGAGTCAGCCATCTCTTGATGTGTCTTCGCCGGGCAACTTCAGGTGGCAACGCGCTCTCGCACGTGCAGGATTTCGTCGCCCTGCATTTTGCGAACGTCCTCAGCCGTCAAGGTGAGCACCGCGATAGTGTCTCCTTCGGCGTTGACGAACTCGACCTCGAACGCGTTGCCGTTCGCGTAACTGTGGACGACCGTGCCCACGTCGCCGCAAAGCAACCCGTGGTCACGCAGGTCTCGGTTCAAGACGACCAGTTCAAGTTCGTTGATCATGACGAAGCTCCGTGTCGGCTCACGCCGGATATGCGGTAACAAAGCGCGGTCGCTCGTCGGGGGGTTCTATGATCCACACGGTGCGGACCCGCGCACGCCGGTGAATTGGGGTAACGATCTCACCAATCACGACGTACTTTGTCCCATAAGGCGAGACTTCACTCTCCTCAACGTCATTGCCATTCGCGACGTTCAGCAGCTCTTCTTCCAGTTGGCTCGCGGTATGTTCTCTGAACCCCAAACCCCGGAAGAAGTCGGCCTTGGATGCGCCTGTGGGGTGCGTCTCACACAGAAGGTAGTCAACGAGCTTCTCGCGAGGGACATAGGCTTCTCCGGCGGCGGGCAACTTCATTGGCGCCTCCTCGAACGCCCACCATTATACCGCCGCATGGAGCGGGAGTTCAATCCCCGCTCACGCCGGCTCCTCCCGCAACTGCTCGGCGAGCACCTCGCGGAGGAACCCGCCGGTGATCGAGCCCGGGCTGTTGGCGATCATTTCGGGGGTGCCCTGGGCGACGATCTGCCCCCCTTCGTCGGCCGCACCGGGGCCGAGGTCGATGAGGTAATCGGCGGCCTTCATCATCTGCAGGTTGTGCTCGACGACGATCAGCGAATGGCCGACCGACAAAAGGGCGTCGAAGCAATCCAGGAGCTGGACGATGTCGGAGAAGTGCAGCCCGGTGGTCGGCTCGTCGAGCAGAAACAGGCAGCGGCCCCGTTTGGCGCTCGACATGTACCCGGCCAGTTTCAGTCGCTGGGCCTCGCCGCCCGAGAGGGTGTTGGCCGGCTGGCCGAGGCGGACGTAGTCGAGCCCCACGTCGATGAGCCGCTTCAGCCGGGCTTGCACCTTGGGGCGCCCGCGGAAGAAGGTGAATGCCTCCCGCACAGTCATCTCCAGCACGTCGGCGATGTTTCGTCCGCGGTAGGTCACTTCGAGGATCTCGCTGCGGTAGCGCCGGCCGCCGCAGGCGCTGCAACGCATGTAGACGTCGGCCAGAAACTGCATGTCGATCTGGAGGTAGCCGTCGCCGTGGCACTCGGGGCAGCGCCCGCCGTCGACGTTGAAGCTGAAGTGGCCCGACGTGTAGTTCCGCGTGCGGGCCTCGATCGTCTCGGCGAACACATTGCGGATCTCGTCGAACGCCTTGAGATACGTGACCGGGTTGCTCCGGGGCGATCGCCCTATCGGGCTCTGGTCGACCATGATCACGTCGTCGATCTGCCCGTCGCCGAACACGTCCTCGTAGGGGTAGGGCTTCGGCGCGTCCTTGCGCAGCCGGCGGCACAGGGCCGGGTAAAGCGTGTCCTGCACCAGCGTGCTCTTGCCCGAGCCGCTAACCCCCGTGACCAGGCACAAAACCCCCAACGGGAACTCGACGGTGACCTCCCTGAGGTTATTGCCCCGGGCCCCGGCCAAGCGGATCCAGCCGTGGTCCGGGCGCCGGCGGCGCCCGTTGGTCACGATGCCCCGGCGCCGGGCCAGGTAGTCGCCGGTGAGGCTCCCCTCGGTCCGTTCCATTTCCTCGGGCGCGCCCTGGAAGACGATGCGCCCGCCGCGTTCGCCGGCCCCGGGCCCGATCTCCACCACCTGGTCGGCCGCGCGGAGGATCGCCTCCTCGTGCTCGACCACCACCACCGTGTTGTCCCGATCGCGAAGCTCGCTGATCGCCCGGATCAACCGGTGTACGTCGCGAGGGTGCAGCCCGATCGACGGCTCGTCGAGCACGTAGAGCATGTTTACCAGCGTCGAGCCCAGGGCCGAGGTCAGGGCCACGCGCCGTTTCTCGCCGCCGCTTAGGGTGCGCAGCGTGCGGTCTAGGGTGAGATACCCCAGTCCGACCGTCTCCAGATACCCCAGCCGGGCCCGGACCTGCTCGAGCATCATCCGGCCGACCTGCCGCTGCCAATCGGTAAGCTCCAGCTCGTCGAGGAACCGGGCCGCCTCGGAGATCTTCATGGCCGAGAGCTCGGCCAGGTTGCGGCCGCCCACGCGGACCGCCAGGGCCTCGGGCTTCAGGCGCGCCCCGCCGCAGGCCGGACACGGCCGGTAGCTCCGCCAGCGGCTTAAGAACACGCGGATGTGCATCTTGTACTTGCGCCGCTCGAGCCAGGTGAAGAACCCCTCCAGCCCGCCGAACTTCCGCTCGGGCACGCCGTGGGTGATAAGGCCTAAGTGCCGCCCGTCCAGCTCGGAAAACGGCACGTCGACCGGCAGGTCGTAGTCCGGCGCCAGGGCCAGCAGCTCCTCCAGCTCGTGGGCATAGGCCGGACTGTTCCAGGGGGCGATCGCCCCGTCGCGGATCGACTTGGCCGGGGCGGGCACGACCAGGTCCATGTCGATCCCGATCACGTTGCCGAACCCCTCGCACTCCGGACACGCCCCCAGCGGGCTGTTGAAGCTGAACAGACGCGGCTCCGGCTCCTCGAACTCCCTGGCACACTCCTCGCACGCCAGCCGGGCACTAAACCCCACGCGCCGCCACCGCCGGCCGTCAACCGCGACCATCTCGCCTCGTTGCCCCGGCTCGGCTGGCTCGGCGTGCGCGACGAACGCCCAGCACCGTCCCTCTCCCTTGGCAAACGCCGTCTCCAGCGAGTCGCGAACGCGGTTCTCAGCCGTTCCGGCGGCCAGTCGATCGACGATTACGTAGTAGGCGGGCCCGTTGGGGACTGCGGCGCCTGCCCCGTCTTCCAGGGGGGGCAACGGTTGCTCGTCGAGGTTCACCGTGCGCCCTTCGGCAATCACCCGAATGAAGCCGTCCTCGCGCAGCCCGGCCGCGGTCTGTTCGAGCCGCTCAGGCGGGGGGGCCGGCAGGGGGAAGGCGAGCATGTACCGGGTGCCCGGGGGGAGGGCAGCCAGCGTCTCTCCAGCCGATTGGGGGGTGTCTTGACGCACCTCCCGCCCACACCCGTCGCAGAAAATCCGCCCGATCTTGGCGAACAGCAGTCGCAGGTAGTCGTGCGTCTCCGTGGCCGTGCCCACGGTCGAGCGGCTCGACCGGCTGGCGTTGCGGTTGGTCACCGCGATGGCCGGCGGGATTCCGTCGATCCGCTCGGCGTCGGGTTTTTCCAGCCGTTCGAGGAACTGCCGGGTATAGGCCGAAAAGCTCTCGATGTACCGCCGCTGCCCCTCGGCATACAGCGTGTCCAGGGCCAGGCTGCTCTTGCCGCTGCCGCTTAGGCCGCAGAGCACGATCAGCTTGCGGTGGGGCAGGTCGAGGTCGATCGACTTCAGGTTGTGGACTTCCACACCACGCAGCGAGATATGCCCATCCGACGACATGCAGCTTCCCCAGGCGAGTGCCTTTGGCTCAGAGGAAACCCACACTATACCACGCCGGCCGCCGAGATGCCACGGCATGCCACCATTCGGGGGCAGGGTGCGTGCTCGCACGCACGCTCGCGGTCCGCCGGGTTGCACCACTGTGCCTCAGCCGGTAGCATCGACTGGAGGGGGTTACAGATACCCAGAAGCGCGGGGGAGTTCGGGGACGCACGCCATGGGACCCGTGCGACAAGCCATCCAAGTCAACGGCGGCGACTTCTGGACACTCTTCGACACGGGCGCCCGAAACACCTACGTGGTCCCGGCCGTGGCCGCCCTGCTGACCACCTCCAAGACCCGTCAGCCGAGCCGATCCGCCCTGGGCGGCAAGGTCCGGCAGTGCGACACCACGGCCCTCTTGGAAGCCGAGGTCGAGGGCCACCGCATCTCGACCCACGCCATGGTCGTCGACGAGATCGGCACCGACGAGAACGGCACGCCCATCGAAGTCCTCTTCGGCGCCCTGGCCATGCGACAATGGGGCATCTGCCCGGTCCCCGACGAAGAGCGGCTCGACCTGTCGCACTACCCGGAGGCGTTTGCGGAGTTCTGAGCGGCCGAAGCACGTCCTCCGTACTTCTGAGAGATGAGGTCTCCACGTGCTGTCCAGCCTTACGATGTCCCTCGACGCTCGAAAGGGCCTAGCGATTTTGGCGGCGTCGCTCCTGTTCGCGCCGGTCATGTGCCCGGTTGGCGCCGGGGGTGCCGAAAAGACCAAGGGCGACGTGGACCGGCAGGTATTCGGGCAAGTCGACGGTGCCGCGGCCGGCGAACTGGAGCGTGGCCCGGTTGACAAGGGTGTTCTACCGGGCCGTGTGGAGCTGGAACCGGCCGTGGTAACGGTGTACGACCTTCTCGGCGAGGACGAGCTGCCGAAGAACCTCGATGAGGTGCTCACTCGGCGTCCGCAAGACGCCGCGGGGCACGTTCTGAGGGGACTTGCGCGGCTCCTTCGCGGCGATCACGCGAAGGCGGCGGCCGACTTCGATGAGGCGATCCGACTGGACCCCAAGTTGGCGTCGGCGTACTACAACCGTGGTTTCGCCAGACTCCGGCAAGGGAAGCTTGCCGAAGCACTCGCCGACTGCGAGGCAGCCGTCGCCCTGGCGCCGGACGACGCTCGGGCGTACGGACTCCGCAGCGTGGTCCTCCACGCCCGCGGCGATCGCAAGAGAGCGTTGGCGGATTGCGATCGCGCGCTGCAGCTCGACCCGCGATTGGCTGGAGTCCACAACCAGCGGTGTTTGACCTTGTGCGCAGAAGGCAAGCTCGACGACGCCCTGGCCGCGGCTGAGGAGGCGATCTCGCTGCGCCCGAAGGAGGCGTCGTACTACAGCAATCGGGCAATGGTCTGGCAGGCGAAGGGGGACACCGAACGGGCCTTGGCCGACCTCGACCGCGCCCTGCAATACGCTCCACAGCGGGCCATTTTCCATCAGAATCGCGGCCTGCTCCTGTCGGCCCGGGGGGAGCACCAGAAGGCGGTCGCCGCGTTTACCGAGGCCGTGCGCCTTGATCCGGATGTGGACGGCCCCCGCTTCTGTCGCGGTGAAGCCTACGCGCGTCTGGGGGACTTCGATCGGGCGATCGCGGATTACTCCGAGGTGCTTCGCCGCGATCCGGACTGCACGGCCGCCTACTACAACCGTGGCTGGTGCCGTCACAAGACGGGCGACTCAGAGGCCGCGGTGACCGACTATACCGAGGCCATCCGGCGGGACCCGACCCTGCAAGTTGCCTACGCCAATCGGGGACGTCTGCACCTCGGCGCGGGCCGGCTCGACGAGGCGATCTCCGATTTCACCGAGGGGCTGCGCCTGGACCCGAAGTCGGCCAACTGCTATTGCGGCCGCGGCATGGCGTTCTCGAAGAAGAAGGACTGGGACAAGGCGATTGCCGATCTCACCGAGGCCATCCGGCTCGACCCGACGAACGTCGTGGCGTACGGCATGCGGGGGCTCGCCTGGATGCACAAGGGCGGCTTTGAGCGGGCCCTGGAAGGGCTCGATCAGAGGCTTGCCTCACTGTTGGCGCAGCATCTCTTCGGGCAGTCCGACAGCGGGCCGCAACTCGTGCCGCACGAGGAGTTCGAGAAAGCCGCCGCTGACTTCACACAAGCCATCCGACTCCGTCCGGACGTCGCGACGTTCTACTGCTCCCGGGCGTCCGCCCGGATGCTGAACAACCATCTGGACGAGGCCGCGGCCGACTTCGCCAGGACCCTGGAGTTGGACGCCGGCAATTCCAACGCCCGACAACTGCTGGGATTCGTCTGGCTCATCAAGGGCGAGGACGACAAAGCGATCGGCGAATTCACCGAAGGCATCCGGCTCGATCCGAAGAATAAATGGCACCACATCGGCCGCGCTACGGCCCATCTCAGAAAGAGAGATTTTAGGGCCGCGGCCGAGGACTACGGAGGCGCGATTCGCATCGAGCCGAGCAACGCCGCCGGGTATCTTGCCCGCGGAATGACCTGGTTGGTGCAAAAGGAGGCCGACAAGGCGCTGGCCGACTTCAACCGGGTGATCGAACTGGAGCCAACTCACTCGTTCGGATACCAGGGCCGGGCTTTGGCGCGCGTACTCAAGGCCGATCTTACGAAGGCCCGCGCCGACCTGGATCAGGCCGAGAGCATCGACGCGTCCGAGGCGTTTACGTACTTGATCAGAGCCTCGATCTGGGTCGTCGAGGGAGAACGGGAGAAGGCACTCGCCGACCTGCGCAAGGCCCAGCAGCTCAATCCGGCCGTGAATCTGGGGCTCGACAAGTTGGGCGATGTCGCGACACCGGACGGCCCGCCCGGCGAGGCCCGACCGCCGGCAATAGCAGAACGCCCGCGGCGCAAGCCGCCGTTTACGATCACGGTGTCGCGAGAAACGACCCGCGCCCTGGGACCGCTGCGCGAAGACGGCTCTGTGAACTACCTCAAGGCACTCAACGCGATGTGGGCCCGCGGCGTGACGCCGGAGAACAACGCCTCGGTCCTCCTGTGGCAGGCCATGGGTCCCGGCAAAATCCTCCCCGAGGAGCGCGAGCTGTTTTTCCGTGGACTGGGGATTGCACCGCCTCCGGAAGACGGGCAATACTTCGTCCCCTTGGAGGACATTGCCGAAGACCCCGAAGACCCGGACGACGGGCAGCAGCTAGAGGAGCAGTTGGACCGCGCCGTGCGCGAGCCCTGGTCCAAGAACGACATGCCCGCGATTGCCCGCTGGCTGGCGGCGAACGAAAAGCCGCTGGCCCTGGTCGTCGAGGCGACGAAGCGGCCGCGGCGGTGCGATCCCCACATCGGTTGGCCGGAATTGCCGGAAGAGGACCACGACATGGTGCTCTTTGCATGCCTTACGCCCAACGTGTCGAACATGACACCCGCTCGGGACCTGCTGCTCGGCCGGGCGATGTTGCGCCTTGGCGATGGCGACGTCGAGGCGGCCTGGAAAGACGTCCTGGCTTGCCATCGCCTGGCGCGATTGGCCGGCCGGGGACCGTCCCTGATCGATACGCTGGTGGCGATCCGAATCGACTCGATGGCATGCGAGGCCGGTGCGTCTTTGGCCCGTCACGGCCGGCTCACCGTCGAGCAGGCGCGTCGGTTCGGCGGCGATCTGAGCCGATTGCCGCCGATACCGCGTCTTCACGGGAGGATCGAGTTCGCCGAACGCTACATGACGCTCGACACGGTCGCCCGTGTAGCCAAGGGAGGACCAATGAAGCTCATGGCTGTGGCGAGTTGGTGCAAATTTCTCGATGGCGACGAGAATGCGGAGGATCCGACCGAGAAGTTGAAGCGATTCCACTACCCGTGGCTGTTCAACGTCTCGGTGGATTGGGACGAAGTGCTTCGCATCGTCAACCGCTACTACGGCCGGTTGGCGGCGGCTTGCCGCCTGACCGACCGGGCCGAACGCGCAGCGGCGTTCGAGCGGCTTGCCGAAGAGAACGTGGCGTTGAGCACGCGAAGCAGAGTCGTCTTCGACCCGCTTGCGATGCCCGGCTTTGTTTTCGGCATGATACCCCGCCACGTCACGTCGGAGAACATGGCCGGCGTGTTTCTCGGGCTCCTGACGCCGGACTGCCTGGCCGTGGCCACGGCCGAAGACACGGCCACGACCCGCCTGCAGCTTGCCCGCCTGTCCTTCAGCCTGGCGGCCTACCGAGCGGAGCACGAGCGCTACCCGGAGCGGCTGGCGGCACTCAGCCCGCGCTACATCGAGAAGGTGCCCAAGGACTACTTCACGGGCAAGGACCTGATCTACCGGCGGCGGGGCGACCGCTACGAGTTGTACAGCCTCGGCTTCAATGGCAAGGACGACGGCGGCCGCCATCGGCAGTCCGACGCGGACCCCGAAGCCGACGACGTTGCGCTGACCGCCCCCGTCTCCCGCTAAGTCGGAGGCCGCTGAACAAGCCGTTGGAGTCCGGGCTTCGGCCTACTTCGGACGAGCCACCGCCTTCTGCAGACAGCGACAAGGCCGTACCCCAACACTTCCGCACGCCACGGCCTTGCTGCGGGAAAGAATTGAGGCCCACTTGAGCGGCTGTGATGCGGGCATTCGTGAATTCGAGCTGATTGCACTGGCCGCGCTGAGCTTCATCGTGGGCGGGGTGGTACTGATGAACATCCTGCTGATTTCGGTAGCCGAGCGGACGCGGGAGATCGGCCTGCGCCGAGCCGTGGGAGCGACCCGGCGCGACGTCTTCGTCCAGTTCCTCGCCGAATCGCTGGCCGTCACCGTGCTGGGGATGGTGCCGGGGAGTCTGGTCGGGCTGGGAGTGAGCGCCGCCCTGCCGCGGTTGACGCCGATTGTGGCCATCCCATCGTGGGAACCGTTCGCGCTGGCCTTGGCCTTCGCGCTGTTGGTGAGGACCTTCTTCGGCGTCCAGCCGGTCCGCCGCGCCGCCAGGTTGCACCCGGTCGAAGCGCTGCGATAACATAGTGAGCATCGGAACATGGGCCGTTTGACCGCAAGCCGAAGGCGTGCGCGTCGGTCGGCAAGGCGCACACCATAAACGAACGCGCACGCCTTTGCCGTTAAACGAGCGCGTGGTCCAAGGAGCATCGCTGCCGTGAAGCTGTCGCGAAACGTCGCTCTCTCCTGCGAAATCCTCGCTGCGCACAAGCTCCGCACGCTGCTCAGCGTGACCGGTATCGTGGTCGGCATCGCGACGGTGGTGCTGACGGTCTCCGGATCCGCAACATCGAGATTCGCTCGGGCCGGATGTTCGACGCCGAAGAAGACCGCGCCCGGCGGCGCGTGGCCATTCTCGGGCCAACGGCCGCCGCGAACCTTTTTGGCCGGACCGACCCGATCGGGCTACAGTTCCGCATCGGCCGGGTGCCGTTCGAAGTCATCGGCATCACCGCTGCCAAGGGCATGGACGCTAACGGTGTGGACCAGGACGACCTGATTCTCGCCCCGCTGGGGTCTGCCATGCGGCGGCTGTTCAACGTCGATCACATCGACACGATCTACGTCCAGGCCCGAAGCGCGGAGCTGCTCGATCGAGCGGAGGAGGAGATTGGCGGGCTGCTGCGCCAGCGGCACCGGCTTCGACAAGCCCGACGACTTCACGATCCAGAACCAGGCGAAGCTGCTGGCGACCGAGCGCGAGACGGCCCAGTCGATGACGCTCTTGGTCGGCAGCGTGGGGGGAATTTCTCTGGCGGTCGGCGGCGTGGGCATCCTGGCCGTGATGTTGATCTCGGCGCGCGAGCGCGCACCGGAGATCGGCCTGCGCCGAGCCCTGGGGGCAACGCGCGGCGACATCCGCCTCCAGTTCCTGGTGGAGTCGGCCCTGCTGGCGGGCGCCGGTGGGTTGGTCGGCGTGCTCGGCGGCGTAACAGCGGCCCTGGCCGTTTCCCGGGCCGGGTACTGGCAGACCGTGATCTCCTGGCCCGCGGCCCTGGGCGGGCTGGGATTCTCCATCGCCGTGGGCCTGCTGTTCGGCATCTACCCGGCCGTCCGCGCCGCGGCCCTGGAGCCAATCGAGGCGTTGAGATCGGAGTGAACCTTCAAGTCGGAGGTTGCGTTATGAGCCAAAGAAAAGGGACTTGATTTGAAAGGGGTGTAACCGGCCTTCCGCTCCCCCACAAGTCCTTAAATTGCAGGGGTTTACGAATGAGCGACCACTGGTACGCGGCATGTTTTGGCGAGACATTGTGGAAGTAGTCCGACGCAGCGCGGACGACCTCCGTCAAGCCGGGAGCATGCTTGCTCGCGCGCCCGGTATTTCCGGCGTTTCTCGCATCCCAACTTGCCGCGCCACGCTCGCGCAGACATCCCAGATACCCCAAAATGGCGAGCGGAAGGCCGGTTACACCCAAATCGGAAACCGAGGTGGACGTGCGGGCGCTGCTGCCGGGCGTCATGGCCCTGTCGATCCTCTTCGGCACCGCGAGCATGCTCGCAGTAACCGTCACCTTCGAAAAGAAGAGGCGCTCCTTCGATCGGCTGCTGCTCGCGCCAATCCCGCTTGAGCTTCTCATGCTGGCGAAGACCTCGGGAGCCGTCTTCTTCGGCACCCTGAATGCCTTTGTCCCGGTTGTCATGGCGGCTCTTGTGGCCGACCTGAGCGGAGTACTCTGGTGGCAGGTGTTCCTTGCGGTCGTGCTCATCGCCGTCAGTTCGACATTCCTCGGGTTGTTTATCGCCGTCTCCGTAAGCGAGGTCTTCGAGGCTCAGACGTTCTCGAATTTTTTTCCGTTTTCCGATGGTCTTCCTTTGCGGGCTCTTCTTTCCCGTCGAGATGCTTCCGCTCCTGCTGAGGCCCCTCTCCTACGCGATTCCCTTGACCTACGCGGCCGACGTGCTCCACGGTGCCGTGAACCACGCCGCGCGGATGCCGGTCGCACTGAGCTTTGCAGTGCTCTTGGCCTTCTGCGCGGTGCTCTTCCTTATCAGCCTTCGGAACATCCAAAAGAGTGGATCGCATAGCAACGTCCACGTCGATGATCGGTCACGCGGCGTCTTGCGGGAGGGCACATTTCGGGTTACGGGCCAATTCTTATTGCCGCCGTGTCGCCCCCCGCCAGAAGGGCGTCCGGCCTCTCAATTGAGCGAACCGTTGCGTGCCGCGATCGCCCCCTCCGCCGCAGTTTCGGCGAACGGCCGAGTTATCGGCGTAGTCGAACCGATGGCGCGGAGATCTGCGCCACCGACTGCACTTCGCGAACTGCCGTTTTCAGCGGCGGTCGTGAACCGACGCGAGCTGGGCAGCGAAGCTTCGACACGGAGGTCGCGATCTTCTCGGTCCGGTCGGTGAGGTCCAGTTCCTGACTCAGCACGGTTAGACCGAGGGCACTTGGCGGCAACTGCGGTTAGAGCCGAAAATTCACCGCGTCGCGCCATCAATTAGATGACACTAACCAGACCTGCTTGGCCGCGCAGACTATCGAGGGCGATGTGACCCACGCGCGCTCGTTGGCCCGCCATCGCGCCGAGAGAGCGTCGAGTTCGCAGCCGATGGGGGCCGTTTTCGACGCGACGGGATTTGGGCACGGTTGCAGAGATGATTCGCCTGTGTCACACCCCGCGGTTCGATGAGACGCCGGTGAACGTGAGTGTCCGACCTTCACGACACGCTGGCGTGGGTACTTGCCTTATGTCTATCGGATTCCGTGATTCGGGTTAGAACCTGGCCGGGGGGATTCAAGTGGCAACCGGCCCGGCTAAAATGGCAGTAGGGTCTCCATTGTCGGTTCCCGGCAGCCGGTTTGTCGTCGGCGAGGGGACCGGCACTGCTGTGCCTTGTGGCAACCTTGCCCAATCAGGCTCGACTAGCGGATGGGAGCGGCGGAACTCCCGTTTCGGACATGGATCGAGCAACTCGTAACCTCAGAGCACGTTGGCTGAAACCGACTTGGGATGCGCCTAGATCTCCTCTCTCCAGCTCGGCGCAGGGCTGCATCCCTAAGCGAAAGGAAGGTCGGCTCAAACCAGCTTGACATACGCCGCGGAGGGGCAGCTGGAAGGGTGGACAGCGTATCTCTCTGGTGTAGCTTCGGCCGGTTCCAGGGAAGCCAAAGGAGCCACCGGCGATGGAAGAGGAACGTCAGCGAGGCGAAGAGCAAGTCGGCAGGCAGAGGCCCGTCTTGGAAGCGATCAACAGGGTTTTTCAAGAAGGGATGACGTGTCAGACCAGCGAGCAGATTGCCGAGACCTGCCTGGCCGTGGCGGTAGAACTGACCGGCAGCAAGTTCGGTTTCCTGGGCGAGCTGAATAAGGCCGGGCTGTTCGACACTTTGGCGATGAGCAACCCCGGATGGGCCACCTGCGAAATGTCGCAGGAAGAGGCAAGGAAGGTGATCGTCAATATGCCACTCCAGGGCGTCGATCGATCCACACTCCGGGAGCAGAAATCCCGGATCGTGAACGATCCGAGTTCCCATCCCGACCGCGTCGGAACTCCGGAAGGACACCCGCCAATTACGTGTTTCCTGGGCGTCCCCCTGAAGTATGGCGGCGAGACGATTGGCATGGTCGGTTTGGCCAACAAGGAATCGGGCTATGACCTGGACGATCAACAAGCCGTGGAAAGCCTGTCGGTCTCGTTTGTGGAAGCATTGATGCGCAAGCGCGCCGAGGAGAGGATCGTGCACCTCAATGCGGTGCTGCGGGCCATACGCAACATCAACCAGCTCATCGCCAGGGAGACGGATCGCGACCGGCTGCTTCAGGGCGTATGCGACAGCCTGATCGAGGCGCGCGGCTACCACTATGCTTGGATCGCCCTTGTGAACGAGTCGCGGAAGCTGGTCGCCGCAGCCCAAGCCGGAGTGGGCGACGATTTCGGGCCCCTGGTACAGCGGATGCAACGCGGGCAGCTAACCGGCTGTGCGGAAAGGGCCCTGTCACAGTCGGGGGCAGTGGCCATCGACGGGCTGGCCTCGACCTGCGCCGAATGCCCCCTGCAAAAGAAACATCAGCAGATCGAAGCCATGGCGGTCCGGCTGGAGGCGGCAGAGAGCATCTACGGCGTGATGATTGCAGGTGTCGACAGGGGCCACGCCGCGGACCAGGAGGAGCAAGAGCTGTTCCACGAGGCTGCCGGAGACGTTGCTTTCGCCCTGTACAGCCTGCAGCTCGAGGATGACCGCGCACAGGCAGAGGAGGCCCTCCGTCTGGATGAATCGCGGCTGGAAGCCTTGGTGCGGCTCAACCAGAAGGCGGCAGCGCCTGTGCAGGAAATCACAGACTTTGCACTGGAAGAGGCGGTCCGGTTGACCAAGAGCGAGATTGGCTACCTGGCCTTCATGAATGAGGACGAAACGGTGTTGACCATGCACTCCTGGTCGAAGACGGCGATGAAAGAATGTGCCGTTGCCGACAAGCCACTGGTCTATCCCGTAGAGACAACCGGTCTGTGGGGGGAAGCGGTACGACAACGAGAGCCTATTATTACCAACGACTATTCGGCCCCCCACCCGCTGAAAAAAGGGTATCCCGAAGGCCACGTGAAGGTGATCCGTCATATGAACGTCCCCGTGTTTGACGGCGAGCGAATTGTGGCTGTGGCCGGGGTAGGGAACAAAGATGAAGCGTATGACGAGACGGATGTTCGGCAGCTGACATTGCTGATGGAAGGCATGTGGAGACTCATTGAGCGCAAACGCACTGAACAGGCGCTGCGAGACGCTCATGATGAACTCGAACAACGTGTGAAGGAGCGGACCGCCGAACTGGCCAGCGCCAACGAGGAGTTGAAGCGGGAAATCGCAGACCGCAAGCGAGTGGAAGAGGATCTCGCGCATGAGCGATTCCTGCTTGTGACGCTCCTGGAGCACTCGCCCGACTACATCTATTACAAAGACGCCGATAGCCGGTTCCTTCGAATCAGCAAAGCACTCGCGAGAAAGTATGGCTTGAGCGACCCATCCGAGGCCGTCGGCAAGAGCGATTTGGATTTCTTCGATGCGGAAGAGGCACAGCAATATCGAGCGGATGAGCTGGAGATCATTCGAACGCGAAAGCCCATTGTGGACAAGGAGGAAGAACAGATCAGCCCCGAGGGACAACCCGTTTGTGTTTCCACCACTAAGCTTCCGCTATACGACGCAGAAGGGGGGGTCATTGGCACGTTCGGTATTTCTCGGGATATCACGGATCGCAAGCGCGCCCAGCAGCAACTGCAGGGGGCCAAAGAGGCCGCGGAGTCCGCCAGCCGTGCCAAGAGCGATTTTCTGGCTAACATGAGCCACGAGATCCGTACCCCTATGAACGCGATCATCGGAATGACCGAGCTGCTGTTAGATAGCCAGGTTACCGCGCAGCAGCGCGAGTTTCTGAGTGCGGTCCAAGAGTCAGGGGAAGCCCTCCTGGCGATCATCAACGATATCCTCGACTTTTCCAAGATCGAGGCCGGCCGACTTGCTCTCGAACGCGCGGCTTTCGACTTAGAGGAGAACATCGGCGACGCGATGAAGTTGTTGGCGGTCCGGGCACATGACAAAGGCCTCGAGCTGGCCTACCACATCCGGCCCGACGTGCCTGCTCTGCTGATTGGTGACCGCATCCGCCTGCGCCAGGTCATCGTGAATCTCGTCGGCAACGCCATAAAGTTCACCGAGCAAGGCGAGGTGGTCCTGGACATAGGGCGCCGGTCGCAATCCGACAATGAATTGGAACTACACTTCGCCATCACCGACACGGGGATCGGCATCCCGAAGGAGAAACAGGCGGCCATCTTCGCGGCGTTTGAGCAGATCGACACCACGACCACACGTCGGCACGGCGGGACCGGCTTGGGACTGGCCATTTCGTCGAGGCTCGTCGATCTTATGGGAGGCCGCATTTGGGTGGACAGTGAGGTCGGTCGCGGAAGCACTTTCCACTTCACGGCCCAATTTGCGCTGGCACGTGGCGAACGGGTTGGAGCGCGTCCTGCAAAGCCCGTGATTCTACGCGATACGCCGGTCCTCGTGGTCGACGACAACGCCACTAACCGCCAAATCCTGGAAGAGGCGCTTCGCGCTTGGGGGATGAAGCCCACGGTCGTGCCGACAGCCCCTGATGCGCTGCGATTGCTCAGGGAAGCGCACCAGTCTGGCCAGGATTATAGTCTTGTCCTTACGGACGCTCACATGCCCGAGATGGACGGTTTTTCTCTGGCCGAACAGATCGGGCAGGACACAGAGTTGCACAGCACGGTCATTATGATGCTGACTTCTGCCGATCGGCCAGAAGACGTCGACCGATGCGAGCGGCTAGGGATTGCCGCGTACCTGACGAAGCCGATCAGGCAATCGGAGCTATTGGATGCCATCATGCTGGCTCTGGGTGTCATCACAACGGAAGACGAGGCGGTAGGGAAGCCCATGGCTCGACGGCCGAGCAGGCTTCGTCCGCTACGAGTCCTTCTTGCCGAAGACAGCTTGGTCAATCAGAAGTTGACAGTAGCTCTGCTCCGAAGAGAGGGACATACGGTAACGGTGGCCAAGAACGGGAGAGAAGCGATCGCGGCCTCTGGGTCCCAGGACTTCGACGTCGTTCTCATGGACGTGCAGATGCCGGAAATGGATGGGTTCGAGGCGACCGCTGTGATCCGGGCGAAGGAAAAGCAGACCGGCACGCACATTCCGATCATTGCCATGACCGCTCACGCCCTGAAAGGCGACCGGGAGCGTTGTCTCGAAGCCGGGATGGACGAATACGTTGCCAAGCCGATCCACGCAGAGCAGTTGTTCGATGCGATTGAGAAAGCGTTTGGCGCAACACCGAGCCCCGACGCGACCGCAGATGAGACGCCGACCGAGGCAGGCGTTTTTGATCTGGTCGAGGCTTTGAAGGCCCTCAAAGGCGATCGTGATATGCTGAAGATCGTCGTGGAGGCAGCCCTAGTGGAGTGCCCTCACCAAATGGCGGCGATTCAACAAGCGATCCGTGAACGCGATGCGTCGGCACTGCGATTAGCAGCCCACACTCTCAAGGGCTCTATCCGGTACTTTGGACAGACCGGCGCTTTTGAGCAGGCGTATCGCTTGGAACAGATGGGCCGAGACAGCGATTTGGCGAACGCAAAGCACGTGTTCACAACGCTGGAGGAGGAGGTGAGGCGCCTCAGCGACGGGCTCACGGAATATCTTCGTGCGAATGAGGCTGGCGGCCTTTGACAAATAAGTCGGCCTCGCCAGGCGCGGCACGTGTGGCTATGAGGTAAGACCCACGACTGCGGACACAAACGGTGATCTGCTTGCTGTGCCGGTCAATGGCCACGTGCAACATCTCTGAGTCGTCCTGGAATGGTTTTGGCAAGCCCACGCGGCTACGCCGGGAATGAATACCAGGAGAACCCGATTTCTCAACGACGTCGCCTCTTTCATCGAATCATGCCTACGCAGATTCGACCTCAACGCGAAGGCCGCGGTGTACGAGGGTCAGAATGCGTCGTCGAAATGATGACATCCGCTCCCTGACCTGTCAGCCGGAAATGCATGAGGAGGGCGTGTCCTCGGTCAGTTGAGCTGAGGACCGACACCCCGTCAGACGGCAGACCGTGTTCGGTCAAAACGGTGCCGGAACCGGAGCAGCCCTACCCATTTGGCGGGGTGCGCCGCCGGCGTTGGACGCCGGCGCAACGTGCTTCGGTCGCCTTTGCCGCTGCGCCTAGCGGTCAAGGCCCGGTCGGCCACGGACAACCTGAAAAGCACCGGCGAGCCGCGTACGCTGTTCGACCCCACCTCAGAGTGGTCATGGGCTGCGTCGAATCCCCCCCTTGTGGCTACGATTTCTGGCATTCTACCCCCCTACAGAGCCGATTTTGGGAAAATCGATGTCTGAGTGTCAGGAACGGGGGTCGAGCGGCTAATAGAAAAGGAGCATTGGGCGGGCGTGTACCGCCCGGCGGACCCGACCGCCAGGGCGTCGAGAAGTCCGAGGTTAGGACCGAGAGACGGAAGAGGCCGTTTGTCCCGGATGTGTGCATCGGAGTCTCGGCAGTGTAATGGATGTAGTTGAAGGCGGATAGCGGCTCTGTAATGGGCAAAAGCCGGACCCCAGGAGGCCCGACTCCTTCAAGACCAGAAACAGGGAGCAGAAGTCATGAAACACCTGACAGCAATCCTCCTGACACTCGGCCTCATTGTGACGGCCGCCGCCGTTCCCGTGCCTGCACGGGCGGCCACGATCTTCTGGGCGCTGAATGATATTGATGGCAGCACTGGCCTCGGCGACGCCGCGGTCAGGACAAACGGCACGCTCATCGAAGGGGCGAACTTCGGTGGAACTGGCGTGCCAAACGTCACCGTCAACACCGTGCCCTTCTCCGGTGTTGACTTCACCAGCGGGTCGCCCACCAACTTAGCGGGGCTGACCTACGACAATGGTTGGAGCGGCTATGGCACGTCGACCGGCGGCAGTATCGACACGCTTACCGACACGTTTGCAGCCAAGAGTGGCGTCGATCCGCAGAATGGAACGCTGACCGGCCTCCAGGTGGGAAGACAATACGAAGTGCAGTTCTTTCTCTCCCACACCACGGTCAGCCGCACACTCGACATCACTTCCGGGAATATGGTCCGGATCGGCACCAGGAACCCGGCGCAGTTTGCCACGGGCTTTTTTGCCGCCGACGGCACGACGCAGGCCATCAGCTTCGATGCCAGCGAAGGATCGCAGTTCCTAAGCGCCTATCAGCTTCGGGAGGTCCCGGCCCTTGCGCCACCGACGATCACGAACATGACCGTCAACGGCAGTTCGAGGACATACACGCTCGCCCCAGGCGTGATGACCAACGGTTCCGTGGCTTACACCGATCGGACGTACAACTGGGAGAACGTCCCTGCGTATCTTGAGGGAGCCGATTACGTGCTGACGCCCGCCAACGACCGGGACAACAGCGCTCTGTCGATCGACCTTGCGTTCGGCCAAGCCGGCACGCTGTACGCCTGGTTCGACAACCGGCCGGGCGCGCCGTCCTGGGCCAACGGCTGGACGGACACCGGGCACGATATCTACCTGGGGCCGAATCGGACCGAAGCATTCAGCCTTTTCGAGAAGCCCCTTGCAGCGGGAACGCACACAGGCGTGTTGGGCCCCGCCGACGCGCCGGGCCAGGGCATGTATGGCTTCAGCGCGGTGGAACTGCCTCCCGGAATACGAAACCCGGGCTTCGAAGATCCGGGCGGGACCGTCTCCGCTCCCCGGCCGCAGGCCTCCGATTGGAGTGGCAGCGCCCCAAGCGTGCTCCACTCGGCGTTTCCATACGGGAACAACGGCGCGCTAGGCACGACGTTTGTCTATACGTCGCCGGCCCTCGGTGACACCTGGCAGACCATCGGCACTTCCTTTGCCCCGGAAACCGCTTACGTGTTCAAGGGCTACGGGGTAGACAACGACATCAACAACGAGAACGATCTGGAGTTCATGCTCGGCTATCGCGATTCCTCGGGCGTGTTTCAGCAGCTCGCTTCCCAGGTGTACGACCTGACGGGCCTGACGAGCTGGACCGAATTGGACGGCGTGAGCTACACCACCGGCGCATCGGGCCCGGAACTCGGCCAGCTCATCACGGTGCGGCTCGGCGCGGTCAACGTCGACAACGTAAACGGCGGTGTGTTCTTCGATCAAGTTTCGCTCAGCAGCACCTCGCTTACCATCATCCCCGAGCCGGCCACCCTGCTCATCTGGTCCCTGCTGGCCGGGCTGGGGATCGGCGTCGGGTTGTGGTGGCGGAGACGATGATAAGCGGCGTAACCGCCGATGCTATAGCGCCCCGTCGGAGCATATCCGGCGGGGCTTCATGTCGCGCGCTAAGACGTGCCGGCCCCGTGACCCTCTCTTGGGCTCGGACGAGAACTGCGGTCGGGGTCTGCACTCCCGGTCTTCGACGGTCAGTCGCGGGAGATCGAACGCAAGGGGCTTTGTCCGGCGACACCCGAGCGGTATACTCGTTGGCGGGATGGCCGCGGCGCAAAGGACGGATTCGGCAATCCGTCCCACCGTTTCGCCCAGCACTCTGATACACCCGGGTGCGAGGTAGTCCGTCATGCTCACGAACCCCGCGCAGGGCAGGCCCCCTGCCACCATCCGGCACTACCCAAGACGGGCCCCGGCCGCGTTCACCCTGGTCGAGCTCTTGGTGGTGATCGCCATCATCGGCATCTTGATCGCGCTCTTGCTCCCGGCGGTGCAATCGGCGCGTGAGGCGGCGCGCCGCGCCCAGTGCGCCAACAATCTGAAGCAGCTCGGCCTGGCCATCCACAACTACCATTCCTCCGTGGCGATGCTGCCGATCGCCATCTCCTACGACCAGCCGATCGACGGGCCCGGCTCGCCCGAGGTGAACGGCAAGGGCTGGATCGTCAGCGTCCTGCCACAACTCGAGCAGCGGGCGCTCTACGAGCAATTCGCCGAGTGTTTCGACGGAAACTGGGGCGGCGGCGGCGGGCTGAGGTCCCCGGCGTGCGCCGACGCCATGAAGACCCCGCTCGACGTGCTCCAGTGCCCCTCGGACGGCGCGGAGAGAATCCGCGACATGCAACGCCAGTGGCAGGGAACCGAGGTCTTCGTGACCAACTACAAGGGCGTGATGGGTGACAATCGCATGGGCGGCAGCGCCAGCGTCCATCCGGGCAGCGAGCCCGACTGCCATCGCACGCGAAGGTGCAACGGTCTGTTCTGGCGTAACCAGTACCTCGTCCGCATCCGGCTGGAGGACGTTACCGACGGCACCAGCGGCACGCTGATGCTCGGCGAGAGCCTTCCCGAGTACCATCACAGCTCGGCCGCCTACCACAGCAACGGCGACCACGCGAGCACCTCGCCGCCGATCAACTTCGTGCCCGAGCCGAACGATCCTGACCGCTGGTGGAACTATTGGGGGTTCAGCAGCGAGCACCCCGGCGGCGCCCAGTTCTGCCTGGCCGACGCCTCCGTGCGGTTCCTCAGCGAGACGATCGATCACGTGCTCTATCGTGAGCTGAGCACGCGCCACGGCGGCGAGCCGGTCCAGGTGCCATAGGGCGATCAGACCCATGGAACGACAATGCCCATCGCCGAATGGCCCGTGGAGGCGGCCCCAAATACACGCCGCTGGTCACGATCCCGTGCCGGTCCGCGCCCGGTGGCTGTTCTCCGCCGCCTGCTGCCTGCTCGTGCTCTCCGGGTGCGGCGGGCCGTATGAGGCAACGGTTTCCGGTACGGTCACTCTGGACGGCGAGCCGCTGGCCGATGCGGATATCGCCTTTCATCCTCAAGGGTCGGGAACCATTGCCCACGGGCGCAGCGCGGACGACGGCAGCTACTCGCTGCGGACCGCTTCCCACGAAGGGCTGGCCCCGGGAGATTATAAGGTGACCGTGGTGGTGGCCGTGCCCGCTACGGGCCAGGACACACTGGGCGAGCCCACGCCCGAACTCCTGACCCCCGCGCGCTACGCCGACCGCGGACGTACCGAGCTGGCGGCGCGAGTCGCCCCGGGCTCGAACCGCGTCGACCTTGCCCTGCGCAGTAAGGAACCATAAGCGATACGACCCGGAAATGGAAAAAGGAGAACGCCTCGTGGGAAACCCTCTCCAGAACGAAGAAACGTGTGGCTGCTGTCGCCGCGACTTCCTGGCGGCCGCCGGCACGACGCTCGGCACGATCTCGCTGACCTCCCTTCGGTCCGGCGCCGCGGAAGGCCCGGCGCCGCTGGCGGGGCCGAAGCAGGGAGCCACGATCCTCGCCGCGTTTCTGTACCCCCCGTCGAAGCAGTTCGCCGCCGATCCGAACGGCTGGTGGAGCTGGCCGGGCAACGACTTCGACGCCGAAGGGCGCCAGCGCCAATACATGGCGGCCCTCCGTGAGTTCGAGAAGAAACACGGGATGCGCATCGTCGCCGACGAGGGCTCCATCGCCACGGGCGCCCAAGCAGCCGCGCTGGCCAATGAGCTCAAGGCCAAGCAGCCCGACGGGCTTCTGCTGGTGATGTTCTACAACGGCAGTCTGCCCCACGCCGACTTGCTCTTGAAGGCGGCCGAAGAGCTGGGCATTCCCGTAGTCTTCTTCATCGGCCTGGGCGTGAAGCACGGATCGGTCAGCCAGTACCGCCGCCGCGGCGTCTACTTCATCCAGTCGCTCGACAACCTGGAGGCCGTCGAGTACGGCCTGCGCATGATCCATGCGAAGAAGCTCATGAGCGAGAGCCGGCTCTTGAGCATCACCGAGGCCAAGGAGCCGCGCGAAGGGGTCGAGGCGTTCTTCGGCACCACGGTCCGCGTGATCCCGTTCGCGCGCTACGCCGAGGAGTTCCACAAGGCGGCGATCGACGACGAGGCCCGGCAGTTCATCGCGCGCTTCACCGCGGGAGCCAAGGAGGTCCGCAAGGTGACGCAGGAGGCGCTGGAGAACGCCGCGCGCGCGCACCGGGCACTCAAAAAGCTGCTGGCCGACGAGCGCGCCGACGGGCTTACGATGAACTGCCTGCGCCGCGGGATGCTCAAGCCTTGCGTGAGCTTCTCTGCGCTGAACAGCGAACTTATCCCGGCCGCCTGCGAGAACGATTTCCCGGCCATGTACACGCAACTCCTGGGACAGCTCCTGTGCGCGCGCCCCGGGTTCCAGCACAACCCGTGCTTCGAGACCGAGCGAAACCACTACTACGGCTCGCACTGCACGTGCCCGACGAAGGTCTACGGCCCGGATGGCCCCGAGCTGCCTTACCTGCTGCGCCGCTTCGCTCATACCAACGAGGGGAGCTGCGCGATCCAGGTTTTCTGGAAGGAAGGCGACCCGGTGACCATGGTCCGCTATCACCCGGGCAACCCGCCGGCGCTCGACGTGTACGCGGGCCGCGTGGTCGCGTCCCACCCGATGCCGCCGGCCGCGGGCTGCACGACCAACGTGGAGATCGAGATCACCGATCGTTCCGACGCCTGCGCGGTGCAGGGCCATCACAATCTGATCTTCTGCGGCGACTTGGCTCGGAAGTTCCGCCTGTTCGCCCAGCTCTACGGGATGAGGCTGGCCAGCACCGGGTTTGAAGGCCCCTGGCCGATTTGAGGAGGGCCCCTGCGTTCGCGTCGCAGGCCGGCAGCCCCCCTTTCCGACACGGTCCACTACTATATGGGGGCATTGTCCTCTGTGAGAACCCCCGGCCCCACGCAGGTCCCCGGCCGGCGGCATCTCTCACGCCCGGCCGCATCTCCCGTGTATCGCACTGACGCGCGAAAAGAGACGCTCCAACGGTATCACCTCAGTCGGCCAATCTGGTGTGTAATTCCCCTGGATTGCCGGACATCGAGTCGATGATACTCACGAGGCGTCTAATGGGAGTCGTTGTCGAGAAGCTTCCCCGGCGACACCAATCCCTCTTCTCAGATCGGCCAAGGTTCTTCAAGTCCGGTGTCGGCCAGCTTCATCCCGTAGAGCTGGGCGAACAGGCGGAACTTCCGCGCGAAAGCGCGGTCGCCCCCCCGCCGCAGCCAAGGGACGATCGCCAGGATGTGTCGGCCACAGCCAACCACCCTGTGGCGGGGCCGCTTGGCCCGTCGGAGTCGAATCCCCTCAACAAGGGGGGCTATTCGTCGCTGAGGCGCGTCTGCGTCCGCCAGCCGTACCTGCGTCGGTCGTGAACACGAATGGCACTAGCTTAAGCTCCCCGCGCCCGCGATGCCGACGCCGGGCGGTGAGTGACGGCAGCACGGTGTGCTCCGTCTTGATGCGGGGCGGCCCGTGCGGGTGCCTTAACGCCTTGCT
>Ga0180437_10001888_pt1 | contig 34847 bp, 29 predicted proteins | sample SS_ome_4_FD_132410 | JGI IMG/M metagenome (GOLD analysis project Ga0180437, IMG submission 132410) | Hypersaline lake sediment archaeal communities from the Salton Sea, California, USA - SS_3_D_1 metaG | ecosystem: Environmental > Aquatic > Non-marine Saline and Alkaline > Hypersaline >... | reverse complement strand
AAGAGGCGAAAGTAACCACAGGGTTGTTCGTCTGGAAGACGTATTTGAGCCCTTCGTTAACTTCCCGGAATATCTCCTTGAACGTGTCCGTCCTGTGATGAAACGCCGGCCGTGCCATTGCCAGCAGAGATTCCGGCGGCACCGGGGTCGGGCCTGGCGCCATGAGCCTGTTCTTCTTCATGATCGACCTGTCTTTTCTGAGTGTCTCTTTGTGGCGAGGAGAAGGTACCCTGCCATCTTCAGACTGAAACGGGAGAAAATAACCGCTTCACCTACCCTCCTGCAGCGAAACCCTGCCACTATACAAAAAAGCGCAAAACGTCGTTCCGCGTTTGCGCCCGGCCTCTTTCCTCGTATCGTTACGATACCAAACCCGTTAGCATTTGTCAAGTTGCACCGTATTGGGCAAGGGCCGTTATGCTGGGATTCTCACCGCAGAGCCGGCAGTCGGGATCGCGAGCGACCTGGACGGTATGGACGCCCGCCTGCAGCATGTCAATGATCAGGATACGACCGACAAGGTTTGTCCCGATGTCCAGGAGGAGCTTAACCGTCTCGGCAGCCTCGATTGTTCCTATGACGCCCGGCACCATACCGAGAATACCCGGCGGCCCCGATGCCGCGTCCCCAACAGGCGGTTCGGGATAGAGGCAGCGGTAGCACGGCCCCTTACCGGGCACGAACACCGTCGCCTGTCCTTCAAAACCGTAAACGCTGCCGTGAACGTACGGTTTGCTCCCGAAAAAACAGACATCGTTTATCAGATATCGTGTCGGGAAGTTGTCGCACGTATCGATGACGACGTCGTATTGCTTCACAATCGCCGTCGCGTTATCCCGCGTCAGGTGCTCAGGATGCTTCACGATCTCGATCTGGGGATTAAGAGCCAGCAGCCGATCGGAGGCGCACTCCACTTTCATCCTGCCCAGGTCGGCCGTCGTGTACAACACCTGCCGGTGCAGGTTGACTTCCTCGACGACGTCACCGTCCGCCAGTCCCAACGTGCCGACACCCGCGCCCACGAGATACAGCGCCGCTGACGAGCCGAGACCGCCAACGCCGGTGAGCAGCACCCTACCGGCGGCGAGCCGTTCTTGACCTTCCGGCCCGATCTCAGGCAAAGAGATTTGGCGGTGGTACCGTGCGAGCTGTTCTTCAGTCAAGTCCATGCCAACCTCCCATCGTTCTATACACTGTCCTCTGCAGCGAGTATCCGTTTAGCTGACGCGACGTCCTTCATACCGCCGCCTGTCAGCAGACAGCAGACCCGCTCCATCCCTTTCAATTCGCCGCCTTCCAGCAACCGTTTCAGCCCCGCCACGCTCACGCTGCCGGTCGGTTCGCAGAAGATACCTTCCGTGACCGCGATCAGCCGTTCGGCCTCGAGTATCTCTTCGTCCGACACGGCGACGGCTTGCCCGCCGGTTTCGCGAATGGCCGGTATCGCCGTGTGGGCGTCGAACACAATGTCGTCGGCTATGCCGGTAGCTACCGTTTCGGGATCGGGCCACCGGTTCGCCACGGTCTGTTCCGGCGTCTGGCCGGTCTCGATAGCGCGCACCAGCGGCGCACACCCCGCAGCCTGCACTCCGACGAGTCGAGGTATCGAACCGAGCAGCCCGAGCTCGACCAGGTCCTGAAAACCACGCCAGACCGCTCCCAGCAGACCGCCGCCGCCAACAGGACACAATATCCACTCAGGCAGGCCGTCCCCGCACTGGACGAAAAGTTCGTACGCGATGGTCTTCGCTCCTTCGACGTTAAACGGGTTGTACATACCCGCCGTTGAAAGGTGATACCAACCGTTTTCCCGGCACTTTTCGATAACTTCATCAAACATCTGTGTGGCGGAATGTGTGCTCATCCTGCGGGCGGTCGCGCCGCACATGCGCACCTGGACAAGTTTCTCCTCCGGCGCTTGTTCCGGCACGAAAACGAAACAGCGAAGTCCCGCCCGCGCTGCGTAAGCCGCCGAGCTAGCCGCGACATTGCCGGAAGAGACCACGGCGACGGTGTCAGCACCTATCTCGACCGCGTGGGATATGCCCACGGTCACCTGTCTGTCCTTGAACGACCCCGTAGGGTTGGTCGTCTCGTTTTTCAGGTACAGATTTTCGATCCCCAGACGCTGCGCCAACCGGGGAGAGTCGATCAGCTTCGTTCCACCTTCTCCCAACGAGACGATGTTGTCACGGTTACGTACGGGCAACAGGTCGATGTATCGCCAGAGATCTTGCGGTTCGCCGGAGAAGATCTCTGCGGCCCGATCCTTCCCGAAAGAACTGTAATCGACCGTTATCACGCCGGCACCGCAACACTTCGCGCACGAACCGTCCGTTTCCGACGCGAACCGCGATCCGCAATACGCACACTCCACAACGAACTCGCTCATGAGAGAGTCACACCTTGCGCCTGTTCCCGAGACGTCACGCGTCTACGTAGGGGCGGGGCTTGCTCCGCCCTGTTCGCTTCCTCACGCGCAGTATATCAACGTGCTGCCTCGCCGGTCAATGTTGCGCAGGTCGGCTTTGGCAAGGGCGACCTGCTTGTCCGCCGCCAACCGGCAACGCGGTGACAGACTCTCCGCAGGCGGGTAAACAAAGTTGAACAGCCAGTTGCCGATTTGGTAGGATGCACGCAAAACCGCCGACGGTGTTCTGTAGGGAATCCCACCGAAATGACGGCAAAAAGGGTTGTAACATGCGGAAATCAGCCGGCAGCCGCCGGATTCTCGCTCCGGTCTTGGTCATAATCGTCCTGGTCGGCTTCGTCTCCTGCTTGCTCGTGAGGGGACAGAGGCCCGCTGAGGACGTTACAGGCAGCGTTGATCGCGTTCCTACCAGGAGGTTCCAACACGGCGCCATGCCGCCACCGCCCGATTATCCAAAGCAATACTTGGCTGATACTCACGCTTCCCAACCGTTCGACGAGGACTTCGAAAGTCGCCGTCAAGCGTTGCTCGCACTTTGTGCGCGCAACCCGGGCAACGGTGTCTGCTCCGAACTTGCACGCATCGCGACCGGAGGGACTCCGTACGAACGGTTGATCCACAGCGCACTGGACCCCATCGACCGGCGCGTAGATTGTGCCGATTTCAGGGTAAATGACATATTGAGGATGCTTTACCAGTTCGGCGACAGCCCAAAACTCAGTGAAGCGTTGATGGAACGGGCGCGTCGGACAATCCTGGATTTCAAATACTGGCCGGACGAGCCGGGCATCGATTCGATGTGTACCTGGTCGGAAAACCATCAGATCATGTTTCTCACGTGCGCCTACCTGGCGGGACAACTTTACCCGGACGAGGTGTTCACCAATTCGGGACAGACCGGCCGCCAGAAGATGGAGATCACACGGCCGCGCCTGATGCGCTGGCTGGATCTACGTTTCCGCGCGGGATTCAGCGAGTGGCTCTCCAATGTTTACTACAACCAGGACCTGGCGCCGCTGGTTAACCTGGTGGATTTCTGTGAGGACGAGGAGATCGCCCGCCGGGCGAGCATGGTCATTGACCTGCTGCTCACAGATATGGCGCTCAACAGTCTTCGCGGCGCGTTCGGCAGCACGCACGGACGAACCTACGAGGAGGACAAGAAATGGGCGGCAACCGAAGGCGTATCGAGCACCGCGAAACTGTTCTTCGGTATGGGCATGTTCCACCCCGGCAACTCCAGCTCCACCAGTTTCGCGCTCAGCGAGCGGTACCGTATGCCGAAGGTGATCTACGAGATCGCCACCGATCTGGACCGCCCAGAGATGATCAACCGTCAGCGGATGGGTATCCGCCTCGAGGAAGCTGAACGGTGGGGTCTGGGTTTCAAGGATCTCGAGGACGGGATGGTCTATCTCGGCATGGAAGCTCACGCCCATCCGCGCAACGTCAACCTGTTCGTGGATATGCTCGACGCTTACAGCTGGTGGGATAACGATTTCTACGAACCGTTCAAGAGCAGGCGCCGTCTTGTCAGGACCCTGCGCAGAATTAAGCTGCTGCCGGCGCTCGTGCGGCTCTACGAGCACGACGTAACCCGCAACGTGCTCGAAGAAGTCAACATCTACACGTACCGTACTCCGGATTACATGCTCAGTTCGGCACAGGATTACCGCAAGGGATACGGTGGCACTCAACAGCACATCTGGCAGGCCACACTCGGCGCGAACGCGGTATGTTTCACCACTCATCCCGCGCTGAGCAAAGAGGGCTCGCCCGGATACTGGACCGGTACCGGCAATCTGCCCCGTGTGGCCCAGATCGAGAACGTGATGATCGCGTTGTACGACATCTCGACCCGGCCCGGTCTTTACATCACACATCGTCTCAAGTTCACGCACGCCTGGCTGCCGCGCGACCAGTTCGACGAGGTTGTCGAACGAGACGGATGGGTTTTCGCCCGCCGCGGAGACGGCTATCTCGCTCTGCGATCCCAACGTCCCTATCACTGGCAGACCGAGGAGGGCGAGGACAAGGGACGCGAGATCATCGTTCCCGGCAGGCGGAACGTCTGGATTTGCGAGCTCGGCCGGCGCGCGGTTGACGGCGCGTTCAGCGAGTTCGTCGAGCGCATCTGCAAGGCGCAGATCTCGTTCGGCCGTCTTAGCGTCTCCTACCATTCCCCATCGCAGGGACGCCTGAAGTTCGGCTGGCGGGGTCCGTTGCGCCGGGACGAACAAGAGGTGCCTCTGGACGGCTACCCCCGCTACGACAACCCTTACAGCCAAACAGACTTCCCGCCGGAAACGATCACCTTGCGTCACGGCGGCCACTGGCTCGAGCTGGACTGGAAAAACCTCGAACGTAAAGCCAGCGCCTTTCTCTAGAGGCCGCGCGTCCCATGCACTCCACGGTGCCGCACGCCTTGACAACTCGATGCACGCTTACTATAATGCGCGGGTGTGGTGTGGACAGATCGCGCGGTGTGTCGGTTGACAAGACGGCCGCGCGAATTGGACAGGAGGAGTGTAGCGTCGAAGGCCCGACGCCAGCTGACAAGGAGCGTTCATGCCGAGAGTTCTTATAACAGGCGGTGCAGGATTCCTCGGGTCTCATCTGTGTGACAGGTTTATCGAGGAAGGATGCGATGTGGTTGCGCTGGACAACTTGTCCACCGGCAATACCGACAACATATCGCATCTAATGGGAAACGAACGGTTCCTGTTCCTCAAGCACGATGTTACGAACTACATCTATGTGGACGGTCCGATCGATTTCGTTCTCCACTTCGCGTCGCCGGCGAGCCCGATTGATTTCCTCGAGAAACCTATCCAGACCTTGAAGGTCGGTTCGCTCGGAACCCACAAGACTCTCGGGCTGGCCAAGGAGAAGGGCGCGAGGTTTCTGCTCGCTTCCACCTCCGAGGTGTACGGCGATCCGAAGATCAATCCGCAAACCGAGGACTATTGGGGTAACGTGAATCCGACCGGTCAACGTTCCTGTTACGACGAGGCGAAACGCTTCGCCGAGGCTATCACTATCGCATATCGCGGAGCGCATGGGCTGGACACGCGCATCGTTAGGATCTTCAACACGTACGGGCCGCGGATGCGTCCACACGACGGGCGCGTGGTGTCCAATTTTATCGTGCAGGCGCTGAACGGCCAACCCATTACGATCTACGGCGACGGTAAGCAGACACGCAGTTTCTGTTACGTGTCGGACCTGATCGAGGGGATTTACCGGCTCCTGCACTCACAAGAGAGGGAACCGGTCAACATCGGCAACCCTAACGAGATGAGCGTTGGCGAACTGGCGGTGCTCGTTAAAGAGATGGTGGAGGGTACCAGTCCGATCGAGCACAGGCCTCTGCCAACCATGGACGATCCGAAGGTCAGGTGTCCGGATATATCCAAGGCGAAAAGGGTCTTGCAGTGGGAACCGAAAGTGTCGTTGCGTGACGGGCTGGCTGCAACCATCGAGCACTTTCGGAAAGTCCTCAAGACGTGACGCAGGACACCGGAGTCTGGAGGTAGACAAGGCTAGGCAAGGAAAGCTAACATGACAATTGAGGTAGGGGCCAAAAGTGATCTCGGCAAACGCAAGCAGACCAACGAGGATAATTACGCTACGTATCTACCGGGCGATTCCGGTCTTCCTAACTTGAAAGATGGCGGTCTTCTGGTGCTAGCGGACGGTCTTGGCGGTCATTTCGCCGGCGAAGTGGCCAGCAAACTCGCCGTCACTATCATGCAGGACTTCCTGAACGCGGAGCGCGACCAGTCAAGCAACATACCTAAACTGCTGGCAGAAACTGCTACCAAGGCGAACGCACAGATACACGGTGCAAACCGAGGATTGAAAGGGTTCTTCCGCCCGATGGGCACGACGTTGACCGGCGTGTTTGTCGAGGGCGACAAGGCGTATTTCTGCCACGTCGGGGACTCACGCGGATACCTTCTGAGAGGAAGCGAAATCGAGCAGGTAACACAGGACCACTCGTGGGTGGACGAGCAGGTTAGAATGGGGCTTATGACGTTGGAGGAGGCGAGACGGGACCCAAGACGAAACGTGCTGACACGTACGCTCGGTACACGGCCCGAAACACAGATTGAGACGTACGAACGGGGGCTTTGTCCGGGTGATATCCTGGTTCTCTGCAGCGACGGTCTGTCCAACATGGTCAGGGACGCCGAGATCCTTAAGACGTGCACTGAGGCCGAAACCCCGCAGGAAGCGGCTGAGAAGCTAGTCAATCTTGCGAACGAGCGTGGCGCCCCGGACAATGTGACAGCCGTTGTATCCGTGGTCGAACCCAGTCGGAGCCAGCTGGCCTCCAAGAAGCTGCGGCGGTCTGCGAAACAGGCGCTCAGAACAGCCTTGATAACTCTACTCATTTCCGCGGCGGCCATAGGTCTAATCCTGCTCGGCTACTATTTTGGCAAGAACAGCACATTGTAGTTCTGTGCACCCTTATCCCTGATAGTCGGACGCGGACCAAGCCCCGCCTCCACAGTTGCGCACGCCAGGATCAGTTGAAAGGCTCGAACCGAATGCCGGGATCCTCCGGCGTCGTGGGTTCGACCGGGCTATGCTCCAGATACTGGCGCAGCATGGCGCACCGGTCTGCGTCTATTATGTGGTCGTTGCCTTTCTCGTATATGATCTGTCCGGTCGGCCCCAGCCGGTACGTGTGCGAAACGTACTGTTCGTCGCGCGCGGTCAACTCCGGGAAGACGAGAGTTCTCTCCCGCATCCGTCTTTCTATCAGCTGTGTCATGAACCGTTTTGCGGGTCTGCGGTCATCCTCCTCGAAAGCGTCGTATCCGACGAGGATGCGCGAGCCGAAATCGTATCCTTGCACGACGGAGGGCCACCGGTCTCCGAGAGCAAGCAGATTGTGGCAGACAGCCATACCGTTGCTCCCGTTGTCTACACCTATTCCACGGAATGAGAACCGGTTGTCGAGTATCTCGATCGCGCGCTGCTGCGTGTGATAGTCGACGCCTTTCATGTGCACTCGCGCGAAGTTCACCACTGTCCGCCCGTCGTCCGCGTAAAGCACCAGCTCGGTCGGGTCACGCGTGTAACCCAGATCGCATCCCATGTAGATGTCCAGCCTGGAATGACCCGGCTCCGGTTCCGGCAGCATCGCCTCGAGGTCGAACTCCCGGATATCCTGTTTCGTGATCCGCACGTCCTGAAACTTGACGGACGAATCGACGCAGAGAAGATAGTCGTCGAAGTTGAACGCGGCGCGCGCCGGCGAACCGTGCTCGCCGAGAACCCTGTGAATATAACCTTCGGAGTCCTCGCCCCCGTACAGCTTTATGAGCTCCCGCCGTTTCTGTTCGGTAAAGTCGGGGTTGAGATTGGACGGCCAGCGAAACTGTGCGTACTCCGGCATCCGGGTCATCCTGTAGTAGGTTCCGCGAAGCCCGTTCGGCACGCCGTAAACCCAGCGCCATCCCCCGCTGTTCAGCGCCTGGTAGAGTTCGCCCCACGCCGACTCCGTCAACTCCTGCGCTTCATCGACTATCTGCCAGTCGACGTGCAGTCCCTGGAAGTTGACCCCGCGAGGACCGGCGATTCTGCCCCACAGCACGAACCCGTTGGCAAACCGAAAGAAGTACGACGGTCGGCGTTTGCGTTCAACGAGCAGCGCGGACAGTTGGGCAACGGAGTCGAATCTGCGCCATATTCGTTCCATCACGGGAAAAAGATGGTTCTCGCACTGCGCGGCGACGAGCAGTTCACGATTCGGCAGCGCCAGCGCCGCCCACGCCGCGACGATCTCGATCTCGGAGGTCTTGCCGACGTCCCTGCCGTCCCGATGCACCTTGCGTGTGGCGCACGATCTGACCGATTTTCTCTGGTACTTGCGGCAAACCCACGGGTTGCCAAACCTGTCTTTGATGAAATGGCGAGCAAAGCTCTCCCTGTCAATCACGCGTGCGAGCTCGGACGCAAAACCCGACTCGGGCAGCACGCGAGGAAGAGATTCCGTTATGAAGGAAGGATCGAACCACATACCGCGCGAATATGTCACCTGCCCTTGAATGCGCCTCGGGAAGGGAGATTTCCGAGGACGCGTTCCGGATGTCTACGCGCCGCCGCTGTTCCGGAGCATAGTGAGTATGCGCTGGGCCTCACGTCGGCACCGTTCGGCCTCTTCCGGCGTATCGCCCGGATAGGTCCAGCCGTCTAGCGATGCGTTCTCACCGTCGTTGGAGGCGACCGACGCGTAAAGCAACGGTTTCGCTTTCTGAAGAAACTCGACCATCTTCTGGGCGATGTTCAACCCTTCGTCCTCTTCATTTGAACGTTGTCTGCCGGCGGTTTGCGTCAGGTACTTCTCAATATCCTTGATATCCCTTCGTCTTCGTTCATACAAGCGGTTGATCTGGTCCACAATAGGTTGAATCTGCAATTTAACCATATCCGAGTTCTCCGTCGCCTTTCTCTGCTCGTAAAAGAAGCCCCGCTCGACGGCGTACCGTTCAGCACGTTCGATCTGGACGGTTATGGCGGCAACGTCCGCTATGGAGCGCAGCAGAAGGAAGTTGACCGCCGCGCCCCGTCCCACCGAGTAGCGGAGCAGCAACGATATGGTCTCCATGTACCGTTGCCTCTCCAGGGGACACGTTTTCCCTGAAGACGAGCGCGAGTGGGAACATTCGCAGTGATGCGGGCATCTTTCCGAACATCGCGTCAACCCCGGCGGGTTCGAGATCAACGCGAGCAACTCGGGGTCTGTCGCCTCCTCAGCTACCCTCTTTTCGTTACGCCTTGTCTTGGCGGTTTTGCGCGCACAAGTCCTCTTGCCGGCACCCTTACACTTAGCTTTCGCGCGTGCCGCGGGCTTCTTTGACTTCTTGTTCATCAACACCTTTCCGAGGCAGAAAAGATCACTATCCCTCTCTAATCTTCACTCCGCGTAGGGTGGCAAATCCGACTACGAGAAAATGACCAGCCCGGAGACTGATGGGATCAAAAGAAAAATGAAATGCTCGCAAGACTCCAAATGTGAGATTGACGAACGGTGCTCCGCTCTCTATTATGATAGGGTAAAGAACAGCGACGACACGGCGCGTTCCGGCTGAAGAGGTCAACGTGAAAAACGAGAGGGCCATACGAAATAAGCTTAGATCGGTGGACCGGTTGCTCGAGAAGGAGTACGGCGTACCGAAACGCAAGCGGATGGATCCCCTTGACGAGTTGATACTGACAATTCTCTCGCAGAACACCAACGACCGGAACCGCGATAGGGCCTATGCGGCGATGCGGAACGCATACCCGACGTGGCGCGACGTGATGAACGCACCGCTCGCCAGGCTCCAAAAGGTGCTGAAACCGGGCGGGCTTGCGAAAACCAAAAGCCGACGGATACAGAAAATACTGCGATCGATCGCCAAACGCGGCCAGGTCAGCCTCAACTACCTTCAGCGACTGCCGACGGAAGATGTGGAGAGAGAACTCAAGTCGTTCGAGGGCGTTGGACCCAAAACGGTTTGCTGCGTGCTGCTCTTTGCGCTGGGACGAGAGGCGTTCCCAATCGATACTCACATATTCCGCGTGCTGGGAAGGCTGGGGGTCATCCCATCAAGAATGACCGTCGCGAAAGCGCATGAGTACGTGCCCCAGTTCGTTCCGGAAGGCAGGAGTCACGTATTGCACCTCAACATCATAGCCCACGGCAGAACCGTGTGCCACCCGAGAAACCCGGCGTGCAGCAACTGCATTTTAAAAAGGCACTGCGACCATTACGCCGCCGCTATCACTCGTTCCTAACCCGCTGCAGCGTTTCCGCCAACCGGACGAACTCGTCCAGATCCAGCGTCTCGGCGCGCCGATTGCCGTCTATCTGCGCAGCGTGAAACGCCTCATCGAGCGCCGCTCGTGAGACCTGCAACTCGCTAGAACGCAACAAGGCGTTCTTGAGCATCTTTCTCCGTTCGCCGAACCCGGCGCGTATCACGCGGAACAGAAACCCTTTATCCTTCCCTTCGACAGCCGTCCGGCTCCTGCACCGGAACCTCACAATCGTGGAATCCACGTCCGGCGCCGGACGAAAACACGTTCTCGGCACGTCCCTGATCTTGTCCAACTCGGCGTAGAACTGAGCTACCGCCGACAGCACACCGTAATCCCGTGTGCCTGGTTGCGCCACGAGCCGTGCGGCAACCTCTTTCTGCACCATCACGACTATCGTCTCGAAATACAGGGTGCTCTCGAGAAAATGCTCAAGTATCGGCGAGGTAATGTAATATGGCAGGTTCGAAACCATCTTCAGAGATCCCCCGTGCGGCAGGCAAGGGGCGAGCAGTTCGGCCAGATCGTGATTGAGCACGTCGCCGATGAAGATCGTTGCGTTTGAACAGGCGCCGAACTTCTCTTCCAGTGTCGGCTCGAACCTGTGGTCTATCTCGATGGCGAACACCGTGCCCGCACGCTGCGCGAGCAACTCCGTGAGACCGCCGTAACCTGCGCCGACTTCAACCACCAGGTCGGTTTCCTCAACCTGGGCCGCCTCAACCATTTTCAGGTTGATGTTGCGGTCCAGCAGTATGTTCTGTCCGAGACTCTTCTTGAGCCTTATCCGGCCTTGATCCTTGCGATTGCGTTGAGACATGTAGCGTCGTGTCCCGTCTAGGAGCGGCTTTCCCGGTTGTTCGTGTCCAATCTGTGGTTGATGCTGTAAAAAGCATTTTGCCCGCGCCGGCTAGTATTTGCCGTGGAGAGACTGGCTCTCCAGCGGAGCGCGACATCCCTCTAGCGAGAAAGCTCACAGGTGGCAGTGGGCCGCAGCGGAATTGCCGTCCGGTGCTGCGCGGTGTTAGGGGCCTGCATATCGCTAAGGTGTCTTGTTTTCAAATGAATCTCCACCAAGTTGCCCTGTCTTTGTCGGCAATGGACGCGTAACTAGTCTCAGGCGTCATATCGAACCCGTTCAACAACGCATCTCTAATGGGCGCGCCTAAAACGGAGCCAGCGTCGAATGCACGATACTTGATTGAATTGGCAGTTCTCTCCAGCCGCAAAACCGGATCAGGCATCGATTGAATCTCAGGAACTTCTGCCTTGATCGTGTTCAGGCCGCCGCGAGCACTCGCGTGAACTAGAGAATGGGTTCGGTTATCGTGGTCGCTCACTAGCTCTGTCATGTCCTCGAAGAAACTCGTCCGGACAACACGAATGGGTATCTGTATCTGGGTCCGGCGAGCGGTTTCAGAAGCGCGTCGGACGCGCATGAGTAGCACTGTGCCCTGCACTTGGGCGGCGGGCACCACCGCGCCACCGACCGGCGGCGCGGTGTATCTTTCGGCCACGAACAAAGGTTGGCTTGCAGGGGGACGTTTGCCCTCAGACTTTTTTCGACTTGCTGTTCGCCGCTTGCGCAGTTCTTGCTCCCGGAACACATAACCAAGGTGCACCAGATCACGAAGCAGGATTTGGTCGAGTCTCTTAGCGAGACCTGTGTGTGGGTCACGCCACGCCGCCAACGCCGTGCGCGCATGTCGGATTAGGGGATCTGTCAATAGCGCGTCGAGTTGAAGACCGGCCTCCGTATTGACGAAGAGGCCAGCTTCCGTCAGGTTGTTGGACCCGACAACGAGGCGAGCTTCGGCGTCGTTCCGGAACAGATAGACTTTTGGGTGGAAGGTGGTCTCTGCTTCGTTGTGGTGGATGTACGTTTCGATGTTTCCGTCGGCTTCCAGCGACAAGAGGTCTTCCAATCCTTCCTCAGAAGTGTTCTCGATGTCCACGCCGACTGTAAGCTGCGCGAAACCGCCGCGACCAAGAAATTTCTTGAAGGAGGACCCCAAGTGTTGCGTGCCTGAACGACGCACCCAAGCGACCGCCATTTCAATGCGTGTCCACTTGTCGCTTTCAAACTCGCTGGCGAGCGCCGTTCCAAAGCGATGAGCAAGGGGCTGGTTGTAAAACATGACTATCCTCCTTTCCGGCGGCTCGGCGGCTTCGGGTGTTCCGAGCGGCCCAACAGATAGTCGTAAGAGACGACAGTCTTGCCGCTGGACTTGGTATCTGGGGGTTTGGCGACAATCACGATGTATTCGTGAACGTTCTTGAACAGAAAGTTGGGGGGATACGGGTAACTGCCGAAAATAGGACGCTGCTTGCCGTAAGAACCCCACTTCCCGCCAGTGCCGTCCTTTGACCAGATGATTTCATTAATGAGTACAAACCCAATGTCTCGGAGAAGGTTGATGAAATCCGCAGCCAGTGGAAAGGTTAGCAGTCCGTGCTCAGTGTGCTGGTTGACGTTGGCAGTTACGAGACACAGTTTCCGCCCAGGCCTTAACACGCGGAAACACTCCTCAAATACCGGCCGAATTCTGTAGAAGAATCGGGGATAAACTGGCTCGTTACCGACATTCTCGCGCTTTTTGCCGTAAGCGGCCTTGTTCCAATACGGGGGACTGGTAACGACCAACCCAACGGAGTTGTCCACGACGCATCCCATGTTCCTGCTGTCACCAACAATGACCTGCACACGCCCCGTTCGATCGAGCAGCTCGTCGCACCGGTCCTCTAAGATCCTCACGTAGTGCCGATTCTGTTCGAAGCAAATGCAGCGCCGCCCCAATTCTATCGCGGCAATCGCTGTCGTACCTATACCAGCAAACGGGTCGAGGACGGTTTCGTCGTAGAAAGAGAAGAGCTTGATCAGACGGCAAGGAATCTCCACGGGGAAGACCGCCGGGTGGTTCGGGTCGGACGTGTTAGCGATGTGCCAAACCGTCTTGGTGTACTCGCGCCATTCCTCTTTAGTCAGTTTGCTTTTCTCTTTCTGGACTTTTGTGGGGCGCTTCCTCAACGTACGGACCCTTCATTGAACAGCACTTTTACATGATTGCGCCGCTTATCTGTCGAGTCTACGACAGCGTTTTGACGAACGAATTGCCGCAGTTCAACCGCAACCTGTTCGTTAAGTCCAGCGGCCTTCACCAGGATAGCGTCGATGCCATCCCTCTCCTCATGACACGCAAGCGGACGAAAGCCTATCGTCAGGCGTCCACGGTTCACGCTGGTGAACCGGTGACCTTGCAGTTTGTCCCATAGCACAGTCCCCAAACGCGAGACGGCCTCAAAGTCCTGCTGTGAGAACGACTCCTTGCAGAATGGGATTACTTTGAATAGGCCGCTTGTCACGTGAAATCCGTCGCCGAGCACATGCCACAACCAGAAGACTAGCCGGCTGCTGAGGATCGCGAAGGCAGCGCTCGCGTCCGCCTCTCTCTTGAAATGCAGACAATGGACGGCGCTTTTGCTTAGAAGACCGTGCTTCTCCCCGGGCTCAAGCCTCGTTCGGCGATAGACGTTCAGAAAATTATACGCAGTTCCACCGACGAACACCTTCCTTCTGTGGTCGCCTGTCACTACCTCAATAGGCGCGCACGTTCCGATTTGCAGCGCAAGCGTGGGAAATCGGTGGTGCGTTCGCCTCAGCGCCATGAACGCTTCAGCCTGCAAGCTTCCGGAGAGCTTAGGGATCCCGGTTGTTATATCGACTGAGCCCAACGGCGTGAAATCAATGCCCTGGAACAGGCGGGCCCTGCTGCGGCTCGTCCACTTGCGCAGGGGACCGGTTTCGATGTCGGCCCCCTGGCCTCGCTTGGGGGTCTGCCCACTTTCGGTCCGAAACAGTATAGCGTTGCGCGTCTTGACCTCTTCTCCGAACAAAGCGTGCGGTTCGCGGTCGAAAAATGCGAATTGCCATCTTCCGCCATTCCAACTCATCGCGTTGCGGCAGCCCCGGTATTGAGCCCCGCTGTGAAATGCGATTGAGAGCGGCGTAACCAAGCCCGCCGCGTTGCAGCCACGTTTGGTGAACCGCCACATCATCTCCACGAACAGTGGGAACACGTTTACTCTTCCCCTGGCCCTGACGGCTCTAAGTGATGCGAATCGACTTCGCAGCTGCGGGCAATCCGCGCGCCCGCCGAAAGCAGCATAAGGAGGGTTACCAACGAGAATATCAACGCCGTCGGGAGCTGCTGGAACTAAGTCCGTGAATCCCCGCAGCGGATCGCCGAACAGCTCGACCGAGGAACGCGGGTCGCCGTTGGCGGGCGTGTCCACCGAGACCGCGTCTATTTCGACGAGGTTCCGGCGGATTGACTGCCAAGCCGTCCGTGGCGTGATACCCGATGTGCGGATCTCGTCCAGACATTCTATGAGGAGTAAGAAAGCGGCGACATCCAACGCCTGTCCGCTGAGGTCAAATCCATGCAGGCATGAAGTGATGTAGTTGAATCGGGAGAATCCCTCCCCGTGTTGCCGAGCGGCGGTTCGCAACAGCGCGAGCAGAAAAACGCCGGTACCGCAAGCCGGGTCCAGAGCCTTGGCCGTGCCAAGCTCGCCATTATAGAGCTCCCGCACATGCTCGATCATATAGTCCGCGACATCGCTCGGGGTGTAAAACACTCCGGTCTCTCGCTTCGCGGCCCGAGCTCTGGCTGTCGACGGAGATTTCATCACTGACGCGCGGCTCCCTGGTCCGTGCTCCTCCAGAATGTATGGCAGCAAACGCTGCAACTCGCGGTCAAGTGTCAGGCGATCAAGGCTTTGCTGCGCTTCACGCAAACTCTGTGCGGACAGCTGCGCAGACAAGCGGGGGTGTACGATACGAGTATCGCCGTCAAACCATACCTCCGCTTCATGAAAGCCGCAATCACCAGAACTCACGCCGTCCATTCTCGCTGCTAGCCATATTGAAACCAGGTTCCAAGCCGCGCGGACCGGCACCGAGTCTGCCCAAGGGGCAACCAACTGGTCGCATGTTGAGGGTGCGAACACCTCGGTGAAAGTAGGGCGTATATCGCTACTAGCTAATTCTGCGGACAAGATTTCGACCGCCTGACGAACATTTGCACCACGTACTTCAGTAGCGGCCGCGAGGGAAACTCCAGCATGGGGAGAACCAGAGCGTTCTGCGCACTGGGTCCCGGTAGGAACCCTACGGTTGAGCGCCCGTTGCGCGCCGCGTTTTTGATCACTCATTTTATCATCCCGGCCACTAGCCGACTTCGTTCCTACTCGACTCCGTCTGCATCGGCACCACACTGTGCATTTGCGAGACAGGCTCCTCCGCCCGCCGTCAAAATGTCAAAACAGTGCACGATAACCAGGTTCACTCGTCACCTCCGACCTCCGCGGCGGCCGCCTCGGCGGAATCAGCCGGTGCAGTGACCGCCCCCGCATCGTCGCCCGCCTGCGCGGAGAAAAGTTTGAATCGTATCTCGCCGAGCCGAGTCTCGGCCTTGCCTGTCCATACGCTCATCGGGTGAAGTGACAGCTGCTTCTCGTACGCGTCAACCGCGGCCGCCCACTCGCCGCCCTGTTCGTGACACCTGCCGATGCTGTACCACGCGTGCTGCGCCACGTAACTGTCGCCATAGGTTTCAGCGAGCTTCATGTAGTGCCCGATCGCCTCGCCAAACTTCCCCTCCGACTCCGCCACATACCCGATCCCCTCCTGCGCGTTCGGGGCGAACTGGCCGCGCGGATATCTCTGAAGGTACTGCTCGTAGCTTTCGCGGGCAAGATCATATTGGCCATCCCCGTAGTAGGCGTCTCCGAGATAGTACAGCGCGTGAGACGCCGGCAGCGTGCCGCCGTATCCGTCCAACACACCCTGCAGAAGCGCCAGCTTCTCCTCGATCGTTTCGCTCGCAAGCGCCTGTTCGACCGCCCGCAACGCTTCGGCATCTCTCTTACGCGAGTAGTGGCGATACACCGGGACGAACACGATTACGAACACTATCACAACGGCAAGAACCGACGCATACCGGTAGTTCTCTTTAACCGAACTCTGAACACGTTCGAGTAAACTGGATCCGTCCGCTACAACCGGCGCTTTCCTTGCAGCGACCCATTTCTTCTTCCGGATCTTCTTCACGAGGTTTCACCCCATTCCACTATAAGCCACCTGCCGGCAATCTTCTCGAGGAAAACCGACATGCGTCCTCTCAAGGTAAGAGGCTCCGCCGACGCGCCGGACATACCTCGCGCAAACGTTGCGAACGTTTCCGTAACTGCAGCTCTGTCCTCGTCGATCGTGACCTTAGTACCGGACCGCGCTATTTCTATGCTTCCGTAGCTCTCAAAGACGCGCCGCAAAAAACGCCTCAGATCCGTGTAGTCACGCTCCAGCTTGTCATGGTAAGACGCTGACACGTGTGTCAGCACCTTGTACACGTCTCTTTCCTCCATAGCCAGCTCGACATCGTCAAGGACACGCCTGATCGCCTCTTCCTCCGGGTTGACGGCCGACTTCGGCGCGGCGGACGAAGGTACCGCAGAGGAGGGTATTGTCCTTTCGGTCGCGCACCCCACCGACAAGATGCTCAGAGCGACCATCACGGCAAGATAGACGTACCGATCTCGGCTCATTTGAGTCCCGACTGCATAACACCGTTCAAAACCGCGCAGGAACGGCTGTCTTCATTCCGCACCGGTTTTCGGCGTAAGTATGATTTTGGCCACGCAACCCCTGAACTTCGGGGACACATGTATGATAAGGTTTTTCTCCGGTTGGTCGAACTTTATCGTGATATCGTTGTATTCGATCACGTCAAGCAGATTCCATCCGGCCCGCGGCAGCGCGTCCACAAAAAACTGCGCCGCCTCCTCCGGCATCAATCGCCCCTCGTAGATCAGGAACCCGATCTCAAGAGACTCGCTCTGGAAAACGAAAGATCGTTTGTGTTCCATCTTCATCGCTTCCGGCACCGGAACGTCCTCGAAACGCGCAGCCGCCGCGGGAGGAAACACCGATTCAACCATAGGAATCTCCGCCAGGGACTCCTCACTCACCGTGTCTCTCGAGCCACCCGGCCAGGACGGGAATGTCTCGCAGCCCGCGAACGTGACGAGAACACAGCCGAGCACCACCAAACTGGGCGAAAACAACCTCCGTCTCATGTTCGCACCTCCTTCCCTTCACAAAACGTTCTTCTGCACCACCACTTTCGATTGACCGCCGACCGGCCAATCCACTGTATTCTACGACAACCGTCCCGCTTTTTCAAACAAATTTGCCGGCAAGCTGCGCCATTTGCCTCTCAATTTCCGACAGTTCCGCCGGAGACAGCCCCGCACCGAGACCCACTCGTGCGGCCGACTCGGGACCCGGAATGTCCCCGGGAACATGGGCGTCGGAGCTGATCACGATTGACGCTCCCGCCTTTCTCGCCACTGCCACGACATGGCCGTTGGTGAGACAGTGACCCGCTCTGGCGGTCACCTCGAGAAAGATCCCTTTCTCCGCGGCAAGGGCCGCATCCTCCTCCGATATGAGCCCGGGATGCGACAGTATGTCCGCGCCAGCCTCCAATGCGGCACGATTGGTGCCGGCGACCACCGGCTCGTTGAGCGTCTCGCCGTGAACGACAACGATTCTCGCCCCAAGCCGGCGCGCTTCGGTAACGAGCGCCCCTATTTGCGACGGTGGAACGTGGGTTATTTCCGCAGCCGGTATCAGCCTGACGTCGGTCTCCGGAGCCGCGTTCCACATCTCCGTCCCCTTGACCACGGCCGGGATCACCGTTTCGATATTCGAAGCGTCAAGGTGGTCGGCGATAGCCACCGCTCGATATCCTTTGCACGAGTAACGCCTCGCCAGCTCAACCGGCAGCAATTCGCCGTCGCTGAGTAGCGAGTGCGTGTGAAAATCGAATCTTATCGGTGTCGGTTCCAAAAACACCCTCTCTCCGCCCGCCCGGGCGCCGGCGCTGACTGAACGGGATCGCCCCTCTCGAGAACGGGACTGGTGCGCCCGAGAGGATTCGAACCTCCGGCAAGCGGTTTAGGAAACCGCTGCTCTATCCTGGCTGAGCTACGGGCGCACTCTTGGACGCGGTATCAACGCTACAACGCGCGTCAGAGTTCGATCGCCGAATAGACCGGGTACGACTCGAGGCGGTCCCTTCCCTTGAGGAACGTCAACTCTATCAGGAACGCCACCTCCACAACATTCGCGCCGAACCGGTTCATCAGGTCGAGCACCGCTTTTATGGTTCCTCCCGTCGCAAGCAGATCGTCGAGAACAACCACGTTTTGTCCAGGTTTCAGCGCATCCTGATGAACTGCGATCGTTTCCGTTCCATACTCAAGATCGTACGTTGCCTCATAGGTCTTGTACGGAAGCTTGCCCTTTTTTCTCACGGGGATGAATCCCGCGTCGAGCCGGCAAGCCAGGGCGCCACCGAAAATGAACCCTCTGGCCTCCACGGCGACCACTGCATCCACGGCTTTGTCGGCGTACCGCTCGGCAAAATGGTCCACGACCTGCTTGAACGCCGGACCATCCTGCAGCAACGTCGTAATGTCTTTAAAGTCGATCCCCTTTTTCGGGAAGTCCGGTATGCTGCGAATCATACCGGCAAGTTCCTGAATGCCGGACGCCATCTTCCTCCTCTTCACACCCCCTCGAACTCGGCGCTGTGCTCCGCGACATAGATCTTGAGCTTATGTATCACCTCGTTCTCTATCTGTCGGATCCTCTCTCTTGTCAGATTGAAGTGTTTGCCTGTCTCCTCGAGCGTGTGCGTTTCACCGTCGTCAAGACCGTACCTGTGTTTCAGTATGTTGCTCTCGCGCGGTGTGAGCTGTTCCATGAGCTGGTTCAACCGCTGGCTGCGCAGTATGCGCGATACGACATCCTCCTCCTCCCGGATCTGGTGCGAGATCTCCGCGCCGACCACTTCACCATCCTCCTCGACGTGCATCAAAGACTCCAGCGACGGGACGCCGAGAGCGTACTCGTGCAGTTTCAGCGCCTGCTCGTATTCGATCTCCATTTCCTCGGCGACCTCTTCCACTGTAGGCTCTTTTCCGTCCCGTTCATAAAGAATCTGCGCGGTCCTCTTGTACTTTGATATACTGTCCGTTACGTATACTGGAATCCTGATCGTCCTGCCGTAGTTCGATAGTGATCGTGTGATAGCCTGTCTTATCCACCAGGTAGCGTACGTGCTGAACTTGCACTTCCTCCCGGGGTCGTACCGGTCCACAGCTTTCAGCAAACCCAGGTTGCCTTCCTCAACAAGGTCGAGCAGCGGCAGACCATAGTACAGGTACTTCTTGGCTATGCTGATGACAAGTCGCAAGTTGGACATGACGAGTATCTTGCGCGCTTCCTCGTCCCCCTTGCGCATTCTCTTGGCGAGCCGAATCTCTTCGGCAGGCGACAAAAGCGGAATCTTGGAAATTTCCGCCAGGTAAGAGTTCAGTCCATCCGGGCAGCTCATGACTTCCTATCACCTCTTTAGCTGTCCGATACCTCCACTGCCCGAAGGTTAGATCGTGTTCACTTCAAGCTGGACCCTTGTTGTGCCGGAAGGTGAGCTGGTAAGCCCCTTCCGTATACAAAACTGTCAGCGGGTCCGAACTACCTTCTTCACCCCACACCCACCTTGTGACTAAAAGTATAACCCCTAGCCGCGATAATTGCAAGCACATTTTTCCAGAGTTGGAAGCCGAGCAACTGAATAAGCCGGTGAGGAATAAAGGAAGTGCCGCAAATACCCGGGCGAACGCGATTCGTTCCTATTCCGGTTGCCCCTCTTTAGTCGGCGATTTCCACCGTTCGTAGACCGTAGCTACCGCCTCGACGAACGATGGATTACCTTTGGGTAAGCAGTAGGTTACTACACCGTCCGCCAATCCCTTATCAGTGGCCTTCAACCCGATATCCAGGCACTCTTTCACGTACGCTGGCGTCGGTTGATCGGGTGATGCCGAGTGCCTGGTGCCGTAGACCATTACCACTAACGGCATTCTGGAAGAAAACCCGCCCTTTTCCGTGCGCTCGTCCAGCCATTTACGGTAAGTCTCAATCTGGGGCAAAAGCGGTGAGGTGTCCGAGTGGTTTCTGTGCGGGTAGAAATAAGGGAAAACCACCCCATCGATCGCCCCCGTCTCGACATGAGGTGCAATAGTCTTCTCATAATATCCGAAGTAACACACCACCAGAAGTGCCAGGTGAGGTGATATCTTGTGCGCAGCATCCATCATCTCCTTGCAGTAAGCCGGCGTGAACCTCTTGACGTTTCCGTTGAAGTCGTCGATACATATCCCCGCGACAACCGGGTACTTCTCAGCCAGCTTAGCGCACTCAACCGCCCAGCGTACATAGTCATGGCCGAACGGTTCGGGCGGTGGCGGCTCCGAAGGCGGCGTGAGGTATAGCCACAAGCGTCGTCCAGCCTTCTGGAACTCCGGACACATCAACTGGAAATCCGCCCATGAGGACGGATAATTGTCCTCACCCCACACCAGATGCATATAGTCCCGGGCGTTCATCTTGTCCAGCACGGTCAGCAGTCTGGGAATATCCGTTCGTCGCTCAGCCGTCGTCACACCAACGTGAACGTAGTCACCCAACAACGGTCTGAGTGAAGGTACCTCCGGTCCTGTGAACCCGCCCCGCCCCTTAGGATTCTGGCCGTTGGAATCAGAAACCAAGCTGGCCAGCAGCAATCCGCTAATACTGAGGGCCAAAAACAGCTTTCGCATCATCCGCTCCTTCGTACATCCGATAGCTCGAAACTTCTGGAAAAACACGGAAAAAAACAGGTGCCCCCGCCTGCCCTCATCAGAGAGCCACTGCCCCGACGTCTGCATGTGATGTAAGGCCACTACCCGCTACGATCAGCTCCTCGGTCTGTATTGCCCTCATACGCGCTTCACGCTCAATTGCCGGCGCCCGAGTACTATCAGCGAGAAGGACAACAACACAAGGCCAATGAGGGAAACCGCCGCTACAGGAAACGCCCCGGGATCGAGCGGGTCGGTGCCCGCTGCCATTTCTTCGGCATCGCTATATCCATCGTTGTCATCGTCGTCATCAACGTCGTTCATCTCGCCGTCGTTATCCGTGTCATACAGGAACGCATCACTGCCGTCCGGGAGTCCGTCACCGTCATCGTCGTCATCATCGGCGTTATTCAGCCCGTCGTTATCCGTGTCCAGTGGGTACGGGTCGTCACCGTCAGGGATCCCGTCCCTGTCGTCATCCCAATCGTCCGCGTTATCTGTCCCGTCGTTGTCCGTGTCCAACGGGTAGGGGTCTGAGCCGTCCAGCAGACCGTCATTGTCATCGTCCGGGTCAACATCGTCCGTCAACCCGTCGCCGTCTGTATCGGTGGGCGCGCCCAGCCCGTACTTCGAGAAGCCCGCCACTGTGAATGAGATCGTGTTGTTCGCGAGATCGCGGTCGACAATCGTGGTGACCTCAATATCATACTTGCCCGACACAGAGTTGTACTTGAACACGCGCAAGTTGGGCTCATCCATTCCAGCTATTTGCGCGTGGGTATACGTGATCGTAACCGTAGCCGGTGGGTTGAAGGAGGTGTCCTCTGGGCCAAACTCGCGGATCACCGGAATGGCGTCGACCCCATCGGGAAGCTCAGGGTCAGTGGCAGGATCGATTGGTGTCCAGATCTGGATCTCCTGCGTGACGCCGACAGGGAAGTCGATCATCGTTCCCGAGCCAATATCCACCACAGTGCCGCTCGTATCTGACGCCTGCTGATCCTCCGTGGTGATGATGTCATTGTCGGCGGGATCGCCAACCACATCACCAGAAAGGTCTGTTGCGACCTCCAGGGTGGAGATTAACGAGTGTAGTACCGCCCCTACCTCTTTAACGTAGATGAATCGAGCGCCGCCGGGCGTTGGGATTGCGGCTCCCTGGTTACCGGGATTAGCCAATCGGATATCATCCCCTGAGCCGTCAGCATTGGAGATCATCACATCAAAGTCCGCGAGCGTCACCGTCCCGTAGTAATCGCCTGCGGAGATGACGTTATTCCAATCTTCAGACCACCACACGAGACTCATGTCGTCTGAGAATACCGGCATACCAGCGGGATTCGGACTCTCGTCGGTACGGATCGAAACGATGTTGGGGTCGTCCAAAGACGTGGGCGCTAGCGAGGAGATATCAGTCCCAGGCCGCTTCGGAGCACCCATGATAGCCTGAAGGTTCTTTAGGACATACACGTCACCCTGGTTGGGAACCTCAGGGTCTAAACTCAACTCTTCGTCCGTGAACGTGAGGGCACTACCGTCGGCTGCCACTGAAACGTAATGATTCGCGACGCTTGCTTGCCCAAGGTCGGCAACGATTACAGGTTGCCTCGTCGGGTCCTCATCGCCATTCGATAACACAGGGAGCGCCAATACTTTTCCCCAATTAGCGCCCCCGGGCACTCGCCCGATAAACCAGTTCCCTGTCGGTAAGCGCGTTGAACTGGCCCCCTCGATGCCATACCCGTGGATGTTTATCACCGATCTTGCGCCCGTAACGATAGAATACTTCCTCCAACCTTCCAAGACAGACTGACTGTCTGGCGACCACCACACTGGCGGAAGGTACAGTCGCTCGTCGGGAGTGAGTCGCCGCCAGGTCGAGGGATCACCAATATCGACTACGAAAAGGGCACTCCACTCAGTACTGACATTTACGGCTAGGAAAGCCACGCTCTTAGCATCGTTGGATGCACTACCCCAAAGCGCCATCCTCCCCGCCACGTCCGAGCCGTCTCCAGGCTCGCCGGCATAGAACGCGGCATCCAGCAGCTCTGTTGCTGGACCGAGGCGGTATTCGACATCCGCAGCAACAGAAACTGAAACGGACAGCAAGCACAATACGAGCGAGAGCCTAATGATGGTACGCATGATTCGTCCCCCCCTTCTTGTGACCTCCAACGGTGAGTGAGGTTCTTGATACGGTTGCGGAGAACGCATACGAGCGGAAACTCTGCAGGCCATGGTTGTGTGTGCATGTAGAAGTGTTGCAAGCGGAAGGAAAAGAACTGCTCCAGTGCGCCCTCATCAGAGAGCCACCTCCCCCAAGCGTGACAAGCTGTCCTTAATGCCCCGACGTTAACCCGTCCCGCTCTCTCCCGTTCATTCTAACCAATCTTGCTTATCTCGTCAACCCAAAAATGTTCTTCTGCGCCGATCCTCGCCGCTATCGGGAAGCACTGGCCGATGTGATTCACTGATCCCCGGTTTTCGAATTGGGCCGTTCTTGTTTCCCAAAACCCTCGTTTATCTTATGGGCTCATAGTCCTCGTCATCCCTGCCCAGGCGGGGATCCAGCTTACAGGGCAGGCACGTTCCGAAGCTCCTGGATTCCCGCCTGCGCGGGAATGACGAGAGCGGGGTGGGAGTGGCGGGGGACGTAGAAGCGGTCGGATTTCAGTTTACCCCGATCAGTAGCCGGTTTGTGGGGTTTTGCGCTGGCGGACGGGCGAAAATGGCAGATTCTCCCCCAGCTCGCGCGATAGGGTTTGGGAGGGCGAAGCTCCCGCGGAGCCGTTTGCAGCCGCGCTCGTGATCATGGGACTGCGGCTCGGCTGCGGTTCCAGCTCGTAGGGGAGGGTCTTGTACCCTCCCGCACAGCCCCAGCACATCATTCTCACGCAAGAGCTGGATCGTTATCTCTCGCCGATGATTATTCTGCGGTCGGCCGGATGCGGTGGTTGGGCAATCCTTACCTCCGGACTATTCCCTCAGCAATACGCGTCGCTTCCTCTTGTGTAAAATTGCCTGTAATGGTCAAACTACCGCCGACGTATGTTTCGCGGACTATCGCTGCGGAGAGCACTCTCCCATTGACGAGGATCGCAAGAGGCATGTTGAGATTCAGTGCCGTGGCTTCGGCGAGTTTCTCTTTACCGGTTTCATTAAAGACAATCTCAATCGCTGGCCTGCCTTGTCTTTGACGGACGGACGCAGAGGCGACATCCTCGTTTGAAAGGACGATTTCATCTCGTACGTAGACCTTGCGGCCGGACTCCTCAACTGTCATTTCGGTGAGACCATTTCCTGGAAACATCTCGGCCAGGCGAAACTCCAGAGTCACGGGTCCGGGCTCGACGCGCGAGCTTGCACATCCCACGACAATCGACAGAACAAGGATATGGATAGTTGCACGCATGGCCCGTCTCCTTTCGTTTTGCCCAACTAGCTCCTATGTGGTTTCTACATGACACGCGCTGGGATCTGGGAGGGCGAGGCTCCTGCCGAGCCGCAGTTCCATGATGACAAGCGCGGCTGCAAACGGCTCCGCGGGAGCGTCGCTCTCCCGAAAGCCTGCCTGTATTGTTCCGCGGTCTTCAGGTGCTCTGGCATTGGACGCGGCGTAATCCGGTTCTGCCTGTCACTAAGCCAGCTTGCTGACAGCCTCCGCAACAATCCTGCCTATCGGCAAATGTTGTGGACAGCGTGCTTCAGCTAGGCTGTAGTCGGTGCTAAGCAGCCTGCTTCTCACGTCGGTCGGAATTCGAGCGAACAGTTCGCGAGCTCGCGCGTGTTGACCGTAGCTGTTGTGGTACATCACGTACCGCATAATGTGGTTGACAAAGGACACATCCGGTAGCGCACCGTTACAGATGTCCGCGCAGCCGGCACAGTACATGTCGCAGGTCGCCCTGGCATACTCTCTCAAGGCTGCCTTATCCGCCTCGGTCAGCTTCGTTCTATCCACAGCCGCCGCTACGTTCTCAGCCAGGATATCGAGCTCGTTCATCCCTACGGCCGCCCCCGTGAACCGCTCGTCCTCCAGGACAATCTTCAACTTGGCTTGTCCTTCGGTGTAGCCTCGCGCCAGGAAGTGCTCCGCCAGCTTCTTGTCAGCCTCGGATTCGAACGGCATAGGCTTCATCGAGACCTTCCGCTGAGTCTTGATCGCAATCAGCCCTATGCCCGCCTTGTGGGCCGCATCTATTGCCCGCTGGTACTCCTCGTTCTGCATCAGCTGGAAGTTGTACGCGACCAGAACTGCATCAACCCAGCCGCACTCGGCTGCCGCCGTAAGCCCTCGCGCCATATTCACGTGCGCGCTGTACCCGAGATACTTGAACAGACCGCGCTTCTTACAACTTTCGGCCCATTCCTTCAGTTCGTCAGTCAGTTGAGCAGGGTTCGTCATAGCGTGCAGGGCGCAATACACGTCAAAATAGTCGGTCCGCGTCCGTTCCAGCGACTCATGGACATCTTTCTCCAGGTCGGCGATGACCGGAAGCGGTGTCTCCAGATCAACCGGCTTGCTGATCAGGAACAGCCGCTTGCGCACGTCAGGATGCTTCTCCAGGTATTGTCCTATGCCAAGCTGGCTCCTGGTCCGGCTGTAGTTGGTCGCCGTGTCCCAGTAGGCTACACCGTACTGGAGAGCGCCGTCCAGGATGTGACCAAGCTTGGTGAAATCGTATATGCAACCCACACCCACAACCGGAACATCCGCGCCGGTCCTGCCCAACTTCCGTTGCGGCACCTGAGGGTACTCGCTGGCGGGCTGTTCCTCTTGAGCAGCGGAACCTGCCTTGGCACGCGCGAAAAACGAAGGAAGAGCAGAGCCCAGAGCCATGGCTCCCACCCTGTTAAGAAACCCTCTTCTGTCAACACCAGCGTGCTTGTTTTGCTTCAGTTCGGTTTCGGTCATTGCTGATGGTCCTGTATTAGCTGTCTTCCATCCTGCCATTGAAGATCCCCTTGACACCGACGAGGGAAACTCCGGCCGGCGTTCCAATCTCTCCGGGGCGATTGTAGCCAATCGAGCCTGCCTCGTCAACCCAAATAGCTTATTCTTCGCCCCAAAAGGGCAAAAAACGAAGCGCCGATCCGTAGACCGGCGCTTTCGATCATGCGCTAGTTTTTTAAGTTAGCTCACTTTGGCCACGTTCGCAGCCTGTGGACCTTTTTGCCCTGCTACGATGTCAAATTGTACTTGTTGACCTTCGTCCAGGGTTTTGTATCCCTCCCCTTGAAGTGCCGAGAAGTGCACAAACACGTCTTCTCCGCCGTCCTCCTGCTCGATGAATCCGTAACCTTTGCGTTCATCGAACCACTTCACTGTTCCTGTTGCCACTTGCGTTCCTCCATCTTGGGCCCGCTTACCAGTAGGGGCCCCAACTTGTCCCCTCTTTATCTTCAGGAGGGTGCCTCGCGGGGACAATTAAGGCATTCCTCATTGAACAATCGTGTAATGATAGCATGTTTTATGAACCGATGTCAACAACACTGACCGGTTTCAGGTCCGACTTTACGCCGCTGCACGCCCACACTGAGCAGAGGCGAAACAGTGTCTCGAACTTGACACCCCGTAAGTTCTGTCGCATACTTCGGTTGTCAGGCGTCACACTGTGGTTCCACAATCTACATTCGAGGAGGACTGCTATGAACTCGAACTCTTGTGTATTCGGCCGTTGGATACTTGCCGCACTGATCGTCTGCTCGACGGCGGCGTTTGCCGAACAGGGCAAAGTCATCCCTCTCGTCAAACCGGACATGGAAGGCGGCAAACCGTTAATGCAGACCCTCAAAGAGCGGAAAAGCACCCGGCGGTACAGTGACAAACAGTTGTCCAAACAGGTGCTGTCAAACCTGCTGTGGGCCGCGTGGGGCATCAACCGGCCCGAATCCGGCAAGCGCACCGCTCCGTCTTCGGTCAACCGCCAGGAGATCGACGTCTACGTCGCGACGGCCGATGGTCTGTACCTCTATGACGCACAGGCGCACGCTCTGAAGCTGATTCTTGAGGAGGATATCCGTGCGGACACCGGCACTCAGGGCTTCGTGAAAACCGCGCCGGTCAACCTCGTTTACGTGGCGGACCTGTCCAAACTCGGCCGGAGAGGCGCCAAGAGCGAGAACCTGTTCAGCTCGGCCGCGAACACGGGGTTCATCAGCCAGAACGTCTATCTGTTCTGCGCGTCTGAAGGACTCGGTACCGTCGTGCGCGGTATGGTGGACAAGAAATCACTTGCTGAGAAAATGCTGCTGCGACCCGACCAGCGGATCATACTCGCGCAATCAGTGGGATATCCCAAAGAGTAGGCGGGTACAGGTCTCAAATTACGCCCAGGCGGGCGGGACAGCAGTAACTCATGGCAAATTGTAGACCCGAAACCGTTTGATGTGGTAAAATCCATCCCCAAAGCTGGAGTGCGGTGCGGGAAATGTCGAAATGATGGGCGCCCGGCAAACCTGTGGCGCATCAAATAGCTTAGGAGGGGTACCAACCTGTCTAATCGAACAACTGGCTCGCCCAATACGGGCGAAACCGGAATTCCACTACACCATTCCCCGAACGGCTGCTCCCACCAAGGGACGCGCCGATGAATAAGCACACGATTTTCGACACACCCGTGGTGAATCGCATCACCCGCGTCGCGTCGTTGATTTTCCTGCGGATCATCGGGTGGCGGCCCGGCGGCGAAGCTCCAAAGCCGAAGAAACACGTCCTGATCGCCGCACCGCACACCAGCAACTGGGATTTACTCCTGATGATAGCACTGGCGTTCCTTTTCCGGGTAAAACTGTATTGGATGGGGAAGGACAGACTTTTCTGGTGGCCCCTAGGCCCAGTCTTGAAATACCTGGGCGGCATCCCAATTGATCGGAGCAAACCTACGGGAATGGTCGGACAATCCATTGAGAAGTTCCAGGAGAGCGAGCGGTTGGTAATCGCCGTGCCGCCTGAAGGCACCCGCGGGAAAGTGCGCTACTGGAAATCGGGGTTCTACCACATCGCACGCGGGGCTAACGTGCCTATCGTCCTGGGTTTTTTGGACTACAGCAAGAAAGTGGGCGGTTTCGGCCCGGCAATCGTGCCGACCGGCGACCTGGAAGCCGACATGGCCGTCATCCGCGATTTTTACGCCGATATCGGCGCCAAGTACCCTGAACAGAAAAGCTGTCCCCGCTTGGCGCCCCCAAAGTAGGCCGCCGCAAACTACCGTTCCGACCTCCACGACACCTCATTGTAACGGGCGGACAAACACGCGTGAATTCCGGCTCTATCCCAAGGCGTTTGGCAGAACGCGGGCGAACCCGGCGTCTGCCTGAAGAGGGATGCTGAGCCGGTTGAAAAAGTCTGCCTCATAAGGCTATAGTATGCACAGCTCTGTCGGGAGCACGTCGAGTTCCAAAAAGGCTGGCTCGCAAAAGAGTGTCCTGATGCGACGAGAAATAACCGGGGAAGGAGAAGATCATGAGACCCTGCGCAAAGATTCTATCGCTTGCAGTTACTCTGCTGGTGGCGTGCTGTATTCTCCAGCAACCGGCCCGGGCGCAGGCCGGCGACCGGGTAAAGGTTGATCGTACGACGCTTAGCCTGCCAACGTACCCATGGCTGGACGATCGGAACCCGGTTTTCACGGAATACGAAGGGCGTATCTACTACCCGTACACGCGCCAGGATCACATACTTAAGACTAAGACGGATCGGCAGTATGCGGCCATCGTTCTCGAGAACGAATACCTCAAGGTGACCTGCCTGCCGGATCTCGGTGGTCGGATCCATTCGGTGCTGGACAAGACGACCGGCGACGAGATGTTCCACAAGAACGACGAGATCAAACCGGCGCTGATCGCCATGCGCGGCGCTTGGATATCCGGCGGTATCGAATGGAACGCGGGCCCGCACGGTCACACGGTCACGGTCGTCTCGCCGGTACATGTCACGGTGGTGGAGAACGACGACGGGTCCGCCACGCTCGTGGTCGGCAACACCGAGAAGATGTTCCGGACGCGTTGGACCGTCCGTCTGACGTTACATCCCGGCAAAGCCTACCTGGACGAGACCATTACCATGTACAATCCCACGGACGGCGTGCATCCTTACTACTTCTGGAACTGTACCGCATTTCCAAACCTCGAGGGGACGCGGTTCATCTATCCGATGACGCTGGGAACCGACCACAACGGCACCAAATTTTACAAATGGCCCATGCACGAGGGGAAAGATCTGTCCCTGCTGCGCGATTACGACACTATGTCGTCCGTTTTCGGCTACGAGTGCGAGTTCGATTTTTTCGGATCCTACGATTACATCCGCGACCGGGGTGTCGTATCTTACGCCAACCATCTGGAGCTCAAAGGCAAGAAAGCGTGGACCTGGGGTAAAGACGATTTCGGCGTCGTGAGCCAGATGGCACTGTCGGATGCCGGACCTATCCATGCCCAGTACATCGAGGTGCAAAGCGGGCCGCTGCTGACCCAATCGGACTACGGTATGCTCAAACCTCACCAGGCGGTCACCTGGCGCGAGTTCTGGTATCCGGTGCATGGACTCGGCAACGGGTTCGAGTACGCCACACGCGACGTCGCGGTTCAGACGCGCCGTGACGGCCGCAAACTCCACATCGCGGCGATTTCGACCGGCAACTTTCCGGGGGCGATATGCAGGCTGATGCAAGGCAAGAAGGTTCTGCTGGAACAACGCGTGGATCTATCCCCGAAATCTCCCGTAATCCTCGAACTGGACCGTGCTCCGGAGGGTCCGATCGAGGTTAGACTGTCGGAAGTCGACGAAGCGGTTCTGCTTTCGTACAGGACGCCGTTGAACATACCGGTAGTCGAACCGCCCGACCTTACGGAGAAACCGGCCCGACCGGACGGGCTGCCGACACCGGACGAGCTCTATAACAAGGCCTTTCTCGCCGACAGCCAGTCGAATCCCGCCAAGGCAAGGGAACTGTATCAGGCCGTGCTCGAAGCCGACCCGATGCACGTGCCGGCTCGATGCGGCCTGGCCACGCTGGATATTGAAGTCGGCAGGTTCGCGGAGGCCGAAGGCCACGCGCAGAAGGCGCTCGAACGCGATCCGGGTTCGGGCCGTGCATGGTACCTTCTGGGTGTAGCCCAGTTGAATCAAGGTAACGCTGAGGAGGCGCGCAAGAGCGGATACAAGGCGGCACGTACGTTGGACGTTATTGCGCCGGGTTACGGTCTGGTGGGACGCGCGTGTAGTCGTATGGGCGAGCGTGATGAGGCCGAACGAGCCTTTGCAAGGGCGGTGGCCGAATGTCCGGGAGACCCCAGGAATCGCGACCGCTGGTTGGCGTGTCGGTACGCACGGGGTGAGCGGCAAGAAGTGGCGGAAGCACTCGCACACGTCGTCGCGCACGATGATCCCACGGACCTACTGGCGCGCGCCCTTTTCGCACTGGCCAAACACGATCCAGGCATGTTTGCCGAGAATCTGAAACGCATCGGCGGCGAGACGGAGTTCATCACGTTGGAAACGGCCACATTCTTCGCTGATCTTAACATGGTTCGCGACGCCGTCGCCATACTGGAAGTGTGTGTGAATGAATCGAGTTCCCCTCTGTTGCACTATTACCTCGCCTATTACGTCTCAGAGATCGGTAACGACTCCGCCGCCGAGAAACAGTTGGATGCCGCCGCCAAGAAACCGTATGCGCGGGTTTTCCCCTCGCGTGTGGAGGCCCTGCCGGTCTTGGAGTACGCGGTTGAGAAGCGTCCCCGGGACGCCGTCGCGCATATGATGCTCGGCCATGTGCGCGCGGGACTGGGCCGTCTGGACGGCGCCGTTCAGGCATGGCGCGATGCGGTGGAGCTGAATCCGAGACTCAGCGAGGCGTGGCGGGCGCTCGCGTTGCACGCCAAGGTGAAGGCGAACGATCTCGACGAGGCCGAACGGTGCTACCGCAAAGCCGTCGAGGCGGCCTCGCACGATCAACTGTTGTATGCGGAACTGGCAGAACTGTTGGAACAGAGCGGCAAACGTGCCGAGGGCATCCGCCTCGTCGAAAGCATGCCCGAAACCAGTCATCCGCGCTACGATGTCGTGCTGTGGCTGGCCGATGCATACCTGACCGCGGGTCGATACGACGATTGTCTCGAACTGCTGATGACTGCATCTTTCTCAAACTGGGAAGGAGGTACCCGGCCTCATGACATATTCGTGAAGGCTCTGCTCGCCCGGGGTAAGGAACGGTTCGCGGCGACACAGCACGGTATGGCGCTGGCGGACTTCCAGAAAGCGCTCACATATCCCGAAAACCTGCATGTCGGCGCACGGTACGCGCTAACGGATGCGGAAGTACGGTACTGGCTTGGCAAAACGCTGCTCGCGCTCGGACGCGAGGCGGAAGCTCGTACCGCATGGGAAACCGGCGCTGCGCAGGTCACTTCCAGCGACCCGCCGTTGCCTTTCATCCCCGTGACCGCCGCCCAGGACGAATACGTCAAACGTTGCGCCACCGCGCTCGAAATCCTCAACGCAAGGTGAACGCACCCTCCGTCGTCATTGCGAGAAGTCCTCCGAGGGTGACGACTCGGCGTGCAAAAAACGAGAAAGTACTTGACAAAAAGCGGGCATCGTGGTAAAATGAGTACAATCACGGGTCTAATTCCTGTATTCGGTGAGTGTAGCGGAAGCTCTTAACATAGGTCGCCGAATCGTATCCAGCGATGGTTTCTACCTCATAATCGTTCATTTTGGATGATGAGAACTGTGTTCTGGAAAGAAGAGGGAGGTGACCCGATCTTGAAGAAGCTGGGTATTCTGATTACGCTGGCGATGGTGGTGACGGTCGCAGGCGTTGCGTCCGCGAACAAGATCATTTTCCCGTTCTTCAACGACGGCGATGGTCTGCACTCGGGCCCGATAAACACAGGGATGCGGACGTTCCTCCGCGTCAAGAACCTGGATCCGGAGACGATCGTGTGCTCGATCACCTACACGGACGTGAACGCTATTGATGCGACGCCGACCGAAAACACGTTCGTGCTGGCCCCGTTGGCGACGGTCGGATTCCGCCCCGTCGCTGAGTCCGTTGTTGAGGAAGGAGAGGCGGGCATGCGGGTGCCGAACGCTTTGCCGATCGGCTCGTTTGATGCTGCCGGCATCGGCGGTTGCGAGATTTCAAGCGCCAACAACATCGTCGGCATGGTGAGCGAGGAGAACTGGTTCGTCGGAGGCGGCAGCGGTCTCGCTCCGGCTATACAATAGGCTTGGATTCAGCAGCCATCCGGTCGACCACTAATCCACTGCAGCCCGAAGCGGTAAAGATTCACCTCGTTCGTAGTGCACCTGATCTATCCTCCGAGGCTTATACTTTTTTTTCTTCTTGCCCCCTCTGAGACGGCGTTCCGCGTCTGGATAGGGCCCCAAAAATGCCGGGATCGTTACAGGAACGCTAAGGTTTCGGTACTCTTCACGAACAAGCAGACGGGCGAGGGGTGTCTTCATGGTATAATGCCAGGGGACTACGTTTTGGTATGGGGTCGGGTTATTCACGTGTGCGGAGTTGATCCGTTACTCCGGGAAAGGAGACTCACGATGAGAAACGCTTTTCGCATGATCGTCGGGTTGATCGGATTTTGCTGGATCGTTACTCTCGCGACGCCAGCAGCTGCTGAGGAGGCAAAGGTGCCCGAAGCACAAAGGGTAGAGAACTGGACCGGCAAGACCGTGCTGGTATTTACGCCACATCCGGACGACGACACGTTCGGTTGCGGCGGGATAATGGCTATCCTGGCGAAAAACGACAACAAAGTGATAGTCGTCCTCTACACGAACGGCAACAAGGGGTCGCGCGACCTCGAGATGACCAGAGAACGGATGGCGCGTATAAGAAAAGCCGAGGAGGAGGCCGCGTGCGCGGTGCTCGGTATACCAAAAGAAAACATTATATGGCTCGGATACGACGACGGCGACCTCGAATACGCCGACCCGCAGCGGTTGCGCGGCCAAGTGGCCAAGCTGATAAAACAGTACCGGCCGGACGCCGTGTTCAGCGTGGATCCGGGCGCTCCCTACACAAGATGGATCAAGACCGACCACAGAATGGCCGCGTTCATCACGAAGGACGCGTTTATAGCTGCTGAGTGGCACCTGTACTATCCTCAGCACTGGCTGGTTGACCACCTCGAACCGTACCGCGTGCCGGTCGCGTACTACTATTATTCCGTCGAGCCGAACTACACGGTCGACATTTCGGACGTCGTCGATAAGAAGCTGGAAGCGGCCACGAAATACGTGAGCCAGTTCCCGCCGTCTGTCGACAAGTATACGCCCGAAATGTCCGAGCAGACCTCCCGGGCCATGATCCAATTCGGGCGGCAGCGAAGCAAAGAGGATGACAAGTACGTCGAGAAGTTTCGCCGCGAAGCCTCACCGTAAGCGAGCGGTTTCCGCAAGCCACACGCCGTCGCCTTACGAGAATGAGGACTGAAACAAGCGCAGCGAGGCCGGAGACGTGTCTGCACCCTTCTTATCTATTTCGGTCGGCATCGCGCCTGTCGGTTACTTCTTCTCACCTTCCTTCGGTTGTTCCTTACGGCTCGTTTCCGGTTCCTTATACCTGGTCCACACAGTTGTTGCTCCGACGAGCGAGATGCCGATGTACCCTCGCAGGTGGAGCTTGTCCGGCGTTTTCAAGGTCGCCAGACACCTGTACGTCTTCCCGTCGTCCGCGTTGTAGATGGTACCATCCTTCCACGTATTGCGTTCTGCATACGTCAACCCTTTGAGCAGCTCCAACCCAATGATAGGTCTGTCCCGTTTGGATTCGTCGGGATTCTTACGGTCGCGCACCGGTTTGCCGGCCTCTTCGTCGCCGGGCGGGTATTTGGGCTCTTTCAACCAGACGATCTTGCCGTTGTACTTGCCTTTGGACTCCGATATATCGAACCGAGCCTCACCTTTAGACGTCACCCACTGGCCCACGATTGCATCCGCTTCGTCCGCGGCATAGACGGCCGGATGCAGAAAGGCTATCGTCGCGATGAGGCATATGAACGCGTTAGCACGCATCAATGAGTCCCCCCTATTTGGCTGCTGGATTACGCTGTTCTGATCCTATCATAGTTTGTCCATGAATTCAGCGTTCGAGTGCAAGAGCATACCCTATGGGATAGAGGTCGCCGATCAGCATCGGCAGACGTCCGCCGGGTTTCGCGTCGCCGAATATGACACTCACAGCCGCTCCCATCGAGATCGGGGCCGGGCTGTTCGCAGCGACAAACGTTTGCATTTCGGTGAAGAACTCCATATCCGACGGATCGCCAAGACCGACGATTACGGTGGGTTTACCGAGACCGAGCAGCTTCTTGAGGAAAGCGACTTGCTTCGGCGACTGACGAGCGAGCAGGGAGTATCCGATAACGATGTCTGCCGCTTCGGCCTTGCTCAAGGCTTCCGCTATGGCGGCCTCTGTCGGAACTGTGTTCACCTGGACCTCCACGGCGTCCGGCACCACCGTTTGCACGAAACCGCCCAAGGTCCCACCTATGGGTACGTCCCAACCAGGCGGTTTGCCGGGCCGAATGATTACGTCCGGCGGAGAAATGACACAGATTTTCTTGCCGGTTCTCGCCAGAGGTAGAAGTTTTGCGTCGTCCCTGACAAGCACAACTCCGTTCAGCGCAGCACGTTTGTTCGCTGCGACCAGGTCGGCCCGACCAAAGTTCTTGTCGAAATTCTCGAGGTCCGCATAGGGGTTCTCGAACAAGTTGTACTTAGCTTTCGCTTTGAGTATGCGACGGACCGATTCGTCAATACGATCCTCAGATATCTCTCCATCATTGACGGCCTTGAGCACGCCGTCGATGCGCTCGCGCAGTT
>Ga0180437_10001885_pt1 | contig 34866 bp, 53 predicted proteins | sample SS_ome_4_FD_132410 | JGI IMG/M metagenome (GOLD analysis project Ga0180437, IMG submission 132410) | Hypersaline lake sediment archaeal communities from the Salton Sea, California, USA - SS_3_D_1 metaG | ecosystem: Environmental > Aquatic > Non-marine Saline and Alkaline > Hypersaline >... | reverse complement strand
TCTTCGACCTCTTTCTCACTGAGTGGGGTATCGGGTACGTATACATCCACCTCTTTGAAGCCCATCTTCCGCATTGTACGGAGACGCTGGTGGCCTCCGATGATAGTATTATCGGAGTTGATGACAATAGGTTCGCATTGTCCAAACGTCTCAAGTGACTGCTGCAAGTGAGCGGCGTCGTGCTTCGTGAGTTTTCTTGCGTTTCTAGCGTACTCATTCAGCTCCTTGACTTTCCGCTTCTCCAAACTCCATTTCATCTTCTTCTAGCTCCTTTAATGCTTCGGGATCTTCCGACTTCTCCTTTAGCCAACGCTTATAGGTTGCCTCGGAGATCGGCTTGAATTCCGACTGATATTCTCGCGGGATCTCTAGCTGGAGTTCTCCATCTACGCCCTTTTTTAAAAACACGTAGGTAGGACACGGTTCACCGCTGTCAGGTTGTTTTTCCTCTGTCATCCTTACCTTCTTTTTTGTCTGTGTGACTGCCGGCTTGATCCCTTAATTCCTCGCTCGATCTGCATTCTTCCAGCAGATTTTGCTCTAGGATGTCGTTGGCTAGATTCCACTCGTCGCTCTTTAGAGCTGACCCTGGCCTTTCGTTCTCCAGATCGTGCCATAATGTCTTCACCTCATTTAGTTTTTGACCTATCAGTGTCCACACCGAACAGTCTTCATATGCAGAATCAGAACGGTCTAAGAACCTCTGAAACGCCGCATCTTTTCTTTCGTCAAGAAGCTTCTGCTCCTGCTTCAATATCTTCATCTCTGACCGGTAAAGGTTCAGCACCTCCGTCAGCTTCTTCGATAACCTCGCCATCTTTCTTTTCCTTCTCAACAACCTTGATGTATCGAATATCTTGAATATTCGTCCAAAACCCAACCTTTGTAATCGGATGGATATATGCTTGACTATTATTAAGGTCGTTAAAAAACTGTGTTATCTCAGTCTTTAATACATCAATATTAAGCTGTTCTTTATCTTTGTAATATAATTGCACCTGATACATATTAACTCTCAAACTGTTGAATTGTCATAATATTAGAGGCATTCACGGAAAGTCCGGCTCTTAGCCTTGAGCATCCGTTTAGGCATTTACCAATCTCATACCGATTTTTAACGAATTGGTAGTCCATCTCCTGAACGAGATCAAACTCGAGGAACATCTCTGATCCGCAGCGACTACAATTGGTGATCCGTTCTGCAACGAACCAATACCCGTCTTTCAAGAGCACAAGGTTAGGCCATACGTCTATCTCCATCTTGCCTATGTTGGTGGCAAGCTTGGCTTCTAGATCTTTTTGCTCTGGTGTTTTTTCTTCTTCTGTCATGATTCTTCCTTATTTGGTTTCATATAGGTCGTTACCTCGAATATATCCTCAGAGTGTGGGTGTTGCTCTAGCTCTGCCTTGCATTCCACCCAGCATTTCTGGCACTTCATGCATCCAGATCCTATTACCGATACATCCGGTCGTATATCGGACCTGAGAAATTGCAAAACCATCGGCTCATGACCACAGATAGGACATTTCTTCGGTAACTTTTCATTCAAAACGGTATCTCTTCCTCTGAGTTGTACGATTCTGTCGTACAGTTGGTTTCTTCTGGCTGGTTGTTCTCAGCACACCACTTATCTAGTGCGGACTTAGCCTGTTCCATGAAGGTTTCCCAGTGCTTCTTCTCTCTGAATCTTAGAAACGGCGCATACTTCTTCTCACCCTCAGCATTGGTGTACTCATTCGATGGAAGGTTTAGCCATCGTCTGCCATCTTTCATGTAGAGTGAGCATCCTGTGATCTCTACTCCCCACTTGTCGATGTAGAAGTCCGCAAACCCTTGAAGATGTCCTTTCTGGAAGCTCTTGAATTTGGTGCACTCAATCATTGGGACCTCCTTCAGGAAAAATGAATTCCGTGGCAATATGGTCCGCGTCTTCTTCGGTAGCGATATAGCCATCGCGATAGTCGTCGTCTTCGAAGTTTTTCTCATGGAAGTCTGATAAATAGCGGTTGAATACCACTACGTAGGTATCATCGTCATGCTCTAGCTGTTTAGCCATGTGGCGAAACATTGCGTGGGCGTATTTAAATCCCATTTGGAAGAAATGCTTGTCATTCTCTTCCCTTTTGGACTCAACCATTTCTCGCATCATCTCAGGCGTTAAGACATCATCGTCTTTCAGACCTGCGACGATCTGCTTAATTAAGCTTTCTTTTCTCATCGTGGTTCCTCATTTGTTCACGTGCAGCTTGCTCGCACTTCTTTATGTTCTCTTTCAGATCCTCAAACCGTGTCTTATGGTCATCAAACCACAAGCTCACCGCATTGGCTCCCTCCCAGGGAAACCGGATCAATACGTTCATCTGATTCTTCGAGCCGATTCTTTCGAGGTTTGCATCGATACTCTCGACAAGACCGCGCTTCTTCATTTCTTCTTCCCAAGACGTGATGAGATACTTAGAGACTGACTTGTACTTCGTCTCATCCAGAAACGCTATCGAGTCAAAAAAGAACTCCCATGCATCATCCCATCTTGGTTGGTCAGTCATCTAACCCTTCCTTTTCCATTGATTGGATAAATATTTCTGTCTTATCCCTTAGCTTCTTAACCGCATCTAGAAACCACTTGCTTGTGATCTCTGACTGAGCTTCATCTACGTGAACTGACTGTCTCCAGTCATACTTCTCTTTCACGTTGTCGTAAGCTCCCCAAAAGTCTCTCCACCACTCAGGATTCATTTCTTCTTCCTCTTGGACTTACCCGCTTTGCTCATTGCTATCGCTATCGCTTGCTTCTGAGGCTTTCCGGCCTTCATCTCTGTCTTGATGTTCGACTTGATCGTCGATTTGCTTGAGCCTTTCTTCAATGGCATTTCTTTTCTCCTTTAAGTTGTTCCAGGCTTCTAGCTCTTCTGGCGGATAGTAGTCTCCGCAGGGAGCTGGACGCCGATTGTTTAGGAAGTGGTCTTCTTGGGGACGACGGGTGAAACCTCTTTGGCAACCGAGACAGGTTCCGGTCGGGTTCGCTATCACTGTCTCTTTGCATGTCACACACTGCATCCATTCACTCATACTCACCTAAATAGTTTCCCAGCACGACGCGCCACTTCTTCATAATCGTCCAGAGCCATACTCCTTCTCGGTGTTCACTGTCTTTCATCACGTCGCACATAATTTCCTGTATGGCATCGGCATTTTGGTATGCCTCTTTTGCGCCCTTTGTCCACACACCCGCAAACTCACCATCCTCAGTAAGTATGACAGCATCCTCGCAGGGACCAAGTGACACAATAATCTCCATCGCCTACCACTCCAAGCCTTCAACATACAAGAGTTCTTGTAATTTTTCTAGCACTCCTTCCTCATCACTGCTAACGTTCTCACCGTATTTCAGGCGCGATCTGATCTCTTGTCGGGTATCCCAAATCGCTGAATGCATATCTCGTGCTTTAGCGTAGATGTTGAAACACTCAGCATCTTCAATGTCATCGCCCTCAAGGGTTACTGTTATCTTCATCGACCTTCTCCTTTGCTAGTGGTTTCATGCCCTCACACTCGAAATAGTAGTGCTTACCCTCATCGTCTTCTTCCATGAAGCACCGGATAAGCTCACGATCCCTCTTACCAAGTCGGTTAGCTTTACGAACCATATAATTTAATTCTTCGAGAGATAATTCGTTTTTAACCGTCATTACATGCTCGTTAATCATCTTTCCACCTGCTGGGTTAACCCATATTTCAACTTTAGGTTTATCAGAAAATATTTTTTCACACCAAAGCTCTGTGATGAACCTATCGTCGTCGTACACCAATTCGTTAAGCACATCGAGATAGTACTTAGCTAGATTGTCAATGTCTGGCTTGTTTGGCTTGCCTCGTCCATTTAAACGCCTTGTCTGGACTTTATTGGCCCCACCCATGTGAAATCTCATTGAAACCGAGATAGGCTCCCTGAGGCGCTGCAAATGGCCGTGAGACCGCATTTGTTGCATAACTTCAATCCTATCTAACCCCATCTCCATCTTTTGGCTGTTGTAAACACGCACTCCATCTCCGTGCCTAGCAGCTCTTGGACGGGCTTTTGCCTTAGGGGGGCCATAGATTGTGTATTGACTCTTTTTTAGCATGATTTCCTGGCATTATTATTTTTAATTCTGTCACGGATTCCTTCATTCCATGCGCGATTGTATTTTCTCTGGCACTCTTTGCAATGACCTTGTCTACCTTTTTTGTTCCAGTAGAAGTCGAAGCTTGAGTCCTTAGTTTGCTTGCATATGCGGCACTGCACTTGAGCCATCTTCGATAATCCTCACTTTACGATCGCGTTGTCTTTGGTTTACGTACTCCTCTGCTTTTTCATAGAGCACGTCATAGGGTAACTCGTAGAGTTCTGCGAATCTCCTGAGTTCTTCCTCTCCTGGCATCTGACGGTAGTAACCTGACTCGAGGTTCCGTAGTCTTCCTAGTGTAATGCCGCAATGCTCTGCTGCTCTGTACTGCTTAAGACCAATTCGGTCTCTTGCTTCACGGATGTAGTCATGGAAGCTTGCTTCTTGGCATTCCTGTTTTACTGATTCCATAATCTGGTCAAAGAATTTCATATTATGCTCCTTAAATCTGGTCCTTCAAAATCTATCCCTACGCACACCTTGAGGCGTGAGTGAATCCTGCTCCCGTAGCAGGCTAATATCTCTTCGTCGTTCATGTTGGTGCTGATAATCATCGGCCTTTCCCATGCGACACGGTCGTCAATTATTTCGAAATACTCTCTTTCTGATCTCTCACCACTTCTTTCTACACCAAAGTCGTCTAAAAATAAGAATGGTATTTCTTTCAAGGTCTGTAAAAAATGCTGAGCTGATCCGTACTCCCTCACCTCTTTCAGGAGCCGATCGTCGATGTTCTTGCTACGGAAGAATCGGGCTGCCAGGATGCCCATTTTTGAGATGAGTCCTCGCATGAGTGCCCACATGAAGTAGGTTTTTCCCCTTCCGACGTCTCCGCTAAGGATAAGGCTCTTCCTCGGGTTAGCTAGCCATCGTTGACCTGCGTCTGCTCTTTCTTGTGGCATGAACTGGTTTACCTCTAGGGTTGCGTTAGCTAGCCGTGGTGGTGCGTTGTTGAGTCTGCAAAATTCATTCCATGCGGTCATAAAACATCCGTCGCCTTCTTTCGTTTCCATCCGTCGCTCTTGGAGTCTCCTTCGATAACGAGTTTACCTTGTCTGCCTGTTGTACTCTTGGATCCGCGGTATGCGGCTTTGTTCTCTGCTTGGTCGGAGGCTTTGGAGAGCCATTGGGTGACGAACTTGCGCCAGTTCTTCTTGCGTGCTCGAGAAGGGTTGGATAAGAGCCACTGCTCGGCTTTCTTGAGTTCTTTGGGGATGTCCGCGTAGGGGTAGGCTTCCTTCCAGTCGGCGAGGTCCTTGTCGGTGATTCCTATGAATTTCTTGTCTGAAGAAGAAAAAGAAAAATCAGCGTTCGGCGAAGACGAGCTTTTGCGAGTCTGCGCATATTCTTTATCTTTGTTATCTTCTTTATTCTTATATATAGAGGGGGCGCACGATTCGACGGGTCTGCCCCGCACTTTAGTGCACCCCTGCCCCGCACTATAATGCGGGTCTGCCCCGCACTCACTATTTTCAAATTCTTCTTCTATTTCCTCATATTCGTGAGGCGGTACTAGGGCGAGTAATATGCGAAAGCGTCCATTGAAGGCTTTTTGCTCAAGTAGACCCGCATCCTTCAATTCTCGGAGGTATTTTTGAAGTTGGCGCTCTTTTACGCCTATGAACTCACAGAGGTAATCGTTGCTTGCATAGCAGCCACCATGTTTTGGGCTGTAGAGTGAGTGAATTTCTGCCCATAGAATGACGGACATCTTAGACAAACCCGGAACGAGCCAGATTTCTTTGGGGATCCAAATTCCTTTAAAATCGCGGTTCATACTGCACCTCCCATCGTAGGAATGGTGTCAGTTCGATTTGGGAGGGAGAACCTATTTATAAAATCTAGAGTTACACTATATAATGCTGATTTCGGAAATTTCCTGTGGTTAAAAACTCCCGATATGTTATATTGTGTACGAGCAAACAGAGAGAAACTTCTCTGGAGCTGCAAGTTAGGTGTTTTCATAATGGACTCCTTTGCGGTTTTCAGTGGTTTCGAGCAAACAGAGAGAAACTTGCTCAGTTTGTTTGGCTTAAGACATATTCTCATTGCGATCCTTTTGTGAGGTGTTAGTGATTGAGATGTTTTTCTGGGAAGCGATCTGCTGTATGGATTGTGACTCGGATCTAAAAAAGGCTGGTACTACGCTGGCTTTTTTTAGGAGTCTTGTTTGGTTTAATTCTGTTGTGTTATTTTTCATACCGTAACAGGGTTAAGTTTTTCATACAGGACCTAGTAGCATAGGTCTAACTCGCGTGTAGCGGACCGGTGGGGAGTGGTTCCTCTGCCGGTCTATTTTTCCCGGCCAAGCACTCCCATACCTGTGTCATATTATTTATATAACTATACACGGTTATTCTTCCATGCATTTTTTTACCTTCTCACGTATATTATCTGGTAGCATTTCTTCAAATTTTATTATGCCCCGACTGTAAAGGTTCAGCTTTAGTGCCGTATCCAGCTTAGGGATAATCTTTTTCGTCTTAATATTGCTCAATGTGTTTACCGAAATCCCTGTGGCTTCGGATATTGCACCGAGCGTCACTCTGTTTCTCCACACATATTCATCTAGGTCCATCTGGCGTTCCCCTTTGGTTTGGTAGGTTCCTATCCGACTATAAAAGCTTCTCTTATATATTTTCCACTATTTTTGATTGTGAGTTGACACATTAAGCTATGATGTGATATAGTCTGGTCTATCAACATCAGGAACGGTGTGATAGAGGCGGAAGCCAAGATATGATATATAGAACTTGAACCCTATACGCGAGGAGAACCACGATGAGCGTAGATTATGATAGCTGGAAGCTAGCCAGCCCATATGATTATGATGAACCAACACCAGCCGACTTTGGTTGGGTACACGAAGACGATTTGCCTGAGATGGCAGCTGTCGAAGATTTCCTTAAAGGAATCTATGAGTCACTCTATGTCACCGGCAACGTTGACAAGTTGGAAGGTTGCTTGGAAGAGCTATTCCATCAGTTTGACATGAAGTTTGAGCTTGGAAAAGTTCAGATTGAGAAGAAGAAGCAAAGAGATCTTATGCAATGGTACCTAGGGTATCAGCGCGCTACGATGGATCAAATGAACCACACTGAACGCACTGTTCAGGATTATGAACCCTACATGAAGGAGTTGAACCATGGCTAACGAAGTCACTGTAAAAGAAGATACTCAGCTTATGATGGCTGAGATCAAAAACACACAAGAGATGTGCCGCATGCTTATGCAGGCGCCTCACTACAAACGCATGGGTGCCGAGGGTATCTATGCAGTCGTCGAGAAGGCTAAATCTATCGGGGTTTCCCCATTAGAGGCTTTGAATGGCGGAATGTACTACGTGCAAGGAAAAGTCGAGCTGACCTCAGCGATGATGAACCACCTGATCCGTGCGAATGGTCATTCCATCACCAAAGACAAGCGTTCCGATGAGACAATTTGCATCCTACATGGTAAGCGCAAAGACAACGGCGATACCTGGGTAGAGAGCTTTTCCATTCAAGATGCAAAGCAAGCTGGAATCTACCGCAATCAGTGGTTGAAGTATCCAAAAGATATGCTGTTTGCTCGTGCGTTGAGTCGCCTTGCAAGACAGCTTTTTCCTGACATCATCAAAGGGTGTTACGTTCAGGGTGAGATCAGTGATGCTCCACCTTTGAATACACCAATTGAACCAATTGATGCACACAAAGACGATTGTGTATCACCTGATGTACAAAACGATGATTGTGTCTCAGAAACGGTGACAATTGAGACACAAACCCCCAATTCGATAACTGAAGAGGAATTTAACGACCTCGAAGCATGGCTTGGTGATAACCATACCTTGCGCCAGAATATCGCTACCTTCCTAAAGAAGAAGTGGAACGTCGATGACTTCCGTAAGATGCCACGTGAAATCTATGTTCACGCCATCAATCGGGCTAAGCAACAGCACATGGAAGCTGAGCAAGTTTACGGCGAACAACTTCAAGCGATGGGAGGTTAACGATGATGATTCAGCAAAACACGCCTGAGTGGCTAGAAATGAGAAAATCTAAGGTGGGTGCATCCGATGCACCTATTATCATGGGCGATAGCCCCTGGAAAACAGCGTTCCAACTGTGGGAAGAAAAGCTGGGACTCCGCCAACCCCCACAAATGAATGCAGCAATGCAGCGCGGACATGAACTCGAGCCGATAGCGAGACAAGCTTACAACGACTATACCGGCAATGCGGCCGAGGCAGAAGTCGTGTTCCATCCAGAACGAAAATGGATGATGGCTTCTCTCGACGGTATTTCACTTGATCGCTCCATTGTGTTAGAGATTAAATGCCCTGGTCAAAAGGACCATGATGAGGCTAAAGCTGGACGTATTCCAAAGAAATATTACGCCCAGTTACAACATCAGCTTGCCACAATTGGTGTAAATCTGCTACACTATTTTTCGTACAAGGATGGAGACTACTCTCTCATTGAAGTAGAGCGCGATGAGAAGTACATCCAGAAGCTTTACACAAAAGAAGGCGACTTTTGGAAGAAGCTTCAGAACTTTGATGCGCCGGCGTTATCCGATAGAGATTACGTCGAAAGGAACGATAATACGTGGCTAAGTACTGCACAGGAATGGGCGTCTGTCAGTGCACAGCTTGCGGATTTGAAGGCCAAGGAAAAGGCATGTCGTGAACAACTGATCGATCTAGCTGGTAACCGTAATTGTCAAGGAGCGGGCATTAAGGTTCAGAAGGTCGTAAGGAAGGGAACGGTAGACTATAAGGCTGTGCCGGAGTTGTCTGGTGTAGACCTTGAAAAATACAGGAAGTCTCCCGTTGAGGCGTGGAGGTTATCATGTTAGGTATATTGTTTTGGGGCGTAGGCGTTATCGGTATCTTGGCGGGAATCGAGAAGCTGAAAACCTATATTAATAAAAGGACGTAATGGCAGAGCAATTATCCTTTTTGGCTGAGTCTCAAGGAACGGAGACTCAGTTTGAGAAAGAGCTGAAGGAGACAAAGGAACAGTTAGACAATGTTCGCAAGGGATTATTCAAGCGATATGCTGAATTATTGAAAGAATTTAAACATATGAAAGAGGATATGTCTAAAATTCGCGAATTTGTCGACATGAAGGAGCTATGTGACGATGCTATCGACATACGAAAAGTCGCGGCTGGTTAATACTGATAGCCCGATTTCCGTAAGTTTCTTTCAGCGTAAATATAGGCTGCAACATGCGGTAGCAAAGAAGCTATATGATGAGATCAGACGGTTACGATCCGAACTGGCACTATCTAAAGAGACTACAGAGGTGGTACAACAAGAAGTGTGAGGACGAAGAGGAGTGGAAACTCTTTTGTGATTCCCTTCAGTATGATGAAAAAACGAGTACGTATATAATAATATTCAAAGGCGTTGATGAAGATTGTCTTCATATTGAAGAGTTCCTTAACCAAAGACCTATGGAGGATGAATGATGGACTGGGCAACACTTTTAAGCATTATAGCCGGTTACTTCAGTATTATCCTGTCAGTAGCTGGTCTTAATTATGCGCTTTTTTCTTGGCTGAGATCTGATATGAAATCTTTTGAGAATGAAATCAGAGGATGGAAAGATGATATCAATATGGAAATAAAAGACTTTCATGGACGATTGTGTTCGCTTGAGGAAAGGAGAAAGACCGATCCCTGATGGAAGACTATGAGGCCATAGAATTAATCGAAGCATACGCAGCAGAACACCCCTCATTCGACACCGAGTTCATCGACAGTGTTTCTGAAGCCTATGACCAGTATGGATCACTGACGGACGGTCAGTTTGAAGCGTGCGAGCGTATTATCGCGCGCTTTCGCATGGGACAATGGGAAAAAGATAAGGCTAACGTCTCTAAACCAGGTGATGAACCCTGGATAAAGAATTAAATTATGGAATGGATAGAAATTCAAAAGAGAAAGCCACCTCAGGATACTTATGTATTAGTCTGTAAGTGGGATCATCGAGATAATGTTAAGATGTACAACACTCAGATTGCATCACGTATTGGGGATGACTGGTTCGATGATAAGGATGGAGACAAGATTGATCCGAAGTATGGATACGTTACCCATTTGATGCCACTTCCGGATGAACCATCACGCGAGCCGTCGGCTGTTTTACAATTTATAAATAGTTGAAGGTTATTTTGTCTTAAATGGTCTGATAATATAGCTTATGTTGCATTAATTAATTAGTTTACAATAAAACACAACATTTAGTTTGATTTCCATCATGTTTATTTTGTTCTTTTAATGCAACATTTGCGACCTTATCCGCGCTTTTGATCACCTCGTCATCCGACTCTTTTTCTACAGAACAGCAAGAACTCTTACATTTCCTAGGACACCACTGAAAGCAGTTGCTTTCACATTTGACTGTAACTCCGACCGATGGCTCCATTAGAACCTCTGGGTATATTCGATCGCTACTACGGGAGCTACTACGGGAGCTACCTTGTGGTTTCTAGGGTCTTGACCGGCATAGACGTGCCAATTGTCATTGACGTCCCCTTTTCCAAATAGAAGCAATGCAATGATGAATTCAAACATATTTTATATGTAAGATTTTCTTACATTGCCTGCAAGGAAAAAGGAGAGAACCGAAGTCCTCTCCCAACTAACCTAAACAAAAGGAGGAGTCCATGAAAAACAACTGGATTTAGCTTTCCTCTGAATCCGGCGATAGGTCGATGTTCAACCCTGTATGATCTTCAATTTTGTTCTCGATTGCTTCTTCTATTATATTATCATCACGCAATCCGAGCTTCTGATTGAGATAGCTACAGCCACCTACCAATCCCCCCATCAGGATCATTGCTATACATAATCTCATAACATACTTCCTATATTTTATGAAAAATTCTTTCATTATCCTGTGTTCACCCTGTACGTCACATTAAACGAACCTTGATTTTTATCAGTGGTGAGACCACCTGGTGTGAGTTTTGCTGTCCCTGTTCCACTGAATACCACTTCAAAATAGAGCAACGTATTGTAAATTCGTGGAACTAACGTTGTCCAGGTTCCACCAGCTTGGTTAAGGAATATCATATTTCCCGCTGGATTTGCCCAGCTCACACTATATGAATTTGTGAACGGTATATGTATTCTGAGAATGCCGGTTCCTGAACCACCGCTACTAATGTTATTGTAGTTCCAGAAATGCTCACACAATCCATTTCTCGCAATCTTGTAAGACGCGGCAGTGTTATTAAATGTAGGGATTGTGTCTCCACCTACTGATGAAGATAAATTGGCCGAGGAAGCTCCGTTCTGATCCGCTGGAAGGGAAAACGTTACTTCTTCCTGGAACCTACCAATCCCGTCTTGCGCTGTAAGAGCTGTTACAGTCCAGTCGTCATTTGCAGCATCGTTTTTAGTTATTCTAAACGAACCAACTACTATACACGGGTTTCCATCGAACGCTGTTACAGTAACCCCACTATCTATCGCAAAGAAAGAGCCTTGTGTGGATGCTACTGCACTTCCAGATTTAGCGATATTCCCTGACGCTGGAGCTGTTGTTCTGTGAGGGACTCTCGATATCATGAAAGTAGCACTTGCATTCGCATCTTCAGCTACCGCATAGATAAACATGGGCATTGCGCTATTCCATGCTACCGTGGTTGTTGTACCCCAGGTGTTTCCTGTTAAATCTGAAGTTCCGCTGTCATCGTCAAAGGAAATATCGGATGTGATTTCATGGACTACTTTATACCCAGCGCTTGATGTGCTAGGAAGAACCACATAACCTGGGTTTGTCGCTGAAAGAGCTGTTCCATCAGAACTCGTAACCTTGAACGTCGGTGAGGAATAATTGATTCCGATGTTGTACGTTGTTCCAACTGGCATCTGGAGAAGAACGTCCGTGATCGACATAAATCCGTTACCATCAACTGAGAAATAGCGATTATCTCCTGAGATCAACCCTGCATCGTACGGGTCAGCTGGGGACGCTGCGATCGCAGCTCCTAGTTGGACATCGACTTGATACTGATTTGCGGCTCTTGAGTGTGTTGCTACGGGAGCGTTTGCGTTTGTCGCGTTGGTTACTGTGTTTCCAAAAACAGCCATTAGTCCATTAGCGTCTGGAACGACCGGGTCTGTTCCTGGTCCTGTATTGAAATCCACATCTACAGAGTCTACCGCAGGTCCTGCTCCACCAGCTAAAGTCACATATCCATCTCCATCAACAACAAATGCTGTGTCATCAAAACTACATATACCAGCATCGTTTTTATCGCCTGGTGCTCCCGTTCTTGCTGTAGCTACCTGAAGGTTTATATCGAGTGTGTTTGTCCCTGTGTCGGCTACTGATTCTAACGGGATTCCTGATGGATTTGCTCCATTATTGACTGCGTTGCCATCTATATCGATGTTTCCTGAGGCGTCTGGTCCTACCGCTGCGTCAACCTGATCTCTTATGTCATCTATTCCTGGTGAGGTTCCGCTGATGTCAACTCTAACCCAGGTGGCATCACCGTTTGATTCAAACCTAATAAGCTTCCAAAACTCACCTTCTGTGACTGGAGACTGCGATTCTTTATTGGTGCGCCATTCACACCACATGGGGAATTTCTTATCGGTAACAGTTGGGCGCCTGGGTGCATGAACTACAGGGACCGTTGAGAGTCTGCTATCCGCATATGATAATGAATCTACGTTCTGCCCTGGGACGCCAAATCTAACCATTAGTCATTCCTCACACTTGAGACCACTTGCTCTTTGGTTTTCTTATCTTTTGCCGCATCCCACTCGTCTAAATACATCTTAATTTTAGAATTGGATGCTTCTGCTTTTTCTTTACATTTTGTAATTTCATCTTGATCATTAATTAATAAAGCTTTTAATGCTGTCACTATGAATTCCTGTGAATACATATCCTGATCAAAAATACTTTTGAGACGTCTATCGAATTCGTCCCTGTCATCTGCTGGGTCTTTTTCTTCAAACATCTTACACCTCTAACTCACCTGTAGGATTTTCAAAGAGGAGACCGCTTTTCATTTCGGCTTTCTTCGCCTGAAAGTAAGATTCCATCTCTTGCCTGTCTTGCTCTGTGGTTTTAGGTTTCAAGTTGCTGAGTTTTCGACGGAAGTCATTTTCCTGTTCGTCATACTCGTCGTTAATCCCAGCATCTAGAGACTCCACACACATATGTGTCTCTGGACACTTCCAATTTGTCTCGTCCCCATCCCACATAATGACATTTTCAACGAGTTTTGTCTCTTTATTGATTAGTGCGTATCGCATGGTTTCTCCTTATAAATATTCAATAACAATGACTTGACCATCGGCTCCAGCGCCACCTCGACCAGAAGCTGACGATCCGCCACCTCCGCCACCTCCGCCACCTCCAGGAGCACCCCCTGCGCCTCCAGTGTCGGGTGAACCAATCTTTCCATAAGATCCTCCGCCTCCTGTACCTGTCATAAACAAGCCGCCTGATGTGACAGTAGATGCCGCATTACCTGCTCCAGGTACTGCTCCCGATGTTCCTGCCGTTCCACCAGCTAGTATTGTGGATGGACTGGCTGCCCATGTTCTGATATTACCACCTCGACCACCATTAGCTCCCGTACCACCACCAGTTACACTACCACCGCCACCAGCTCCTCCACCGGCATATCCTAGTCCCACTCCTGATGAACTTGGGGAGTCTCCTCCATCTACACCTACTCCAGATGTGGGAGCGCCACCTCCAGCACCCGGGACCTGGAAACCATTTCCATTAGTTACCACATATGGAGCATCTGCACCGGAAGACCCAGCAGATGTACCACCAGTTCCAAAAGATGAACCACCAGCGTTATACGTACTTAAGTTTCCAAATGAAGTAACGCCTCCGGCTGTTCCATTATTTCCATTATTTGGAGCCGCAGATGGCGCCCCACCAGCTCCTCCCGCTCCAATTGTCACCGTTTCTGAGCTACCAAGCCACGCACCAGGACAATGAATATCGAAAATACCTTGGCAAGCGCCGCCTCCGCCGCCTGGTCTTACAACGGGGTCTCCACGTGTTCGCCCTGAACCGCCGCCGCCGCCGCCTCCCCATCCAATGATACGAGCTGCTTTGGTTCGGGAATCTTTTGTCCATGTTCCGGAAGATGTGAATGTGGTGACAATTGTTTGAGCATCGGCTTCAACGGTAATAGAACCGGCACCATTCGTTATGGTTATACCAGACCCTTCCGTCAAAGTTGCTAATGAGGGGTCTGCTCCTGTTGATCCGATCGGAAGTTGTCCATTAGTAGCCGCACCAAGGGGTGTTACAGTGCTTGTGCCGCTTCCTACGAGGATTCCGTGGTCTGTTAGTGTAGTAGCTCCAGTGCCCCCATTTGCTACCGTTACAGGGCTGTCTATGTTAACGGTGACGGTTGAACCTGATCCAGATGTATTGACTCCGGTACCACCTGCAACTGTTAACGCATTTCCTGAAGGAGTCGCAGTTCCTGAATCTGTTGGGAATGAATTTGGCACGGATGTTGCAGCTGAAATCGTTGGGTTGCCAGATACGCCGTCTCCGTCTGCTACTGACACTCCCGTTCCAGCCGTGATTGTCCGTGTTGTCCAGGTGTCGGCCGCTGTTCGAGCCACCATTCCGGCTGTTGCCAACCCTTCTACAGCTGCTAGATCATCGGCAAGAGCTAGTGTGATGCTTCCCGCGCCACCCGTGACTGTTATTCCCGCTGCTGGCTGGGTGATGCTACCTAACACAGGATCTACACCGGTAGAACCTATGAGTATCTGGCCGTTTGTTGGCTGAGAGGTTACGGTAATAGCACCTGTGCCAGAACCGAGGAGAATACCTCCATCTGTGAGTGTGGTAGCCCCTGTTCCGCCTTCAGCGACGGAAATTGCCGATGGTTGCTTATATGCCATTAGAATACCTCATAACTTGTTCCGTTAAATAGCACCGAGATGGCTTGATAATTGGTGTTCATCGTGTAGGTCGTTGAACCATCAATGGTCACTACACCACCTGCTGTCGTCACGGAAATGTTGTTTGTTGCGGCGTCACCACCGGCGTCTTTTATTTTTACTACTCGACCTGTAGAGGGTGCGTTCTCAAGTTCAATCGTTAATGTTCCCCCTGAGACATCACAGCTGAGATATTCGTCGGTTCCAAGAACTGTGTATGGAGAATCGGTATCGTCTAGCGCCGTAACTGTCATATCTCCACCGGCATTTGCGGCAATCTCAATGGAACCCGCACCGTTGGTGATCGTTATGTTTGCTCCGGCCGTTAAAGTAGCAGCAGCGGGAGAGACTCCAGCGGTATCCCCTATCAACAGCTGGCCATCGGTCAAAGGACCAATTTGCTCTACTGCATTGGTACCGTCTCCGACGAGTACCGCGCCATCGGTTAAGCTTGTTCTTCCCGTGCCACCGTTGTCGACTATAACAGGGTCATCTAAATTAATAGTTACTATATTAGCCGCACCTGATGTGTTTATTCCTGTACCACCAGCTAAAGTTATAACACCTGCACCGGTTGGGTTTGCTGTACCTGAATCGGTGGAAAACTCTATTGTAGCTGTACCACTTCCAGGACCTAAGACCCAGTCTAGTTCTCCGGAGTAAGGGTTATATTTAAATGGCATTTGTTTCTCCCTTTACGAATACGTGTAGGATGCACGCTCATCCCATTCAAATTCATATTCTGCGCTTGCATTACCATCAGAATTTTGTGGCCAGGTGACAGATGTGATGCTGTTGTTTGCATCCCATGCAAGAAACTGAATCTGCCACTTTACTTCACCATCAAGGGTACCTATCTTAGCTCGACCGATGTAAATGGGGTTTCCACTCGCATCGTTTTCGGCCCTCAAGGCAACCTCAGAATTCTGAACGATAAATTCACGTCTATCTTTTTCACCGAACTTTAATGGCCGGTTCATTCTTGGGCTTGCTATACTCATGAGTGCTCCTTACAACTCACTAACAATTATACTGTTAGTGTTTACGTATTCCTCTCTAATCAAATTCATCTCGTACCGAGTTGAGAGTTGAAGTGTTCCACTTCCCGTAGCTCTAATGCCTTGAACTCTCACATCGGCATGAGGTGAAATAACGAGTGGGACCTCAAAGGGTTGAGGGATAAAACTCTCTACAGTATTGATCCTGTCTCGTGTCACCCATGATTCATCTTCGTTTCGTGTTTGAAAATCGAACTGTACTTGGTCGTTATTCAATGCACCATAGTTGATTGACCTTACAAATGCATAGAATCCATCTGGGACAGTATATTGACTCTTAAACGTTGCTCCGGTCGATGCGGGCATTGATGCTTGTACTGTAGCTGCGGACGACGCTGTAGCCGTTATTGCTCCAGCATTCACCCCACCTGAACCCACCGTCACTACTCTCATTCTGTTGACTCGAAGAAACGCATTGGTTGTTTCTACATCTGACATTCCGTTTAGGGTGACTGTCTCAGATATTTCTTTGTAATTTGCATCCAATCCAAAAATATTAATGGTTCTAGCTCCGGTACCTGCTGTGGGTGTACCCTTGTCATCTCCACTTGAAGAAGCAATATTCATCGTTTCAGCTGAGCTTAACCAAGACAAAACACCGCCATTACTCCAGATATCTTCCGTTGCATCTATAACAGCCGGATTAAATCCATATTTCGCTTCTCCGGCCATAAATGGAATACGATTGGCTGCAACCCGTAAGGGGAAGTCCCACTCACTCCACGTCGCCTGATTTGGTTTTGCTCCTGAAGCCATTTATTTTCTCCTTGTATAAGGGAGGGGACACAAGGTCCCCATCCATTAAATTTCTACTACTCTGTATGCTACGCTGACTTCAAGCGTGTTGTCGTCCGCTGCGTTTCCAGCTATGTTGTTATTGAGGTTATCAAGAACAAGTGCTGCGTTTTCAGCTGCGGAGGCCGCTACAATCGCATCGGTTGCAGGTTCTGCATTCGTGTAGGTGCTTGCCGCTTGGTCAATGAACCCAGTGCTTTCAATGGTGTTTGAAACCTGTACACCTGCTGCATTGGTATACTTAATCCCTAGGTTGTCACCGGACTCAGTAAATACGTTAGTACCTCCGTAAACAAGCTTTAGAGATGCTCCCATGAACTTAATCATCTTGCCAGCTCCTGGAGCGGCAACAAGCTCGATGGGAGTAGTCGCTAGAGCTTTTACTTGGGTGGCAGTCATTGAAACCGTGGAATAGTTCATAATGCCCTCATTCAGGGCTACTGCACCTGCTGTCACGGTGAAATCGTTTGCTGCGAAGCTTGCTACACCTTTATTAGATGAGCTTGCGTCCTCTCCTGCAATCGTAAGGGTATTTGCTGTAGCTGAAGTATCGATTCCCTCTCCACCAGCAAACGTGATAACACCTGCTGCTGTAGGTGTTGCGCTTCCACTGTCTGAGGTCGCTGTATCCATTCCGATGCCACCTCCAGCGAGTTGAACAACTCCATCTGTTACGGTGAACTGGGATGCGTTAAACTGCACATCACCTTGAACTTTAGTGCTGCCGGACACTCGTCCGGTATATGCTAGCGGGTTTCTGTCCGACATGATAAACTCCTATGTTAAACTAAGTTTTGTATAACACAATTTAGTGTTACTGTTAATTTGTTTCGGCTCCTAACATAGGAGACCTATTCTTCTTCCGATGAATCTCCTGCCACCTTAGAAAGCTGTTTCAAGAGAGTTGCCATTCTCTTAGGAGAAATGTTCTTGGCGCTCATCTCTTTAATTACCTTTCTTGATTGGGGGTTCTCCAACATTTTAAATAAACGTGCCCTTCTCGCTCGTTTTCCAATTTCTACTCCCAAAATTGGAAGCAAACTCTTTCCAAAGGTTCCGGGTGCCATAGCGTAAAGACCATATTTCAACCCTTTATCGAGGTAATTTTCACTGATCTTCTCGAATAGGTTCATGTCTTGGCTGGCAAAACGTTGTAAGTTCTGGGAAATGTTCTTTCCATACTGTTCAATCTGACTGAAGAATCGTAAACCTTCTTCACCGAGAGCCTCTTTAACCACAGATTTTAAGTGGGGATCTGAAAGGATGTCTTTTGCTTTCTCGAAGTCGATCTGTTTGTCTTTTCCGATGACGGAGGACACCATATCTTCAAACGTCATACGCTGAAGACTCTTCCACATCTTCTTTCCTCTAGGGCTTCTATTGAGTGTGTCTTTGACAAGATCGTATCCAACCTTATTCTTCATCATGTCAAGAGTAGCTTTTGGCCTAGAGCCTACGTCAAACGCTTTCTGCAAGTCTTCAAGTACTCTTCCTCGAGCTAATGACTGCTGACCTGGACTAGCAAGGGTATCTCCATACTCTAAAATTGTGTCTAGTGCTTCCTTTCCCTTTTTACCAAGATACTCACGGCTTTCTCTAGCCATTTCTTGAGCAGTGGCCTTGTTTTTTGATGCGATATTCTCCACGACGAGTCGGTCGATGAAGTTTTCCACTTGTTTATTCTCTCCGGACGCCTTTTTGAGTCTCTCCAGATTGCTAGGCTCACTAAACATTGATGTAAGCTTCTCAGGAGTCTCACTTTTACGCATCTTAACCATTGCATCATTGTTAAATGTCTCCTGCGCCTTCATAAATGTCTCTTCAGCCGCTTCGAATGCTCGTTTTACGCTTGGTCTAGCCTCTAATGCCGCTAGAGTATCAAGCTTCATTGCTCGTGAGACTGGTTTTAGCAAGTCAATAGGTGCTGGGATGATATCGCTACGCTCTAGAAGTCTGTTGATACTTCTTTTTCCAGCCATAAGCTGTTCGAGTGGTATCTCTACAAGATTTCCTTCCGCCATTGGCTTTAGGGTATTGACCACCTGTTCGAGTGCTTTTTTTACACCCCCTTCTTCGGGTGCTTTGATGATGCTTCGCTCTAGGTCGTTGAACACTTTTGATGCTGCTTCAAATGTGTTCTTTGGTATGACTGGAAGCTCTTTTGATGCCTGCTCTACGACTTCATAAAGCTTCGAATATGCCTCTTTCGATGCCTTAAAATTTTCTTCTACAAAGTTCTGTAGTCCTTCCCACGATTTCTTCTGTGTCTCGGATGCAGGACTTATGGTGTCAAGGATCGCTTTTTGGTTAGCTTTGATGATCTCTTTTTCTACGTCCGCGGCTCTGAATGTACCTACATCTTTAAAAGATGGTTCAGCTACTTTGCCTACTTGCTCTTCAAACTTGCTGAGCATCTCTTCACTGGTCTGAGCGACGCGGCCTGCAAGGTTTTTGCTGGACAGTTCAAGCTCTGCCAATGCTTTTGGAGTGCCAACTTCTGTTAGAAATGAAGGTATACCCTCTAATTTCGGGCTTTTTAGAAGACCTCTTCCCCATTCCATAGCGTTTTTAAGACCACTGAATCCTTTTTTCAAGAGGAATGGTGCTGCGGCAAACGTTAATCCTGTAGCTAGTTGAGATCCTTCTTCTCCTCCAGCCTCTTCAGCTACCTGCTCTCCAAGACCAAACAAACCCCCAATTCCTGCCCACTTAGCCAGAGACTTCAAAGATGAACCTCCAGGGAAAATCGCTTCAGCTGCTACAAATTCTCCAGCTTCACTCGCTCCTTTCTGCGTCATTCTTTGTCTTGCATTCTCTGGGAGTAGCGCACCGCCGGTTGATTCGTCGATAAATTCAGAGATAGTGAGTAGATCAGGACGATTACCTAGCTGCTCTTTGATTACTTCCTCGGATGCTCCTTGCTGTGCCATTGCTTGAGCTGCCTGGTCATATTGCGCCTGTTTTTGCTGCATACGGAACTTTTCTTCCATAGCCATAGGCGAACCCTCACCACCACCGAATGCTTGTATTCCAAGGTTTAAAGCTCCCACTCCAAACTCTTTGGCTGGCCCGAGGATATCTTTCATGAAGCTAAAAGATGTGTCTTCAACTTCTTCGCGTGGTTGTACAACGAAACCTTTCTTTGGTTGCGCTTCGACAACTTCCTCTTCCTCTTCTTCTGCTCGTGTGATGATAAATGGCATAGCTATCCTATTTCTTTTTCACCCAACGGGTTCCGTTAAATATTAGTTTTTGTCCCGTCTCGGAATCCGTCGCCATATCTCCTTTTTTGTAACCTTTAGTCGACAGTTTCTCGACTACCTGTTCCTTTTGGGGAGATTCGATCTGCTGGTTAAACCGGTCTAATGACTTGTCCATGTTCTTTTGAAGCTTTAAGAACTCCGATGTTGGTATATTCTCTCCATACTGATCGATCAATGAACCAAGTCCCGTGTTAAACTGACTTGCGTCTTTGGCAAGAGTTCTAAGAGATTGAACTTTACCGCGAATCTGCTCTTGAGTATCCCATGGTGAGATCGCAAATGTCTCTCTAATCCACTCGAGTTTCTTCTGTGGAAGAACACCGGCTTTGTTAAAGACTTTGATGACTCCATCAAGAACCAGGTTACCTCGGTTTCTATACTCTGTGAAATCTGCGCTGTTCCATAAGAACTCTCCTGAGACTAGACCCTTTGCTCGACCGACGTTCTCTGCGTTCTCTTGAAGATAATCGAGATTCTCAGTCAAGGTATTGGAAGCATCGTCACCACCCTGAAGGTAGCTGATGACTGCGTTTGCTTTGAACTCATTGAGCTTCTTATCGAACGTGGTCTCCCCTTTTGCATCCTTCTTGAAAAGCTGCATAGCCTTGAACGGATCTCCTCCAGACTTCGAATATTCCATAAGGAATGCTTCTTGTCCTTCTGGACTTGTGAGGCCACCTGCGTTAATCGCCTGGTCAAACGCTGATTGGAAGGCGTTCTGCTGTTTTGCTTGCTGGTATGCACCTTGCATCATCTGAAGCTGTTGGGGATCTGCACCAGAAGACAAAGCTTGCTGATATGCCGACATAATAGCTTGTGGATCGTTACCCGCGGCCGATAATCCTTCGTTAAACGCTGAAAGACCCTGCTGCTTCTGTGCTTGCTGATTACGGAACTGAAGAGCTTGCGCCAAAGCGCTTCCTGCTCCTGAGATTCCTTGTGCTAAGCCTGACTGATCTTGAAGGATAATTGGTGCTGGCATTATTTTTTCTCCTCGAGTTTCTCAAGTCGCTTATCTAGCATCTTGATCGAGTTAATCATTAGCCCCATGACTCCATAAAGGTCGACATGTAAAATCCCATCTTTCTTAGATGTTAATTCTTCAGGGACATCCTCGGCTATAAGCCCTACCTTATCCTTCTCGCCGCCAACGTCTTCGATGTAGTCATATTGCTTCACTGTTAAATCTTTGAGAGCCTCAAGACCTTTCTTGTAGTCTTTGATGTTCTCCTTCACATGCTTAGATGACATCGCAGCAGCAGCTCCAATCTGACCCCCTGCGCTAATTAGCGGACCAAGGATCCCTTGCTGTTGTTGAATCATTGGGCTAAAGGTCTGTCCTGTCAGTAGAGGGAGGAATTGTGACAGTGCCTGTAGCTGATTACCTTGTTGTCCTTGCATGAACTGTCCAAACTGAGACCCAATCGATGTAGAGAGATCAGTCGCACTTTGTGCCAGAGCTTGATTCAACGCTGAGGATGATCCGGCATTTGCATCCGTGAATCTTTGCTGGATGCTAGGCAATATCTGCTGATTAAGCGCTTGCATAGCTGGGTCAACATAGGACTGTTGAAACACTTCTTGGTAATCCTCAACCCCTTGAGGCTGCATAAACTGTCCGAGGCCACCAAGAAAATTAGGCCCCAGCTGACCTAGAGCTTGGCTGTAGAGCTGTTGCTGCTCTGGAGTCAACATGCTCACGTTGCCCTTGTGGGTGCTCCCCCCCATCAGTGTTTTTCCCATCGGGTACCTCCGTATATTCCATCAAAACACTTCTAGATCGCTTAAAGCCGTGGCGTTCACTGTGTTTTGGGTAGTTTGTTAACCAATAACTTTTCTTTACTTTTAACTTTTTCATGATTTCTTTTACATGATCACTTAGCCTTTTCACAGCTTCTCCTTGACCCCAGTAGGACTTGTCCATACTGAAGGTATTGATGATCATTTCCTTTGATAGTGAGTCTATCACAAACCATAAAAAACCTTTGACTATATTGTCTGGGTCCACTAACGCATAAAGATGGTTAAATGGATTCAAAGTTGGTCCCTCTTTCCCTTGTATCAAGCAGTTAATTTCTTGATACTTGAAGAAGTCTTCAACTTCATAGTCTCTGTCTCGTACCTGCTCTACCAAGTAGGCCGGTATATGCACTGGGCTGAATAGTCTTACCCATCTCAACTCGTCTAGCTCGTATTTTTTACTCATCTGCTTGTCCTATGTATCTTATGTGCCCAATCAGCTGACCTGATGCGACGACAGCCTGGTTTGCTGTGGTAAATCCTGTACCTGTGTTCCAGAATTCACCCCTGTATGTGTCAGGAATAGCATTAACCACGATCTCGGTGCCTCCGGTATATGTGATACCGGAAGGCTGCACCACTCCAACGAATGGTTTTTGACTGCTTACAGCAGCTATATATGGAAGTTCTACATATAAATTACCTGCGGCTGTTCCTGCCGCTGTCCACTTAACATCAAACCAGGCATCTACAAAGATTCCCTGTCTAAACACCCATCCAACCTGATGGTCATAGGTGAAGGTTCCGGAGGTGCCAGCTCCTTGAAGAACTGGAGTCCACTGCCTGTCTGGTTCAAGTGCATTGGCTCTAATGTCACCATTTATCCCTTGTGCTAACTCTTCATACATGCGCTGGACAGAGAAGATAAACTCTCTCCAATGCTTCTCTTGTTCCGAATGCTCTTCAGAGAGAATGCGCTCAGCATGAAGTGGAAAGTTCCAGTTGGTAGGTACCGTCATCCTAGTGTCCTCCTACCTCTGGGCTTCATCCATAACTTCACTCCATGGATTTTGACTGGTTGATTTTCACCTTCGCTAGTTATTCCCATCTTATGCTGGTATCCAATAGCTCCTGCATAGGCCCGCTTCCAAACCTTTGTTCGGAAGAATTTTCTTTCGCATATCTGCCCGCCGGAGAGGTAATCTTTATGGGCGTATCCACCAGAGCTATAGGCCGTGTAGGCTGAAGAGTCGATCCCTTGGAGTTCAAATGTGTTGGTCGTCACGTTCGCTACGGTAAATGCAAGATTATTCACCTGGACCATGCCGACAACCGCTGTGATATAAATCTTATCTCCATTACTGAAATCATGGTTTGCAGCAGTCACCACCGCTGGATTTGCCTGCGTGATCCCAGTGATAGCAGCCCCAAAACTTGTAATATCTGTGTCGACATTGAATGAGTTTTCTGTCACTGCCGCACCGACGGTCCATTCTCTATCGTTTAGCCAATTAGCTCCCTCTATTCCATAAAAATAGAAGGTATCGTCATTGACAAGACCATGAGAGTTTGAGGTGACCGTAAACCCTGTGGTAGGGTCCGCGTTGATGACTATATCTGCGACGACAGACCGGAAGTTTAAATTCGGAAGTGCATCCATAGCCTGGGTTACATACGGATCTTCTTCGTTGTTCTTGTAGAATAAAACGTCGAACTTAGTTCGTTGATCTGAATCGAGGAAGAAATCGATGTATCCAAGCTGTGCTTCAACGCCTTGGTCTTTAAATGGATTCCATGCAGCACTTGTCATCGAGAACGGAACAGCTGTTCCATCGTCTGTATTTACCGTTTCAAGGATGTAAACACGTCCTTCTCGGTCCCCACCTAAAAATAGCTCTGCTGCCTGAGACCAAAAGTAACTTAAGGCGGTTTCATCGTTTAAATCAGCTGCTGACACATCGAGATCATTGGCTGCGATGAAATCTTGAGCTGCTAGGTCTTGTGACACATTTCCATAACCTAAAACGTTCATGTTGATGAGATATTTGGAGTAGGCTCCAGATTCATCGTCAAATATTAGAGCGGCATCTGCGTCGTCACTTTCACCAGTTGGGTAAAGAAACCATGTACGCCTGTTTGAATAACTACGAGCGACGAAAACTTTTTCGAACTGACTGTCATTGATGTCATCATCAACGAAATCTTCAATCCTGTCATCGACTCGACGTGTTTCAACCCCATCCGTAGCTGTAATCCCTCTCACTCCAACGCCAACTGAGTAGCGGTCAAAACCAACACTTGCCATTTTCCCATCGCAGGCTCTGAAATCGTTGATTTTATCCCATCTAAAGGGAAGGGCTGGATCCGGAACAGGTCGAAGGGTCCACACAGAATCTGTGAAGTGTACAATAATGATGTCTTGTAGCTGACGCGCACTGATAATCTGCTCTCCTGTTGGAGCATCCACAAAACCACCACCGCCAGCGACAGAATCATCCCAGTTTGAAGGATCTTGCGCCGCACACCATCTAGCCCGTTGAGGGAAGGTGTTTGTCGTAGCACTGTCAAATTCAAACGTGTGAAGACAAAGGAGCCTTTGACGAATACTGAAGATGAGTTTGCAACCATATAGGTCATCCGTTCCGTTTAGTGCCGGCTGGAATTGCTCAACTCGAGGATTCTGAGCATCATAATAGACGATTCCATCAGTTCCTGGTGTTCCTGTCTGATAAGCCTTACCATTAGTGATATAAACTCTATTCACACTTCCAGCATGTTGCCAGTTGGCAGACCAGATATAGTCCGTGTTAGATGAGCTAAATACATCTGAATTCGTTTGAAGAGTTGACGTAAGATCAAATAGATCTAACGGATCAAGAAGGTTCGTTGCACTGTTATATAGGCAGATCCTCTGAGTATCGGCAACTAGAGTTTCACGTGTATTGTCGCTTCCGATGTAACGGAAAATACCCATGATTCTAAGGTCTTCGAAGGAACCTAGGCGCCCTGAACTCGCCGTATAGGCTCCTAACGCTGTCCCATCTACTGCGGTTCCCGTTGAGTCTGTTAACGAAAAGGTTGTTCCACTCAGTACCGTGATCGTGTAGATCTGACCGTTGAGGTTTGCCCAGCTTCCTCCGGCCAAGTACTGCAACGTGACACTGTCACCAGAAGTAAAAGCAGCAGTAGAAGCAATCGTAAAGACCGCAGGATCTGCGTTTGTGGCTGCACTAATAGCTTGTCCATGGACCATCTCCGCTAAAAAACGATACCCAGAGCGTTTTTCGATGTAACCGTGATGGATATGGCCGTTTTCGATTTCTGTGAAGGCGTCAACCGGTAATAGCCACGGCTCTTGGTCCGTGTCCAAACCAGTCTTGAAAGGTGCTATCAAAAACGGCTGATAAGGTTGCACTATCTTCCTCCCCAGATCACGATATCGAATGCAACTAGAGCATCTGTGTTATTTTGATTTGTTATCCGGATGTCTACATAGCCGGTCGTTTTATTGACCCAAGTAGCTATCCTAGTGTTTCCACCTGTAGTGGGAGTAACCTGAACAACGTAGTTCGTGTTGGTGATTCGACTTGCATCAAATGTAACTCTTCTGCGGCTCGAGACTACTGACGTAGATGCGATTCCTTCACTCCACGCTTCCACTCCTCCGGAAGAGTTAATACTCCCAACAATTGTCGGTACCGCCCACATACCGCGAGCTAGAGTATCTGTGCCGTAGTAAGCATCATTGAAGACAATATCTTGACTTCTTCCACCTAATCGGCCGTTTTCAGTCAGTTCGATGACGTTAGCACTGGCTCTATCATCGATGACATAAAGATCGGTCTCTCCATCCGCATTCTGCTTGGAATAGACCTGCATCACATCGTCTATTCTTGCGGGATCAACCGATGGCGCTGAAGGAATCACGTTCCTTTCTATGTAATTTGATTTCCAATACTGCAAGGAAGTCTGACCTTCTTCAACAGCGGCAAAGTTTGCCGTAAGAACGGTCGGATAATTCCTTATCTTTGTCGTATTGTTCGGAAGTGTCTTGTCCCAAGCCATGGTATCTCCTAGAAGTTTGGTTGTGCTCTCGTGTTAAGTAGATTATTGTTAGTGCGTTTCAACACGTAAGCTAGTTGTTCCTTATAGAGCGCTGTAACGTCTCCGTAAGCGTCCATTTCGCCATAATCAGCGTGTAAATCTCTCGACGTTCCATAAGCTATGCAAGGTCCCCACTCATCAAGTAATGGTCTATCGGTGGCATTCGAAAAGAGTGCTGCGTTTGTCCCTGATGCTGTAGTTACCAGAGTGTTGGCGTATGCTTTAGCTCTGAATCTATAGGCTGTGTCCGGGACCGGAAAGAATGTGAACTGGTTGTTGTAAAGTAGAACAGCCGTCGGTCTTCCTGCTTGGAATTGAATGTAGGAGTAGGCAATATTTGCCCCGTCTGCCGGTGCTGTCGCAAATGACACACTGACTACACCTGTTGACATATTCAATGTTCCCGTGCCACCTAGACTTCCTGTTAAGGAAACATTGGCAGTAGTATAGGCGGTACTTGTGTCTTGGAAAGTCTCAACACCATCGGTTACCACTGTCTGCCCTGGAAGTAAGGGAAAGTTCCCAGCCGTTCCGTTAAAGGCGACAGTCGCAGCGTCTCCAGTACCCAGTGACTGGCGACCTATATTCTCTGGATTGTTTTCATAAAAGGATGATGGCTCCTGGTACCAAAGCACAGATAGACGGTCCACTGTCGCTGGCGGCTCGAAATTCACGAAACCGTCCGGCAAAGTGTAGTCCTTCTGATTAGCTAAAGTCAGAAACTCATAGTAGGTATGGAACCTCTCAAGCTTTAACTCCGCAGGAAAGGTATACTGGAAGTACTTGTTAATGTATTCGTCCAGCTGTTCGTTAGACAACTCCTGTGGGGAGTATCTGCCAGTTACCTGGCGAACTTTCTGCCGAATCTCTGCTAGGGTCCATTGTGCCATCATTACCTCGTTTTAGACGTTATTCGTACACTTCACGCATCTGGAAGCGACTCTTTCGTCCTACTTGCTCTTTCTGAATGCTGCCTTTTCCGTCAGGTCTCCATGACCACATTGGAGTGGATCGAGAATCGACGTGACGAGCAATGAATCGAGGCACCCTGTACTTATGACCATGGTGGAACTCAAATTTCATTACATTGCCAGCGCATCCATAAGAAAATGTCTGCGATAGACCAGGCTCTTCAATATTCATGAACTCGTACATCACCATTTCTCTAAGCCATTTTTCCTCTTTTTCAGAGTGCTTCTTTGATGGATTGGACGGGTCGATGATTGGAAGACGTGCCATCTTCTTCATGTCTACTGCACTTCGTTCTTGGACTGCTTGTTCCATGCTATTGCTCCTTAATTTTAAGAAGGAGTGGGTCTCCCCACTCCCTCAATTTGTTACACTACAGGCTCTTCACCGTAGACGATTGCAACCATGGATTCAGAGTTTCCTCCGACCGCTGATGTACCAAGAGTAAGACCGCGAATAGCCTTGTTCTCGATAGGTACTGCATCGCCGTTAGCATCAGAAACGCGAGTTACAAATCCACCTGAAACATAAGCGCTATAACCTGAGTTAGTCGCTTCGTTTAGGGTGATTGAAGTCGCTGTCACAGATGCTACAGTGTATTGACCGTTCAAGCTGTTAGCAGCAGCGCCATCGTCTGCAATGCCAGCAACTTTGATCGTGTCACCTGCCGCAATTCCAAATGTGGCTGTGTCATTCACAGTGATCACACCTGGAGATGCATTAGTAAACCCGCTAATAGCTGGTCCATAAGCTGCATCTTGAGCTAGTGGAGTTACACCATTAGTGGTTGTGTAAGCTGGAACGCCAACATTAAAGATGGACGCAACAGCCATATCCGCTGTCCACGCTAGTGCAGCTGCGGTGGTAAGGTTGAAAATTTCAATCTTAGCCGCCGTAAAGCCGACATCTAGGTTTCTTGCTACTGCTGAGCTTGGATTAGTCCAAGCAAACCTTTTAATTTGTGCCATGATTCACCTCCTATGAATGTGTTGCTTCAAGATTTAACATGAAGGCATCGTTGAGGATTCTAGCCACAAATGGATGCTGCCAACCTACAGAACCACGCTGATGCAATGGATCGGCAGAACCAGCAGAACCAAGAGGTTCAACATAGAACTCACCACTTTCAGATCCGAGGTGTACGACTGCGTATGCCTCTTTACCGATGATGAAGTTGTTGTATACAGCAGGGCTTGCAGCCGTTACGCTTCCAACGGAAGTGTAGAGCCAGCGAACGTTGCCAGTTGCTCCCCATTCAGCGTCCAATACAGACTGCTGGTTAGGGTAGTTGGCGCTATGGATGAAGTTAGAGACTGCCTCTAGATCATCCAAAAGAGCCGTATCGATGTATGCCCAGAAGGCGGGTCGTACAGGAGCTGTGCCGAAGGCATCACGTCCAACCACCACTTCAGAGATCATCTCAGCGTCGTTGTTCAAAAGAGTCTGAACAGCTGCGTCGATGTCTGCTTTAGTGAGTTCTGTTGGTGTGTTACCGTTGACACCGTTAGCACACTGCAAGACTGAGCTTGTAGATGCCAACACGTCACGTGTAACTTCATCCATTGTCTGAGCCAAGTTTTGCGCAAGCAGACGGCTGGATTCATTAAGAACCCTGTCTTCTACTGTTAGCTCAACTTGGTTCGTGATTGTCACGAAGTTACCATAAAAATCGACGCGCGCTTTAATGTCGGTTGCCGATAGTGGTGCTCCTGGAGGCGTGATGCCGTCAGAAAGCGGGATAGGTACTGTTGCTAGGCGTGCATACCTACGGAACACAATAGTGTCGCCCATCTTTTCGGGAAGTACTCGTTTTTGAGCGAATTTTGTATGAATGAGCTGCGGATAAGCAGTCATCAACAAAAGACGATCATAGTACTCCCGAACAGCTGGAGGTAGCACTGCAACTGTTGTTACATTAGCCATTTGTTATCTCCTTAAAAATATCCTAGGTTCTTCTGGACCTGTGCTTTAAAGTCTGTATCACTCATATCGCGGTATCGCTTAGCTTCGTTAATCGGCGAAGTTTGCCCAACACTCGAAAGTGAACCTGCCCTTTGGGCGTTCTGAACTATGCGTTCTGCATCGGCATTCTTCTTCGCGCTTTTAGTGGCACCTTTAGCGGCATCACTGTTCTTAGCTAAGTAATAAGCGAGTTCGTAATCATTACTCTGCTGCAAGGTCTGTCTTAACCCGGGATTCTGTTTCAAAACTTCGGGTAAATACTTAGTGACGGTCTCCTGATAATCGGGATATTTTTGAGTCATTCGAAGTTCTTGAATGTTCATCTGGTACTGTTGCTCTTTCTTAGAGAGAATCTTTTCAAGATCCCCATAAGTCAGAACATCATCCTTAGACACTCCATCGAATTCGTCCTTTGCCTCTGGTTGTGATCGCTGCTGTTGCTGCGCCATAATCAAAGACATATTGTCCTTAACCATCTTGAGTTCGTCTTGTAGTCGCTGACGTTCAGCCCTTTCGGATTGCAAGGCGTCCAAAGGAACCTGACGGTTCATCTGTTCACCCTGTCCTTGGTGATCTGCTTCGTTAGTTTCTACAGGAGCGGCGGCCTCCATTTGATCGCCCGTTGCTTGTGGTTCTTCGCTCATCGCGTGTAGCTCCTTATTTATGCGCCCTTAAGTCGGCGGCACTATTGTGTTACGTAAGCACCTGGTATAGAGGTGGTTTCAACGACCATCTCATTGGCTGATTCAGCCCCAATTGCTTTTAAAGCATCAAAGTCAAAAGGCCGCTGGGGCATATTCACGTCCCATTGGATGGTTCCCTTTTGATTGTTCACCTCAGCTACAATCATCCCGACCTGAGGGGCGGGTTTCTTGAAGTAAGGCTTTATGTGCTTCATCAAGGTGGGTTTCCCTTCAACGTTAACCTTGGCCGGCTTGGCGAACAGCACGATCCAATAAGGGTCTTTTAGGTCCTTGTTGGCGTCGACGATTTGCTGTATCACCTTTTCGTCGTCTTCAATGATTGCGTCGCGGGTTTCTCCAGTCTCTTGTTTCATATCAGGCTCCTAATACTTGTATTTGAAAGCCTGTTCAGGATATCCACGGTTGTCTGCTGGCTCACGATCAAGACGTCCCATGTCGCTTTTCTGCGCTGCGAACGCATTACACTTCATTGGCTTCTTCTCATGACCCATGACACCCATGTCCTTCATACCGTAAGACTCATCACGGCGAGATTTGTAAGATTGCTTCTTAGAAGACTCCTTACCGTCTCTCATCCCTAGTGATTCATCCTTGCGGTCTGCGTAGCCTTGCTTATACTTGGCCATTTGGGACCTCCACAGGTTGTTGGTTCACTGGTAATTCCTGAAGTAGACCTCCCACTTCAGGGACATTCTGTTCAGGCTCGTTTGCCTGCGCAGAAAGCTTGACATCGTCCTCTTTCACCTGCTCTTCCTTGATCCGAGCTACCTCTTCCATCTGTCGTACGATGGACAGGTATTTCAAGAGACGGTCGTCACTCATAGAGTCCAGCTCTTTCATCGCTTTAGCGCGCTTGAGTGCTGAATCTGATCTGTTCTCGATTGCTGCGGAGGCCCTTTCATCTTCAAGACCCATGTTGGCCACGGCCCTTGTGAATCGTTCTTTGCTAAGCGCAATGTCGGAAATAGCCTTCGCCTGAGACATCTGTCTCTGGGAGTCGAGCACTTGTTCTTGCATTTGCTGTTGTTGCTGTTGGGCTTGAGCCTGCTGCTGCTCCATCTGCGAGAGTTCTTCGATGTACTCGGACTTTCCTTGGATTGGAGCGGCTTTCGCGAGCATCTCTCCTGATACAGGCGCTCCAAGTTGACGAAGGTCGACGAGCTGACGGAAGTACATCTGTCTTTGTGTGTCAGTGAGCACTCCCTCTTGAACAGTCACGTCGTATTTAGTGAACTCGGCATCGTAGAACTGTTGTGTCGGCGTTTGATTGATGATTCGCTCAACCTTTTCAGGCTTCCACTGCTGGATAAGCTTAAGAACCTTCTTGCTCATCGCCTTTTGGCTAAAACGCAGGTTATCGAAGAGTTCTTGGAGATTGACAAGAGCTGCACCCTGTCGAAGCATCATCATGACTCCAGACTCTGCCGCACTGTCTGATTGGCCAAAGGCAGCGTCATTAACACCCGCGATTTCCATCATGTCTCGGTCATACAGCTCTTGAAGCTGGAACATGGAAGGGGGAATCTGTGCGGGAGGTATTTTCTCCAACGAACCAGGAGGCGCGTCTTCCCGACGCCATATCACTTTGCCCTGAGAAGTCTGGAAAAGACTGCTAGGGTTAATGACGCTGTTTTCATTCGCTATCCATCCAGAGTTAATCTGGGAATCAAGCAAATCAGTCATTTGGGATCGGCGTCTGTTCGCTTCTCGCTGAGGATCGACCATGCATCGAGTAAGAGACTGAACTTTTAGGCCCCACTGGTCGGATTCTGGTTCGAAAATCGCAGTGAATGGGACAAAGGGATACTCGTCTAGACCGTAAGGGTTGATATCCGTACGCATGACGTGGTCATTAACGATGATGTTTTGCTCTATGTAGCGCTTTGGACGGTCAACAACCTTGAGCTGCGGGTATCTTTGGAGGAATGTCTGAAGAAGGTCGTTATCTACGTCAAATTCAGTGGTTTCTCCCGTCTCCATATCGACCAACATCGGAACATTCTTCCACTTCTGTTGGTACATCTCGGAATAGGCCATCAGCTGTTGGCCGTTTGGCTGTCTTTGATACGGAAGCCACGTGAATTTATCGTCTCTCTCCCAACCTTGCTCATAGAGGGCATAAACCTCTTTCTCTTGGCCAGGAAGAAGGGATGCGACATGATCTGCGCTAAGATATCGACGCCTAAGGATGTATGCGGCGTCGGAAAAGTCTAATTTGGTGAAGTAGGGGTCTACGATGAAGCCGTTATATGGCTCTCTACCGAACTTGATGTCTCCATTGATAGGGTCATCGCGGTAATCTACCCAGATGCTTGCTAGGTTCCAGCCTGTTTTTAGCGCTCCACCAAAGCAATCGCTAATTGTGCGATAGCCTTCACCGTAATTCATGGTGTAAAGGAGTAATTGAGATAGCTGATCGGCTGTCTGCTGGTCGGAATTCTCAACAGGAGATACCACAGAGGAAAGCCGATGCTTTCTCTGGTATCCCGTGATCATATTGATGTTTCGACGAACTCTATTGAAGACGAATGTGGATCTGCCTTCTTGGAAAAGCTGTCTTTTTTCTCTCTCGTCCCACTGATCCCCGAGGTAAAACCTTAGGTCTCTCTCAGCGAGAGGAAAGAAAGGATCCCATGCGTAATACGCCTCGTTATATTTGGTATCGAACTCTCTGATTATTTCCAAATCAGACATGCGCCACCTCCCGAGGAGTATAGACCCTGGCTTTACGGCCTAAACGAGTGAGACGACGCTCACCAGTGTCTTCGATGAGATTGTCTTTATTAAGTTCTGAAATACGTGCAGATGCGCACTGATGGGATAGGTTGAGTAGTTGCTCGATTTCGTCGCACGTAGCATTTCCTAGCTCTTTTATTTTTGCTAGGATTGCATAGCGGATCTTTGAGCGTGACTTTTCAGGGGTTTGCGCATACGCCTCTATCGAGGTGTCGGCTCCCTTATGATAATTTTTACAGATGTCTGCCATCGCACCAGTCCCAAGCGGTTTTTACTTTCCACCGCTATGGAAAGGGTGCGAGGGCTATCTAGCGGGATAGCTTAGGATGATCAGTCCGCCTCGCGTGTAGTTACTAGCCCAATATGTGGTTCAGGGCTTATACTTTATTCTTATACACTTTTCTCTATTTTCACACATGCTTAAATGAGTATCTTTGCTCAAGCAAGCGCGCTTCTTCTTCAGTCATTCTACCTCGGCTCTTTTTATTCTGTGACACTGCAAGATAACGAAATGCATCCATACAATGTGAAGACCAATCGTGCACAGGCTTATCGCTATATACATTTAACTTTTCATTATATGATTTATGGTAGTTTTCCGCAGCCTTAATAAAGAAAGAACACTTGTCAGAATCTATCCATAGTTTAGGCCATATGCCACGCGTCAGTTCTATCCCCTCATGTATCGATATGTTGGGCACTATCTCAAAGCGGATGCCAAGATCTCTAGCTATTTGCAATCTCGTTTGTGCTCCTGATCCAAGTTCACGAACTTGTATGTCGTGAGGGGCGTAATGTGTTCCGTATACGTATCCCCACTTTTCAGCTTCAGTCTGTAACCATCTTGCATAATGGTTAAGTCCTTCCCCCTGATTTCGATACATATTGATGATGTGGATCTGGTTACCTGTGTTCTGAGCGAGGAGTATAACTGTTTCGTCTGATACGCCAAGATCCCAATAAGTATCAACACTACAATTTGGGTCATAAGGCACAGCCGTAAGTCTGCCATCTAATTCTGCCTGGTTGAGAAGTTTTGCATAATAAGCACCCTCGGAACCTTGATCAAAATTGCAGTAATACTCCTGCTGAATGAGGTGTTCCGACATACCCTCGGCTCGCTCGGCATCCATGTCGCCATCGCTGAGAACGCCAGTGTCGTTAATAGTAAGGCGTTGGCAAAACCACTCTGGGTTATTCTTTGCCATGAGGTAGAGGTCAAAGGCGTGATTTTTCCCGCGAGGGGTGAAGTTGAATACCGCCCAACCGTCATTCTCACGAAGAATCGGACGAATGAAGTTCCAACACTTAGGATCCTGGAGACTATACTCGGAGAAGACGCACCCAACAGGGTTAATCCCAACGTTGATGATTTGATCAGAGCCGATGACTTGGATGACTGAACCATTGGTTAGCCTCACTTTCATTTCGTTATTGTTAATATTACCATCTATAATCTCTTTGGGAATATAATCCAAAAAACGCTTTCCGTCCTTATTAGCCCCATCCCATAGAATACGTCTTCCTAACGTACTAGTTGGAAAGAAATACACATAGGTCCCCACACGGTGCCAGTATGCCTGCTTGATCAGCCAGTTGAAGCAAGCAATTTCTTTACCAGCACGCCGATGCCATACCAACACGGCACGCTTAAGGCCGTTGTCCATAGCACGAAGAAAATCAAACTGGTATGGTCTTGGAACAAACCCGGGCACTTTGACTCCCTTGTTCCAGTATTTAGTCTTTGGCATTTTTGTCTTTCCATGGCTCAGGTTCTCCATCTCCATAATGGACCACTTGAACAACAGATCCATTATGATTTAAATTGTAATCATCATCTTGTCCTAGGTATTGCTTTCCCAAGAAGATGGCAACAGCAGCGCTTGTGTCTGCTAAATGCCATTGTTTTCGCCTGAGCGAACAGTTTCCGCCTAATCGCCAATCAGCAAATAGCTCTTTAAGTTGTAAATCATATATTTCTTTTGCTCCCGCGCGTAGGGCATCTTCGCTAATATCAATAAAGGCACAGATCTCTTCTTGTGTGCACTGTATTTGGCACAGCTTTTTGACCAAGTCCCAGTCAATCTCTCTCTTTGCCTTCCCTTTGGATGGTCCAGGTGATCTACCTTTTGTATGTACTAACTTTTTTTGTGGTTCTTTTCGTAATGCCATCTCTATACCTTTACTTTGTATCTAGCTCCTTTAAATTCCTCTACGATGCAAGCTATTCTATTTTCCGCCTCTTGTAAGTGGGTAGCATCGGAAAAATGAATCGTCATCGTACAGCTTTTACCCGTCTCTCCACCTTCGCCTTCACCTTCTTCTTTAGAAGGTAGCTGCTCAAGGTGCATCTCCTCCATGGTAAAGCCCCACTCGACTAAATCAGTCGGGTCCCAAGCATTACCAAGCATATCCCAATCCCAATCACCATT
>Ga0180437_10001878_pt1 | contig 34943 bp, 57 predicted proteins | sample SS_ome_4_FD_132410 | JGI IMG/M metagenome (GOLD analysis project Ga0180437, IMG submission 132410) | Hypersaline lake sediment archaeal communities from the Salton Sea, California, USA - SS_3_D_1 metaG | ecosystem: Environmental > Aquatic > Non-marine Saline and Alkaline > Hypersaline >... | reverse complement strand
GGCAAAAAGCTGTTATAGATGAAGTAGATTTTACAACAGCAGAACCTGGAAGCCCGTCTGTTGGTGATCGTTATATTAATACTGTAACAGGAACGAGTTCTGGTACAGCGCAATCAGTTACTGAAGATTATATATATGAATGGAATGGAACTGATTGGACTGAAACAGTTACAGAAGAAGGATATGCTTGTTATGTAGATGATGAAGATACTTATAAAGTTTATAATGGCACTTCATGGATTGATCTTAATTCCGTGCAAACTTTTACAGGATTGCAGGATACTTATGCTTCTTATTCGACGGCTAATGCTTTTGTGCAGAATAATGCCACACCAGATGGATTAATTGAAAGCACTATTACCGCTAATGGTGGAGCTGTAAGTGGATTCACAGGGATTACTTTCCCTACTGGTGGTACGATTACAACTACTAGCGGAAGTATTACTGTAAGTACAGGTAGTGGTAGCAATGATGATATTGATTTAATCCCAGATGGCACTGGTGTTATTAAGCTTGGCAAAGATCTAGATGTTAATAGTAAAGCCTTAAGTTCTGTTGCATCTATTAATACTGTAACATGGCCTGCTGCAGGTTCAACTACAGGCTATGTACTTACACTAACTGGACCAACTGCGGCAGCATGGCAAGCAGCTGGTGGTGCAGATCTGCCAGATCAAGTTAATGTTTATTATGTAGGTAAGAATGGTAATGACTCTAATGATGGTTTAAACCTATCAGTTCCTAAATTAACTTTAACAAGTGCTAATACTGCTGCTGGATCAACAGCATCTAAATTCTATATAACAGATAATGGAACCTATACAAGTGACAGTTTTATAACAATAGCAGATAGTGTGTATGACTGTAGAGCTGCTACGTTCAGTAATTCAAATATTTTCTTAAAAGCAGGAGCATCATTTTCTTGTCATAAATTTCTTGTAACTTCTGGCGATGGAATGGAACATTTTTCTGCTGCAGACGATGATCCAGCATATTTTAATGCAAATATTATAAGTAATAGTGGTAGTGGACGTGCAATAGTACATATAGGAAATGATGATAATATTCAATACTATAATATAGGACTTTTATTACATAGCTCTAGTAATTCTTGTGTTACGCATCAATTAGGAAGTGCATATTTTGATATAGATGAAGTTCGAACTAGTGGAACTGCAACTGGTAATGTTTTTAATTGTAGTGGTGGTTTAACTACGCATACATATGTACATATTAAAAAATTAGATGCTTCTGGTATGAATAGTTCCACACCTGCTTTTGTAGTTTCTGGTTCAACTCTTTATTTAGAAGTTGATGAAGTAGTTGGTGTTTCCAGTACTTATGATCTATTTGGTATTTCTAGTACTGGAGTAGTTTATTTTAACGGAAAAGATATAACAAATGCCTTAATAGATGTATCAAGCGGAGATGTTACTTATTATAGACTAGATACTGCAGTATTAAACTTTAATCCACCAAAGAATTTATTAGTTTCTGGTGATTTTTCAAAAATACCTTTATGGATTAAAGGAGTAGGACTTTCTTCATTTAGTGATGGTGACCCTGTTACACCATCATTTTTAGTATTAAGTAGTACAACTGTTGATGTTCAACGTAACACTAGTAATGAAAATGAATTAGTATTACAACTTACAGGAACTGGATATTTAGGTGGATATGAACCTTTATATTTAGATGAATTTTCAACTGTTCTTACAGACTTGAAAGCTGCTGGTGAGACATTATCTGTTGGATTATATGGTCGCGCCACTGGAATAATATCTATTAAAATAGATATTATTCAATGGGTTCCATCAACAGATGATTATTGTTTGCAGGATCCTATTGATACGTGGGGTTCAACACCTACACTAGATTCTGACGCAACAGGAACGTGGTCTTATGTTGCAAGTTCTTCAAATATTACAATAAGTGGAAGTAATTCATTAATGACTTGGAATGATATAAGTTTAGCATCATTTAATACTTCAGCTACTAGATTAGGTTTATTGATAAGAACTACTGGTAGTGAATCAAGTGGCGATGCTTTAATTATTAAAAAACTTGCAATGCATAGAGGATATAAGTTTATGGGCTTTGAGGATCGTGATGAAATAACTAAGACCGAAACTAGAATAGCTTGTACGTATAATAATAATATTGTTATAGGAACTACTGGACAAATGAGTTCTGCAATTTATAGTTGTTTTGGTTATGAGGTTGAGCCAGATGTAATGCACATAGCACATTTTAATTATAATACTACTTTAATTGATATACCAGTTGCAGCAGATGCTAATTCATACAATCCTCAAACTGGTACTGCAGGTCAAGTTCGTGAACTAGATGGCACTAACGGAACTATAGAAACAATTGATTCTATAAGTCAGCATTCTATTTCTATACGAGAAGAACCTGATGATGGCTGGACTTATAACTTCAAAATGCATGTTGTAGTTCACCCCAAACCTTATCAATAAAGGATAGTATATGTATTATTTTAGTAAATCATCAAGAGTGCGGCGAGATACTTGTCATCCACTTATTCAAGATTGGCTTAATGAGCTTATTAAATGGAGAGATTGTACGGTTGCATGGGGATATAGAGGAGAAAGCGATCAAAATGAAATGTATGCAGATGGATTAAGTAAATGCAAATTTCCTGATAGCAAACATAATAAAGATCCATCATTAGCTGTTGATGTATATCCTTATGTAGATGGACGCATGGTAAATGGTGATCAAGATGGTGATGATATTTTGATTAATAGATTCATAGGATTTGGTCAAGCGATTGCTGCTCTTCGCGGAATCCCTATTAGATCAGCAAGTGAATGGAAAGAATTTAAAGGTGATTTAGGGCATTGGGAATTATATAAAGATGTTTAGATTAAGTATTGATAATTTAATACCAATATCTAAATTAAGACATCGAAGTGTAATAAATAATGGAAAACATGTAACTTATACACCTAAAAAAACAGCTCAATATGAGGAAATAATAAAATGGCATGCTATAAAAGAAATGGGCAACAGAGTACCTTTTGATGTTGCTGTTATTATTGTTGTTATTTTTAATTTTAGTCCTCCTAAAAGTTGGTCTAGAAAGAAAAAAGAAGAAGTAATTACTAATCATTCTTTTCATGCAGTTAAACCAGATGTAGATAATCTGTTAAAAGCTGTGAAAGATGCTCTTAACGGTATTGTTTATGAAGACGATAAATTAGTATGCCAAGCTATTGTATCTAAACAATATTCTCAAATTCCTAGTGTGCATATATTAGTAGAAAAAGCTGAAGAAATAGATTATAATAAAATATTGGAAGAATTAATAAAATAAACAAGGAGGATATATGGCCTCATTAAAAGAAAGTATAAGATTAAATCTCATTTCAGAAGGTGATCTTCTAGCAGTATCTCGCAATAGTTTTTTTTCCAGAATGATTAGGTTGTGGACGAAAGAAACTTATAGTCATGTTGCAATCATTTATAAAATCAAAGATGATATTGTTACAATAGCAGAATCATTTGAAGGGAAGGGCGTACGTCTTTTACCTATCAATAAATTACTTCCTGCACATATTTTTGGGATAGATAAGAACTTATCTAAAGATGCTCGTTATTTTATCGAAAGTAAATTAGGAGAAAAATATTCTTGGTATGATTGTGCAAGAGCTGCATTAGGTTTACGACCTAAAAAAGATGATAAATGGCAATGCGCTGAATTTGCAAATGCAGTTATACGTATGAATGGCATTGAATTAGATGAGACTGCTATCACTCCTGGAGGTCTTGTAAAAGAAATTTTAAGAAAAGGTTCTGGACGTTCAATTTACATCGATAGACTTCGGTGATGAGCTGTGAGCGCAGAAGTTGTTATAAGAGAGATAACTGGAATCTTATCCGGAATTTTATTAGCTGGAGGGCTTGTCTCAGTTCTCGTTAAAAGATATTTCGTGAAAATTGATTATATTGAATCTAAATTAGAAAAAATAATTGAATTAACTACTGAAGTAGAATCCCTAAAAGAAGATGTTAGAGAAATTAAAAATGATTTAAGAAATAGATAAAAGATTCAGGTTCAGGTGGATAGGATTTTCACCTATATCTTTATTTATTTTTTATTTACTCCTTGTAGCTTGTTGCCACTAAATGTAAATAACTCGCGCAAAATAAATACTGTATTAATTTTTATACTACCGCCTGTTTTTTATTCATTATGCGAACTATCTGTTTAAAAGCCAATCTTAAAACTGTTCTTTTTTCCTGTTGATGTTCTTTAGTTTGTGATATAATAATCGCCTTTTCGAAAAGATGTCGCAAGACAGCTTTTATATCATTCTGTTGTTTTTCTTCAAAAGTAGCTATCATTATTAATCCTTTTCAGCATTGATAAAATTTTTAATAAATAATAATTCATCTTTATCATTTCTATCCATTAAAGAATATTGAATCGGATGTTGACATAGAGGTGCAATATCTTCTAAAAGTGAAATTTTTTCTCTATTATAAATTTCAACCTGAGAAGGATCGGATTCAGACGAAGTAGCACAATATCTTCTTATACTATCTAATAATGAATCAACTATTGTTTCCATTTCATCCTTTGTTAATAATACCGTTGCACTCGCAGTTTCCATTTTAAACCTCCAATATAAAAATTCATCAATTGTCATAATTTATCTTCTAAAACGGAATATCATCATCAACCTCTAATGGCTTTGTTGGATCAGGAAGTTTATTGCTATCAATTTCTTCTAAAATTCTTTCAGCAGTATTATCATTAAGCGGTCCTGATGGTTTATATCCAGTTATTGTATTATATTTTGGATTTTTTTCATCAATATCAATCTTAAGAACAATAGTTTTATTGATAAGATCATCTGTATTTAATTCTTTATAAGATGAACCTTCTTTATAAACTCCTGTTAGATATGCTACATTAGTTAATTGTTTTCTAGCAATTTCTGTAGCTACTTGATTAGGATGATTTACACAATAATTCTTAAAGATCTTACGTCTGGAATATGGTCCTTCCATTATAGTGTATTCTATCTTAACCATAATATGACCGCCTCTTGCTTCAACTGCTTCAATTGAATCTATAGAGGCGATATATTCGCCTGGCTCTATCGGTTTGAAATCACTTTCGATATCTTTCATATCGAATCCTAAATTTATAATGCTCATTCTTTTTCCTCCTTATGTAAATTATCTAGATAGTTTTCTATTTCTTTTTCCTCCTTATGTAAATTATCTAGATAGTTTTCTATATTACAATCAATATAGTTTTCTATATTACGATCAATATATGCTATATCAACTAGTTTGCTATATAATGGTTTAATATTTCTTAAATTTAATAAATCATTTATTAATAATGATATTGCCAATGCTTGATTAGGCTTTAATTCAGAACATATAATTTTTAACATTTCTTCACTATGAGTAGCAAGATCAAGTGTGTCATAATATTTATAAATATTTTCTATTGCTGCCTTCTCTTTTTCAGGTAAGTTATCAAACATTTCTGGTATTTTTTTCATTATGCGGCCTCCTTTAATAAATTATTTTTTCTGTTCATAGTTTCTTTAGTTATCCTGTTTAATGCTTCGATATAAATTTCCTCATTATTATTATGTTTTTCAAGATAACTGTTCCATTTATTTTTTTCTTCATTGCTAAAACAACTATTTTCAAGAGCTTTTAATATTTTTATTTTAAGTTCTTCAGTGTTTTTTTCGGCTGGTATTGTTTCCTGCTCCATTTCTTCCGAAGTAACAAGCCCTGAAATACTAAAAGCTCGTTTTAAAGCAAAAACTTCAGCTACTTTTATTAACATAGCACTTGGATATTCTCGCCAAATAGGATTAGATTTTTTCGCTCCATATTCTTTGAATTTTACTTCAGCTTTAAAACTATGTGACATATCTTTTCTCCAAACCTCGCAAATAGCTTTAACAGGATTACCATTATCATCATCAAGAGTGTAACTATTGATGCCGTCAAACTGACCGCTATCATGTGCTATTTTTAAATAGCCATCACGACTAGTAAACATAAGGGGAGCATCATTTGATCTATATTTTATAAACCATATCTGTTTAGCTAATGGATCAAGATCGTATTTTTTTGCTAGATGTAAAAACATTTGCAATTCATCATCCGTAGAATTTTTTGCAACAGTTTTCTTTACTAATTCTATCTGTTCTGGAGTAAAATTATTTATTCCAGCCATAGAATTGCCAGTTTTTTTTTTTACTATTTTAGTACTCATTTTGTTTCCTCCTTATTGCCACCATTTATCAGTTAGCTATTTTTCTAGCATGCGTAAAACTTCTTTTGATCGTTCTGCCAAAACTTCTACTATATTTTCAACATCTAGATTATTTAGACTATCTTGTATAGACTTAACTAATTGTTGAATTAAATTTTTCTTATCTTCAGGCATGTTTTTTATAATTAGATCTATCTGATCAGTATACGATTTTATGTCTGTAATTTGTTTTTTTATAAACGAAAAAGTATGCACTTTACTTAAGTGTTCCTCTATTACTATTCGTGAATCTATAAGTTTATTAGCCATTACTCCTCCTTTTTTACATAACCTATAATTCTATTCCATTCTGCACAAAGCCTATGGATTTCATATTCCAAATCATATAATATTTTATTGTATTTTTTTAATAATCCTTTATCAGTAATTTCTCTAAGTATATTCAGTAGATTGCTTATAGAATTATCTAATTGTATTATACTGCCATCAAATATTTCTGGATCTTGACAACGTTCGCAAATTTCCTTGTAGTATTCATTGTAACATTTCATTGTTGTTTTCCTTATTAATCTGCGTACTTTTATAATATGAATTTAATATCGATGGTGTTTTTCTCATTGCAATTGCAACAACCATCGATTCTGGATAAAATTGAGATAATGTATGTATTGTTTCATGCATACGTTTTTCATATTCTTTGCCAATATTAGTAATTGATTCTGTTAAATTTTCCATTTCTTCCTCCTGATTTTTTATTTAATCTCGACGACCATTATAGTTTATTTCGTTTAGACGTCAAGTATTTTTTTTAATTTTTTTTACTTTTTTTATTATTTTTTTATGATAGCATGGTAGGCCAATCTGCAGTTTTTGTCAATTGAGGTGGGAAAATGTCACAGAATCAATATAATATTATTTCAAATTTACGTAAATACAGAAAGTTAACTGGTTTAACATTAATGCAATTAGCTGAATTAACTGGTTTTACATCAACTAGCTTAAGCCAATGGGAAAGAGGATCTAGATTTCCTAATATGCATAATGCTATTGTTATTATTGACACTCTTAATGAAATATTATGTAAAATGAAAGCCGCTGGATTTTCTGTTAAACCAGATTTAACTTTAGATAGTATTTGGGAAATTAAAAAAAATACTGATCTTAAAGATCAGTAAAAACAGGAGGTTAATAAAATGGGCGATAAAGTTAATTGTTGGATAGGTGGCCGTTATCATTTACTTGACTTAGACGAAATCTCTGATGAGCTGTTTATTGATGATTATTTCTGGGAATATGATCCAGAACTAGATGAACCAGATGAGGTACAGAAGGAGCCAGTGATAAAAATTGAATTAGAAGAACATACGGATTATGATGCTGTAATAAAATTAATTAAAACTGCAATAATAAAAACAGGAGGTTACAATGTCTAGATATATTTGTTTGCATAGAACTATTTGGAATGATGATAAGTTCCCATTTCTAAATACAGATACACAAATAGTTGTTCTTCATTTATTTACTACTTACTATGGAAATCCTCTTGGTCTTTTTAAGGCATCAATGGGTGCATTGTCAGATGAAATTCGATGGAAGAGAAAAAGGTACGAGGATGCCATCCGGGATGCCATCTCGTATGGCATCCTCGATGCCTGCGAGAAGCATCAAATGGTCTACATAAAAAACTTCCTAAAGTACAATCCACCAACTTCGCCGAAATCTTACAAAAAATGGAACGCGATGCTAAAGTCTCTTCCAGAGTGCAAATTAAAAACCCAATGGTATCAAGACTTTAAAGCAAATAAATATGGCATCTCAGATGGCATCTGGTATGCCATCAAGGATGCCATCTCGATACCATCGGGGATGGGACCCCCGATCCAGGAACAGGAACAGGAACAGTATCAGGAGAAGGAAAAAGAAATTGTAAAAAGAAAAATCCATGCCATCCCAGATGCCAAAAAATCTTCCATCATTGTTGAGCAAACAAGTTGCTCAACGACCACCAAGGAAATCAAAATAATTTTCGAATATTGGCAAGAGGTCTTACACCATCCGCGAGCCAAGTTGGACAACAAACGCAAGCGGCTTATCGAAAGGGCTTTAAAACTTCATAGCGGAAATTCTGAACCTCTCAAGCACGCAATCCTAGGCTGCTCAAGGTCTAAGTGGCACATGGGAGACAATCCAGACGGTAAAAAATATGATGATATCGAGTTGATTTTGCGTGATGCTAGCCACATTGAAAAATTCATGCATATTGCCGATCATCCTGAAGATCAAAAAAATTCAAAGTCAGTTGCTGATATATTTATTAATGAAATAACAGGGACTTAGGATGAAAAGGGATATCGAAACAGCAAAAGAATTTACCAGGCAAATGGATCGTTTGACAATGCTGTTGGGTAAAAATTTCAGCAATTCAGCCAGTGGAGATGAGGAAAAATTGCAGGTTTATCGTGAGTACTGGAATTTTCTAGTGACGTACGAACTTGATGTCGTTATGATAGCGATTTCTGAATGTTTACAACAAGATACGTTCTGGCCTAAACCTGCAAGATTAATTAAATTATGCGAAGAAGAACTGTTTCGTAGGAGGCAAGAAATAGCAAAACGTAAAACGATTGAAGCCGAAGAAAGCAGGGAATATCATGCAGAATTGTCTTTCCAGGAAGACCTGAAACGATTAAATCCTGAGCAATATAAAAATTATATGATTGAAAAGCTAGAAAGTGAAGCTAAGAAACGAAATACGTTTCATTGATAATGATTCTCGGCAATCCTATGGGGGTACACGCTGCGATCTTTTTTTAGGAATACGATTGGGTGGGTTGAAAAAATAATTCAATGACGGGCTTTTTAGAAGCGTTTAAATGGGTGGTAAATTTTTAACCAAATTAGCTTGGTACAATTTTTCCTCAATTACCTCATCGAGATCAAACTCAAGTAAGACAGTTGTTTCTAAACGGTCTGGTTCACCTCTAGTTACCATGCGGCCTTTGGGATTAATAGTGCACTTACGGTATTCTAAAATTTTTCCATTTTCCAAGTATAAACAGCAAACAGTAGGGGCATTATCATTGTCTATTGCTTTTGTTTCAAACCAATAGTCTTCAGCTTTTTTTCTGGCATGAATTGTTAAAAATTCATCATTGTCCATATTGTCCATATTAACCAATCCTGTTCACAAAAACAGGGGGCTGAACATCTGGAAGCATTTGGCCTGGAATGGTCACACTATACAAGCTTCCGTCCACATCTATCATATAATTTTGAACATCCATGACATCAGCATGTGATGACGTTATAACGCAGCTAAAAATTAATGAAAACATGAGCATTAATGATCTAAACATCATTATCTCCTATTTTTTTTACGAGCTAAACCAGCTTTTTTATATGCTATAGCTACAGCTTGTTTAGGCTTCTTACCAGCTCTAATTTCAGTTCGAATATTTTGGCCTATTACTTTTTTTGATTTACCTTTCTTTAATGGCATTTTCTTTCTCCTGATTTGTTTAAGTTTTTGTCTATTTCCATCTTTCGCTTTGTCTCCAACTTCTTTTAAAAACGTCTAGAAAATTTTTATCTATAAGCCAATCTCTGCCAAATTTACGGGATGGTATGAATCCTTTTTGACATAAAGATTGTATTCTTCTTTGTGATTTGCCCATTTCTTTGGCAACTTCTGTTGTTGTTAAATAATTCTTATAAGACATTTATAACCTCTATTATCTTCTTAAAATAATCGGCTTGTGGAAAGTGTTGAGATTTTCAGGGAATGTGAATAAAACCACAAACCGATTAAAACAAGTTAGTAGATGAACAGCTATCTTTAAAAGGAACATTTAATGAAAGTTGTGTTGTTTTTTCATTACAATTCACCTACTAACTTGATTATTCTACAATATCCCACCCTAATGTCAAGTCTTTTTTTTCGTCTTGACGAAAAAATTGAGGAAAAAAAAGGCCATAGAAATATTCATCTGAACTTTGTTCAGCCCATTGTTGTTCTGTATTATCCATTTCTATTAGATCATTCATTGTTTTCATCTCTTACGATTTTAAATCCTGGAAAGATTATGGCCCCTTCCAAATTAGCTCCTTTTAAATCAGCTTCTCTTAAATTAGTCCATCTTAAATCAGCTCCTCTTAAATTAGCTTCTAATAAATCAGCTTCTAATAAATTAGCATATCTTAGATCAGCTCCTTTTAAATCAGCATATCTTAGATTAGATTCTGCTAAATCAGCTGTTCTTAAATTAGCATGGCTTAAATCAGTTCGGCTTAAATCAGCTCCTCTTAAATTAGCTTCTGCTAAATCAGCCCATCTTAAATTAGCATATCTTAAATTATCCTCTGATAAATCAGCCCATCTTAAATTAGAACGACTAAAATCTCTTTCGCCTTTCGCATATCTCTCTAATAGTTCTTCTGCTTTCATTATAATTTCTCCTCAAAATTCATTAGATATGTAAATTCTGTTAATGGATATTCATGCTTGTATATATCAAGATGAAATAGAGCTAATAATTCATCTACTGAGCTATTCTTTAATACTCTATAATCAGATAGATCTTCAATATCAGTTCTGATATATCGTAAGATATGATTTTTAAGTTCTTCTGGACTACGTGAATTAAGTCCGCAAGAACTTAAACTGGGTATAGGATTTTCAAAATCCGTAATGTCCTTATCTATGATTGAATAATACATAATTTCCTCCTTATTTTTTTTTGTGATCGCCAAGTATAAAAAATTCCATTTCATCTCTTATAGTATCAATAATGCCATCAGCTTTTTTTTCAAAAATTTCATTTATATTAGGCTCTAATAATTTTTTAATATATTTTTTCATTTTTTCTTCAAGTGTCAATCTTATTAATCTATTCGCTTCTTTTTCTCTATTAGCCAGATATTTACTTAAATATTTATTTTCAATAAAAAGTTTTTCTACAGATTCTTGCAGAATATATGTTGCTTGACTGTCGATGTAATTTTTAATAATTTCAAGTATTTTGCTTTGAAAATCTGTTTCATAAATATAATGCATAACTATAGTTGTTAATATATAATTTATAAGATCTTCTACAGGTTCAAAGGATTCTATTTCATCGGCTGCATCTTTTTCGATTCTATCACATATCATTTTAATGAATCCTCCTCCATTTATATAATCTTTTATTGTAATAGATATAGATTCTTTTAATTCATTGTCAAATTTATTTGATTCACACATGATTTTACCCTTTGAAAACTAAAAATATAAAAAAACCACCGATGAAAGCTAATCCAAAAAGTGTTGCTGCTAATGTCCAACAAGCGGTTCCTTCTAATTTATTTATTATCGTTTGTCTTTTGTATTCTGGAATGTTCTTATATTTATTATATAAATATGGATATATAACTATAACTATTGCTATTAATGATGTTATTAAAAAATACATATCGAGCCTCCTTAAATTAGATCTTCAATAGTAACTTCATATTTAACCATTATATCTGATAATTCTTTATTGAAAGACTCGTTAAGCTGTACCTTCAATAATTTTAATTCTTCGTCTGAAAAAGTTTTAGCTTGCCCATTTTTACCATTTAATATGTCTATAATTTCTTTTGTTTCTTTTGTGCTTAAAATACACATGATTTGTCCTCCTTTTTTAATATAAGATCTTCAATATTGAGTTGATTCCGTGATGTTTCGTGCCATAGCTTAAGTAATTGATTATCTACTTCAGAATTTAATAGTGAAATAGTTTTTTCCAGTTGATCTATTTTATGACTTAACATTACTATCCGTATCCATGCTAAAATACATACTATTAATGCTCCGCAAGGTGTAAATTGTATAAGATTATTCATTGTCTTCCCACTCCTCGGTGATGTTAAGCCTAGATTTTATCACTGCTATTGAGTTAGTAATTTCTATCCAGAATCTAACTTGATGATTAACATACCGTATAAGATAATTATTAAGTTTAGTTATACGTATCCAATTAATTAAAATAATACTTAAAGATAATCCAAATAATAATCCAAGGAATATTTCTAGTAAAGTAAGTTCATTCATCGCTGTCCTCCTCCATTCTATTAAGCCGATCTTCCATTTCTTGTATAGATCTATATAAATGATCAAAAGTATTCCTATTATGTCGATGAGTTTCAGTTAAAAACTTTAGGTCATTTTCGGTGTATTCGTAAAAATAGTTTTTAAGATTGCTTATGCAAATATAGTTGATTATATTAAAAACTATTGCGAATCCAAGTAATGTGCAAATTGTTATTGTAATAAATTCATTCATTGTCTTTCTCCTTTAATTAAAAATGGGAGGGCGGAGAGATACGTTAGTTTTTTTTATTTAGAAGTATATTTTTGTTCTTATGTCTTGTTATTCTTCTTGATAAAATCATCTCTCCATTAAAAACTCTAATTAAGCAAAGCTTGCCTAGGAGTATAAGGCCCTTCTTTTAGTAAGGCTTGTAATCCTTCAACAAGTCTACTCTCCCATATTTTCGCATTTATTTGTGTTACTAGATTGCATGCTTTTTTTATGTCGTTACCATTTAATAAATAAGCATCTAGCGCTTCTTGTAGTAAAAAATTATATGTCTTCATTTTCTCTTCCTTTTATATTGTGGGCATTCTCCCTTTTTAATATGCGTCATTGCTTTAGTAAATCCAGCCATATCATTCCAATCATATGAGCATTCATATAATTCATAAAAGTATATTAGTTTTTCTTCTGGATGATAATTGCATTCAGTTTGAATCTCTGCAAAACAACAGGTTTTACAGTCTCTTTGTTTAGGTTTTCTTTTAAATAAATTCATTTTCGTTTTTCTCAATTTTTGCTGTTATATAAAGTGATAGAATAATTCCTATTATCCAACTGCTCACTATAGCGAGTAATAGCGCTCCTATCAATGAATAAACGGGATATAATGCAGATAAATTAAACATTTTATTTCTCCTTTGTGAAATTGGCTTTTTCTGAAATAGCCTTTTTTAGATTAGCATTTCTTAAATTAGCTCTGTTAAAATTAGTATTTATTAAACTAGTGTAAAATAGATTAGCATTTTCGAGATTAGCATTTTCAAAATTGGCTCCGTCAAAAGAAGACATGCGCATATCACAATTTTTTAAGTTTGAGTTACTAAAATTAACATTTTCAAAATCAAGATCGCTTAGATCAAGATCGCTTAGATCAAGATTACTGAAGTTTGTGATGCCTTTATTATACATTTCAAATAGTTCTTTTTCTGAAATAGCCTTTTTTAAATTAGTCATTTTCGTTCTCCTTTTAAAAATTGATAATAAAATATTATCAACAACAACACTATATTTTTATATCTTATATACACATTATAGCGTCATAACGTCATATGTCAAGTCTTTTTTTAAATAAATTTACAAAAAAATAATAATTGCTTAATTATATACAATATTTTATACTAGCCTTTGTGAACAGGTTGAATTTTATATTTAGTTCGTTATGGCGTTTAATTTGAGGAGAAATAAATGATAACATCGTCTGAGATATACTGGATTACGAGGGCTACGTCGATTTGGAATGTAGTCTTAATTTTTACTGCCATTTTGGTTGTGTTAACGATTTTAACGATGCTGGCTTTTACAGAAGAATATAATAAAGAGAAAATTATGGAAATAATTTCTAATAGCTCGAAAAAAACTTTAAACAGTGATCATCTTTTTAAAGTTTTTATCTTTCTTTCTTTTTTAACGATAATATTTACTTTTTCTCTTGTATTTATACCTAAAACACCTGATTTAGTAGCGATGAAAGTTTTGCCTGTTATGTTGAATAATGAAGACATGCAGAATATAGGACCTAATGCTGCAAAAGTGGTAAATGTGCAATTAAAACAATGGCTTGACAAAAATTTAGAAGGTAAAACATGAAGGCTATAATTGAATTTGATCTTCCAGAAGATAAAGAGGAATTTGATGGTGCGCGAAAGGCCTCAGATTTTTGGCTTTGTTTAGATGCTATTGATGGATATTTAAGAAATCTGATCAAAAATGGAGATTGCGATTATGCTGAGAAATTATATGAATATTTCCTGGAAATATTAGAAGATTATAATGTGACGCTGGATGAATATAGTTAAGTTCCACGTGGGACATTTGGAGGAGAAATGGAAAAATGTAAAGGTTGCTTATATCTTCTTACAGCTGAGAAGAATAATAGTTTCTGTGCTGAAAAATCTCATGTACAAGAAGCTGAAGCAGAAAATAATTTATATAAAGTGCTTTATGTTATTAAAAAAACTTGACAAATGCCCAGAAAAATGTAATAGATTCAAGGTTAAGGAGGAGTAATAATGAAAAAGATATCAACTGGATGTAAAAGACATATCTTTTGAAGGATTAAGAGAATATTTGAAAAATAAAGATATTGAAGGAATAGTTTTTTATAAACATATGAATGAAGCTGATAATGTTATGTGCAAAATAAAGAAAAAAGATTTTGGATTTAAAAGATGAATAAAACTACGACAGATATACACTAAAGAATAGGCCGTTTGTGCGGAAAAAAAACGGAAATATTAGATAATGATAAATAAAGATAAAACAGAGAACGCAGTAACGATTATAGATAATAGAGACAGTAAAGGAAGATTTGCGAAGGGAAATAATTGCGCAGTCAGAACTGTTGAGGCTCGTAAACAAACGCTTATTCTTAAACAGTTCATGACGATGGATGATTTCTTAGAGATCAATGCTAAAGCGATAGAAATGGCTAAAGCAGGTGATCAAAAGATGATGAAGCTATTTCTAGAGCCGCTGATTCCTAATCGTGTTGATGCTACTATCTATTGTGACGGATGGGATAAAGGGACAACGCAGGAAAGATTACAAGCTATAATAGATCATGTTAATGCTGGAGTTATTACGCCATTAGAAGGCGAACGTTTATCTAATATCGTAGACAAGTATACTCGAAGTGTAGAGATGGTGGAGCTATCTAATAAGATTGATTCTCTAATAGAAGAAAAAGAAAGGAGGGAAAGTGAAAATGTGTGATGAATATGATGAAAAAATAAAGAAAGCCATAGAAAGAGCTATTAAAACTATTGATGAAGCGTTAACTGATTATGGTAGAAAAGATGAGAACGACAATTTGCGTACCTTTTTAATTGCTACTTTAGCACAAAGTGAAATAGATATTTTAAAGAAAAAGCAGCGGCAAACTGACCGTGTTGTAGCTGAATGTAGAGGAATGACCGCAGCGATAAGACAACTTAATGAGACTTACGATGAACGTAAGCCAGCCAGCATGAAAGGAAAAAAGGACAACAATAATGAAAAAAAAAGAATGGCTTGAACAGGAAATAATACGTGTTGAAGAACATATATCAGTTCTTTCTTTTGTGTTAGATACATTAAATCGTTCAGAAGAATGGGACTCTGTTGAAAAATATCAAAAAGGAATAGAATCTACTAAAAAGAAAATTAGAAGCATGAAGAATTCTTATGAGAGCTATATGGATATATTGGATGAAGAGATTAAAATGTATTGGAGAAGAAAATGCATTTTGGAAAAATGTTAATCTAGACATAGCAACGAATTACTTTGGTGAATACGATGACGAAAGATACAAAAAGACAGGTCAGGAATTGACAGATTTAAAATCTATTTTCGATAAATTAGAAAGAAAAATAAGAAATAAAAAGCGTATAATATGAATAAAATATAGGAAATAAATTTATATGAGAACAAATAATTTAGATATTGTTGAAGAGCATCGTTATTTTTCAAAAGTTATAGACGATATACACAAACGTCTATATCAGTTACACAGAGACATTGAAGAATTAAAGCAATTTAAAGATATGTTTAAATGTAGTGAAAAAAGACCTGACAAATGGTGTCAAACTAAAACATGACTAAAACATTATCTCAATTACAAATCAATACCAAATCCTTAGAAAAATACTATTCCAACGAAAAAGAAATTCATTTCACACTTAATGATGATTATTCATCGTCTGTTTTGGGCCGTTCTAAGGCCTACAAGCCCAATAAAACAGCTCAGGCATTCCATGCATCAAATGATCTAATTAAAACGATTCTAGGGCCTTTCAGGTCCGGTAAATCGGTTATGAGCTGTCATGAGATAATCTATCGAACTTGTCGAATGCCTAAATGTCATGATGGTGTTCGAAGAAGCAGGTGGATTATCGTTCGAAATACTATTGGACGTTTAGAGACAACGACTGTTAATACATGGCTTCAATGGTTTTCTAGGCTTCCATGCGTTTCTAGACGCAAGAAACCAGTTCTAACTTATACATATAGATTTAATGATGGTAATGGAATAATAGAGCTCGAGATATTATTTATGGGTTTGGATCGTGAAGATCAAAGAGATGCTCTTGAATCATTAGAAGTAACAGGTGCATATTTTAATGAGGTCCAACATATTCCGTACGGTATATTTTCGCATATGACTGCTCGTGTTGGTCAATATCCTGCTAAGTGGCAAATAGATGAGCCTTTCTGGGGTGGGATTATATCTGATACAAACCCTCCTGATACTGATCATTGGTTATATAATTATTTCGAAGTAGATAAGATTGAAGGTACGACTTTATTCAGGCAGCCGCCAGGATTGATTAAGAATGAAAATAATCAATGGAAAGACAATCCAGAAGCAGACAATATAGAGAATCTCAAAGAAGGGTATTATTTAGATTATGCTAGACAGAATAAGTTTAGAGAAGAGATTATAAAAGTATATTGTCGAGGTGAGTGGGGCATTGTTGTTAAAGGTAAGCATGTCTTTGATGAGTATAATGATGATGTTCATAGTATAGATGAAGTTCCATTGCTTAAGAATGAAACTATTTATTTGTGTTGGGATTTTGGCCTTACTCCTGCTTGTCTTATTATGCAGTTTAGAGATGATGGACAATTAAGATGTATTAAAGAGTTTACAACCGAACGTATGTTTATAAGAGAACTTGCTCGAGATGTGGTCAAACCATTTATAGATATGAATTATGCTGGATGTCCTGTCATTTCTGTTGGTGATCCTTCTGGTGATGCTGGTGGTGGAGTTTCAGAAGCAGCAATAAGTGCGATGGAGATCTTAAGAGAGGAAGGTATAGAAACTAATCAAGCACGAACAAATGTTTTATTACCCAGATTGGAATCTGTTAAATATTTCTTGACAAGATTGATTTCTGGTGAACCAGCATTGTTGCTTTCTCGTGCACATTGTCCTATACTTCGCAAAAGTATGAATGGATATTACTATTATAAGCGTATGCGTGTGATAGGCGATGAATCTTATAGGGATGTTCCCAATAAGAATCATCCATTTAGTGATATTGCCGATTGTTTACAATACGGAGCGATGGAAGGTTATCAGGTGAATAAAGCACCTCCTGTATCTGAAAATAAGCCTTACTATCAACCAGAGAGTTCTTGGATTTAAATGAGGAAAGAAAGATGAGTTATGAAAGTAAAACCGATAAAGATATGTTAGCTGAAATAAAAAAAGACATTAATTCGTGGTTTGATTATTTTATGGATAATATTAATAGATATAAAGAGGAAGTAAGATTTACTGTTCTTGGAGATCAATGGAATGAAAATGATAAAGCTGAATATGAAGAGCGCCGAAAACCAATGCTCACCGTCAATAAGCTTTATTCTTATATCCAGCAAATAGTTGGAGAACAAAGAGCAAATACTGCTGATATCGAGCTTAGCACAGATGAAAATGTAGATAAAAAAATAATAGATATACATGAAGGTTTAGTACGAGATATTGCTTATGATTCTAAAGGTGAGATCGCAGCACAAACAGGTTTTGAATGTGCTCTTTTAGGTTATGGTGCAATGGCTGTCGGTACAGAATATGAAGATCCTAATAGTTTTAATCAACGAATAAAGATAGAGACAGTTAAAGATCCAATAACTGTTTTTTTTGATCCTGCTGCTAAAGATGTAACTAAAGCAGACGGTGATTTTTGTGGGATTTGGAATATATTAAGTCATGATGAATTCAAAGCTATGTGGCCTAACAAAGAAATCACAACAGGCTTACCTCTTGTCGAAAATAATGTTTCAGGTATATTTGATTGGATGACTAAAGATGATGTTGCTGTTGCTGATGTTTATAAAAAGAAATGGAAGAGGAAAAAGATTGCATTATTAAGTAATGGCGAAGTAGTAGACGCAAAAGATGCAGATGAAATTATAAGTGCATATTACGCTCAATACGCAACTGATCAGTATGGAAATTATGTTGATAATTTTGTACCGTTAGAGATTATCGATGAAAGATGGACTAAAGATTATGATATATGGCATTACAAAATCAGTGGAGTTGAAGTCTTAGAGAAAACGAAGTGGTCTTCTAAGCTTTTACCTATAGTATTTATGGATGGCAATTCGTTCACTACAGATGGTCAGCAGATTACAAGATCATTTACTCAGTTTACTCATGATGCGCAAAAATATTATAATTTCCTAAAAAGTGATATATGTCAATATGTTAAGAGTGGTCGTAAAGAGCAATGGTATGGTGATGCTGATTGTATAGCTGGATATGAAGATGTGTGGAAAAATCCAGATAGAGTACAAGGCTTGCTTCCTTTCAAAACTGTTCCTGGTAAACAACCTCCATCTAGAACAAATCCTATTGAAATTCCTAATTCATTAATGGCTCAACAAGCTTATGTCGATACTGAAATTCATACTATTTTAGGCATATTTCAATCTACTAGAGGAGATATAGGAAATGAAATCAGTGGAGTTGCTATAGCAAATAAAATTAGACAAGGTCATAGTAGTGCTTATGTTTATATAGATAATCGTAATAGAGCTATGGAACAGATAGGCAGAATTGTCGTATCATTAATTCCTCATATTTATGATACTGAAAGAACAATATTTATTACTGATGCTGATAATCAACAAAAGAGTGTCAAGATCAATGATGGCCAAAATAACATATCTAAGGCCAAATTTAATATTAAAGTTAAAGCTGGTTCATCATTTGCAATGCAGAAAGTTGAAAACAGAACTTCTATGAAAGATCTAATGCAAGTATATCCAGATTCTAGACCTTATTTAGTTGGTGAATACGTGAAGAATCTAGATTTGAATAATGCTGTTCAATTGTCTCGAGAGCTTGACGATGCATTAGTTCCAGAAGTTGTAAAAGCCAAACGTGAAGGACGACAACCAGCTCCTCAACCTCCTAATCCTATGATGATAGCTCAGATGCAGAATCTTCATGCTGATACACAGAAAAAGCAATCAGAAGCGGTCAAAAATCAATCTACAGCCATGAAAAATCAGGCAGATACTCAAATTGAGGGTATTGCAACTATAGATAATCTTATGAATTCACATATGGATCGCACACATGAGAATGCTAGATTAGATATGCAGAACAGAAAGATTGATGCTGAGATGTATAAAGCTCAAACTGAGCTTATAGATAAGATGATAACTACTACAGAAAAAGGAGTTCAATGAATATATTACTCTATAACAAGAAAGGCGAGAAATGGAGCGCCACATCTGAAGAATATGAAGCTGTTAAAAAGTATAATGGCTGGAGCAGGACTTTTCAATCTGACGGTTGGAGCGCAACGCCTCCATTAAACATTAGAATTAAGGTTGTTATAGATAGGCTATTAAAAGTATTAAGAAGGAAATAGGATTATGAGTAGAAAAAAACACTGGTACGGAAAGGATGATATCACTCGTGAAGAGCTTGAAGAACTTCTTGCAGGAGATGATGAGCAAATGAAAGCTAAAGCACAATATGATCTTGATCGTCTTGATAGATTAGAGCAATAATCACCCAATCTATTGTAAATAACAATAAATAAACAATGATCTTTTGCTCTTCTATCTGTTTATTCTGACGTTGATGTACGTAAACCGTGATTGGCAAACCAAGCATCAACCTCTTTAATGGGATATAAGATATGTCCACGCACCTTAATATATGGTGGGCTTGAACCATCCCATCTTGCCCTCTGAAACCACGCCCTACTGTAAGAGTAGCGAGTTGCTGCCTCCTTTTCGTCTATATATAGTTTTTCTGTACCTGTCATTGTGCCCTCCGTTATTAAAAGTTTCTAATTAGCATTTATTTGCTGGAACGACGGCAATAATATGGTTTTTTTTATACTTTACAACAGGCAGGGGGTTCGGGGTTGCCTGGGGGGAGGGGGCAGGCGCGGGGTTTTTAAGTAATTGATTTCTAACAATTTTATGAGGTGATGGGTTTTTTTTATTTAAAGGAACCCACAAGGGGTTAGGGGTTCTAGGTATACCTGGGTATAAGCTTGAATAACATACTGATTCTATAAATATTTTTGAGTGTACGCTTTGGTGTTTTTTGTGGTTTTGTGCACAAACAGGTATAAGCTTGAATAAAGGTGGGTGCCACTCGGGAGGATTTTATTCTTTAAGTCTTAAATAATTATATAAAGTTGGTTTACTTATATTATATATTTTACAAATTTCTTTAATTGTGCTTGATTTCTTTTCATATAATTCTATTAATCTCTCTATTTGTTTATCATTTAGTAATCTAGGTCTACCTCCATAAAGACCTCTTTTACGTGCGGCTTTTAATCCTGCTTGTGTTCTTTCGACGATTATATCATGCTCAAATTCTGCTAATGCTCCAAAAATGTGAAATATTAATTTTCCAGAACTTGTTGTCGTATCGATATTTTCTTGTAAGCTTTTAAATCCGATTTGTTTATCATTTAATAATTGGATAGTTTTTATTAGATGTGTAATTGAACGCCCTAATCTATCAAGTTTCCATACAACAATAACGTCATTTTTACGTACATAATTTATAGCTTTATCAAGACCTAATCTTTCTGCTTTTTTACCATTAGCGACATCACTATATATTTTTTCGCAACCATCTTTTTTTAGAGCATCTATTTGTAGATTTAGACTTTGATCACTTGTAGAAACTCTTGCGTATCCTATTTTCATAGTATATCTCCTTTGTTGAAAAGAGCGGATCGTACAATAACTCAATAATTATTTCAAGTTAATTGACTTTGTTTATTAGACGGCTTTATTCACTCAAAATAAGCAAGATATAATGATATTTTTAATCTATTTGTTAAAGTAAAGAAAACGATCGTTTTTTAGGCGCATATAATATTTATCATGTAATAAATATGAAAAAACATATAATATTTAGTTGACATTGTCCCAATAAAATCCTAAACTTGCATTTGTATACTCTTATATAAGATATGAAACCATATTTAAATAAGAGGCCTTTTACAGCAGAGGTATTGGCTGGTGAGGCGAATATGTAGCCATAAAACGCATAGTAGGAAAAGGAGATATAATGTCAGAAGTAACAGAAGCGGCCCCAGAAGGGCAAGAAGAAGTTATAACTGAGGATTTAGATAGTGTTTTCCCAGAGACTGAAGAAGTTACTGAGGAAGCTGTATCTGATGACGAAAACACGGAGATTGAAACTCCGGCTGAAGATGAAAAGAAAGACGAAGAAAAAGCATCAGAAGAATCTGAGGAGCTAGAGGCTCTTAAAGATGCTCCTGATTGGGCTAAGAAAGAGAAATGGTTAAAAGATCGCCTTGCTAGGCAAGACCGTAAGCATAAAAGAGAGCTAGAAGAGCTCGCTCGGGCAGCTGAAGTTAAAACGAGTCAAGAAAAGGCTCAATTTAATGAAGTTTTGACCGAAGAGCAGAAACAAGAGATTCAACGTCGTGAAATAGAGGCGCAGAATCAACAGTTTCAGTTAAATGAGCTTGCTAAAGAGCAAAGATTTGCTGAAAAAATGCGAGAAAAAGCCGTTAATATTGAGGATTTTAGTGATAGTGTCCTTAATTTAGAAAAAAACGGTGCATTTACTGAAACAATGCTTTTAGCTGCTAAAAATTCTCCTAATGGTCCGGATGTCATCTATCATCTATCAAAAAATCAAAGAGAAGCTGCACGTATCTCCAGATTGCCGCTTGAACAACAGGTAAGAGAGATGTATATGGTTGAGGCTGATATGTTAAATCGTACAAAGCCAATAAAATCATCTGCACCCCCTCCTATCGATTCAACAAAGGCAGTCCCTAAATCAAAAACAGCTGATCCTACCGAAATGAGTTTTGCTCAAATGGTAGAAGCTGAAAAAAATAAATACGGACAATAATTTTAGGGTCTTTACAATAAGTCTCTGAAATTATTTAATTTTTTTGATTTATTATGGAGACATTAAAATGGCTAATACTCTTATTAATAGTACGCTGTTATCCAAACAAGCTGCTGCGTACTTCAAACTAAACAACACTTTCATTGCTACTGCTAATCGTCAATACGATGGTATGTTTAGTGATAATACATATGATGCTGGTCAAACAATTAATATTAGACTTGATAATCAACATATCGTACAACGTGGTGATGCAGTAACTGCAAGTGATATAAAAGAAACATATTTACCACTTACTTTACAGGATTTATATACTGTATATGTAAATTATTCGACTGTAGATTTATCTACAACATTACGATACAACACATGGAAAGAACGTGTATTACTTCCTGCTGTTCAGAATATTATTGCTGATATTAATAAAGATATTGCAGCAGCTGCTGCTAACAGCATTTATTTAACAACTGGAACTCCAGGATCTTCAATTAATACTTTTGCTGAAGTTGATATTGCAGGTGCAATATTGGCAGAACAAGGTGTTGATCAGGGTAAAGATTGGTTTTTTGCTATAAATCATCGTGATGGTTCAGCATTGAAAACAGCATTACAAAACTCATTTAATACAACCTTAAATAAAGAAATTAGTTTTGGTTCAAGAATGGGTAAATTATCATATTTTGATTTTTACTATGATCAAAGTATTGCTCGACATCAATCTTATACTGGAGATTATGGTACTCCTGTAGTCAATGGTGCGGTTTCTTCTGGAAATAGTATTGTAGCTTCTGGTTTTACTGGTTCCATTACTGGAATATTAAAACAAGGAGATGTAATTGAAATTACTCATGACACTTTACAACCTTATTTTGTAAATAGGGTAAATAAAGTAAATACTGGTCAATACGCACAATTTGTAGTTACAGCTGATGCTGATTCTAGTGCTGGTGGTGCGGTTACTATTCCTGTAAGCCCAACCATCAACATTGATACATCTGATCCTAATCAGAACTTATCAGGTGCGATTCCTGATGGTGCAACTATTACTGTTATCCGAAAAGGAACAGTTGCTGATGGTCTTGATGGATTACAAAATGTGAACTTAGCATATTCTTCTTCTGGATTATATGCTGTATGTCCACCTCTAGAAAAATTAGATGGTCAAGATAGTTCAACATTTACAGATCCTGAAACAGGATGGTCACTTCGTGTATCTAAAGGTAGCGATATAGCTAATAACGTCAATCAATTACGTATTGACGTACTTTGTGGATACCTATGGATTCCATCACAAGCTGTTAGGGTCGTATCCTAAATAATTGTTAAGGAGGGGGTTATTCTCCCTCCTTTCATTTGTATTATTTTAGGAGGATAAAATGGCTACACCGACATATCGGACTGTTAACGATATAATAGAAAAAGCATACAGAATAATAAATGTTAAATCTGATGATCGAAATTTAACTGGAGATCAAGTAACAGAAGGATTGTATTCTCTTAATGTTTTGCTTGATGAACTTTCTGGAAATGGTTCATATATTCCATTATTTAATGAAATTGAAATTTCTTTAACTCCAGGAGAAAGAGAAGTAGTTTTTTCAAAGCATTATCCAGCAACTGCAATTAATATTACGAAGCTTTCACATGTTTCAATAATTGAAGATGGGACTTTGTATCCAGTTGAAATTTTAAGTGATACTTTATATTTTGAAGGAAATTCTCTTACAGCTACAGGTCGTCCTACGAAATGCTATTTTACAAATAGAATGGAGCCAACATTAACTCCACATCGTTTAATGGAATCAGTTATTACATTTTATAAAACACCTGATAAAGCATATACATGTTCAATTAAGGCAAAAACATGTATTACAACTCAAGCTTTAAATACTGAGATTGATGGTATTCCACCATACATGATATTTTATTTAGAAAATGCCTTAGCGAGAATGTTACATCGTAATTATCCTGCAAGTAAATGGGATGAAGTAGATGAAGCATATTATAAACAGAGCAGAGATGACATGATTGCAAGTAATGCAAGAAATTTGGATATTAATGATATTTCCATGTTTAGAAAAGATAATTATATAACTAATTTAGCATCATTGAGTTAATTTATGAGTATTTTAAAGACAGTGAATTTAGATATCATAGGAGATTATGCTCGTCATGGTTATGACGAATTTGATCCCAAACGAACTCTAAATATGTACGCTGCTGTTGATCCTCAAGGAAAGAATAAAAAATCTTTGTTCACGCGCCCCGGCTTAAAAGAAGTTAAGACTTTAGTTCGAAGAGGGCGAGGATCAGGACGAGGAAGGGCAGCGCATGTCTTTGATAACAAAGTATTTATTGTAATTGACGATAGAATATATTTTTTAGATACATCATTAAATATTGTTTATCTCGGAGAAATTCTAACGGATAGAGGGTATGTAGGGATCGAAGACAATGGGACAGAGTGTGTCTTTGTGGACGGGAAAGGGGGCTGGGTTTATAGTAAAGATACTGGCTTATTAACTGAAATAACAGCCCCTGGTTTCCTAGATAATCCTGTAGATGTGACGGTTCTAGCACAAAGATTTATTGTATGTCAGGCTGAAAGTGATTCATGGGGAATTTCAGGAATAAATGATGCTAATTCATGGGATACATTAGATAGGGCTAAATTAACAGCATATCCTGATGTATTTACAGGATTGGGGCGTCTAAGAGGTCTGTTATACCTCTTTGGACAGCGTTCTGTTGAGGTTTGGTACGATTCTGGTCAGGCATTTCCGTTTAGCCAGCAATCTGTACAGACATTGGATTATGGGTGTGCTTCAGCTGGAAGTATAGCTATAAATTTCGAACATGCGATTTGGCTTGCAAGATATTACAACGGTCAAGTCGCGATAGTTATGACGACAGGTGGAGAGCCTACAAGAATAAGTACAGCTGCTATAGAAGAAGAATTAGCATTATATGAAAACCCAGAAGATGCAAGCGCATACATCTTCAAGAATAGGATTGGGTATATCTTCTATGTCATTAATTTTACTGAAGATAATAGGACGTGGATGTATTGCTTGAATACACAAAGCTGGTCTCAATTATCACATAAAGATGAGGATAGATGGTTACCAGAAGCGTATTTTTATTATAATGATAAGCATTATGTCTTGCCTTATAACGCAAATTCTATTTTAGAATTATCTGATCAAATTTATGATGATAATGGTATTGCTATAAGAAAAATGCGTGAAGTTGGTGTCTTTTCATTACCTAATTATAAAAATCATAATATTCATGAAATATGGTTTGATTTAAAAACAGGTACAGGTACTGAATATGGGAAAAATGAAGATCCATTATTGAGATTAGAAATATCTCGAGATGGTGGTATTACATATGGAAATCAATTAAGTCAGAAAATTGGAAAGATAGGTAAAAGAAAAACTGAAGTACGGTTTTTTAATTTAGGAATTAGTGCAGATACAGTTTTAAGAATAGAAAATTACAATGATTTACCTCTCGTTTTGTTGGGGTGTTCAATGACAGTAGGAGTACCTAATGCTTGAAAAACAACCTTTTGACAATATAGCAGGAAGTTATTTTATTAATCAGAAATGGAGCAGATGGTTCGAACGGGCTACACATGCTATTAATTTCTCTACTACACCGTCAGATACGCTTGTTTTGGCAGCATCTGATCAGATTAGAGTTACTACAGGAATTATGAGGATTAAAGGCTCTAGTGTGGGAACTACAACTTTAGGATATCCGCAGATTACAGTAGGAGAAGATGGCCAATCATTAACGGTTGAATGTATGAGTGATACACATAAGATCAAACTTGTTGATGGAAATGGGCTTCAGTTAGCTGGAGGAGCTGATTATGAGATGGGCGAAGGAGATGTAATATCATTCCATTATAATGAACTGCGTAAATTGTGGATTGAAAATAGTAGAAGTAATAATTAAAGGAGAATAGATATGTTTGCAGCAGCATTACCATATATAGCCGAACTTGGTGGAGGCATACTTGGTCAGTATTTAGGTGGTAGAGGAGATGATTTTACTGGAGGAGGAGAAAAAACTCTACAACAAGCACAAGATTATATTAAACAAATGGGTCAGCAAGCAATAGGTCAATTAGCACCATATCAGCAGATGGGTTATGGTGGCTTACAAAAATATGCTCAAGCGTTACAGCCCTATGGTGATCCTTCTCAAATGTACTCACAGATTATGAGCGGATATCAATTATCTCCAGCTGCTCAATTTCAACAACAAGAAGGATTGAAACAATTGCAAAACGCTATGGAAGCTAGAGGTATGGCAGGATCCGGTCAGGAAATGAAAGATATTTTAGGCTATTCTCAAGGATTAGCATCGCAAGATATGCAACAATATTTACAAAATATTTTAGGTATGGGTCAGACATATCTAGGTGGTACAGCTGGATTAGGCCAGATGGGCTTAGGTGCTGCAGGTCAGATGGGCCAATTTGGGCTCACATCCGCAGGTCAATATGGAAATCTAGCTGCACAATTAGCACAAGTTCAAGCACAAGCTGAAGCTCAAAAAGCCGCATCAGCTAGTGGAATTGGTCAATACTTAGGTGAATTTGGTGGTGGTCTTGCTGGCGATATTGCGAGCACATTTTTATAAAGGAGAAAGGTTATGGTAGCATTTGATCCAAGAGCAGCAGCAATAGGTGGGCAAGCAGCCCGCAGCTTATTAACATCACCATATACTGTTCCTATGGCTCGAGCTAATTTAGCTCAATTACAAGCACAAACACAATTGGCTCAAGCTAGAGCACAAGACCCTATTTCTTTGATTTCTGGAAATGATCCAGCTGCCCAAGCTCTCAAATTAAATGCATTAAAGACTCAATACGGAGAGCAAAGCGATGTATATCAGAACGCTTTAAGGCAATATAATGCACAGATGGTTTATAAAGAACAGTTAGCAAAGTATTTGCCAGCTAGATTTCTTACTCAAACAGGTAAATCAGGCCTTGAAGAAGCACGTACTCAACAACAAATAGCTCCAACTGGAGAACCATGGGCTCAGGCTATAAGACCTACTGTTGGGGCTTTAGCTGGAGCATTGCAAGGTCAACCACAAGGAATGCTGCCTACCGTTGGCGCACAGCCTGCTCAACAAGCTTTAGTACAATCCGGACAGCAATTGCCAACCCAACCAGCTGGCCAGCCTCAAGCCCCTGCTGTTGTTGCTCAGCAAGCAGTTCCTGGAGAACAAGCACCTGAATTTGCAAAAGAATTGCCAGCACAATATGAGCTATTAAGGCAGAAAACAGTAACTGATCCAATAGTACGACAAAAAGTATTGTATGCTAATAATGTTGAAAATACTTTAGCCAGAATGGATTCTAGTGTTATCCCTATTTATTCAGGAGTAAAAGGGCAAGCTAAGCTTTTAAAAGATTCTGCTTTAGCTCAAGCAGGTACTATAACTCCAGATTATCAAAGATATCAGCAGTTTGTTGCTGATTCCAAATTATTGTCATCACAATTAAGACAATTTTATGGAGATTCAGTAACACCTGAAGGAATGAAAAGAATTGAAGAACTTGCTAATCCAACATCTATATTTCTAGCTGGAGGAGCGGCTTTAGAGCGATTTAATGCTATGAAAGATACTGTTCGGGCTGAATTGAAGACATGGCAAGATGCACTAGGTATACCTGAAATTTATAGAAAAGGTAAGATTTATCCTTCACCTAGAATTGTAAAAGGCCAAGATAATTTGTTAATTCCTGGCGTTCCTAATTCTACACAAGAAAATATAGATCATACGGCTAAACAACTTGGAATATCTACGGATGAAGTAATTCGAAGATTAAGACAAAAACATGGGGTAGCATAATGCCAAAAATGTTATTAACAGAAGAAGATTTAAAACAGCCTGAACCAACAGAAGCTGGACCTATTAATTTATTAGCTGAACAAACAGCTCCTGGTGCTGCATTGCCTGCTCAGCATCCTTTATTACAAGCTTTAGGAGGTGTTGGTAGAGCTGCTGTTGCAATGCCTGCGGCTGCAGGACAGGAATTAGCTCAACAATTAATGAATTTAGTTACAGGTGCGGCCAATATTCCTAGGCGAGTAGTAGGGGCACAACCTTTAGAGCGATATCAAGTCCCAGAAGCACCCGGACGTAGGACATTGCCAGGACGTGTTGGTGGAGTGCTCGGAGATATTCTTGGTTATGGTGGAACAGCGGCTGCTATGGGTCCTCTCGGCCTCGCAGAGACGTTAACTCCATTAGGTGAACAGGCAGCAATAGGCGGAGTATACGGCGCAACACAGGCTCCTACAGCGCCTGAAAGAGGTGCTATTGTAGGAGGACTTGCTGGTGCTGGTTTACATTTAGGTGGAGTAGGTGCAGGAAAGCTAGCACAGGCTGCTGCTAAAAGAGCAGAAGTTGTTTATCCACAGGCACGTGCTTCACTAGATAATATGTTAACAAGATTTAGAGGAGCTAGTAGTAAAGAAACATCTGCACAAGATATTTATGATCGAGCAGCGCGACATTTTGAAGAATTAAAAGGTAGTGATCAAGAAGGTGATATTACAGGTGTAGGACGATGGATACAACCTGAAGATAGTATTAGAGCAGCTTATGAAAAACCTAAAGAAATAAGCAGAGAATTAGGTGTTACAATTGATATGAGGCCTTATTTAGACAGAATGAATAAATATAAGGGTGCTGAAGCAGCTAAATACGCTAGATTTGGTGAAGAAATCTTACCTGCAGATGTTAAAGAATATTTAGAAGAAAGATTATTAAAGCCTAAAATCACGACATTTGAAGAAGCAGATCTTGCTAAACAGAATTTAAATGATGAATTTGGGCGCTTTAAGCCAGATGACCCTAGACGACATTTGGTCTTAGAAGCGAAAGAGGGTTTAAGGGACTCAGTTAGAAAATCAACGACCGACTACATAGATGAAAACATAAGAAAACTTACATCTGAAAATAAAGAAGCAAATGCAGAAGAGATTGAGTCCCTTAAAAATAAAAAGGAATCTATATCTAAATTATGGGAAGAGGCAGATAGAAGATATAAAGAAGAACTTCTACCATTTAAGAAAACACCGGGAAAAAAGGTAAATACTTCACCATTTTATATGCGATATGCAAAAGGTAAACCCGTTTCGGGAATGGTTGAAGAATATGTAAAGCCTGGTGCTCAAAAAGATCAATCAGAATTATTAGAAAACTTATCACACATGATGCCTGATGAAGAATCTAGAAATCTTATTGCCTATCATCATTTTAGAAATGAAGAAGGTGATCCTGCTGCATTTCTAAGAAAATACATGAAGTTAGGTGAGAAACAAAAAGGAGTAATGTTTAGCGAACAAGATAAAGGTCTTTTAGATACTTATTCTAAAATGTATAAGCAAAATCCTGATTTATTTAAAGAACCTGCTAGAAAAGGTGGACTAAGGGATATTTTTGGAACTGGTAGACAAGCTTTAGGAGCAGGTGGAATTATAGGAGGTCATCCAGCAGCTGGAGCGGCTATTTTAGGATATCCGCTTTTAAAAAGATTAGGATTAGGGGCCGTAGGCCGAATGGCAGAAACTGGTGCAGTAACTGCATTATCACCAGCAACAAGAGCGCTCATTATGAGTCAGGTATTAAAAGAAAGAGGAAATAAATAATGGCAACTATAAGTTACAGTTTAGAACCAAAATGTATAGATTATTATTGTGATCAAAATGGTCTTCCTTTAATTGCCGGAACTGTAGAATGGTCAAAAGCAACAGATCATGATACACGCAAAGCAGTATATAAAACAGATGTTATTACGCCACCTGCTACAACACCACCTGCATATGATAATCCTCATACTTTAGATTCAGCAGGATCAATGTCAGCTCCATATTATGCAGATGATGAGCCTTATTATATTGAAGTACGAGCTTCTGATACGACATTAATCAAAAGTTTTGATAATTATCCATCTTCAGCTGGAGAAGGACCACCAGTAGTTACTGAATTTGATCCTACTAATTACATATTAAATCCACAATTTAGATTTCATTATCAAGAAGAATATACAAATGATGATCTTGATAGCACATCTTATGTTCTTATAGCTGCTGATAATTGGAATTTTATAAGAAATAATACTAATGCAACAAATACATTAACATTTAATGAATTTGTTTTGGGTCAGACTGACGTTCCTGAAAATCCTAAATATTACTTAAGATATGCATGTACAGCAATTGGTGCTGCTGGTGAAACACGAAAAGATATTGTTTTCAGAATAAGAGGAGTTGAAACTTTATCTGGTGAGACAGTTACAATAAATATGAGAGCTAAAAGTTCTACAAGTTCTCAAATTCAGATTTTAGTTAGACAAAGTTTTGGATCTGGTGGAACACCAAGTACGGCTGTAGAGACATTAACTTTAGAGCAATTAACTACTGAATGGGAAGAATATACAGTAACATTAGTAATTCCAAGTATAAGCGGAAAGACATTAGGAACTAATGATAATGATCATCTTGAAATTGGTATACGTTTACCACTAAACGTTATTAGTGAAGTTGATATAACTAATATGCAATTAAATAAGGGAGATGAATTATTAGAATTTAATTATAAAACATATGAAATGGCTGAAGTTGAGAAGAAAGCTATAGAACTTCCAGATATTACTAATGATGATATACATCTTCCTATATGGGTTGAGACTGACCATTCATATGAAGTTGCACAACATGAGGTAGGACATATTAAAGCATTTGCAACTCCTGATACAACTATAAAAGGATATCTACTTTGTGATGGAACTACTTATCAAGCTGAAGATTATATTCCTGGGACTGATGATAAACTTACATATAGAAGATTATTTAATAAAATAGGAAATATTTATGGAAGCGGATCTGATGGGTTCTTTTGTTATACTTTAGCAGGCTCAGCAACAGATCAATGTATATGTAGAAATGCTAATTCTGGAGATGTTACTAATTGGAGTGATAATGATACGGGATTTTCTTTTTCTACTGTTAGAAATGGTGTTGATTCACCCGAAATGAGTCCTGCATGGGAAGGATCATTTAAAATAAGAGTAACAAATACTTCAAATGGAAATGTTACTGATGCAACTGCAGGGACCGCTCATGTATCTATTTCGATTCATCAACAAGGAACTGCTTCTTTACCAGAAATAACAGATATTACAGTTACTCAAACTGTTACAGGATGGAGCGGTGGTGAATATTTTACAATTCATGGTACTTCTACTTCATTTTATGTATGGTTTCGTGTTGATGGTGTAGGTTCTGATCCAGCACCTGGTGGAACTGGTTTAAGATGTGATCTTTCTTCAAAATATAACGCTAAAAATGCAATAGCATATCAAATTTTAGAAGTATTGAAAGGTGCTGAAATTACACAAATAACATGTAATGCAGCATCTACATTAAGTGGTGGTGAATATTTTAATTTTTATGGACGTTTAGAAAATAGATATATGTGGTACGAAGTTGCAGGTAGTGGTACAGATCCAGCGCCTGGTGGTCAGATAGGTTCTAAAATCGAACTTGACGGAACTGAAACCGCAGCACAAGTTGCTGATAAGACTGTTGATATGATTAATTCCATATATTTTAATGTTCCGAAATATAATGGACTCTTTTTAAGGGCTGCTGATTTTGATGGAAGCATAGATCCTAATAAATCTGGACGTACACCTAATCATGCTTTTGGATACGGATCTGCTGTTGGAACTAGACAGCATGAAAAATTCGAAAGCCATGATCATTCGGCAAGTTTATGGGTAGGCAATGTTGCACATACGGATCATTGTTTTTCAATTGGGCTTAGTACTTCAGATGGAGCTTCTGTTGTTGGAGGTATTGATCAGACGGGCGGTCAAGGTTGGAGAACTACTTTTGCAAGAAGTGGGCAGCAAATTATTGATGTTGCAGATACAGGTGGAGATGAAACCAGGCCTGAAAATATATATGTTTATTACTTTATTAAATATTAAGGAGATAGAAAATGAGACACGATGATAATCACGTAAATCCAGATGCGCCAAGCAATGAGATTTCTATAGTTACAAATAGAGGATGGGAAGTTAACTATGATACTGCATTAACGGCAGATGTAGAGCTTCCTAATTATGCCTGTAAATTTCATATTGGTGGTGGGGGAGATTTAATTTTAGAAGGAGATAATGGAGAGCCAAATCCATATTATAAATTATTAGATGGTGATTATGTAATAGAAAAAAGCAAAAAAGTATTATATCAAGCCGTTATAAAAGGAACGTTAAGAACTACAACAGTAACTTACGTTACCGCTCACGGAGGGCAATAATGGAAGCTAAAAAACGTAAAAATATTTTGCAACAAGAAAATATTTTTTGGCAGACTTGTTTAGAGAAAAGTGGGTCATCTCCTGTATATGATCATTATTGGACTTCAACTCAGGATGAAGGTTATGACATATGGGAAGACGAGTTCGGAGAAAAGTGGACAACAGAGTAAATAAAGATAGGAGAATTTAAAATGGCTATTTTACAGCATCAAATTATTCAAAGACCAGTTGCGGATGTGACAACTTTAAAAGCACTAGATGTAACCCTTTATGCTGATGGAGAAATAATTATAGTAAAAGCAAAAGGTATATATCGTTATGATCCAACATCTTCAGCAACACCTGATGATGATAAAGTTGTTCAACCTTCAGCAGGTCCTGGTCGATGGCTTAGAATGACAGATGCTAACATTGATGAGCATACTGAATCTTTTACAGATCTTGATGATGTAGATCCTGTTTTTTATACGGTAGCAGATGCAATTGTTACCAACAATAGTACTCCTGATGGGTTAGTTGAAGGCGGTGGAACTTTAAGTAGTGCAGGAGCATTAAAAGTAGTATCTGCTGAACTCAGTCTTGGATCAGTCGTGAATGAAATATCTAATGATACGACTTTAGAAGATAAAGCAACAGCTATCGTTACTGAACATGTAGTAAAAGATGTTGCAGATAATAGACAGCCGTTAGATGCTGATTTAACAGCATTAGCTGCTCTAAGCACTGATGGTGTTATGGCTAGAACAGGAACTGCAACTTATGCAACTAGAACTATTACCGGAACATTAAATCAAGTTAATGTTAATGATGGTGATGGCGTAAGTGGAAATCCAATATTATCTACACCTCAAGATATAGCAACTACTTCATCTCCTACTTTTGCAAATGTTACAACTCCAGGTCTTGTCGATGCTGGTTCATTAAAAGGAGCAACCGGAGCAACTGTAACTGAATTTTCAGATGATACAACTTTAGCTGATGATTCAAGTACTAAAAGTATTACTCAGCATGCAGTTAAAACTTATGTCGATAATACATGTGTTGCTTTTGATGGAGATCAAATCTATTGGGTAAGCGGTAATGGTAGTGATACTTTAAATAACGGTAAAAGTGAGAATAGTCCTTTTGCAACATTTGGTAAAGCATTAACTGAAGCAGGATTATTAACTCCAGCAGCTGGAAATGAGATTGCTGTTGTTTGTCTTGAAGGTGGAGATTTCACGGAAGACGCTACTATAGATTCTTATATTCATATATATGCACCGAACGTGACAATTAATGGTCAAATTACAGTTGAAGGAAATGCGTCTATAGTATTAAAGAATTTGAAATATTCTGGAACCGGTGTTGCTTTGACTAGAAGTGGTGGTGGTACAGATGCAGGATTTGCAGCGGCTGAATTAATCTCATGTACCTCAACCGGTGATGCAATAGAAAATGCAACCGGAAGATTAGAACTAGATATTGATAGAGTAGAAGTTAATAACGGAAATGGTTTGCAGATTACCGGTACAAGTATGACATATACCTCGGGATATATTAACTCTATAGTTTGTGATAGCGGTGGAAATTGTGTTGATGTATCAGGCCTAAACGTTCTTGGATTTGGTATGAGTTTTGGCAGATTAAGATCTGATAATGCAGCAGCTATTTCTTTAACTTCAAACGCTAAAGTAAATATAAATGCTGTTGAAGTGAGCGGAAATAGTGCTTATGTTGTTAATTCTTCAGGTGCTGAATTAAATCTATCCGTAACTAAACTATATGGTACTGAAACTATTACTTCAGGAACTGTGAATATAGTAAATCCTTCAGGAGACAGTTCTTTTAATGGGGATATTAAAGCAGCATCATTTGAAGGGGCTACAGGTAATGCTGTTACAGGATTTTCAGATGATGTGACGATGGCTGCTGATTCAACTACATTAGGCGTTACTCAGCATGCCGCTAAGACTTATACTGATAATATAGCTGCCGGAATTCATTGGCAAAAAGCTGTTATAGATGAAGTAGATTTTACAACAGCAGAACCTGGAAGCCCGTCTGTTGGTGATCGTTATATTAATACTGTAACAGGAACGAGTTCTGGTACAGCGCAATCAGTTACTG
>Ga0180437_10001875_pt1 | contig 34989 bp, 36 predicted proteins | sample SS_ome_4_FD_132410 | JGI IMG/M metagenome (GOLD analysis project Ga0180437, IMG submission 132410) | Hypersaline lake sediment archaeal communities from the Salton Sea, California, USA - SS_3_D_1 metaG | ecosystem: Environmental > Aquatic > Non-marine Saline and Alkaline > Hypersaline >... | reverse complement strand
TAGACCGAGATAATCGCCTCAGCAGCCTGATCCTCCCCTTCCAGGGAAACCGGGATCTTCAAAGGATATCTGCTCGCATCAAAGTTTTTATCAATTGGTTTTTGACCATCGATTTCCAGCACCTTCCAGCGCGGTTCTAAATCCTCGAAAGACAACAGCGCTCTGGAAGGCTGATTAGACCATGCATAATCGAGTAAATCCTCCCTGGCAATGATCGTTAAACCCCCATCTCCCGGTTCACCCCAAACTTTTGTAAACACATTCAATGTACTTTCATCCAACAGCAGAGGGTCTCCACCCTGCTTCCCCTCCCAGGTATTCCTTAATTCTTCGAGTGAAATACCATCCTCCACAGTTGGAAATGGGGCAACAAGCGCGTATATCCATGTGCTCACCGGACGTACATCGCTGATGGCAAGTTTAAAATCCACCGTTTCCTGACTTTCAGCCTTGAAAAATCCGGGCGGGTATTGAACACTATTGCTTAATTTTTCAGGGAGATCGGGATCGACATACAAGCCAACCTTTTGGATATTTCTATTGACAGGTGATGTAACCTCACCTGTTTGTTTATAAACTTTCGTTTCACACCCGGAGGCAACGAGAAAAACAACCATGCATAACATAAAGGGCCGCATCGGAAAGATTATCTCATAATACCTTCCAGAAAACAAAAATAACTGGAATGGGTTTGACCTCTTCCTCCTGATTCAAATCTAATCCCAGAACAGGCAACAGTCCGATCAAACAAGAATGTATAAGGGTGTTATTAAACAAAAACAACCGGAAATCCCCCTGTCTGCTGAGTTTTACCATGCTAACCCTGTATTTCATTTGTTACAGGACTGTTACATGTCTGTTACGAGGTTTATCACCTGCATTTGTTAAGTTAATATCAGCAAGCATATATCCGAGACCATTCAGGACCGAGATCTTCTTTATTGGTAAATCAGTTTTTACATAAAAGGAGGTGACCGATGTCTACATTGGCTTCCGCAACCGGTTTATCAATGGGATTACATTCATCACTTGAGTGGAAATACATCCAGGATTTTCTCTCCAGCAAGGGTTACCAGATGGAAGATATCCGGATGCTGCCTGCAATTCAAGTAAAAAGAATAATGACAGAAGCCTGTTCCCATGTTTCTTTGAAACTTGCAGAACTGGAATCAAGAGCAAGCTTTATGGGAAAGATTCAATATAAATAGGAAACACTGCGGCGGATTCGGCAAATCTGGTGATGAGTTTATTTAGATTAAACGAATTGGTCATTTTTCCTAACAAAACTGCTTCAACATTGGGAGCTTGATGCCATATGGATTGATTACCTGGCCAATCATTTCGGTTTGTATTCAGATTTGTAAAAAACTCTTCAATGATTGCAAGGTAGTGAATATTCAATTTTTTCAATGGTTCCCGAACACAACAATCAATTTATCCTATCGGAGACTAAAGGTTATATGAAAAATCTATTAATAGTAGTAATTACTGCAGTCTATTTTACTTCCGTCCTGTTTATGAGTTCCTGCCAAACACAGAATTCTCCAAATAGAAATATGGCCGACGGAGAGGGAATTATCACAATCTCAGGCGCCTGGGCGCTTTACCCGATGATGATCAGGTGGAGTGAGGAATATCAAAAACTTCACCCTGATGTTATGTTCGATATTTCCGCGGGAGGAGCAGGAAAGGGTATGGCCGACGCTCTGGCAGGAGCGGTTGACATTGGAATGGTCTCCCGGGAAATCTATCCCGAGGAGATAGAAAAAGGGGCTTTCTGGGTGTCTGTAACCAAGGACGCTGTTTTCCCTACCATAAATAGAAACAATCCTGTTTGGGAAACTATAAATCAGAAAGGCGCAACAAGCGAGATATTTTCAAAAATATTTGTTACAGGCGAAATAACAAACTGGGGAGAGGTGGTTGGGCGGCCCGAAATCACAGATCCGATCCACATTTTCACCCGTTCCGACGCTTGCGGCGCGGCTGCAACCTGGGCTGAGTACCTGGGAGCATTGCAGGAAGATCTGTCAGGCGTTGGAGTATATGGCGATCCAGGACTGTTAGACGCAGTGATTAAGGACCCCTTTGCGATTGGTTACAACAACCTGAACTACATCTATGACATGCAAACAGGAAAACCAATCCAGGACGCGCGGGTGATACCAGTTGATGTAAATAACAATGGGAAAGCAGATCCAAGTGAAATATTTAATTCCAAGCAAGAGGCGGTTTCTGCGGTCGCATCCGGGCAGTACCCTTCTCCCCCAGCCCGCGAACTTAACCTGGTAATGAACAGCAAGCCAACCGGGTTAGTAAAAGACTTTGTCTACTGGATCCTGGGTGATGGTCAAAATTTTGTGGATGAAGCAGGCTATATCACTCTGCCAGAAGTCAGGCTTGAAGAAGAACTGATCAAACTCGATTGACATGTCAGCCGGGATTACAGGTGAAGAACTGGCTGTTCTTGTCCTGAAAAGGCGTAAGAATAAGAACCGGTTGGCAAGAACAGGGATGGGTTTCTTAACCCTTCTGGCGACGATGTTAGTGCCATTAATTATCGCTGCTCTATATATTCGCGCCATGCCAATTCTTGAGGCTAAACCTTTGGGGGAACTGCTCTTCTCCTCAACCTGGCAGCCAATGAAAAACGCTTTTGGTTTTTTATCATTTATTGCTGGCACATTGTGGATTACAGCTTTGGCAATGATCATTTCCATTCCCCCCTCCATTTTAACTGCCATTTATCTGGCGGAATATTCTCCACAACGAATTCGATCAGTTATCAAATCATTTATCGATATTCTGGCAGGGATACCATCGGTAATTTTTGGGGTGTGGGGTATGCTCATCATTGTGCCTTTCATCAGGAATTTTCTCGGGCCAACTATGGACCAGTGGTTGGGTTTTCTTCCGCTTTTCCAAAATAACAATCCTACAGGATTCAGTTTATTGGCAGGCAGTCTGGTTTTGGCTGTAATGGTCTTTCCAATTATTATCGCTTTGACAGAAGAAGTGATCAGCGCTGTGCCACAAGGTTTGCGGGAAGCATCATTAACCCTCGGCGCTACGCGTTGGCAGACAACCAGGCACGTGGTTATGCGCCGCGCCAGGTTGGGAATTGTTGCTGCCGTAATGCTCGGATTCTCAAGAGCTTTCGGCGAGACAATGGCAGTGATGATGGTCGCCGGAAATGTACCCCTTATTCCCCGCTCCATTTTTGACCCGGTTTATCCACTCACTGCTCTTATCGCCAATAATTATGGAGAGATGATGTCGATCCCGTTATACGATTCGGCGCTTTTAACCGGGGCTTTAATCCTTTTGATCATTGTTCTTATCTTCAACCTTCTTTCAAGACTGGTTCTTGTTCAGCTCCTAAAGCGTGAATAGGAGATATCCTTTGAAGATAATTACCCCAAAGTTCGAAGAAGGAATTTTTAAGAGTCTAATGCTTTTTGCAACCGCCTCTGTACTGATCACTTTAGGTCTGATATTGGCTACAATAGTCTGGCGAGGTTTGCCGGCCTTGAATTTTGCCATGCTGACCCAGACACCCCAGGGAGGTTACTACCTGGGTGAGGAAGGGGGCATTCTGAATGCGATTGTTGGATCCATTTTCCTGGCTGGAGGGGCGACATTTCTTGCTATTATTCTGAGCCTTCCCATTGCTCTCTATTTACAGGTCTTTTTAACTCCCTCATCAAGGAAGGCTTATTGGATTCGTTTGGCTCTGGATGTTTTGTGGGGTGTACCAAGCATCGTGTTCGGCGCATTCGGTTTCATAATATTGCTGTGGCTGGGTGTAAGAGCGTCTCTACTTGGCGGTATTATCGCATTAGCTCTGCTGGAATTACCGATAATGGTCAGGGGAATGGACGAAGCCATAGGAATGGTTCCTTCTGCTTTAAAAGAAGCTTCTTATTCCCTTGGTATCACAAAGTATGAAACCGCTTCTAAAATAATAACCTACCAAACAGCTCCCGGCTTAATGACTGCAGTATTGCTGGCATTTGGGAGGGGCATAGGCGATGCTGCCGCGGTTTTGTTTACCGCCGGTTACACTGATCGTTTGCCTGATTCTCTGTTCCGGCCCGCTGCCTCACTGCCTCTAGCTGTCTTTTTCCAACTCAATACACCTTTTCCAGCAGTTCAGGAAAGAGCCTACGCCTCAGCAATAGTACTAACAGCAATTGTCCTTGTAATCAGTATTCTTGCACGCTGGCTGACCAATCGATTCACAGCCCATATCCTACATTAATTACCATGAATGGGGAAAAACCGCATATAGAAATCCAGGGTCTCAACGTCTGGTACAACGATGAACAGGCTCTAATAAATATCACGTCTGAGATACCGAAACACAAGATAACAGCTGTCATTGGACCTTCCGGGTGTGGCAAGACAACTCTACTGAAGTGCCTTAACAGACTGCATGAGGAGGTCGATGGAATTCGGGTCGCAGGTGGGGTTTTGCTGAATGGCGTCAACATCTACAGTCAGGAGGTAGATGTTACTGAAGTGCGTACAAAAGTAGGCATGTTAGCCCCAAAACCATTCCCGCTTCCAATGTCCATCTATGAAAACGTTGCCTTCGGGCGCCGAATTCACGGTCTAAATTCTGTGCTTGATAAAGGGAATGGACGGAATCTGGACAAGTATGTAGAAAATTATCTGCAAACCGCCGGCTTATGGGAGGAAGTCAAAGGTCGACTATCTTCATCAGCCTCACAGCTTTCTACTGGCCAACAGCAGCGCCTGTGCCTTGCCCGGGCATTAGCGGTTGAACCGGAAGTGCTGCTGTGCGATGAACCCACTTCTGCCTTGGATCCTATTTCAGCACAGAGAATTGAAGAACTTTTAAAAAGTTTGAAAGAGAATACCACCATAGTACTGGTCACCCATCTGCTCAGACAGGCTCGCCGCCTGGCAGATTATGTAATTTTTCTCTGGATGGGAGAGTTAATCGAGTGCGGTCCAGCATACAAAATTTTTAATACACCTCAGGACGAAAGGACTCGTGCATATATATCCGGAGACATTGGCTAACTGGAGGTTATTACCATGAAACAATTATGGTCACAGATTTTCAACAGGGAGATTTGGCCTAAAATTTTCAGTGGGGTTTTGTTTGTAGTGGTGTTTCTTGTGATTTTTTACTACGGTCGACAAGCAATTATTGCTAATTCACACCCACCAATCAAACTGATAGTGTTTGCCTTCAGTACTCAGGAAGAAGTGCTTAATAAAGGGATTCTTCCTGCTTTCGAGCAGGCCTGGGAATCGGAAACGGGTCAGGAACTTGAAATGGAGGCTGTCTTTGGTCCATCTGCTTCTTTAGCAGGGCAAATCGATCTTGGGGCTCCTGCAGATATCGCGATTTTCAGCAATATCCGTCATGTACGATGGCTTAAAATCAGCCATATGGTCAGGTCAAAGACTCAACCGGTAATCATCGGATACTCACCTATGGTAATTGTGACTCGACCTGGCAACCCTCTTCAAATTTCTGAATTTGCGGATTTAATAAAACCTGGAATCCAACTATTGCATGCCGACCCGCGCAGTTCGGGTGCTGGAGAATGGTCACTTTTAGCAGAATATGGCAGCGCAATGCTTGAATCAAACAATCAAGAAGCAGCAAGAGAACAACTGCGTGAAATCTGGGAGAATGTAAAATTGCTGGGTGACTCAGCCCGGTCGATGATATCCATTTTTGAATTGGGCGCGGGAGATGCCCTGATAACATATGAACAGGATGCTTATCTGGCTCAGGAGCGCGGCGTCGCCATGGAAATCATTCTGCCAAAATCAACCATTATCACCGAAAATGTTGCAGTAGTCGTTGATGAGAATGTGAATAAGAACGAGAGAGAAGCTGTAAACGCTTTCTTGGATTACCTGCTGGACGAGGAAAGCCAGCAGATTTTCGCCAGTTATCATATGCGACCTTCCCAATTATCTCATGAGGATTTTTCAGCTATAATTCAACCATTCACAATCGATGACCTGGGCGGCTGGACGCAGGCTTACACTCAGCTGGTAGAAAGAATATGGGAACAAGAAATTGCAGCGAAGCATGATTTGGATTTAAACATGACACTCTTGGATTCTGGAGAATAAGCCTTGGAAAATCCACATGGCCCGGAGGCAAAAGAAACAGAAACACTATCTGGAAGTTTAACACCCGAAAAAATAAATCCAGCACTGGCAATCTCCGAGCTCGCAGTCGACACTGAGGCGAAACCTTCCTGGCGAACCCATATTCGCCTGGGTAAGATTTTACTTTTCGGCCTCAGTTTATATCTTTTTGTGTTAGCAATTGATTTGTTGAAAACCGGGGCGCGCGGCATTACACATTCTTTTCGCGATCTCAGTATTATCTCAAATGCGATAAACAGCCTTGGGTTTGGGTGGTTATTTGCATACCTGATTATGAGCGGGTCACCTGTTGCAGCTGTTGGATTAACATTCTTTGATGCTGGTATTATCGATGAAATCAGCACATTTACTATGATTACCGGGAGCCGGTTAGGAGCGAGTTTTATTGTCCTTTTCATTGGATTTATTTATGTGATGCGCGGTCGCGATCGATCTGCCAGTTTAAGTATGGGAATTCTATCCTTATCAGTTACAGCAACCACATATCTTCCCGGGCTGTTGCTCGGTATTCTTCTTTTGAACGAAGGGATTTTGGATCCTATCCGGCTTGATACCACGGTTACGCAAAATTCTATTCTTGAAAGCCTGATTGAGCCTGTCGAAAGTCTGATGACCAGATTTTTTCCATCCTGGGCGGTTTTTTTAATCGGCCTAGTAGTTATTTTGATCAGTTTTAACCTGTTTGACAAATGCCTTCCTCAAGTGTCGCTAAAAGAGAGCCGGGTAGGCTGGGTTTCACGTCTGGTATATCGCCCGGTGGTCATGTTTGCCCTGGGCGCAATGATAACCATGATATCAATGTCAGTGAGCATATCGCTTAGCCTTTTAGTTCCTTTGAGCCAGCGAGGATTTGTAAGACGAGAGAATGTAATCCCTTACATAATGGGGGCAAATATCACCACATTTATCGATACGCTGCTGGCAGCGGTACTGCTTCAAAATCCAGCAGCTTTTAATATTGTACTGGTTGAGATGACCAGCGTTACTATAATTTCCATCATTATCTTAATATTTTTCTACCGGTCTTACCAGCACTCGTTACTGAACTTTTCGGTTTGGGTCACTGCAAACAACCGTCATCTGACTATTTTTATGGTATCTATTCTTGTTTCACCCGTGATTCTACTTTTGATTTAAAACAGGCTATCCCAACATGAAAATTTTAATCGCCATCAACAGTCTGGAACAATCCCAAAAAATCCTTACCTTCTCGTCCCAAATTGTGAAGAATGCAGGAGAACCTCCAGCGATTATGCATGTGACAAAAAAAAAGACCAAAATGAAAAAAAATCGAAAGAAGGATATTTCGGAGATTGCAGACAAAATTTTAGATGTACCAGATATTAAAATCTCGATAAAAGCAGGCCATGCTGCACGCGAAATCACTAAAGAGATTAAACAGGGCAATTATGAATTATTAATCATGGATGATGTACCGGTAAACTATACCCATTTCTATCAAAGAAAGCGGACATCATCTTTAATTAAACGTGTAACCTGTCCGGTTATCATCGTTAAAGGCGGGTACAGGCCAATTCGCCGAATTTTATTGTGTGACAGCGGGGCTGGGAGATCATCAGTGCTCACCGGTTTCACCGCCCAACTTGCCAGCATGCTTGAAGGCCATGAAGAAGTAACAGTTCTGCATGTTATGTCACAAATCAGTGCGGGACCGGGTGTCTCCGGCGAACAATTACGAGCCAGCGCAGATGAACTGCTGGAAGCGCACACACCAGAGGGCGAATTGCTTGAAAAAGATATTCAAATACTGGAAAGACCAGGGGTGCATCCCAAACCCCTGGTAGCCCATGGACTTGTTCTGGATGAAATATTGTTGGAAACTCGCAAGGGTGATTACGATCTAGTTGTCATCGGAAATCAAATTGAACAAACCTGGAGGCGTTTTCTTCTGGAAGATCTGGCGCGTAAAATTCTGGAAAAAACTGACCGGCCTGTACTGGTGGTGAAATAGACTCTAACGAAGTCATGATTTGAAAGTATATCCAACACCCGATACTGTTTGAATAAAAATTGGCTTTGACGGATCTTTCTCGATCTTACGTCTCACACGGTACACCAACTGCTTCAACATTGCACGATCGCCCCCTTCTGGTCCCCAGATATAATCAATCAAGGTATCTGAAAGCAGAACCTGATTTTGATTAATCATCAAAGTTTCCAGTAAACGCGTCTCAAGTGGAGTGAGATGAGCGACAATTTTTCCACCAGTGCTGACCTCATGCCGCATAGGATCTAAGGTCAGATCATTTACTGTTATCGGGCTCGAGGCAAGCTGTGGAGAACCAGCCCGCCGTAATACCGCTTCTACCCGTGCCACTAACTGGCGGGGGCTGAACGGCTTTACTATGTAGTCATCCGCTCCAATTTCCAGGCCGCGCACTATATCATCTTCATCTCCACGCACGGTCAACATTATGATAGGAGTGTCAGATTTTTGGCGAATTTTCTGGCATACTTTTGTGCCGTCCAGCTTTGGAAGATTTACATCCAGGATGATTAAATCCGGCGATTCGCTTTGCCAGCGGTCAAGGGCAGTTTGACCATCGTAAGCCAGCAGTGTTTCAAAACCGGCCCGGCGTAATGTGAATGAGACCACATCAGCAAGATCCAGATCGTCATCAACTACCAGCAATTTCATGAATTATTACCATTGATAGGTATTGTAAACCAAAAATTCGAACCGCCCCCTGGATTATTTTTCACGCCTACTTCGCCGCGGTGTTCTTCAATAATCGCCTTTACAACAGATAGACCTAAGCCAATGCCATATTGAGCGCCATCCTGGTCACTAAGCCTTACAAATCGCCGAAAAATATTCTCAATATCGGTAGGCGAGATCCCGATTCCTCGATCAGCAACCATTACTTCCAAGGAGGAATTATCCTTTTTGGTGACAATCAGTTCAATGGAAGAATCCATCGGGCTGTATTTGCTTGCATTTGAAAGAAGATTTACCAATACCTGGGTCATCCTGTTCGGGTCAATCATAACAACCAGATGGGGATCGGATTGTTTCACCATCAAATCCTGCCTCCGACGGTCTAACAGCGGTTTCATGATACGGGTTGCATCCATGACTACATCTCCGAATTCAACCGGCTGACGAAGGATTTGATGCCTGCCAGCTTGAATGCGTGTGCTCTCTAACAGATTGTCAATCAGGGTTTGAAGCCCGGTGACACTTCTGTGAATGGAATTCAACAATTCGTTGATCTCAGATTTTTTAAGATTATCAATTTCATCCAGCATTAACTCAACCGAGGCGTTTAACGCTGAGAGCGGAGTGCGGAACTCGTGAGATATATTTGCCAAAAAATATGATTGCAAACTCTTGGTTGCCTCTTCCTCGGTTATATCCCGCATCACCAGGGCTGTTTGAAACGTTTCATCGCTGGTCGGTATTAATTGAGCAACTGTCACTTCAAAACTGGTTTTACGGCCTGTTCGTGTCAACAATTCAATTTGAGTCTTTCCCCCGATTGGCGGTATAAGTTTTGAAAAAACATCAAATTTTTCCGGTAATCGAAAAATCTCGTCCAATGGTTTTCCAGTTGCTTCCTCACTTAACCAGCCTGTTATTTCCTGGGCACTCCGGTTGAATGAGGTAATGATAAGTTGCTGGTCATAAGTTATGATCGCCTCCGAAATGGATTGAATAACCGTTTCCGACCATGCTTTCGCTTGTGAAAGTTCCTCCATATACAGGCGGGTATTTGCCCGGCTTTCTTCAAAAGCTTGAGCTAATGTAGCGATTTCGTAAGGCTCCTGCGGAATTGGTATCGGGGATGAAAAATCCCCCTTACTGATATTATGTGCGGCTGAAGTCAATAGATTCAACGGCTTGATTAAGTTTCTCGCAAACAACACAGCCACAACTGATCCTACAACTACAATAACCAATACACTTGAAAATATAAATTGGAGTACTCTTTGATTTGCAGTGTACAGATTTTCAACCTGGAGGGCAACCTCATTCAGGACCAGTTTATCACTAAAATCACTGCTCATTGTTTGGGAGGTCGTGTAGTAATGGCTACCGTTAAACGATTTTAAGTTGATCCCATCAAAATCCACAGCTTCCGGGTTATTATCTCGTGGAGAGTTGGCAGACCCAGCCAGTTCATCTATACTTGTAGCAACAATAACCTGGTCAACAATAAAGTTTTGTTCGAAGCCAGTTTCCTTTGCCAGTTGAACTGCATACCCATTATCAATTATTTTCCCCACTGTAATATTGAAAGTATCTCCAATATTCCCCCTAACCTCCTGAGAGGCAAGGATAACAATCTGGGGGACCAAACAAGAAGGCGTATATAATGCTGCAACCCCGTCCGGTTGAATGGGTAAACAGGCTTCGTCGAAAAAATCACCAGCAACAAAATTCCCTGAGCTATCGCTAACAAAATAAATATCAAGCCCAGCACCTTCCTTAAATTCACTTAAATATTCGGATAAGCGAGTTCGGTCATCCTGGATCAGCATCTGGTGAAGGGTTGGGCGCTCTGCTGCCAAATTGGCAGTCTCTATCAAGCGGTCTTTTTCCACTTCCAGGAGTGTCTTAGTCACCCATACACCATCCCTTAAATGCACAACCATCTGGTTCTGGAGTTCATTACGCAGAAGCAAATAAGCCGGAATCCCCGTAATAACTGCCGTTATTACGATTGTCAGGATAAATGCCATTATCAGACGGGTTGTCAGATGTGCAGGAATTACTCTGGGGAAAGAGGACATCACTGATTAATAAAAATCAAACGAAAAACACGAGCAATATTAGAAGTATATCTTAATTTTTTTTAGCGATTAAAGGGTTTCCCGAAAATTTGTGAAAAATGAATGTTTATTGTTACCAGATTGTCACCTGCCTAGCACCATTTTTGTTACACGATCCCATTATAGTCATGATAAATGATAGTCCAACCAATCAAACAAAAGTTTTAAAGAGAATTTCCTGATTAATAAATCTAGAAAGGAGGCAGAGATGGTTACCAAATTGGAATTGTTGAATAAAGTGCGCAGTACAGATAATAAAACCGCTCTCCAGGCGATCGAGGAAATGCGAATTCGTGGATGGCTCACAGATGGGACTCTGCGCGGAACCGCTCTTATACGTGCTCAGTTTCAAGGAGCAGACTTGATCGAGGCAGATTTGAGCTTTATTGACTTTCACCAGGCTGAAATGGAATATGCTGATTTGAGCAATACCAACCTGCGAGGCGCAAAACTGACCAGGGCTAACATGATTGGCGCTAACCTGAGCGAAACCAACTTGAGCAATGCAAATCTATATAAGACCAATTTGAGAGGTTGCCGCAACCTGACCGTAGAACAATTGGCCAAAACCAAACGCCTATGGGGCGCCATCATGCCAAATGGCGAATCTTATGATGGCCGCTACAACCTGCCTGCAGATCTGGAATTAGCTCATTTGAGAGGCGTAGTTGTAGAAGACCAACAGGCGATGGCAGAATTTTACGGAGTTTCTCTGGAAACGTATCTGAACGGTCAGAAAGAAAGCCTTGTTGAAACTTCAACTGAGACAACGGCATGACCTTCGCATTGTTAGTCGCTTTCACTGTGATATTTGCTTTTTTGGCGATTCAAGCAAAGCGATTACTTTCCTCCGCCCTTTGGCTAGCAGTCGCAAGCGCTTTGCTTGCTGTTATCTTCTATCTCATGGGGGCGCAGTTGGTTGCGATCTTCGAACTTAGTATTGGCGCAGGGCTTGTGACAGTATTGTTTGTGTTTGCGATTGGCATCGCAGGGGAAGAAGATACAAATTTACGATCTCTGGTTCCTAAAACGCTTGCTGGGGGAGTGACAATAATTATGTTCTTGTTGTTAAGCTGGTTTCTCTTGCCAGCGCAAAGCGCGCAGCCATCTCTGCCTGAACAATCTGTTTCAACGGTGATCTGGGAGCAACGCAGCCTGGATGTTCTGCTTCAAATCGCAATTATCTTCTCTGGCGTACTCGGTTTGCTGGGTCTGCTGGCCGAGATTAAAGCGCCGCTCGAATATCCGCTTGCCGAGCAAGCTGCAGCAGAACGCGATCGAGAACTTGACGAACTTTACTATCAAAGCATCGAGAAGGGGGCTACATGAACCTTTCATTACTTAATATTGCTGGAGTCGGGATTTTGAGTCTGCTGGGTGTTGGTTTTTACGGTCTGCTGATCTGCCGCAATCTTTTTAAAGTTGTGATTGCCCTTCAGATACTGGTCAAGGCAGCCTTGCTGGGATTAGTGACCGCTGGTTATGCCAATGGAAAGATCAATTCTGCTCAAAGTCTGGCAATCACAGTAATTGTAGCTGATACGATTGTTGCTGTTATTGCAATAGCTCTGGCAGTTCAAATCCAACGCCAGCTGGGAACCCTGGACATAAAAAATCTTGCAGGAATGCGAGGTTGATCTATGGAAAAATACTTGGGAATTGCGGTTATTGGTTTTCCCTGGCTGGGTGGATTATGCGTCTGGTTAATCGGAGATAAAAATCCCCGTTTCCTGCACAAACTGGCGTCCATTTTTGCTGCTGCAGGAGGGCTATTTTCCCTCACTTTGCTGCCAATAATATCAGACGAAATAATCCTGAGTATCCCGTTAGGAAGTGTTTTTGGGGACTTCACTCTGATTGCCGATGGTCTAGGGGTCTCGCTTGCAATCATCGCTGCTGTAATCGGGGGATTAGCTGTCATTTACTCAAGTGACTATATGAAAGATGAAGTTCAACTCGGACGCTATTACAGCCTGACAATGTTCTTCATCGGTGCCATGATTGCCCTTGTACTCTCTGGCAGTCTTTTGTTTATATTCATCTTTTGGGAAATTACGGCTTTCTGCTCATACGCCCTGATCTCTTTCCACAACGATGATCCCAAAGCAGTAGCAGGAGGCATTAAAGCGCTTATCATCACCCAGGTTGGCGGGATAGGATTATTAGCCGCATCACTTATATCCTATTCCCTGTTTGGAAGTTACCAAATAAACACATTTCTTTCACAAGCAACCCAGATACCGGTAACTGTTTTGAGCCTATGCGCTTTTGGCTGCCTGGTTGCAGCGGCAGCAAAATCAGCCCAGGTGCCATTTCAAACCTGGCTCCCAGATGCCATGGAGGCCCCAACACCTATCAGCGCCTTGATCCACGCTGCAACGATGGTGAACGCAGGCGTTTATTTGCTGGCAAGATTCTATCCCGGTTTCGAATATGTTGGGGGTTGGAAAACCGCGGTTATCCTGGTGGGGCTGTTATCTGCGCTTTTGGCTGCTCTTATGGCATTGGTCTCGCAAGACCTTAAAAGAGTACTTGCTTATTCGACCATTAGCCAATTGGGTTACATGGTGTATGCAGTTGGTTGTGGTGCGATAATCGCAAGCCAATTCCATCTATTAAGCCACTCAATATTCAAAGCGCTCCTTTTTCTGTGTGCGGGAGCGTTGATTCAAGCCATTGGAACCCGGGATATGTACCAGATGGAGGGTTTGGGCAGAAAAATGCCTTTTGTGCGGGCAGCCTTTATTATCGCTTCTCTAGCGTTGGTAGGTCTTCCCATCACAAATGGTTTTTTCAGCAAGGAGATGGTTTTGGAAGGGGGATTTAAGTTGGGTCCAGCCTGGGCGTATGTGGGTATGCTCCTCGGGGTTGGAATTACATCGCTCTACACCATCCGCATGGTATCGCTTGTCTTTTACAGGCGAACAGGTACGGACAAAGAAATACATGAAGCTCCCCGGGTCATGCGTTTTGTGTTGGGGGTCCTGGCTTTTGGTGTGCTGACCACATGGTTGTTGATTGGGACATTCAGCCAGTTATATGCAGACAGCCTACCTTTTCACATTCTGCATTCTGAGGACTTGGTGGTGGTTATAGTTGAGATCTTCAGCTCCCCCTGGACTTATCTCGCACTGGGGATGGTTTTCCTGGGACTGCTGGTGTGGATAATGCGTTCAAAATTCACAAAGCTCACCCAGACTCTGGCCCCAGGCGCCTTATTCATACGCCAGGGTTTTGGATTTGAAAAGATTAACCAGCTCATCATCCGCTCGATAAACAACACGGCCGGATCGCTCCGCAAACTTCAAACAGGACAATTGAATTGGAATCTGGTTGGAATCGTCCTTGGGTTAGTTGTTGTTCTTTTATTTGCAGCCTGGGTTGGATATCATGGAAACACTACCTTTTAATTGGATCATACTATTTCCCCTCATCGCTTCCCCCTTAGCATATTTAAGCGGCCGGATAGGAAAGAACCGCAGCCAAAATATTCCCCAGATAATCGCTATGATCGCTCTACTGGCTGCCTGGATACCATTTGTACAGGCTGCCCTAGCGCTCAACCAGGGCGAACAACTATCTTTCAAATTGGGCACAATTTCCTTATGCCTGGATGGATTAGGTTTGCTCGTAGCAGGAGTGTCTTTAGGATTAGGCGTTTTCGTGGTCCTGTTTTCCGGACCATATCTGCAGGGTGAATCTGGCAAGGAGAAGTATTTCGCTATGCTCCTGGCGATGATTGCCATGATGGCGGGTCTTGGATGCGCCTGCGACATTTTTAATCTTTGGATCTGGTTCGAAGCAATGGCAATTGCCTCATTTCTGCTAGTTGCTTTTTACAATGAAAGACCAGCCTCACTGGAAGCGGGAATTAAGTATCTTGTGCAGAGTGCAGCTGGATCTGTATTCATTCTTATTGGAATCGGAATTGTGTACGCTCAAACCGGTCAATTGGATTTAAATGCAATAAAAGCAACTGGCATCAGTTCCCCCTCTATGGTGGTTGCAGGAGTGTTATTTGTGATTGGATATGGAGTCAAAGCCGCCCTAGTTCCGCTACACACATGGCTTCCGGATGCACACTCCCAGGCGCCAAGCGGGATCAGTGCAATGCTATCAGGTATTGTAATTGAAGCGGGTCTGATCGCCATGCTGCGTTCACTTGGCACCCTATCGTCCGTAACGACATTGTGGGGACCGCTGCTGATCCTTTTTGGTGTTCTCAATATGCTGATCGGGAACATGTTAGCACTACCTCAGAAGCAGGTCAAACGAATGCTGGCATACTCAAGCCTGACGCATGTCGGGTATATGCTGGTTGGGCTGGGGATAGCCATATATCTCGGGAATTCAGACGGCGCTGTGGGCGGTATGTTCCACCTTTTCAATCATGGCTTGATGAAAGGTCTGGCATTTCTTTCAGCAGGCGCCCTGCTGTATGTATTACATATCTCGTCAGGTAACCATGATCCTTTATTGGTGAGCGATCTTTCTGGCGCCTCCCGGCGTTATCCAATGGTGGCACTGACTTTCAGCCTGGCGCTGCTCAGCCTGGGCGGCATTCCACTGCTGGCAGGTTTTCCATCTAAATGGCAGATAATCCTGGCAGGTTTTGAGACTGGGAACAGGTTGATGGCAATCCTGGTGTTATTCACTGCGCTGAACAGTGTGTTCTCATTAGTTTATTATGTCCCGCTAGTGAACATAGTCTACCGTCGCCAGGAATCCGAGGCAGTAAGGTTCGGAAAATCCGTCCCAGGAATTATGAGTATCCCATTGGTTCTTATGGCAATTGGGGTGATCATAATCGGTATTTTACCCAGCATTATGAACTGGCTGGTTTACCCGGCTGGCAGCGCAGTGCTAACAGCCTTCGGTTGGTAGGGAAAAATATGAGGTCAATATGGAATACAACATCCTGAGTCCCCCAATTGCTTTCTTAATCTATATTATCCTGGTTGCAATTTTAACCGCAGCAGGGCGGATCCTGGCAGGGCCTGCTAATCCAACAGCAGTTAAAACGAGCACGTATTCCAGTGGAGAGCAACCCCCCAGCCGTCTTGCTGCACCTGGTTACAGGCCTTTCTTCGTCGTTGCCCTTTTTTTCGCCATCCTGCATCTCGGCGTTTTAGTCCTTGGTAGCAACAATATCACTCTGACTGCAGTTATCTACCTGCTGGGATTGCTGCTGGTTTTGGCAGCATTGATACTTGGATAACGGATTTTATTGGAGAAACGAATGAAGTTAAATCAGAGCTTATTAAGTTACTCGCTTGACCACCTGAGAGCATGGGGGCGCATAAATTCACCCTGGTTCTTGCATTTTAACAGCGGCTCCTGTAATGGCTGTGACATTGAAATTCTGGCCACGCTAACACCTCGTTATGATCTGGAGCGCTTTGGTGTGAAACTGATGGGAAGCCCGCGCCATGCAGATGTCCTGGTCTGCACCGGAGCAATAACAAGGCAGGCGCGAGATCGCTTGCTGCGAATCTATGAACAGATGCCGGAACCCAAGTTTGTCGTCGCAGTCGGCACCTGCGCCATCACTGGAGGAGTCTTCAGGGATTGCTACAATGTTATGAACGGCATTGACAACCTGCTCCCGGTAGATGCTTACATTCCAGGCTGCCCGCCGCGTCCAGAAGCCATCATCGATGGCGTGGTGAAACTGTTAAACAGTTTGAAACCCGCATTCAAACCTGCTTTGCCATTAAATGATAATCCGCAAAACGAGCCCGAGCCATTATTGGAGTTCTGAACACCTATGGATACAGAAACAATCTTAACCACCGCCCGACTCCTTATTGAGGACCTCTCAGAGAAAGTGGAGAGCCCTGAAGTTGATCGCCTAGACTTTTACCTCACAGATCCCAAAAACGTAATCGTCGCCGCGGCTGGCTTAAGAGTCAAACATCTCGGATACCTGTCTGCAATCACCGGAATTGATCCCGGTATAGACCAGGAGGTACTGGAGGTTCTATTTCACTTCTGTACAGGCTATGCAACCATTACACTGCGAGTAAATGTTCCCAAAGACTCGCCAGAAATTAACACGCTCACTGAAATCATACCTGGCGCAGAACCGTTTGAGCGCGAACTCAGCGAAATGTTCGGAGTCAAGGTTATCGGATTGCGCAATCCAGCTCATCTATACCTGCCCGATGACTGGCCAGATGGCGTTTATCCACTCCTGAAGGATTTTCAACCTGAAATGCTGAATGAACCAAGTTAGAACAAGGTCAAAAATGCAAAAGACAAAAATAGATAACAAATTTACAGTACCCATCGGTCCGCAGCATCCGGCGCTGAAAGAACCCGCTTTTTTCTCGCTTAATGTCGATGGAGAAATTGTAACCAATGCTTACGTTCGACTGGGATACGCCCACAGAGGAGTTGAAAGGGCTGCTGAGGAGCGCAACTGGGTGCAGACCCAATATCTCCTGGAGCGCATCTGCGGGATATGTTCGCATATTCACTCTACAGCGTACTGTCTGGGGGTTGAAAAATTAGCAGGTATAGAAGCACCCCCAAGGGCACAGGCTATACGGATACTGGTGGCTGAATTAGAAAGGATCCACAGTCACTTTCTGTGGTTGGGTGTAGCCTCTCACGAAGCGGGGTTTGATACCCTTTTTATGTACAGCTGGCGCGACAGGGAAACTGTAATGGACATCCTGGAAAGTCTAACCGGCAACAGGGTTAATTATTCCGCTAACCTGCTTGGAGGAGTCAAATATGATGTAGATAGTGAACAGGAAGACATTATCCGCAATGGCCTTGAATACCTGGAGGAGCGTTTAAATTACTATTTGGGGATCGTCACCAGCGATGCTTTGTTTCTCAAGCGCACGCGCGGCATCGGGGGTATGACCCGCAATCAAGCGGAAGTGCTGGGTGCAGTAGGGCCGACAGCGCGTGCCTCGAACGTACAACGCGATATCCGGGTTGAAGCGCCTTATTCTGCCTATAAGAAGTACCCTGTTTCCATTGTCCTGGAGACGAACGGTGATTTGGAAGCTCGATTTATTGTGCGGGTTAAGGAAATGATAGAAAGCTGCCATCTGATCAACCAGATATTAGACAACCTGCCTGAAGGAGAACTGGTTGTGCGGATGAAAAGGAGAATTCAGCCTGGTGAAACAGTAGTGCGGGTTGAAGCTCCACGAGGCGAGCTTTTCTATTTCATCAAATCCAACGGCACAGACAAACCTGAACGCATCAAGGTGCGCACGCCGACTATCTGTAACATGTCCTCGGTCGTAAAACTGGCAATCGGCAGCCAGTTAGCCGACATACCAGTGATCCTTGCTGGTATCGACCCATGTTTTTCATGTAATGACCGCTCAGTTCAAATTAATTACCAAAAAAGAAAAAAAACACTATGGACCTGGGAGGAGTTAAGGAATTACGGGATAAGGTATTACAATGGAAATTCTTAGGAATATTATTGCATTAATCATTTTTCCCAGCGGTCTTTTTCTACTTGCTGCAGGAATGTTCTACGAGTGGGCAGACCGGAAATTGGTTTCCCAGTACCAGAACCGGATCGGCCCGCGCTGGTTCCAACCTCTGGCAGATGCTGTTAAGCTGCTGGCAAACGAAGAGGTCATCCCGGATGGCAGCAATCCGGCTTTATATATCATCCTACCAGTGGTCGCTCTCGCAGGGGGTTTGACTGCAGCTTTATATGTACCGATGGCAGGTTTCCCGCCGGTTTACAGTTTTGCCGGTGATTTAATCGTCACCATATACTTGCTTAGTCTGCTTACCCTGTGCATTGGCTTAGCGGGAGCAAACACAATGGACCGCTTCTCTCTGGTAGGTGCAACTCGTACGCTCACTCAACTTTTTTCATACGAGGCACCCTTCTTACTGGCAATGCTTGGCCCTGCGCTTGTAGCTGGAAGCTGGCAGATCAGCGAAATAACTGCCTATACAAGCCAAAGATGGCTTCTGATCACCCAACCCTTGGGTTTTATTGTCGCCCTGGTTGGTTTGATGGGTAAATTAGAGCTGCCGCCGTTTGATGCACCAGAGGCAGAAACCGAGATCGTCGCCGGGGCATTGACAGAATACAGCGGAAGGGGATTAGCCCTATTTCGCCTGGGCAAAGGGGTTGAAATGGTTATCGGCCTAACTCTGATCGCGGCATTTTACCTTGGGGGAGTGTCCAATCCACTGGTTTTTCTATTGAAGACGCTGGCACTGCTCCTGGTGATTGCTGGACTGCAGGCGCTCTTAACTCGACTGCGGATTGACCAAACGGTAGGTTTATGGTGGCGCTACGGGGTGTTGCTGGTGTTGGTGCAGTGGTTATTTATGATTGGCGGAAGGATGGTCTTATGAAAATTGGTGCGATGTTCGGCGATGTGTTGAGCTCGCTGTTTATGAAACCAGTTACCGAAAAATACCCGAAAGTTCGACAGGACCCACCCAAAAGATTTCGGGGTTGCATTGATTGGGATGCAGAAAAATGCACCGGATGTGGGATCTGCGCAATGGATTGCCCGGCAAATGCGATTGAGGTGATCGTTATTGACAAGAAGGAAAAACGTTTTGTGCTTCAGTACCATGTTGACCGCTGCACCTTTTGCGCGCAATGTGTACACAGCTGTAATCATGGTTGTTTAACGATGAAAGCTGATGTTTGGGAAATGGCAGCCCTGGATAAACAGGGTTACACCAGATGGTTTGGAGAAGCAGGTGACATTCAATATGTACTGGCAGAACCAGCTCTATAAAGAGTTGCTGCAACTGGTTTCGGAGGGTAAAGTACCCCGGATAGCAGTGTTGGGGATCGGCAGCGTATTGCACAGCGATGATGCGGCTGGAGTAATCATGGTGCGGGTATTTTTACAGAACGATATCTATGGTGAGCGTCTGCTGGTAATAAACGCCGGCATCGCGCCGGAAAACAAGTTGGGAGAACTGCGGCATTTTTCCCCTGATCTGGTGTTGATCATTGATGCTGCCCAGATGGGGCTCAAACCCGGGAATGTGCGCTGCATTGATCCGCGGACAATTGGCGGATTCAGCTTTTCAACCCATACACTTCCCCTGCAATTACTTTGCAGGTATATCAGCCACGAAACAGGCAGCCGGGTAATCATCCTCGGGATTCAGCCGGACGATGTTTCCTTCAAATCAGCGCTGTCACCGCTGGTGAAAGAATCATTACGAGCTGTTCTTCACGTTCTCGTTAAGCTCCTTCAACCCTCCCTGCAACCAACTTATGACTGCAGCAGTCGGGTAGATTTATTTATTCAAGGAAATTTTCCCGGATGCAGATATGACTGGTTGCCCACCTGAAAACAGGAGTGATAGATAATGACCCTCAAGATTCTTCCAAAGGATGCAATGGATGGCTGGATTAAAAATTTGCTGGTTGATTACCGGTTGATTGCACCCCGGCTTGTGCGGGACCAATATGTCTTCAGTGAGGTTCATTCATCAGACCTGGTTGAGCTGAATTATAAGACGACTATTCTGCCTCCCAAAAAAGCACTCCAACCGACTCGGGAAGAGCTGATCCAATTCAATACAGCTGAAAATCAGGCATATCCAATTATTGAAGATACTCCAACTGTGATCTTGGGTGTTCATACCTGCGACTTACATGCAATTCGCTTGTTGGATGCAGTCTTTAAGAAAGATCGGTTGGATCAACATTACTTTTCCAGGCGCCAGAATACAATCCTGGTCGGTATGGAATGTCTGGAACCCTGCAGTGCTCATGCATTTTGCAAAGATATGGGGACTTTGAACAATCCCGAAGAATTTGATTTACACCTCATCGATTTAGGGACAGCATACGCCCTGTACATTGGTTCTGAAAAAGGAAAGGAACTGCTTGAAGGCTTTAATAATTGTTTGGATCCAACCCAAGAGGACCATAACCTGATCAACCACGTTATGAGTAAAAAGTGGTCGAGTTTTCCATACCAATTAGAAGCCGACATCACTGAACTGCCCAGCCTGATGACTTTTGTCCACCGCTCTTCGCTGTGGGAAGAACTTGGAGAACGCTGTCTGGGATGCGGTTCCTGTAACCTCGTCTGCCCTACTTGTTATTGTTTCGATATCCGGGAACAAGTGGATTTATCGCTCAGCGTTGGAGAGAGAATAAGAATTTGGGATTCATGCATGTTAGATGAATTCGCTACTGTAGCCGGGGGACATAACTTCCGCTCAAAACAAGCCTACCGGCTCAGGCACCGCTTCTTAAGAAAATACAAATACCAGAGTATTGAACCTGGTCTGGTCGGTTGTGTGGGATGTGGTCGTTGTGCAGAAGCCTGTCTGGTTAAAATCACTCCAATAGCTGTGCTAAACCAGCTCTTTCGCCGCCATTCTGCCGCTCGCAAGATCCGCCAGGAGGTCGCCATCGTATGAGTATACAACTTTTAGATACCTTGTCTGCCGATTCAATCTATATGCCAACCCGGGCACACATTCTGGATATTCAGGATCTATCCGAGAAAGAAAAACTCTTCTCCATCGCTCTCCCGGGTGGGATCTCACTCAACCATGAACCGGGTCAATTTATCCAGGTCTCACTTTTTGGAATTGGCGAGGCGCCAATCAGTATATCCTCCTCACCCAGTCGCAGCAACGGGAAATTTGAGATATGCGTCAGACATGTGGGCGATTTGACCAATGCCCTCCATCGATTAGAGCCCGGTGACACAATCGGATTGCGGGGACCATTTGGACACGGCTTTCCTATCAGGCGATTTTTTGGCAAAGATATCCTATTTGCTCCAGGTGGATTAGGACTGGCGCCTTTACGTTCGCTGATCAATCAGGTCCTTGATGAACGCAATAAATTTGGTAACGTCACCATTCTTTACGGGGCTAAAAATCCCGCCGAACTTCTATTTGTCGATGAGCTCCAAAAATGGGATGACCGCAAGGATATAGAACTGCATGTCACAGTCGATCAACCGGATGAACATTGGACTGGAAATTCCGGTGTTATCACAACGCTGTTTCCAAAGATTCGAGTCAACGCCCCCAATACCGTTGCTATTACCTGTGGTCCGCCGGTGATGTATCGCTTCGTTTTGATGGAATTGATCGGTTTGGGGGTGCGCGATGGGAACATCTGGTTAAGCCTCGAGCGCCGCATGAAATGCGGAATAGGTAAATGCGGTCACTGCCAGATAAATAAATTTTATGCCTGTCAAGATGGACCATGCTTTTCATACGCCCAGATCAAACACCAGGATGAAGCCCTATGAAGCCAGAAATTAAACCTAAAATTGCTTTTTTCGATTTTGCTGGCTGTGAAGGATGCCAATTAACAGTAATCGATTCGCTGCAACGCCACCCAGCCTTGGTAGACGTGGTAGATATTGTCCAATTTCGGGAGGCGATGAGTGAAAAAAGCAATGACTATCAAGTTGCGTTTGTTGAAGGTTCCTGCACACGGCTGCCGGATGAAATTCGATTAAAAGAAATCAGACAAAATGCAAAAATTGTAATCGCCCTAGGAGCCTGCGCCCATCTTGGAGGTGTTAACGCCCTCAGGAATTGGCAGTCACAGGAAGAAGCAGAGCGATATGTTTATGGATCTATGACCATGAACCATGAACCATATCCTGGTGCACCGATTGATTCTGTCATCCAAATTGATGGCTTCATCCCCGGCTGTCCAATTGATCGCGAAGAGTTCATCAACTGTGTAACCGCCCTTTTACAGGGTCGCAGGCTGCCCATTCCGGATTATCCCGTATGTGTGGAGTGCAAATTACAGGAAAATGTTTGTGTCTTCAATTTTGGGAAATCTTGTCTGGGACCCATAACAAGAGCAGGATGCGGAGCAATCTGCCCTTCGAACGGCGTAGGCTGTGATGGCTGCCGCGGTAAAGCGACTTCCGCAAATACAGAAGGAATGCAAATTGCGCTGGCCGAACACGGTTTCAATACGCACGTATACTCGTCTCAGATTAAACTCTTCCAATCCTACCAGCTCAGTCCAAACAAGAGAGAGGCTTATGGATACCAGAAACCGGAATAGTGTTCATATTGACCTGCACCACCTGACACGGGTTGAAGGTCATGGCAATATTGTAGTAAATATGACCAACGGCCTTTTAGAAAAGTGTGATCTGGAGATCGTGGAAGCTCCGCGATTTTTTGAGGCCATGTTACGTGGTCTTGAGTTTGAAAAGGCCTCGCACCTTGCTTCTCGTATCTGCGGAATATGCGCGGTAACACATGCCACCGCTTCGATTTGCGCTGTTGAAAATGCGTTGGGTGTGCAGATCAGCCCGCAAACTAAATTGCTCCGCCTGCTTAACCTCTATGGAGAGTTGTTGGACAGCCACATATTGCATGTATATATGCTGGTAGCTCCTGATCTGCTTGGGTTTGGCAGTGTGATCCCGCTAGCTAAAAGTGCGCCTGATGTACTCCAGAGAGCGCTGAGGATGAAAAGTCTGGCAGGAGATATCTGTTCCGTGGTTTGTGGTCGCCACACACATCCAATTAAGATGGTGGTGGGTGGATTTGCCCAACTACCAACTGCAGAGCATTTAATTAACCTGAAAGAAAACTTGATGGATGCCCGAAAAGATGTTGACGCCACTGTGGAGCTTTTCCAGAGTCTCACACTACCAATCTTTGAGCGCAATTCAGAATATATCGCACTGAGAGACGAACACAACTATTGCGTTATGGGTGGCAGGATATCCAGCACAGAAGGTGAATCCTGGCCTTTAGAGAATTACCGAGAAATAATTCGCGAATACAAGGTTGCCCATTCAACTGCTAAACACGCCCAGTATAAACAAAAACCATACATGGTCGGAGCGCTGGCACGCTTTAACATCAACCATGACAAATTACATTTAAGAGCAAGGTCAGCTGCGAATTCTTTGGGGCTGTTTCCCGTTTGTTCAAACCCGTATATGAACACCACAGCCCAGGTCGTTGAGATTGTCCATTGTGTTGAAGAAGCCATCCTTACCATTGAGCATTTGCTGGAAAATGGAATAAAACCGGAAGTCCCTGCTTTACCAGTCCGGAATTCTGGGGAAGGGATTGGAGCATGTGAAGCCCCGCGGGGAAGTTTATTCCACAATTATGTAATTAAGAATGGGTTCCTGATCGATGCAAATTGTGTCATCCCAACCGCTCAGAATTTAGCAAATATAGAATCGGATATGCGGACATATGTGCCTTCCATCATCGATTTGCCACAAGCAGAAATAACGCACCGGATCGAGATGCTTGTGCGCGCTTACGATCCCTGCATTTCCTGTGCTGCGCACGCCATGGAGGTGAGATTTGTCTGATTTGCAGGCCTGTACTGGTTCACCCGATACCTTGTCTGATCCAGGTGACCTCGGGGGTTGCCAGAACCGCACTCCCCCAAGGGACGGCAAACTCATTGCAGCGTTTGGAAACTCGCTGCGTGCAGACGATGGTGTAGGAGGAAATATTCTAGATAGATTGGAGATGTGTGGAGAACTTCCCGAAAATATTCAACTTCAATGGAACGCTTCTCCCGCAAATATTGTGGACGCTATTATTTCAAAAAAATATGAGAAGGTAATTATTGTAGACGCAGTATTTTTCAATACCAATCCCGGTGATTGGAAACGATTTATTTTGAATGGAAAAACTGCTCCAACAATCTGCCAAAATACACATCGTTCGATACACAGCATGGACCTTGTTGAAATACTGGAACTATGTTCAGCGCTGAACATCGAATTGCCGGAAATTTCAATTTACGGTGTGCAACCGAAGGAGGTAAATTTTTCAAAAAAACTGAGTGTCTCCGTCCAGAAATCAATACCAGATGTCTGCATAGCTATATTGGAGGATTTACGAAAATGAAAGATAACACTGGAAAGAAGGAGAGTCCTGTTTAACCAATTTTTACCACTATCTAAAAAAAAGGAGAAAATAAAATGTCGAAAATATTAATTATTGATGATGATCCCGATATTGTACTGGCTGTCCGCATGTGTCTGGAAGGCGAAGGTTACGAGGTTATTGAAGCTTCAAGCGGATCTGAAGGGATCGAGAAAATAAAATCTCAAAAACCGGATTTGATTATCCTGGATGTTATGATGGAAACCAAAACCGAAGGTTTTCAATTGGCTCTCAAACTTCGCAGTCAGGATCCCACTTCAGAATATATCCAATACAAAAACATCCCGATACTTATGTTGACTGCAATCCACAGTACAACACCCTTAAAATTTGAGCCGGATATTGATTACCTGCCCGTTGAAATATTCGTCGATAAGCCAATTGATCCAGATGATCTGACCGGTAAGGTAGAGTGGCTTCTGAGCCAGGAGAAGGTATCCAATTAAGGATAAACCTGGCTCAGAAAATCAGAAAAAACCTGTAGCAGGGGAAAAAGGCTTGATATTTCTCCATAATTAATGGGGAAGTATTAAGTCTTTGTATCCCTTAAAACAAAGCCCAGGAAACCGAGTGCTTAATGATGAGGCGTCTGATCTTAAATCTATTTGGGGGGAAACTCAGGACTGTGCTGATTTTTTCCTTCTCCCTGGTCGCCGCATTTACCGTATGTCTGAGTGCCGCAGCTATATCAAGGGTAATACAGAATTATCTAAAAGCAGCTGAGGCGGAGCGAATTGACCGCGATATGGAGCTAGCAAATGCATTCTACCAGCTTAAATTGGATGAAACCGCGGCAATCAGCCACCGGCTTGTACTGGATTCACTGGTTAAAGAAAATTTACAACCTGCTTCCAAGGACCAGAGCGAAGCTCTCAGAATAATTGACCAGCAAATCACAAATAAAATAACCGTGCTCGGGCTCGGAGGTACCCATTTCATCGCTGTACTTGATTCGGATGGAGACATTTTAGCCAGCCGGGTATTAACCCCCGGCGGAAAACTATCGCAAGCAGTTACCGATGGGAACTGGGCAAATTTAGCAATTGTTGACAGCGTGCTTGAGACTGGCCTGGACCAATCAGCTACGGAAATAATACCGGTAGAGTTTTTGAACCAAATAGGGCTTGAAGAGCAAGCCCACATAACACTCATCGATACTCCAAAAGCTGCCGCAAGCCCCTTCGATCCACGAGAGGGCACAGCTGGATTGGCACTGACAAGCGTCTCACCAATACTGGGTGACCAGGATGAAGTGAAAGGCGCAGTTCTGGCTGCATATATGTTTAACAACGATTTCACCCTCGTCGATCGAATCAAGGAAGTTGCTGGCATTGATACCGTTACAATCTTCTTCGGTGACCTGCGGGTTTCCACAAATGTGATGACCGAAGATAACAAACGGGCGGTAGGCACCAGGGTTTCACAAGAGGTATACGATGTGGTACTGGAGGATGGACAGGATTATATAGGCGAAGCGTTCGTGGTTAATGACACCTATATCACCCGGTATAAACCGCTCCATAACCACCTGGGACAGGTAGTAGGAAGCCTGTATGTGGGCGCCCTCAAATCAACCTTTCAGGCTCTTTCAGATGCTTTCTCAAATCAGGTGTTGATTATTGCAGCATTGAGTATTTTGCTGGCAGGAATAATTGCGACACCAATTGCCAGAACCATTACTCGACCGGTATCGGATCTTGTGGAGGCAAACCGCCGTCTGGCTCAAGGGGATATGAGTGTACACGTCAATGTTAATGGAAGCGGGGAGCTGGCTCTCTTGGGACATTCTTTTAATAGGATGGTCAAGGAATTAGACCAGATCCAGAAGGAGTTACTCCAAAAAGAGAAGCTGGCTTCAATGGGACAGCTTGCAGCAGGAGTTGCCCACGAGATCAACAATCCCCTGGGTACAATCCTGCTCTTTTCAGATATGATGTACAAGGAAACTGCGGAGTATGACCCGCATCGGAATGATCTCAAGATGATTATTGAGGAGACGAAAAGGTGTAAATCGATTGTTTCAGATTTGCTTGACTTCTCCAGGCAAAAGAATGTGATAGCGCAGAAAATAAATATACACAACCTGATCGAACAGGTGATCGAAGGGCTCCAGGCCCAACCAGCTTTCCAGGATGTAAAATTTATGCGTAATTTTGACCCTGACATTACTTCCATAAAAGTTGATCCAAGCCAGATACAGCAAGTTTTTATTAACCTGTTCAAAAATTCCGCCGAAGCGATGGAGGGGGAAGGTATGATATCGATCACCAGTAAAATGTTCGACCACGATTGGATTGAGATCAATATCTCCGATACAGGTTCTGGTATTCCTAAAGATAACCTGGATAAAATCTTTTCTCCCTTCTTCACAACAAAATCCTACGATAAGGGAACCGGTTTAGGATTATCAATAGTATACGGAATTATCAAAATGCACCAAGGGCAGATCAGCGTCCAGAGCCAGATGGGAAAGGGCACTACTTTCACCATAACGCTGCCCGTCAATCTCCCGGAAGGGCGTATATCATCCGCCAAGTTCACGGGTGATACAATAAGCTAATTTATTCAGGTGTTTCATGGAAAATAAAGGGAGAATTCTTGTTGTCGATGATGAAATGGGAATTCGGGAGGGGTGCCGGCGCGCTCTAACTCCAGAGGGATTTAATATTGAGGCGGCGGAATCAATTAGTCAAGCCCAACAATTTCTGCAAGAAATTAATTTTGACCTGGTCTTGCTGGATGTAATGATGCCGGATGGGCGAGGCATTGATTTAATTAATCCAATCCACAGTAAAGATCCAGATACTGTTTGTATAATCATCACTGGTTATGGCACCGTTGAAATGGCTGTAGATGCTATCAAAAAGGGGGCTTATGACTTTATTTCCAAACCATTCACTGCCGACGTGCTGATCATGACCGTCAATCAGGGTCTGGAAAAACGGCGCCTGTCTCAAGAAGCCAAAAGGCTGCGCAATATTGAGCAGCGTGCAGCTGAGCTGGCTCGCGCCAAGCAGGAATTGGAGCAACTTGATCAGTTTAAAAGCAAATTCATTCTTACAGTAGCCCATGAACTGCGTTCTCCCGTGGGCGGGGCACAGAGTCTTGTTCGCACTCTGATCAAGGGATTAGCAGGGGAAGTCTCTAACCAACAAAAAGATATCCTGATCCGCATTGAGAACCGCCTTAACAACCTGGGTGAATTGGTTGACGATTTATTATCCCTTGCAGAAACGAAAAACGTTGCTGTAGAAGAACGTCTTCATCCCTTTGAGATAGATCCAATTCTTACAGATGTCATTGACAAGTTTTCTGTTGAAGCAAGAAACAAAGGAGTTCAGATATTGTTGGAGATTGACGGAAGTCCTAAAAATGTCCTGGCAAATGAAAGCGGCCTTTACAAAATATTCAACAATCTGATCTATAACGCCATCAAGTACACCCCCTCAGGCGGGGAAGTAAAGGTTATAGCGAAAAACAATCAGGATGGCGTATCGGTTATCGTTTCGGATACAGGGTTAGGTATTCCAACAGAAGATATCCCCCATATTGGAGAAGAATTTTTCCGCGGTCGCAACGTAAAGAAAGCCGGGATTCAAGGAACTGGTCTTGGATTGAGTATCGTATACCAGCACATGAGACAATTCAATGGAAGTATTGAACTTGAAAGCAAAGAGGGTACAGGGACAACATTCACACTTTTCTTTCCCTCAAATCCGGATATTAGCCATTTGTAATTTATTTTTTTTCTCATTGAAAAGCAGCTGTTCAAAAATACTTATTAAAATAGAATGACTTAGAACTGTAGCCATTCTTTACATCATTATTCGAAAGACAAACGGATTTTTACATTCACAAACAAGTGACGCAACAGACAACCGCAATACGGTCTTTTTTTGAAAAGCTGACCCGGGAGTCAAAAATATTCCTCCTGCTTCTTTTTTCAGCTGATTTTTTATTTCTCAGCCTGCATATCATGCACAGGGCGCCGCCCTTTAAAGGAATTTTCCCATATTTTGGCAACACCGCATTTTCGCTTTTCCTGGACCTGGGTCTTCCAGAATCCTACCAGTACGTCAAGGAATTTTGGATCATCCTCCTGTGCATCCTGGTTACGATCGGAACAGGCAAATTTGTCTATCTGATCTGGGGCTCTCTGTTCTTTTATCTCTTACTTGATGATCTCTTTAAGGTACGTGAAGATTTAGGCGGTTTCCTCTCGAGGGCGCTTGTTTTCCCTACAGGACTTGGTGTGCGCGCAAAGGATATGGCGGAATTTTCTGTATCTACGGTTGTTGGGCTTATATTTCTGATTCTGATTCTAAGCGCTTATTTTAAGAGCGACAGGCTTGTCAGAAACAATTTTCTAGTGCTGCTGGTTTTAACTGGAGGACTGTTTCTTTTTGGAGCCGTGCTGGACCTGCTTGTCATAGCCGTAAAGGGAGTGATTCTTCAACAAATCCTGGGAATCCTTGAAGAATTTGGGGAGATGCTGGTAATGAGTCTGATCTGCTGGTTTACATTTTTGCTGAATTCAGACAAATCCAAGGGCCAGGCGGGGGACGAACCGGATATTCTTCGCCCTATTCACTGAAATTAAAAGTAAGCACTGTCAACCCACCCGGAAATACTTCCGCCAGGAACTCCTGCCTGCCGTAGAATGGAAACGAGATGCGGTAAAGACCCGGGGGTATATCGCCAACCGCAAAACTTTCTCTGTACGGAGGCTGGTCGATCAGCGCTTTTTCCTCATAGCTCAATAAATATATTTCGGACTGGGTCGTCCCCTGGGGACCATCAGGAAAGTACTCGAGAACAATGCTGGAGACAGGAGCGTTATTCCCGTAAGAATCGATCACTCTCCCTGAAACAGCGCCGTTCAACTGGCCATTTTCGCCTTTATGTGGAGCCAGCCACAGCTCTGGATTGCGTGAATTCTGGTATTTATTCTCACCTAATCTCACCTCAAAATGTAAATGGCTGCCCTCTGATACGCCCGTGATTCCAACTTTTCCAATTTCCTGACCATTTTTTACCTGCTGGCCTGGCTGGACAAGAATCTCTGAAAGATGGGCATAAAGAGTGAATACTCTATTCAAGCCATCCAGACCCAATCTCTGTAATTCGGTTGGCGCCTGGTGCTCAATCACAACCAGGTTGCCGTAGAAATTCGAGTACGGCCCGTAGAATTCAATCGGCCAGGCACCCTGCGGCGAGATCTTATCAATATCGGTACCGGCAACGACCACAATTCCATCGGCAGCCGATTTTACGGGTGTGCCGTACCCGTTTAGAAATTCAACACCGTGATGCGGTTCCCTCTTTTCTCCCTGAGTCGATCCAAACCGGTAGGTTACATCCACCTGATCGTTGAGGGTCTCATCAATCGGGCGACTCAGAAAGAAAACATCCTGGTAAACACAGCGATCTGGCGTGCAGGGAGTCGGTTCAATAACTGTGCTAGAGATGGGGGTGATCGCAACTGGCTGTGTTTCAGTCAAAGGAATCCCAGGAGTGTTCATTGGCAATATTGGAATGGGGGTTAATAAAGCTGGCGTTGGGAATGGACTGGCGGTTGAAGTTTGGGTGTAAACAGGCGTATCTTCAGGAACCCGGGCAGAACCAGACCCAGCAGAACATGCAGCCAGCAGGAATCCTGACAGTACTGCCAGGATAATCAGAACCCTGGTGAAAATCTTCATTCGAAAGAAAAGCCTCCCCGTTCTTCCAAGGTTCTCTGGATTTGCGCTTCTATCTGGAGGGCCTGGTTCTCTAAATCGATAAAGTTCAAAATCAGCGAGCGGGCTGTCTCCCGGTCGTGCAGGTCTCTGGCATTGATCCGGATATTGTATCCTGCGCTGGTAAGCGCAGCCCTGGCCAGCGCCGCTCCGCTGGCTCCATCGCTGATTGCGTTTACATTCCCCATCGAAACCGCTTTTTCCGCCAGATTCATTACTGCAAGCGCGCGGCGGGCGACCTCCAGTGGTACCTGGGCTGCTTGAAGAGTTGCTGCCTGGATTTGTTTTTCCCTTAGCGTACGTTCTTCCGGCGTATCCTTCACCATCCCGAACGCATCCAGAACCAATGTATAAGCAGCCGCATCCCGGTCCACATCGCTGTTCAACTGCGTTCGAAGCTCCTCAGCCTGTTTGAGGACAGCCTGCATCTCGGACTGCACCTCGATGTACTTCTTCCTGCCGATGGTCAGTTTGGCTACCATTGCAACCAGGGCTGCGCCAGCGGCGGCGCTGTAAGCGGCGGCAGAACCACCACCCGGAGTAGGGTCAGCGCTGGCCAGAGCCTCCAGGAAACCTGCACCATTTGTGCCTGCAGGCATTTCCTTTAGGGCAGAGGCCAGGCGATTTTCAAGTATCTGATCAGGTTTAAAACCATCCAACTGCAGGTACCAACAGGCAGCATCGTTCACAGCAGCCTGGGGGATCAAACCAACCAGTTCGGATGATTGTATTCCAACACCGTAGCGAGCAGCCTGGCGGCGAACCATCTCGACCACCTGGGCTAAAGGAGTGCCCTGGAAATCGGTCAGATTCATGGAAACCTGCGCCCTGCCATCGACAAGCATCCCCAGCGCTTTTACGTAGCGCAACCCACCCGCAGAGTGCCGCACTGCCCGGGCGACTTTTTTTGCGATCGAGACATCATTGCATGTAAGGTAGATGTTATATGCAATCAAAAACGGCCGGGCTCCGATTACAGTCGCCCCCGCCGGACCCAATTTGGCTGGACCAAAATCAGGAGCTCTTTCAGGGTCAACCAAAATTTCTTCTTTCAGGATTTCAAATTCGCCTTTCCGTATATTTTCCAGATTCTTCCGGTCTGGCCGCGCTGCGGCTGCTTCGTAGAGGTATACCGGAATACAAAGATCATCAGCCACCTTTTTTCCTAAACGGCGGGCGATTTCCACACAATCTTCAATACTCACCCCGGTTATGGGCACAAAAGGGACCACATCCGTCGCTCCGATTCGGGGATGCTCTCCCCGGTGGTTGTTCAGGTCAATTAATTCCGCCGCTTTTTTAATTGCCAGAAACGTGGCTTGCTCAACTCCACGGGGTGAGCCTGCAAATGTCAAAACCGTGCGGTTGTGGTCTTCATCCAGGTGCTGGTCAAGCAAAACAACCTCAGGAACAGATAAAATCGATTTTTTTATCTCGTCAATCACCTCTGGCCGCCGGGCTTCAGAGAAATTTGGCACACATTCGATGATCTGCTCTTGCATACATACCTCATCCAATTCGGAATTATCTTCTGCGTTATTTCAATTTAACTGGAAACACCGCGCCAATTATACTCCCCAACCAAAACTTACTTTATAATTCTTAAAGCACCCCTATATTATTTTCCTGCTGAAAATTCATTTATAATTTATGGGACTTTTAATACAAACTGGAGGTTGAAGGATGCCTGGAAAAGAAAACCCGCAATTTAACCGATCTGATTCTGAACCAGAACCAGGGGAGCAATCAACCACCCCTGTGTCTCAATCAAACAGAGGTTCATTTATTGACCTGCCGTCCAGATACGACCGCTTTGAACCGCTCGCAGAATTTATTGCCACATTTGTTCTGGCGTTGGCGACTGTAGCGGCAGCCTGGAGCGGCTATCAGGCTTCCCGGTGGGGAGGTGTGCAATCGACCTCTTACAGCCAGGCAGGCGCCCTCAGAACAGAATCCATCCGTGCTTCCACTACAGCCGGACAATTAACCCAGATCGATATCGGACTGTTCACAAACTGGGTCAACTCGTATGCCAGCGAACAGCAGAATCTGGTGGATTTTTATCAAGATCGTTTCCGGCCCGATTTCCTACCCGCATTCGAGGCATGGCTGGAAACAGATCCGGTTAACAACCCTGATGCTCCCAAGTCCCCCTTTGCAATGCCCGAATACAGTTTGCCTGAAATGGAAGAGTCTCAGGTACTCGAGCAACAGGCCAGCCAGAAATTTGATGAAGGCCAGGAAGCCAACCAGACCAGTGACAATTATGTATTCATGACAATCATATTCGCATCGGTATTGTTCCTGGGTGGGATTCAATCACGGTTAAAGTCTATCCCAGCCCGGTTGATAATTGTTCTTTTTAGTATATTGACCCTTTCATACGGGCTGTATAATCTGATTGTGTATCCCGTTTATTAATAATTTTTACAAAAATAAAACCACAAATTCTGATTTGGAATAAATTCCAGAGAAAGAAAAAAATAATGACTTAGCGCTGTTAAAAATATGATTGTTTACCTGTGGCATTAAGAAGGACTAAAACCATGAATAGTGAACAAGCCCAAACAAGTAACGCTAAATTAACGATCTTCCTGATCATTCTGATTGGGATCGCAGCTGTCGCAGGCATTCTGATACTGTACTGGTTCGGCTACAAACCTATCCAGGAAAACGCCGCCCGTCTTGACGAACTGGAATTACGGATGGAGCAGAATCAGAAGCTTGTCTGGGAGAAGTTTGAGGAGTTAGACGCCAGCCTCGACGATGTTGAGACCGAGCTGGACTCGGTTGAGATTTCAATTAAAAAAATAGGTACAGAACTGACTGGCTTAAAAATCTCCGTGGAAGCCATTGCAGCGGAACAAAACCAACTTCTGGAGGATGTGGAATCGCTTGAATCTGATGTCGCCCAGTTGAACGAATTAACTGATGAATTACAAACCATAAAGGACTTGAGGGATTCTTTGCAGGAGAATATCGGCGTCTTAGAAAGTGAATTCAGAGGCGTTACAGAACTTTTGGAACAGTTCAATCTGAGGGCGGACTCGATTAATGAAGAGGTCGCCAGCTTTGGTGAACGCTGGCAGGCGCTCGAAAATGAAATCCAGATAATTAAAGTGATGGATCTGATCGAAAGCAGCCGGGAACTGCTTTCGAAAGGCAATATCAGCCAAGCCCAGGAAAAAATCCTTGAGGCGCGCCAGCTTATTGACGATCTACGCAGCAATGTTGATGATTACCAATTGGAGGTGCTTTCAGAAATCGCCGACCGGCTTCAGGAAGTTCTTGATGCGATCCGAAACGCGCCAAACTCAGCCCGTAATCTACTGGAGAACGCCTGGCAGATGCTCCTTTCTGGCTTGCCTGATCCAGAGAATAACTGAACCCTATTCTCTCGATTATCTTCTCTCTAGAATATTTTATCCAGCAATCAATTTCCCGGTCATTTATTCCACTGGGTATCCAGACTCCATCCATTCCCTGAGACCACCCGACATACTGGTAGTCTCTTCAAAACCATTTTCTTTCAGAATATCCCGGCCTACCTGGCTGCGGTTTCCAGACCGGCATACGACCACAATCGGTTCTCCTTCAGGCAATTCTGTGAGACGGTATTCCAATTCATCAAGGGGGATCAGAGTTGTGTTTGGAGCATGGAATTCATCCCATTCCTCAGGAGTGCGCACATCCAGAAAATAAACCCCGTCCTGATATAACTCGTAAGCCTCATCCACGCTTATTTCATCAGCTAAACCAATCTGGGCTTCCGCCAACGCTACGGGTGAAGTACTGCAGGATGAAAGGCTTAAACTGAAAACTGAAAATAGAATTAGCAGCAGGCTGATCCACAACCAGGAATTGTTGAAGTCTATTGAGATCGCCTTCACTTCTGGGATTGAATTGTTTTTCCTGTTCATATTATCCTCAATCAAGAAATTATTAGTTAATTCACACTTGTTTAGATGCGGTTTCCTGGCAATGGTTGCAGGGGAATATTCACTAAGGGGAAAATATCATTTACTGGCCCGAATATTGCAACCTTGTACTGTACCGGAAATTCTCCGTTTTCCTTGAGTGAATCAAGCGAGTTGATCGATGAGCAACAACTCCAAAACCAAAAATAAAACTTTCGCCACGCTGGGATTACTGGTACTTTTAATTGCCTCGCTGGCCTGCGCCCGTACTGTCAAAACTGATGACAGCGCCTACTTTAGCGTGACTGATTTGACATCCTCCTCCAAAACTGGCTCGGTGCAGGCCGCGCAGGCACCCCTTGAAGAGGGCCGTCCTGCATTCAGCACACCCAGCGGACCATTCTACACCCCCACCCCGGATTTGCCGCGCGTGCTGCCCACCCTGCGTTCGGACGAGATTGAATACTTTATTGAACAAGGGGACACACTTG
>Ga0180437_10001874_pt1 | contig 35056 bp, 28 predicted proteins | sample SS_ome_4_FD_132410 | JGI IMG/M metagenome (GOLD analysis project Ga0180437, IMG submission 132410) | Hypersaline lake sediment archaeal communities from the Salton Sea, California, USA - SS_3_D_1 metaG | ecosystem: Environmental > Aquatic > Non-marine Saline and Alkaline > Hypersaline >... | reverse complement strand
TCAGTGGGGTAGACAGCATCGGCAGCTGGTGTGCGAAGCATTGGGGATCAAGCGTCTCACCACCCCCTCTCATCCCCAGTTGCACCGGATTTTCGCGGCACTGGAGGTGCAAGCCTTCGAGGCAGTGCTGGAGAGCCTGGACCTGAAGGGCCAGATCGTGACAGGAGACGCCTTGTTTGGGCCGGCCCCGATGGCAGGCGCTGGAAAGAGTTGCGAGAGGTGGAAGCAGTGAGCACGTAGATCGGCGGTGAGCTGCGAAGCGAATTGCGGGGCACTCCCCTTGTCATTCTTGCTCGGTGCGACCCATTCAGAACTGGGAGGCCCCTTTTCGCAAAGATAAAATGCGCCACCGAGCGCCCATAGGGAATTCGCAGGAAAAAACACCGCGGGGCCTTGACGCCGCTTCTATAGGGAATGACGATATGACCATAGCCTACCCTCGGCAGTTACACCCATTGTCCTACTTCAGTTGCGGGGGCGCGAAGTGCTATGCTATAATCCGATATGAGAAGGCTTAGTGGGGCGTTTCCCATGAGTTGACTGTCAACCTGGCTGGTGACGGCCGGGAAAGCGGTCCCACAGAAGGGGTCATCCGAATGGCGAGCTTCGACATCGCATTGGTGGACGAGGTACGAAAGCGGCTTGATGCCAGCTATGAAGAGGCGCTGGTGGGTTTGGATGAGGCCGATGGCGACCTCGTGAAGGCGCTCGCCGCCATCGAGCGACGGCGGCGCGAGCGTGAGGAGGCGATGGAGAGTGGGGAGCTGATCGGCCGGGCTGTGGGAATGGCTCGAGAGGGTAAGCTCAGCTCTATGAAGGTCAAGCTCGGCGAGCGCGTGGTACGAAGGGTGCCTTTGAAGGGCCCCGCAGGTGCCGTACTCGGGGCTGTCCTTTCCACGCTACTGTCGCAGCTTTCTATCGATCTTGTTCAAGAAGACGCTAACACGCCGGGGGAGGCCGATCCGATGAGTGAGGCCGTCGAGGAGGTCGGGTGACGTTTCAAGAGGTTGTCTTCGAGCTCGAACGGTTCTGGTCTGACCAGGGTTGTGTGATCGAGCAGCCATACGACGTCGAGGTCGGGGCAGGGACGATGTGCCCCGCCACCTTTTTGCGCGTGCTCGGCCCGGAGCCCTGGCGGGTGGCGTATGTGCAGCCATCCCGACGCGCCGATGACGGCCGCTACGGAGAAAATCCCTATCGGCTCTATCGTCACTTCCAGTATCAAGTAATCCTCAAGCCCTCTCCGGACAACGTTCAGGATCTCTATCTGGACAGCCTCCGGAAGCTCGGTTTCGATCCAAAGGAACACGACATTCGTTTCATGGAGGATGACTGGGAATCGCCCACATTGGGGGCATCCGGTGTCGGGTGGCAGGTATGGTTGGATGGTCTCGAGATCACTCAGTTCACCTACTTCCAACAGGCGGGAGGGCTGGAGATGTCGCCGGTGTCCGTGGAGTTGACCTATGGTCTGGAACGGATCGCGATGGCAATTCAGGGCGTGGATCACTTCAAGGATATCGTCTGGGGTGGATCGGGCGTGACGTACGGTGAAATCTGGCAAAGAGCCGAAGCAGAATGGTCCCTCTACAATTATCAGACCGCTGACATCGATATCGTCAAGCAGACTTTCGATATGTGCGAGCGGGAGGCGCAACGGCTCATCGATTTAAGCCGACCGATGGGGGAAGCGGCTGAGGGAGAAGACCCGCTTGTGCTTACCAAGGGATGTGTTATCCCGGCTTATGAGATGGTGTTGAGATGCTCCAACACGTTTAATGTATTGGACGCTCGAGGTGCGCTCAGCGTGCGAGAGCGAGCCGCATATATCGGCAGAGTTCGAAACCTCGCGCGGCAGGTCGCGCGTGCCTACGTGGCACAGCGAGAGGGGCTCGGATATCCGCTCTTGAAGGAGGCGGTGCAGGCTTGAAAGGTCGCTTGGGATGAGGGGGCAAACGCGGCGACGCTTTTGCGTCGCTGCTTTCGTTTCTGACGTTCACGGATAATCGATAGATGGGAGAGCGAACGGTTATGAAGCAAGGGGTGTGGTGGTTCTTCTCGGTTTTGGGCGTTCTCATTGCTTCGTCAATGCCGACGACTGCGTCCAGCAGTCTCACGTTTACGGCGGTGGCAGTCGATTCGGACGCACGAGCTGGAGTGCGGGGGCGCATATACGCCGGTTCTACATCTATTCTGACCATCGGCGGCCGCGGAGAGCGCTCGCTCACCGATGCCATGGAGGTGGCACGACGACTGAATGTCCTGGCCGAGGACGGCTTACGCGCTGATGAAATCACGGTTCGAAAAGAACGTCGGGCTCACGCTATCATCGCCAGGGGAACGCCAATCGTCATCGTCGACCAAGGACTTGCTAAGGGACACAACACCAGCTCAGCGCATCTGGCGAAGGCGTGGGCGAAGAATCTCCAAGGGCAATTTGGGAGACCATATCTCTCAATTCGGGCGCTCGTCGTGCCAGTGGGCGAGACGAGGACCGCACCACTCCACGGCAATATCGTTGGACGTCCTCGTCTGATCGTCGAAAGCCCGATGATCACGGCCAGCTACAATGCCGGCCAAGGGGCGATAGATGTTCTGGGTATTGCACCTGGTCGTAGCGAACTCGGCATCTTCGACGACCGAAGCTCGCTGAAAGTGCCGGTATGGACGGCGAAGTACGCCGGGCACATCTCGGCATCGCTCCATGCCGTCGTCACTGGGAATCCCGCCTCGGTCGATGTAATCGGGGAGGCCGTTCGCGCGGTAGCCGCAGCCCACCTCTATTTGGAGCCCGGCGCATGGGGGACCATCGTTCCCTGGCTACAGGAAATTACTCCGCTTTCGTCAGGCATATCGTCCACCGTCCCAGTCCGTGTAACTGCGTCTGGAGAGGATTATCTTCCATATCGCGCGCGTCCAACGGTTCAGGTCCGCAACGATCGGCTCGTCACGAACAACCCCGTCGAGGTGCTTTTCGTCAGCAATTCTCCCGAACGGTTGCTCTCTCACGGGCTTTGGTTTGAGGGGTCATTACGCAATCACGGGACGGCCCGGCTGCTCTACCACCATGTCAACGGGTCCGGCGTCCGCAGCGAGCTTGTGTTCGAGCTATGGAACCTGGGGGAGCGAGAAGAGCATATCCACATCATGGCGGGAACTGGCGGCCCGTCTCCCGATGAGTCGTGGGCGGGACATCGAGCCATGCAACAGTTCATGAGAAGGCGCGTTCGGGAAGTGGGCTGGATGGCGCCCGTGAAGCCGGGGACGGCAGTTCCAATTCTATCGCAGTCAATCACTCCGGGGGCCACGGCCAGCGGTGTTTTGGAATTGAGATTATCGAGCGAAAATAACCTGCGAATACGATGCTGGCTGGCCCGGCCGCGCTTGGCGTGGCTGCCGTACACCATAAGGTCTTATCTTCCCTCCCCTACCCTCGGGCGATGGCAGTATCCAAACCCGCGCCAAGAACTGCGGGCGCGCTACATTGTGGGACGAGAGTGGGCGTTTATCACGGTCGGCGATCAGAAAGCCATCGGAACAAAGGAAGAGGATACGCTACGCGGGGCCTATGGTGTAATCCATGATATTGAGCTCGAACTCATCAATCCTACGGTGGAACCCGCCGATGTGGCGATTATGATGGAGCCGGGCGGCGGAGCTGCTCGTGGCGCACTGATCGTCGACAGGAAAGTTGTAGAGGCGGCGCTCATTACGCGGGACCAGGAAGCCACGCTCGCTCGCTATCATCTCATGCCCGGTGCGGTCCAGCGCGTGCGTATCGAAATCATGCCTCAAGGGGGTTCAAACTATCCCGTTCGTCTCTTTGCGCGGCCCATCTGATGTAGTGGAAGGCATGCATTCGATATGAGGCTGCTGGCGTTTTCAGCTCTGTTCTGCATATTGGCCCAACCCGGGCTCGCCTCGGAGCCCAACGAGGGCGCTATCCGTCTGCTTGCACGCACGAAGTACGCCATTGTCTTCGGAGTGCCGACGGCCGGCAACACGGCGGAGCACGTTGCGGCGTTGATCGATGAGTCGGTTCCCAGGATCGCCAACACGCTCGATGTGGCAGACAGGCGTCCCGTAACGGCGGCGGTCTATCTGGACCGCCATGCGTTCGCGGAGGCGACGGGAGTGCCTATCGACTCCCATGTAGTAGGCTTGGCAACGTTCCCCGCCGGAGTGATCCACATTGATGGGGGAGAGCTGTTTGCAGCGATTGAGCGTGTCGTGCCGCATGAGGTCTGTCATATCATGATCGCCCGCGCGCTGGGGCCGGCGTTCGATACGCTTCCCCTTTGGGCCCATGAGGGAATCGCTGAATATGGAGCCGGCGAACGGGCGGCCCAGGTTGACCCCGTGTGGATGAAAGCATTGGGACGGGGGATATCGCTCGAGGTAGAGGAACTCGACGAGACTATTCGAGGTCGAGGACGCAACTCGGGACTCGCCTACGCGCAGTCTACCTCCTTGGTAAACTTCCTGGTGGATACTCATGGAGAAGCGGTCATCGCCAAGCTATTACATTCGTTGCCACAAACGCGGGACTTCGGGGAATCACTGGTCGAAGTGACGGGATGGAGCATAGAAGAATTGGAAGCGCGATGGCGCCGATCGGTTTCGCGACGCTGGCGTTGGGTCGTGTTGTTCGATTCCCCAATAACAATCTACACCTTGATGGTCATGCTGTTCCTCATCGGACTTGCCCGATACTTGCGGAAGCGCCGCCAGCGGCAGGATATCTTCGAGGAAGACTGGTAAGATTCTAGTTGAACGTTTGAGGGGTATTGTGTGACTGCTGGTAGCGAAGATCGCAGCAAACCGGAGAGAAGCGACCCTTGGTCAAGCCGCCACCCCACAAGGGCGGCGGTTGTCTATGTCTTGGCTTATCTGGTCGCGGCCGTCTTGGGCGGAGCCATCATAGCGGCACTCAACGGGGCACTGGCACCAAGTTTAGAGGAGTCGGCCAGCGCTCCGGCCGTGGCGGCGATGGTTCTAGTTGTACTGGTGGTGGCAGCAGTGGTGCTGGCGCTGTCCTTGTTGCTCGTACTGAGCATCTGTCGGCTGCCAATGGGAGCCGGCGGCGAGCTTCTCATGTCACTAATCATGTTGGCGCTTTTTTCCATTGCTCGGCCCTCGGTCTTCGTGTTCGTGGGGCGTGTTGTTGGGATTCCGGAGGCCGGCAAACACCTTGCCGAGGCAGTGCCCGTCGTCCCCGGACAACTCCTCGTTGGCAATGCCATTCTTATCGTTTGGGCAGCATTTCTAGGGCGCCTCGTATCGAGGGTGATCCGCGAGGGGAAGCTAATCGTCCCGGTTGCGGTCGTCGCATCGCTGGCCGATATTTTCACGGTTTTCTGGGGCGTGGTGGCACAGGTGAGCGAAAAGGCCCCCGAAGTTGTTGAGACATTCAGCGCCACGACACCCGTAGCTCCACCGAAGGCAGTGCCGGCGCCAATTCTGAGCGCCATCGGCATCGGAGATTTTCTTTTCCTCGCGCTGTTTCTCGCTGTGACGCTGCGATATTCGATGCGGCCGGCGAAGACCATGTGGGCAACCTTCGTGTTGATGCTTATCGCACCGCTTGCCTTCTTGATCTGGCCGGATGCACCTGGGATGCCCGGGCTGCCGTTCATATCGCTGGCCGCCCTCTGGGTGAATCGCAAATATGTCGCGTTCACGAAGGAGGAACGGCGCGCGCTGGCTTTTGGCGGAGCTCTCGTGATCGCGACGGCGGCGGGGCTCTGGATCGCTTTTCATAGATAGCTGAGACATGGCATAATGTCGGGAGGCATGAGACGAGTGGAGGACCGGTACAACCCACGAGAGATCGAGCCGAAATGGCAGGAGCGCTGGCGGAAGCTAAATCTTCACCGCACGCGCGAAGATGTCGGCCGGCCGAAGTTCTATTGTCTGGAGATGTTTCCATACCCCAGTGGCGATGTCCATGTCGGGCACGTGCGCAATTATACGATCGGCGACGTCGTGGCGCGCTATCACCGCATGCAGGGATTCAACGTCCTCTACCCTATGGGGTTCGACGCATTCGGGCAGCCGGCAGAGGCAGCGGCGCTAAAGCGCAACAGCCACCCGGCCACTTGGACATACGACTGCATCGAGCGGATGCGTCGACAGTTTGCGCGCCTGGGCAATAGCTATGATTGGGATCGCGAAGTCGTCACCTGCGATCCCGAGTACTACCTTTGGAATCAGTGGTTCTTCCTGAAGTTCATCGAGCGCGGCCTCTCTTATCGAGCCAAGGCTCCGGTTAACTGGTGCCCAAGTTGTGAGTTCGTGCTGTCCGACGAGGAGGCTGCTGGCGGCAAATGCTGGCGTTGCGACGGTCCGGTGACGAAAGAAGACCGCGAGCAGTGGTGGCTCAAGATCACCGACTATGCCGATCGGCTTCTGGATGATCTCGAAGGACTCGAACACTGGCCCGAGCGCGTCAGGACGATGCAGGCCAACTGGATCGGCCGTAGCGAGGGGGTGGAGTTCGAGCTGGAGATCGCTGACAGCGATGAGAAGATCCGCGTTTTCACGACCCGCATCGATACGATCTTCGGCGTGACCTATGTCGTGCTCGCGCCGGAACATGAACTCGTGGACAAACTCGTTACGGACGATGAGCTTCGTCGAAAGGTGGAGGCGTACCGCACCGAGGTGGCCGCCAAGACGAATGTCGAGCGTATCTCCGAGGAAGCGAAGGGCGGACTGCGTCTGAACCTCGAGGCCGTCAACCCAGCCAACGGCGAGCGGGTCCCGATCTTCATAGCGGATTATGTGCTGCTGGAGTATGGTACCGGCGCGATCATGGCAGTGCCCGCGCACGATCAGCGAGACTTCGAGTTTGCCAAGGCGCAGGGGCTGCCTATCCGTGTCGTGATCCAACCGGAAGGCGCTCCGCTCGACCCAGAAACTATGGCGGCAGCCTATGTCGACGATGGAATTCAAGCTAATTCCAGTCAGTTCGACGGGCTGAAGAACACCGATGCCCAGGCGAAGATTGCAGACTGGCTTGAGAGCCGAAACATTGGACGCCGACGAGTGAATTATCGGCTGCGCGATTGGCTCGTCTCGCGCCAACGGTATTGGGGAACCCCAATTCCCATTATTTACTGCAACGATTGCGGCACAGTCCCCGTGCCGGAGGAAGATCTGCCAGTCATCTTGCCCACGGATATCGAGTTCACAGGCTCTGGCGTTCTGCCTGCAACGGAAGCCTTCGTCCGAACCACCTGCCCGAAGTGCGGCGGTCCGGCGCGAAGAGAGACCGATACCATGGCCCAGTGGATCGAGTCGTGCTGGTACTTCCTACGGTACGCTGATCCTCATAACGATCAAATGCCATTCAGCCGGGATATGGCGGATCGCTGGCTGCCTGTGGATCAATACATCGGGGGAATCGAGCATGCGGTGCTGCACCTGCTGTATTCGCGATTTTTCACGAAGGTGCTTTACGATCTGGAGCTGATTGGGTTCGAGGAGCCATTTGCACGACTTTTCACGCAAGGCATGCTGCTCAAGGATGGCGCGGCGATGAGCAAGTCGCGCGGTAATGTCGTCGCACCCGATGATGTGATCGATCGTTACGGCGCGGACGCATTGCGCACTTACGACCTTTTCCTCGCACCACCGGAACAAGAGGCGGACTGGAAAGAAGGTGGAATCGAGGGGGTGTGGCGTTTCCTCAATCGTGCCTGGCGCGCCGTTACGGGACACATCGATTCGTTCGACTCGAACTGGCGCTCTTCAATCGTACCGATCGACAGCGACGCGGCCGCCGCGCTTCGCAGAAAGACTCATCAGACGATCAAGCAAGTATCCCACGACATCGAGCGTTGGCACTTCAATACGGCCATTAGCGCTCTGATGGAGCTGGTGAACGCGATGACTGAGGCAGGAGAAGAGGATTTGGCGGGGGAGATGATCCCTGCGTACTCAGAAGCCTGTGAGCACTTGGCGTTGCTCGTCTCGCCCTTCGCTCCACACCTGGCCGATGAGCTGTGGGAGCGGCTGGGCAAGAAGGAAAGCATCCACCTCGCTCCATGGCCTGAGTGGGATGAGTCGGTGGCCAAAGAGGAACAGATCACCATCGTCGTTCAAGTGAACGGCAAGCTGCGCGATCGCCTCTCGGTGGCCCCGGGAACCGTAAGAAAAGACCTCGAAGCGCTTGCACTGGCTTCCGATAGAGTGATAGCTTATACGAAGGGAAAAACCGTACAACAGATCGTGGTAGTGCCCGATCGGTTGGTGAATATTGTGGTTGGGTAGGCGCTCGCCACGCTGACACTGTCGGCATAGTTGAGAATCCGAGCAGGAGATGCAGATGTTCTATCTCTCGCGAGGCGAGCAGATCGTCGTAGTCGCGCTGTTGTGCCTTCTATTGCTTGGGGGTGGAGTTCTAACATATGCGAAGGGGCAACACGCCGCGGACGCGTCTTCCGCGGAGCTTTTGTTGGTGGCCGCTGCGGACGACGTTCCCCACGGGGAAATTACCATCGACATAGGCGGCGCAGTTCTAAATCCCGGAATCTATACGCTGCCTGCTCGTTCACGCGTCGCCGACGCCATTTCAGTTGCCGGCGGCACGATGCCTGAGGCCGATACGACTGGACTGAATCTTGCCCGTCCGTTGCAGAATGGCGGTAAATTATTCGTATCCAGTGCTGGAAGCCCCCCAGATTTCGGGAAGAACAACTTCGCGCTGCTTTCACTCAATTCGGCGACTCAGCAGGATCTAGAACTGCTACCGGGGATTGGACCGGTGTATGCAGAGCGTATTATTGCATACCGAGATCAGAAGATACGGGAGAGCGGTTATGGTTTCACAAGTGAGGATGAGCTGCTGAACATCCCCGGCATCGGTCCGAGGCGCTTCGTTGCTGTGAAGGACCTCGTAACTCCCTAACCAAGACAGGCGATTTGCTAAAGAATTGTGAAGGAATGAGCCAGGAATACATCGCTGGCACCCCGTAAGCGGAAAAAGGGTGCCGAGTGGTCGGGTCCTTGAGGAGCCACCGGAAGGAAAATTCGTTTAGTGACCGATCAGAGACGGGGAACAAAGCCAGGCGCCGTCCTGGCAACGGTCCAGGCGGCGGCCGAAGATATCATCGCTGGATGGATTAGAGACCTGACGGAGTCCGGCAGTTACTTGGTCGACAGCACCGGCCGCGAGAAACTGACCAGCACCGTCGTGGGATTCATGACTGCCGGGAGCCCTGAAGCGCGCTTGGACGAGCTTTCGTCTCTGCTACCGAACTGGGTGCTCCAGGACGCTGCACAGTCTTTGGCTGATCGGCTCCGAGACGAAACTAAATGCCCTGATTCGGCAGTACGCCGGCTTCTTCTGGGAGCATGCGCGAAGATGCGAAGTGCGAGCGAAAAAGAATCGCGCGCCTTGTGGAAACTGACGAAGATTGCGGCCGACGCGGCGAGCAATATCCAGCGGGCCACAAGTCCAGTCGGTGCAAAACGCAAGCTTCTCGAAGCTGTGGTCGAACTCTGCGAAGCGAGCCGGGCAGTCTGGTGGGATCAGGAAATCGGTCCCACGGTAAAGGCCGCCGCTACGCAGGGCATCCAGCTTAAGGGGAGAGCCAATAAAGCCACCATGCCCGAATCGCTGTGGGAAGGGCATTGCCCTCGCGAGGGCATCGTGGAACTTTCCACCAACGATAAGGACCATCGAGAACTCCTGAAGCGCATCGGGGCACGTAACGGGGTGCTGGTCCAGGGGAGATACGGAAACCAGTGGCTCGCTGTGATTGGCGTCTATGAGGGCCACTTCCGTGTCGAAAGATTAGATCTCTTGACGATGCTCGTGCAGCAAACTTTGGCGGTTGTGCAAGCTCTAACCGCCAGCGCTCACCACAAGGAGATGGCACGGGATCAAAGGAGGTCCATCTCGGAGCTTGGCTTTGCGCTGAGTTCGGCATTGAGCTTGGATGAGCTTCTAGATCTGATCTGCCGGTCGGCCATGGAATTGGGGCGAGCTGAGGACTGCGTCGTTTTCCTACAGGATGGTGACAATCAGGAATTTAGGGCTCGAGCGGTGAGTCGTGCGGAGCTAGAGGTGCCGGGTAAGTTGGCGAGCCGAACGCGCGAGCTTGCGGAGCAAGCACGGGCGCAACCGCCGGGGAAAGCGGTCTGGCGAACTGGGCGGGGACTAGGCGTCTCCATTCGGGATGCAGGGTATGGCAGTGTCTTGGCTGTGCCGCTCTCAATTCGAGGAGATCCAATCGGAGCTCTCATCTTACTGAGCAGCGAAGCGCGCCCGGTTGGTGCCGTACAGCGGGAGTTCATGAATACCTTCGCCGCCCAGGCCGCCATCACGATCGAGAACATCCAACTCATTGAGGATATGCAGCGGCGACTTCTCGAGATGGCTGATTTGACTTGGGTGAGCACACGTATTACATCCACCATGGATATCGAGAAGATTGCGGCCACCGTAGCGGACGCAGTCTCGAAGGCGCTCGATCTTCCGCGAGCCGCTCTGCTGCTCGTGAACGAAGACGGGGAGTACGCACCCGTTCCGCAGGGTCAGCGCGGCATCGGGGCAGCAAATGCTGACCGCCTGCCGAGCAGCGGGCACCTCGCACATGATGCCCTGTCGCTGGGGGTGCCTCAATCGGTAACGGACTCAACGGGTGAGGGGCACGAAGCCGATGTGCTGGTGAAGTGGCTTGGGGTACGCTCTCTGCTCTGTGTCCCCATGGTGGCGCAGCAGGGGTTGCGCGGCGTGCTCGTGGTGGGCGATGAACGGCCGCGTGATTTTCCGTCACACGCTGTAGCCCTTCTTTCGGCCTACGCAAACCAGACTGCTTTGGCTCTTCAGAGCGCCATGCTGTATCAAGACGTTGTGCGTCATCTCCACCAACTGGAGAATCTTTTCGAGGTCTCGCGGACGCTGGCTTCGTCGCTCGAGTTGACGGAGACTTTGGAACGGGTGCTCGACGCAGCCGCCGATCTGTTGGAGGCACCGGTGGCGACGCTCTTTCTGAAGGATGTAGAGGCGGACGAATTGGCCATTAAAGCGGCGCGGGGGCTTGAACCAGACCACGATTTCTATCGTCCGTTGAAGGTCGGCGAAGGGCTCGCTGGTCGAGCCGCTCAGTCCGGTAAGGCTCTTTCCAGTGCCGACGTGAGGAAAGACGGCCGCTTCGTGCATCGCGCCCATGCCCGGGAGGGTGGTTTGAAGGCCGGTATCGCAGCCCCCCTCATCACCCGTGGCAGAACCGTCGGGGTCATCAATCTCTACCGACGATCTGATCAGGAGTTCGACGAGGAGGACGAGAGACTGGTGATGGCATTGGCCCATAGTGCTGCTGTAGCTATTGAGAATGCTCGGCTCTATGAGGAAACTCAGGAGCGCGCGCAGTTCCTGACCGCTATGGTCAGTGAGATCAATCATCGGGTCAGGAATACGTTGCAGGCCGTCGCCGGGCTTCTGCGGATGGAGATGGAGCATAAACCTCCGCGAACGATGCAGGAGGTGTTGAGGCGCGGCATTGCTCGTCTTCAAAGCGTTGCTGTCGTTCACGATATGCTGCAAGCGAGGGACTTACGGTTTGTCGATATCAAGCAAGCGACGCGGCGAATTGTGCAAATTACCTCGCAGACGGCAGAACCGGACAGCGAGATCGAGACGCGTGTGACCGGGGCAAGGGTGATGCTGCCATCGCAGCAGGCGGCCAATGTCGCCATGATATTGAGTGAATTAATCGACAATGCAGTCCGGCATGGCTTGGCGGAGAGCGACGGTGGCCGAATCCTCGTGAGTCTGGCGGATGCCGGCGGCAATGTCGTACTCGAGGTGAAGGACAGCGGGGTTGGCCTACCTTCGGGATTCGATCTGCAGAAAGACGCCGGTTTGGGATTGAAGGTCGTGCGTGGGCTCATAGAAGATGAGCTTGGGGGATGCTTAGACGTTGAAAGCGACAAGGGGGTCACCGTTCGTGTAAAGTTCCCCAAACATCGGTGACGCAGCGAGGGAAGGAATTTTACGCGCTACCGAAAAAATGGTTAGGGCACAATAAAAGGCTTGGAAGGGAGGTATCCCGATATGGTGAGCAAAGGTTGGGTGTTGGCGGTTTTCGTGCTGATTGGCATGGCGATCGCATTGGCCAGCCCAACAGCGCATGCTGCAGAGTACACGAATGTCGCCGGGCTCGAGCCGTTCAGCGCGGAGAGCAATTACATGTCTCCCGCCGGGTATCTGAGGTGGATGACTTTCGTCGAACAGGGCGTATGGCTGTCGATGCCAGAAGCACAACGCATTGTTGCGCAGCAGATGGCGTCTATGGAGAAGTGAGTATTATTCGACGGTTTATGCAAGCTGCGAAGCCGGCGCCGATGGCCCGGCTTCGTTTCGTATTAATGGGCTTCTGTGTGGCGTTGAATCTTTTCGTGGCCTCGAGATTATGCCTTGCCTCGCCTCCGCCCGTACTCGGCGCCAATCTCGATCTGGCGGCTATCGGAACTGAGGAATGGGACGCACTCCTCGATCGACTCGTACAGGCCGGGGTATCGAGTATCCGCGTGCCGTTGAACTGGAACCAAGTGCAACCGCAGCGCGACCAGTTCGAGTGGGCACTCTTCGACAGCGCTGTCGAGGCGGCCGTTCAACGAGATCTCAGCGTCGTATTTATACTCGGTCCATGCGCCGACTGGGCGGTCGACCCCACCTGGGAGGTTCCGGAGAGCCAGAAGCGCTATTCCGTTCCCCAATCGCTCAGGGATTGGCGCTCCTATGTTCGCACCGCAGTCGAGCGCTATCGGGGGAAGGTTGGTTTTTGGCAGGTCCGTAAACAGCCTAACTCCCGCAATTTCCGGGGGGCAAGGCGCGAGTATCTCGCGCTCCTACAAGTGGCAGCCGAGGAAATCGAACGAGCCGCCCCAGAGGCGCGCCTTATTGTGCCGGAGAGCGGCAGGCTCGACCTCGCCGGGATTCAAAGTATTCTGGGGTCTCGAACCTGCCACTTTGTGGACGCGATTGGAGTCTATGTCGGCGACAATCTCGATCAGCTTATGCTCCAGTGGGCGGTTCTCACAGGTGACGCGCTGGAAACGTGTGACTCCGAACGCGATATGCCTATCTGGGTCCTTGGGGCGGGCGAGAAGACACTCAGCTCCGATATGTGGCACATCCACTATCTCATCGCTTGGGCCTTTGGTGCCGAGTGTGTGTTCATGCCCCCAGAGGCGATCTATCGGGAGTGGACAACAGCGTATGCAGGATTGGAATATGTCGGTTTCTGGAACCCCGCGCCAACAGCCTGGGTGTTCGCCTATCACGGTGCTTCCGAAAACGTGGCACTCGGTTGGGCGGCGAGAGAAACCGATATCCCCGAAGATGCCCACCTGAGCATCCCGTCAGTCTTGCACACCGAGACAGCCTCCAACAGAGACTGTGAACGGATTGTCAAATTAGGTATTCAGCCTACACGGGTGCCGTTCGAGCGCGTACGAGAACGGATATCCCCAGGCGCTCCAAACAGGGATGTTGTTATCTCCGCCCGCGGCACCGTCGACTACGCTGGTCTTCCGATGATCTACGCGGACTTTTCAATGCCGGAGATGGCGGAATTCGGCCTGAGCAATCGCGCTTTGCGCACACTCCGAGGCGGAGCGGTTGTTGAACGGTCGCGGTCCGGTCGGACTTGTCTCGCAACGCAGATCACGTATCGAAGGGGCGAGGAAGATAAAGACAACCCGTGGATATACTTCGATGTCGATAATGGCTGGCTGTACTTCGATCGGGGTCAAAGCAAGCTTGCAATCACGGTCGAGTGCGAGGGTGGCTACATGGGAAAAAGGAAGCTCGGCTTCAATATCCTCTATGATTCAGTCAAGGGGTATCGATTCACACCGTGGCAGTGGGTTGATCCCGGTTATGGGTGGCATCGATATCGTTTTGTGATAGACGATGCAGACTTCGCCAACCGGGACGGATATGATTTCCGCATCAATGCTAAAGGAAGCAAGCAGGATCTACATGTGTGCGCCGTATCGGTGGAACGACTGTCTGACGCGGCCAGTCATCGCGGTCGCGGAGTCAGTCATTGAAAGCGAGCCTACAGGGGATGACCGTCGAAAAGAGAGCTCGACCGCTGAGGACGATGTCGCTGGATCGGGCAAAGCAGGCTAGTGGGTGCCACTTTGGGCAGCGACCGCGGCGGTCTTGTGCATAAGGCTCGTTAGATTGAGTCCGAGTTGAACCGGATCGGCGATGTCGAGCCGGCTCAGATCTGGCACTGCATCTCTGAGGGGAATCTCTTCGTCCAGAACTCGCCCTTTGCCTGAAGAATCAATGAGGCGGACAAACGGATTGTCGGGATTTATAGGATTAGGTCGAGTGACGACAGCCAATCGGTCTTGAGCGAGACGCACTAGAGTACCCCACGGGTACGGGCCCAACATTGCGAAGAAGCGCTGCAAGAGTCGCGGCTCGAGACGAGCTGAGAGCTGATCTTGCATCAGCTGCACGGCAGTTTGCGGAGGCAGGGGCGGGCGATAGGGTCGCATTGTTGTGAGCGCGTCGTAGACATCGACAATACTCGTCATAAGGCTGAACATGTGTAAGGGACGGCGCTTTCGCATCTGCGGATATCCGCTGTGATCCAAGTGAATGTGGTGCTCGAACGCTACGATAGCTGCTACGGGTGGGAGCTCCGACTCTCGTACGAGCACGAGTGCCCCATCGACCGGGTGTCGGCTGATTATTGTGAATTCCTCCTCGTCCAGCTTCGCAGGCTTTCGCAATATTTCCAATGGTACGAATATCTTCCCCACATCGTGCAGCAAGGTGGCCGTCCCCAGCACTTCGAGCTCCGTGCGGTCGAGGCCGATTTCTCGCCCCAGCTCGACAGCAAGAACGCAGATGTGGAGCGCATGGACGAAGGTATACTCGTCCATGCCTTTCATCCAATTCAAGCTATAGACGATCGAACGATCTCCAAGTATATCGTCGACGATCTCGCATACACTCGACTGAATGCTGTTGATGTCGATTGTCCGGCCCGTGCGTACGCTGGCCGATGCGCCGCGAATCACGTCGAGAGCACTCGTATAGATGTAGCTCCATTCGGATAGGTCATCCGCTTTATCGAATTCTGCGTCGTGACGCGAGACAAGCTTACGAATGGCAATACGTCTGACACCGCGTGCGGCGAGCGCTTGAGACGCCCCCCCTGCCACTTCGACGTCGGCAGGATCCATGGCGAGGACTTCGACGAGTTGAGAGAGTTCCTCTTCGGTGATCCCGCGGCGTAAGACTATAGTGTCAACTCCTCGGCGATGGCAAGCTCCTACAAGGTTGCCAAGCGAAGCGTTCTGATTCATGACAGGCGCGTCTCGAACCACCAAATAGCCATTGCTGAACTTGATAATCAACTCGGACTCGACTTCGAGGATCTCCCTGAGGCGAATCGACATCTCACCGACCACATCCGAAACCGCGGGGTGGGTGACTTCGTAGAAGCTAACGTTCTTCATCGCTCGCGCGAGGCAGGTGACAATTTCCTCGGCATCGGGGCGCGCCTGCTGGGATGGAGTGCAGGTGTTAGTACCCACCGGAGCCTCTCCTTATGGTCCTTTCGTTTACGATGAGACGGGAGAGGGCGCGCCGGCAGGCATCCCGAACCCCTGGCTGCAGACTTCTGCAGCCTCGCTCGAGGGCATCCTTCGAGTCGGCCCCTCCAATAGAAGCAAGCGCCTCCGCGGCGGCAATGCGCGCCTTACGGCCTGCCAGCTTCGAAAGGAACGCCCTTCCACGTAGGACTGCGCACAACGTCGGAACAGCGATGCCGACTTGAAGCTCACCCAGCGCTCGAACCGCTGCTTCGCGTACTTTTCCTCCCTCTCCGAAACTCGACTCATCTTCGACCAACCGACAGACTGACGGAACAGCTTCGCTTACATTAAGGTCCGCAATGGCCATGACCGCTTCGATGCGCACCATGCCCGATGGATCATCAAGCATCGGTATGAGAGCTCGCCCGAGATCCGACCGGTTTCCGCCGCGAATGAGTTCAATGACTCGAAGGCTGGTGTTTTCGCCAGCGTCTGCAATGGCAGCGGTGATCTTCTCGGCGGCGCCTTCGCCGCGAATCTCGATCAAGTGTCGTAGCGCACGTTTGAGCGTCAAACCATGGGCATCTGCCAGAATGTCTCGCACATGGGAGAGAGTTGCTCCGTCGTTCATCAGCATCACCTGCATCGCTGTTGCAACATGGGTATCCCGGCCGGTTCGAATCACATCGGTGAGCGCGGACATGCCGGGTTCGCCGAGGAATCCGATTTGGTAGATGATACCGCTGGCTATATCCTCGGTTGCTTCGTCAAGCGCGCTCTTCAGGCATGAAACAACGCTATCCGTGCTGGCGCGAACGATTGCGCTAGCGGCAACTGCGCGCCGACCTGCATCGCGGTTCTTCTCTCCAGTTTCCTTTGCTAGCGTTGAGATGACGGAGGTAAGTCTTTCCACATCGTTGTGACCGGCACATTCTTCAGACGCTTTCGTGAGCAGGCTAATGACCGTGCCATATTGGCTGATTGTGAGCCGCGTATCGAGCGCTTCCTGCAGCATATGCAGCCGGGAAATGCGTACGATCTCTGCATCGAGTGTGCTGAACAAATCGTCGAGATTCTGCTCAACTATACCGGTATGCTCGGAGAAATCAGACATCGGCTGGAAGGACGGTGCGTTGGAAATGGAGCCTTGTCCACCTTCAAATTGCGACATGAGCAGGCCGACAACGTTCTGATACACGGCCTCCGGCACTCCGCGCTTGATGGCCTCATCATGTAGAACCTGCTGGACTTCGTTCCTTCGCTGGCGATCGGCCAATATTCGTTCGAGAGCGAGGGAAAGCATGTCCGACCGTTCGGCACGAATCGAATCGGGATGGTCGAGGACCAAGGACACGCAATCCGAAACACTCATCTCGCTTGCAATCAAGGCGAGCATATCGGGATACTCAGAAGAAATGCCGCATGTCGCTCGGAAGATTAGAGAGCGCCACCGTGCAGGGAGCGATTCGATCTGTCTCGCGGTTGTTTCTCGCCATGCTTGCCATGCATCTGGATCAGTGAAATAGGACGCTTCGCCAGCGCGTTGAATGAGCCGCGCTATACCGGCGGCGACGACTTCCGATGCCGATTCTTTTTCGTGGTCGAAACCTCCAGACTCATCTACATCGAAGACCTGCGCCGGAGACTTTAAATCACCTCTGGTTGGCGCTCCAGCACAGGAGCAAATGAGTTCACGCAGGTTACTCGCTTCTTCCAGACTGATTGCCTGGCAAAGTTGTCCCCAAACCGCTTCGGAAACGAGCATCTCCCCCGTGAAATCGACTTTTTCGATGCGAATCGTGGAGTTGACATCGGTCCCGAAAACTCCGTAAACTCCGCCTTGGGCGGAAAGCTCTTCGGGGTCCATAGCCAGCACCATGAGAAGCCGCGCTAGATCGGATGATCTCAATTTTGCGCTTATGTCGATGGACGATATCAGTCGATCGCGCATCGAACGGTGGAATCGAGCGACGTTGCCATTGCGGCTTTCGAGAAGGCTCCCATTCCATAGGAGTCCCTCGGGCTCAGCGCGAACCTGGAGCATTCCTCCAAATGTTGCGGCTTCGAGCTCACGACAGGCAGTATATAGAGCATTCACCGCGGCCGGGTGATCGGGGCCGTAGAGTGCCACCTGACGCGCGGTGCGCGCCAGGCTTTCCAGCGTGGTGGCACCCGACGTGCCCGCGGATTGAGGCTCCGCACTGTCTGCCCTAGCGGATACAGTCATAGAAATATATTATGCGATACAATTAGGCCGTACTATCTGCCAAGAGAACTTTTTCCATACTATGGCCGCGCAAAAGCCCGTCTTTGCCGGCTTAAACAACAAGGGGGTTCGCTCCACAGCGAACCCCCCGAAACAATATATCCTGTGAACAGTCTATCGCCCGAAGCCGGATCTGGTCTCACCATAGGCTTGCCCCATTCCGCCTTCCGGATCTCCCTCGATACGAATCACTATATCCGGCACCTGCTCGCCGCCGGGGCCAACAAGGGTCGTTTTCGCTTGGTAACGAGCGCGGGCGATCTGCTCGTCCCCTTGATACCCTTCGACATAGAGGTCGCGTCCAGGTCGTTCGGTCATGAGGACTTTGAGAACATCTCCCACGGCATTACGAATGATGTCACGATCTTCAGTGTTGTTGGTCGATAACCGAGACGCAATCTCAAGGCGCACTTTGTTTCCCGCGACATACTTCGCTTGAAGAAGAGCGCCTTGCTCCCAGGATTCGATCGCCGAAAGCTTGTTGCGAAGCCGCGTTTCCGCTTCCTGACCCGGAGTGGCATTGCGCAGAAGTCGAGCCCCGAACACGATCAGCCCAGCCGCGACGAGAACGAGAAGGACGAACAGCCAGAGCCTACTCGTGCGTTCGGGAACTTCCATCGCTTCCGCTCCAACCGAAGAGGGCAGCTCGTTCATGGAAAGGTCCTGAAACCCAGCGGCCGGTTTCTGTGTGTCGTTCGTATCACGAGCATCATGGTCAACCATGGCTGTGCTCAACTCCTCGCTGCTCGTCTGGATTTTGCTTCGACGCTCTCATATTATCTCCCTGCGCCGCAATATTGAACTCGTTTCGAGAAACTGCCAATGGCGAATGAGAAGTTGATTGAGGACGTCAGCAAAGCCTATCGTTCTGGGTAACGTCGCCTGTTGCCTCCCGCGGAAAAACGACATAAGACTCAGGATGCTACGGGACGACGAAGCCGGGATGCTCCCAGCAGACTGAACGGAGAGGTGTCCACCGATTACGGTTTGGCGACTCACTGATTGCGGCCTTACCGACAACCCTATATTCGTTGACCTTGCTCGGTCCTTCGTGTTAGATTGTGCCATCGGAGGCCGAGCAGGGTCGCATGGGATTCCGTCTGCGGTGGGCTGTTCTAACGCTACTGGCACTTGTCACCGGACCGCCGGACCGATGCGCAGGCGAATTGCTGAAGGTGCGCATTGGCCTGATACAGGCCGGGACTATCTCCTTCTCTGGACCTGCCGGAGTCACGGTTCAGACAGCAAGCGCGAATACCACGATCGCGTGGGCTCCACCGCTCCACCTGTGGATCGTCTCGACCGATGGCAGTATGCTCTTCGTTCGAAATGAGGACGGCGAGGAGAAACTTCGAGCCCGAGGAAAGCTCAGGCTGTTGCCGCCGGAAGGCGGCGTTGTGACCATCCACGGGATTGGCGGACACTGGGACGGCATCGAGGATCGAGCATACCGTGGAGTCATTGAGGTCCTGCGGTATGGAGGAGAGTTGACGGCGGTTAATGTGCTGGATATCGAAACTTACCTTCGAGGTGTTGTGCCCTCGGAAATGCCAACGACCTATCCAATCGAAGCGCTGAAGGCGCAAGCGGTGGCGGCTCGTGGACAGGCGCTTGCCAAAGCCGGCCGTCATAGGAGTGAAGGTTTTGATTTATGCGCGACGCAGCATTGCCAAGTTTACGGCGGAGCGACCAGCGAGGCGGAGAGCACGAATAGCGCTGTCGCCATAACCTGGGGCCAAGTGGTCGAATACGAGGGGCGACTGGCCAACACACTCTATTCGTCGAATTGCGGCGGCCATACGGCAAACAACGAAGACTACTGGCCTGACCAAAAACCCATTCTCTACCTCCGAGGTATTGCTGACTTCAACGAGCACGAAGTGCCTCTCGCGTTTCCCCTTTCGGGGGAAGATCTATCCGACTACCTGAAGTATGCTCCTCCGGTATACTGCAACCAGCCCTGGTACGGGAAAGCGAGCAAGTTCCGGTGGTGGTCTATCATCCCGCGCGAGGAGCTAAAAGAATCACTGGTGGCGGAGGTCGGTGACTTCGGGGATTTAATCGACATCCGGGTCACCAAGCGGGCCGAGTGCGGGATCGCACTCGAGGTGGCGGTCATTGGGACGAAGGCGTTGCATAAACTCGAAGGCGGGTCCCAGATTAGACGAGGACTTGGAGGACTCAATTCCGCGTCCTTCGCCATTCGGCGAATTGCTGAAGGAGAAGGCGTCCCTACAGCATTCGCCATTTGGGGCGCTGGTTGGGGACACCAAGTTGGTATGTGCCAGATCGGGGCCGCGGGCCTGGCGGATCGCGGATGGGACTATAAGGGTATCCTGTCGAAGTACTACACTGGATGTACTGTGACTCGTCGCTACTGAGTCTGTAGAAGGACGGTTCTATGTATGTGAGGATATTCAATGCGCATCATTGATTTCGAGCCGGGCAAACCCGTCGATGCCATGCTGCTGGTCACGAGAAAGCAATTGCGTCAGGGCGGGCGCGCGGGAGTTTTCCTCGACCTCACCTTGTGTGACTCGACCGGACGCATCCCGGCAAAGGTCTGGGAGAACGCCGCCGCCATCGCAGAAGGCTTCGATGAAGGCGATGTCATCGCCGTGCGAGGGCTAGCCGAAACCTACCGGGAGGAGCTTCAGCTTCGAATCGAGCACATCAAGACTATTTCCCCGGAGGACGCTGACGCAAGTGACTACCTTCCACGCAGCAACAAAGACCTCAAGGCGCTGGAAGCAAGTCTGGCGGATACCGTCAAGTCGATCCGCAACCCCCACCTCAACCAGCTTCTCATGGACATATTTCGCGATGGGGATTTTCGGAAGCGGTTCTGCGCGGCTCCCGGAGCGAAGGCTCTCCACCATGCCTACATTGGGGGGCTGCTCGAACATACAATGGAGGTAGTACAACTCTGCGAGAAAGTCGTCGATATTTTCCCTGAGCTCGACCGCGATCTCCTTATGGCGGCAGCGATCCTACACGATGTTGGAAAGACAGACGAGCTGAGCTGGCGAACAGCGTTTGACTACACCGATGAAGGACAACTGCTGGGACATCTCGTCCTCGGCGAGCGATTCGTTCGGGACCGTATGGAACAGATCGAGGATTTCCCCGAGGAACTGAAGCTTCGAGTCAGCCACCTGATACTGAGCCATCATGGAGTCGCCGAATTTGGCTCACCCAAGGCCCCGATGACAGCGGAAGGGATCGCTCTTCACCACGCGGAGGATTTGGGGGCAAAAGTCAATATGTTCCTTGGTCAGCTTGCAACAGCGCGCGAGAAAGGAAAGCGATGGACTGAGCGGCACTTCCTGCTCGGCCGGTCGCTCTATGTCGGTGACGCCGCGGAACGGGAAGTGGAGCCGCCTCTGGAGGAGGAAGGTGGGGATGCGGATTAGCTATTCGCAATTCGCAACCTATCGCAGATGTCCTCATTTGTACCGCTTGCGATATGTCGATAGAATCCCAGCACCTGTGGGGCCGGCGCTCCACTTCGGCGCAGCGATCCACGATGCTCTTCACCGGATGTATGACCCCAGACAACTCCAAAGGCCCTCGCTCGAGGAAGTTGTCGAAGCATTCATCCGGTCGTGGCGCGGACGTCAGGAGCAGATTCCGGAGGAAACGAGACAGGCGTATTTCGATCAGGGAGTTAGTTTGCTCCAAGGTCACTATGAGAAGTATAGTGGTTCGGAGGAAGGAAGGCGGACAGCGGCCACCGAGCTGCAGTTCAGCGTGGGCCTACCCGGCGATCACACCGTTATGGGGCGAATCGACCGCGTCGATGTCGTAGGCGACCACGCGCTCGAGGTCATCGATTATAAAACTAGCCGTTCCATGCCGCCTGTGACTACTGTAGAGAAGGACGCACAACTCGCCATCTACCGGATGGCCGCGGAGGAGCTTTACCCGGACTTCGAAGTCACGACTACTCTTTTCTTTCTGCTGCACGATCATCAGATGCGGGTGAAGCAGCGCCGGGAGTTCAAGGATGAGATCAGGGCGGAGCTTCTGGACATGATCGTGAGCGTCGATCTCGAGGAGTTCGATCCTACGCCGGGGACTCATTGCGACTGGTGCGATTACCGCGAGCACTGTCGGCTCTTTCGGACACCTCAAGAGCCCGAGGACCTGCAGATCGACATCGCGGCGGCGCTTCGCGAGTACGCTGATGCCGGTGCCGCGGAGAGGGACTGCAAAAAGCGCAAGGATGCGGCGCAAAAACTGATTCACCAGTATCTCGATGTATGTCAGACGGAGCGGGTGGAAAGCGGTGGATATGTGTGCGATCGAAGGCAATACCAGCGGACAACCAGCTGGGATGTCGATCGCTTGCGGGAAATATTGTCGCCCTTGGGGAAGTGGGATGATGTAACTCAGGTGAACACCTCGGCTCTGAAGCAAATTTTGAAATCCGAAGATATATCGCGCGAGCAGAGAAAAGCCATCGAGGCGTTGGCTCAACACACCGAAAGCACGTCGCTGAGGGTGAAGCTTGTGGGTGGCGATGACGATATCGAGGAGAGAGGCGAATGACCGTGGCAAAAGTGACACGCCCTTGCGTCGAAGATCTGACACCGTACACGCCCGGCAAGCCCATTGAGGAAGTGCAGCGGGAGTTCGGGCTGACGGATATTATCAAGTTGGCGTCGAATGAGAATCCGCTTGGTCCGTCGCCGAAGGCCGTGCAGGCAATCTGTCAGGCGGCCGGCGATGTCTGGCTCTACCCGGATAATGATTGCTACCACCTGCGACGTGCCCTGTCGGAGAAGTTCGGTTTTCCCGGCGAGCAGATTCTCCTCGGGCATGGAAGTGATGAACTCATTCACAACATCGGTCTTGCGTTTATCTCCCCGGAGGAAGAGGTGATGATGTCTACGGCGCCCTTCAGCCAGTGGGATTTCACAGCGAAGCTGATGGGCGGTAAGCCGGTCTATGTCCCAACGAACGATTTTCGCTACGACACGGCGGCGATGGCGGCGCAGGTGTCTGCGAAAACGAAGGTCGTGTTCGTCGGCAACCCCCACAACCCAACCGGCGCGTTGGTGACGAAGGCGGAGTTGGATACGCTTCTCGAAGCGCTCCCGGAGTCGACGATCCTCGTCATGGATGAGGCCTACTATGAGTATGTGGATGATACGGAGTATCCGGACAGCCTCGCCCTTGTGAAGGAAGGGCGGGACGTGATCGTTCTTCGAACGTTCTCCAAAATCTACGGACTCGCCGGGCTTCGTATCGGGTACGGCGTCACGACGCCGGAGCTGGCCGACGCCCTGAACCGCGTGCGCGAGCCATTCAATGTCAGCAGCGTCGCGCAGGCGGCGGCATTGGCGAGCCTGCAAGATCCGAGCCAGGTCGAGCGGACGAAGGCGCTCAATCGGGAATCGAAGGAGACGATGTACCGAGCATTCGATGAACTCGGATTGCAATATACGAGAAGTTATGCGAACTTCGTCTGGGTGGATGTCGGCCGCGACTGCCGCGAGGTCTTCCTGAATCTGCTGAAGCGCGGGGTCATCGTCCGGACGGGGGATATTTTCGGCGCGCCGACGCACATTCGCGTGACGACAGGCACGCTGGAACAGAGCGCTCGGTTTATCTCGGCGTTGGAAGAGGTGCTGAACGAAGGCGTATAAATTCCTGAGATCCCGTTTGGGCGACCCATTGGCGCTGGACACGTACGTTCACGGGTAGGATAATAAGTGAGGTTCCAGAGGGATTGAGAGGATGAGAGCCATGAACTGCGGATGCCGAATCATTAAAGGCATCCGAAGCAAGGAGCGACACCTCTGATGCTGTGTCGAAGATGTGGGATGGAGAGCAGCACGACAAACGTGTGCGAGTGGTGCAAACGGCCCATGCTGCCCCCTGGAGCAGAGATATCCACCGAGGCTGCGAAGCAGATAGCGGCGAGCGGAACATCCGTCGGCGTTCCGCCGCAATCCGATGAAGATGTGGGCGAAGGGCTAAGAGAGCTACGCCAGCAAGAAGAGGTGGAAGCGCCGGAAGAGAATGCAGCCTCGTTGGATGAGGCCAAGCCGGATGTCCTGCTGAAACCGCTCGGCGGTGACAAGCAAGAAGAACCCCAAACGCCTTCCCCCGCCGGGGAAGCTGAAGCCAAAGTTTCGGGGACACCCACCCATGGATTAGGGGAAGACGCGACGAAAACGTCGGTCGATATCTCTGAATACTTGACGGCGGGCGAGTCGATTTTTCGCCCGATCGAGCGAGAGACCAGCCAGAAAAGCACATCGTCTCTGGAACAAGTCAGCACGAAACGGGCTCAGGCTCGTCGGAAAGAGGATGAGGGCCCCACCCTAACAGAAAATGAACGCCTTGTTCGATCGCTCATAGCGGGACTCGCATCCGGCATTTTCTTCGCTATACTGCAGTTTCTTATCACGGGTACAACGGTCCAACAACTGTACGTGCTCAAGTTGAGTCACGGATCAGATTTTTTCGCCGCGATCAAGTTTGGCATCGCCTCCGGCGTAGTTCTTGGTTTGGGTCTCGGGGCCATCCTGACTAAGTTACAAAAGGGTTCATTTATCGGAATGATACTGGGCATAGTCGTAGGCATGGGCTTTCAAAACGCTCCGTGGGGTCTGCTCGCCGGCGCGGTAACGGGTATATATGCCGGCAAGGTCGCGACCATCGGCGTAAAAAGAGTCATAAACGTTTAGACCTAGAACGCGTGCAACTATCCCGCCCGAGCCTATCTTCCCCCGTTAGGAGGCGGGCTAGTATTGGGAGGCAAATGCGATGAGTGTAGATCCTGCACTCCTGGAAATTCTCGCTTGCCCAGAATGTAAGGTGCGAGTGGAACTCGAAGACGACCGGCTCGTCTGTGGTCAATGTGGACGGCGATACCGCATCGATGACGGAATACCGATCATGCTCATCGATGAGGCGGAGCCTCCACCCAAGAATTGGCAATTAATAGAGGTCGAGGAGGGGCAACGCTGATCTCATGCCCTTGCCCGATCTCTCCGTTTGCATCGTTAATTGGAACACGCAAGACGATCTCAGTCAGGCGATATCCTCCGTTCTTGCAGCCGACTCCGGGCTCGCCCTCGAGGTGATCGTGCTCGATAACGCTTCAGAGGACGGCAGCCCAGAGATGGTGCGCACCCGCTTTCCCGAGGTGACACTTATTGAGGGCGACGAGAACGTTGGTTTTTCCCGGGGCTACAACCGGGCTGCCCGTGAGACATCGGGCCGATACCTTCTCATCCTGAATCCGGACACGGTGACCCACAGCGGAGCGCTCAAAACCATCGTTGATTTCATGGACTCGCATTCCGACGCAGGCGCGGTTGGTCCACGTCTTCTGAATAGCGATGGAACGATTCAGTATTCATGCCGGCGATTTCCCCAACCAATGGCCGCGATTCTTCGAAACACCATTCTGGGACGATTCGTTCCAGGCAACCGGTTCACACGCGAGTATCTCATGGCCGACTGGGATCACAATGCGATCCGAGAAGTGGATTGGGTTTCAGGCGCAGCGATGTGTATTCGGCGAGAAACATGGGATCAAGTCGGAGGCTTCGATGAAGGCTTCTTCATGTACGCAGAGGACATCGATTGGTGCCTGCGTGCCCAGCAAGCCGGCTGGAAGATCTGCTATATACCCCAAGCCGTGATCGACCACCGGATTGGCCGCAGTAGCGATCAGCGGCCAATCCCGATGGTCGTAGAGTTTCATCGAAGCATGGCAAGGTTCTACACGAAACATTATGCGCAGCGATGGCCGTGGGGGGTGCGACTCCTCCCCCTTCTCGGAATCTGGGCGCGCGCAATGCTCGTGATGTTTCAGACCGGCTTGGCGGAAGCTCGCGATTGGATGCGCCGGAGGAGCGCATCGTGAAGAGCACCGCCCCTCGAGAACGGGCCGTCCAGGCATTGGCAGCGCTTCACGACGTCGTTCTTCTCGTTGCCGTCTTCTATGCCCCCATCCTGTGGGGGCAAGTCTCCATCCCAGAAACGAGTCAGCTCGGCCAACTCTCAGCGTCCGGAGGGCAGACCATCGTCGCCACGCTCGTCGCTTTCGCCGCGCTGGCCGCGTCAACCGCCTGGTGGGTGAGTGGACAACGGGCATGGCGCGCTCCCAATGCAATCCATTTGCCGACCGCAATTTTGCTTATTATTGCGGTATTCGCGACGATTACCTCAGTCAACCGACATGCGAGCTTCATCGAATTGACCCGTCTCCTCGTGGGTGCCGGTTTGTTTTTTCTGGTGGCGAACCGTTTCCTCATGCCGGTGCCACGCTCAGGTGTCGTAGCGGTGGGCTTCGTCGGCTCCCTCATATTGTTATCATTCGTCACTCTCCCCGGCGAAGCGGCCTTTGCCGTGCGAATCTTCGCCATACTAGCCGTTGGCGTCTGGGTGGCCGTCGTTGTGACTCGAAACGACGACTCGGATCCAATCGACTGGTGGCGATACGGGCTCGTGCTGTCGGCGGCGGTCGTCGTGGCTCTCTACGGATGGTGGGAGAAGATTGCAGTCGCCCAAGAGCTGAAGAACACTTCCTGGCAGATCTTCAGCACTTTCTTCAACCCCAATCCACTCGGAGGGTTCTTCGCTATCATCTTCCCACTGGCACTCAGCCAGATGCTTGCCTCAAAAGAGCTTACCAGACGGCTCGTCTGGGGATTCTGTTCCTTGTCCCTTGCAGTTACCATCTATCCCACCTATTCGAAGGGCGCCTTTGTTGCTCTCGCCGCGGCTATACTCGTCTATCTTATCTTGCTGATTCGTCAGAGCCGATCAGGCGCTCGTATTATTCGCATATCAGCAATGCTTGCCTTCGTCTTGATGATTGCAGTCGGCATCGCCGTCTGGCGGACCGAACCGCTTCGCACCCGATTGGGAAGTGCACTGGGCACCCAAAGCTCCTCGAATATGTTTCGCATACTGACCTGGCGCGGAACGGTCGATATGGCATCAAACCACCCTTGGCTCGGCATTGGGCCTGGGGCGTTCAAGTACATCTATCCCAAATACGCCGTGGCCGGCTACGTCGAAGCCGCCCATCAAAACTACTTGCAGATGTTCGCCGAACTGGGCATGTTCGGTGGTATTGCTTTCATATGGCTCTTGGCGGCCGTGCTTCTTACCGGGGCTCGCGCCATGAACGTCTCGACCAGCTTTCGTCAACGCATTATCGCTATCGGCAGCATCTCATCGATCACGGCATTCATGGTTCACAGCCTCCTCGACTACGACTGGTATATCGGAGCCATCAATCTATCCGTGTGGCTGGTCGCAGGATCACTTGCCTATCAAGCATCCAAGGCTCACCTGGACGAGACTTCTGACTCAGAGCAGCAAACTCAGCCGAGATCACGAAATCGCAACAAGTCGCCTCGCAAGGGATCAGAACCAATGCCGGAGCGCTCTCAAGTTGCTGAGCGCTTCCTACTGTTGGTCACTCTCATCGTGATTGCCGGCTTCTGCATCTGGATCCCCGCTCGTAATGCACTGGCACAGCAATTCCTCAAGCGAGGTGATGCCTACGCCATGTCGGGGCAGCGCGATGCCGGCTTCATGGCACTCGATCAGTACGAGCGCGCCCATCGGATCGATCCACTGTGGCCGGAAGCTTCCGAGCGCTACGGCCTCATGCTGGGCACTATGAAGGGTTTAGACGAAGGAGTGCAGCAGCTCAAACGCACACGGGAACTCAGCCCCATGAGCTTCAGACCGCTCACCAGCATGGCGCAACTCTACTGGGAATACAAGGAGTACGAAAAGGCCGTGCATAGCTATGAGCAAGCCATTACTTTGTTTCCGCATCATACGAAGACGATGAAGAGGCTGGCCGAAGTCTACGAGAACATGGGCGAAACAGAAGAAGCCCTTCGAGTTTACCGTAGAATGATTGAGATAGAAGACGATCCATTTAACAAATACCGCGCTCTGGCCGACGTTGATGTTGACACCAATTTCGCCTTTGCCCATTACGCGCTCGGCCGCGCGGCCCAAAAGGAATATGAAAGAGGAGAGCCGGGAGCTCTCGATACGGCACTCAAAGAGTACGGTCTGACTCTTTCGATCATCGCCGACTATTTCGAACGAGCCAAGAAGACTGACGATATGTTTTTGATGCTCCGCCGTCCGCGCGAATATCGCGCCGAGGACATGAAGAAGCTCGAAGCCAAGGTCCGCTGGCGCATGGGCGGAATATTCCAACTGGTCGGCGATGAAGAGAACGCACAGCAGCAGCGGACGATGGCCGCGACGCTCTGGTCTGAGGTAGAGGAAGCCGTGGCGGAGGAAGCCGGGGGCACGTAGAATGAGCCTATCTGAAGGCGGACTGAAGCGAGCGTTGCTAGCGCGGATTGCAGGAACCGTTGGGGGCTTGGCGGCTCTGCTCACAGTAACAGTGGTCCTCGCTGCCAATATCGGAGCCGAGCCGGTGCCGCTGGCGGTCGTTCTCGACTCGATCGGTAGCTTTTTCTCCGGAATGCCCATCGGTCGGGACTCCCAGCTCTCTTACATTTTTTGGCATCTCAGGTTGCCGCGCGTGATGCTGGGAGCTATAGTCGGCTGCGCTCTGACCGTGGCCGGCGGGGCGCTTCAGGGACTATTGATGAACCCGCTTGCCGATCCCTACTTGGTCGGTGTTTCGGCCGGCGCGGCGCTCGGAGCGAGCGCCGCGATCGTTCTCCATCTGGGGGCATTCGCAGGCGGCGCCGGAAAAGCTGTCATCGCTTTCGGAGCGGGGGCCGGCACAATGATGACCGTGTTGTGGCTGGCCCGCTCGCAGCGGCGCATTCAGAGAGATGCGTTCATCCTGGCAGGAGTCGTCGTGGGTTCGTTCCTATGGGCACTGGTCACTCTGCTGATGACCATAGCGGGGGCCGACCTTCAGGCGGTCGTCTTCTGGCTCATGGGAAATCTCTACGGGCAGGCAGACTGGACCGTCGTCGCAGTGGCAGCTTTGCTGGTCGGCGTAGGCTGCGTTGGACTTTATGCCTACGCTCGCGACCTCAATGTCCTCGCTTTGGGTGAAGAGCAGGCGAGGCAATTGGGCGTGGAAACAGAACAGCTAAAGGTCGGCGTCATCATGTTGTCGGCGCTCATCACAGCGGCTGCTGTTTCGGTGAGCGGAATCATCGGATTCATCGGCTTGGTCGTGCCCCATATCGCTCGACGGCTCTTCGGACCCGATCACAGAATACTGCTTCCCGCCGCGGGGCTGCTCGGAGCATCGTTCCTCGTCTGGGCGGACACGGCCGCCCGGTCCATCAACGAAATGTTTCCTGTGGGTGTTCTCACCGCGGTGCTTGGGGCGCCTTTCTTCTTTTATTTGCTTAAGATCCGGCCCCGTCCAGCCTAACCTTACGATAGAGCTCGACGAGAGAGATGAAGACGTGCTAGAAGCGCACAATCTTACAGTGGGATACAATGGCGATCTGGTCCTTCGGGATGTGAACCTAACCGCCGCGCGCGGGCAGTTCGTCGGTGTCGTGGGGCCGAATGGTTCGGGTAAATCGACGCTTGTACGCGCGCTCAGTCGCGTGCTGCATCCCGTCGCCGGGCAAGCCCTCCTCGACGGTACCGACATATACCAAATGAGCGCCCGCGAGCTCGCGAGACATCTCGCCGTCGTAGCGCAGGAGCAAGCCATCGCATTCGACTTTCCGGTTCGAGAAATCGTGCTTATGGGACGTTCTCCGCATCTCTCTCGCTTTGGCGTCGAGTCCGCGCGCGATTACAGAATTGTCGAAGAAGCCATGCAGTTGACCCACGTCACAGCATTTGCCGATCGCTCAATCACTTCATTGTCCGGCGGAGAACGACAGCGGTGTATGATAGCCCGAGGACTCGCTCAACAGCCTAGCGTGCTCATCCTCGACGAGCCAACAGCACACCTCGATATCAACCATCAGATCGAGATACTCGACCTCGCGCGCCGACTGACAGCAGAGCGAAGTTTGGCAACCTTGGTCATTCTTCACGACCTCAATCTGGCGAGTCAGTATTGCGACCATCTCGTTCTCATCGCAAATGGCGAACTCCTAGCAGAAGGTATGCCCGATGATGTTGTGACTGAGTCCCGCATTCGAGCGGCGTATGGCGCCGACGTCCAGGTGAAGCAGCATCCCATAACAGGACGCCCCTACGTCACGCTCATGTCGCGGCTCCCCGTCACCGCCCCCCCGACGAGGAAGACGACTATCCATCTCATCTGTGGCGCTGGAACGGGCGTCACGCTTATGCGCAGACTGCGTCGATTGGGATTTGCCGTCTCGGTCGGAGTCGTCAACGTCGCAGACACGGACCAGATGGAGGCGGAGGCGCTAGACCTGCCAAGGGTTGAAGACGCGCCGTTCTCGCCGATTAGCGACGAAGCTCACCAGCGAAATCTTAAGATGGCTCGGGAAGCCGACATCGTCGTCGTCACCGGCATACCGGTCGGCCAGGGCAACTTGCGAAACTTGGAGGCGGCAGTGAAGGCTCGTGGAGCCGGGGTTCGTGTGTTATTGATCGATGATCCACCTATCCCAGGTCGCGATTTTGCCGATGGTGAGGCCACATCCCTGCAGCGCCAGATGCTCAATTCGGGGGCCGAGTTGTACCCCGAAGAAGCCGACGCTATGGCGAGGCTAGAGGCCTTACCATGACCCAGGAACGGTGGCGGTATATTGATTCTGGTTCATGCACCGGAGCGACGAACATGGCGCTCGATCAGGCCATCTTCGAAAGCCATGCCCAAGGGATTCAACCACCAACACTGCGCGTCTATGCCTGGCGGCCGTCGGCCGTATCGCTTGGACGCTTTCAGCGTGTAGATTTCAGCGTCAATCTCGAGGCCTGTCGTACCCTCGGCGTTGACATCGTCAAGCGCCCCACGGGCGGTCGCGCAATTCTCCATACTGAAAAAGAAGTGACTTTTAGTATTGCTGTGTCCAAACAGAGGCTTGGAACCCGCGGCGTGATGGATTCATATCGTGCCCTAGCCACAGCAATCGTCACCAGTATGCGAGGGCTGGGGCTCAATGCTCGGCTCGTGGAGCGGGCGTCCCCTACTCGGCCCCCTTTGGCGGCCCAAGACCCCGCCTGTTTCGCTGTGAAGGCCCGTTGCGACCTCATCGTTGGCACGTCGAAGCTGGTTGGAAGCGCTCAGGTTCAGCGCGAAGGATTCATCCTTCAGCAAAACTCGCTGCCGCTGGAAATCCCCCTCGAAGATTGGCAAGGAGTCTTTCTCCGGAAAAACGAAGCCCCCGCCGCTGTCGGACTGTGGGACGCGGCAGGTGAAAAAATATCTTGCTCGCGAGTGGGTATTGCCTTACGGGATGGCTTCGCAGAGACGTTTGGCGTCGTAATGGAAAAAGCCAAGCCGTCACAGGCCGAACGCGCTCGGGCAAGGGAACTCGAAGGCCGGGTATTGGTCAACACATAACGACAGCCTACACTGCGCTTCTTCTCTTGTATGTCGTACTTTATCTCCTGCCGCGACCGCCGCGACCACCACCACCGCCGCCGCTACGACCACCAGCACGTCCGCCACTTCGGCCCGTCGTGGTTGCGGCAGCCTCGGCAGCTTCCGCTGCAGCAGCCGCTATAGCAGCACGTCGCTCGCGTTGTGCAGCACGAATCTCATCCATCGGTTTCCGTTCTCGCGGCGATTCCGTAATGGTCTGCTTCGAAACAATTTCTCCCAGCGGCCGATTGCCCTTTACGTAAATCGGGAAGTAACCTTCCACTTCTTCGGGATAGGTGGCGGCCATGACCAGGCTGAGCGGGAGCACGACTTGCTGTCCTTTGACCTTCCCCTCCTGGGGAACTAGAGAAACCCACTCCAGAGTCAGATCGGTGCGATCTTTCGCCTCGATCAAGGAGGTCGAACCGTATATTGAAGCGAAGTCTCGCACCTTCGCCATCTTGTCAACCTCGGGAATGCCGGTGGCCGCTTCTGCTTCTTCAGCCGTCTCCGCCCCTCCACCCACGACTCCCCCTTCACTAGGCGTCGCCGTCTCGGCGCGACCGCCCCTGCGCCCACCACCGCGGCCTCCACTTCGTCCCCCAGTCGCGGAGCTTTCCTCCGTTGCCGCAGAAGCCTCTGCCGCCGGAGCTTCCGTATCCTCTTCTACCGCCACCTCAACGACCTCAGCACTAGGCTCGGCCCCCTGATCCGCTGCTGTGGTCTCCGCGCCGGCACGCCCACCTCGACCGCCACGTCCTCCTCCTCGGCCGCCGCGACCGCCGCCACTTGTAACCTCACGCGCGCTTCCCACTGACGCAACTTCAACGCCCTCTTCCGCATCGACTTCTTGGGCTTCATCAGCGTTCACAGTCGCCTGGTCGCCGCCCTCTGCCTGAGGCCCTTTCTTGCAGCCAGCGACCATAACGATGGCAAACGCGCACATCAGCAAGAAGACGAGGAGTCGCAATCCGGGGGATCTTTGCTCTGACATTCGATGCTGACCTCCTGTCTCAGCGCCCAGCTTCGGCGACGGGCGGGTTACGCGATATACGGCATGCATAGCGGTCAATCCTTCGATACAATGCCATTTCCATACCATTCTCTTACCCGCGGCAGGGCCTTTACACGACTACCGCACAACAGTAGAATAGCTCGAAACGCCCATGAAACGCAAGACTCAGCTCCGCCGGACAGCTATGGCGCGCCGCGATGCGTTGTCGCCCGATGAAATTAGACGCAAGAGCGCTGCCGTGGGTTCTCACTTGCTAGAACTTCCTGAGTTCCAGCGTGCCCGCACTGTCATGCTTTTCGTTTCCTTCGGCAGCGAAATCGACACTTTACCGATCATCGAGCAGGCACTTCGTAATGGAAAGCGCGTGGCCGCCCCAAGGGTGGACCGGCTCACAAGAGCGCTGATACCATGTCTCATCACAGACCAAGCGAACGATCTTGCCCCGGGAGCATACGGCATTCGGGAGCCGCAAGGACATTGTCCGCCGGTGCCGATCGACGAGATCGATGTTGTTATCGTTCCCGCGGTTGTTTGGGGAGAAGATGGCTATCGAGTTGGCTATGGCGGCGGGTACTACGACCGCTTCTTGGCGCGAGTCCCACACGCCGTGTGGATTGGTCTGGGTTTCGAGATGCAAGTCGAATCCGACGTTCCACACGAATCGACCGACTTGAAGGTAGATATGCTCGTAACCGAGTCGCAAATAAGAAGGTTTGACGACCGACGCCAATGCCGAGAAGGGATGCAGGATGATGGCGAGGGACCGGATTCGACTGACTAACATTTCGCTGTACGGATATCACGGGGTCACGCCTGCAGAGCAAGATGCCGGCCATCCATTCGAGGTGGACGTCGAGCTCGTCTTCGACGTCTCCGAGGCGGCCGAAAAAGACGACCTCAACAAGACCCTAGATTATGACGCAATCTGCGAGGCCGTTCGGAGTGTCCATGAGGCCGGTCCCTACCATCTGCTGGAGGCGCTGGCAGGTCGAGTAGCGAAGAAGATACTGGACGACTTCGAGGTCACCGAGGTGACTGTGCGAGCGCGCAAACCCCATCCGCCCGTCGGTAGCGTCGTCGGCGCGGCGGAGGTGGAGATTACGCGCGCGAAGTAGTCGCGTGCATTCTGACATCTGGAGGCTGCTGTTGGCGATCTACGAGCCGACCATTGGTCTGGAAGTACATGCTGAGCTGAGCACGAATAGCAAGGTGTTCTGTAGTTGTTCGACAGAGGTAGGGGTGCCGCCCAACACGCAAGTTTGTCCTGTCTGCCTCGGCTTTCCCGGCGTGCTGCCGACACTCAACGAGAAAGTCGTCGAGTACGGCCTGCGAGCGGCCCTCGCTATGAACTGCGAGATTTCGAGGCCGAGCATATTCGAGCGCAAGGGATACTACTACCCCGACCTGCCAAAGAACTTCCAGATTTCCCAGAAGCGATCTCCGCTCGGCACGAAAGGCTATTTGGAGATCGCCGTCGACGGACAGAGCGCTCGCGTGAGAATTGCCGATGTCCACCTCGAAGAGGATGCCGCCAAGCTCATCCACCCTGAAGATGACCCACAGCATAGCCTCGTCGACTTCAATCGCGGCGGTGTGGGGCTCATCGAGATCGTCAGCGAGCCGGACATGCATTCCGTCGCCGAGGTCGAGGCATACATGAATGCCATCCGTAGAATGGTGTGCTACCTCGATATTTCCGATGCGCGAATGGAGCAGGGCCAGCTTCGCTTCGAGGCGAGCGTTTCGGTGCGCCCCGAGGGCCACGACGAACTCGGCACGCGCGTCGAGATCAAAAACCTGAACAGCTTCCGCGCGGTGCTCGGCGCGGTCGAGTATGAGATCGAGCGTCAGACCGCAGCCCTCGAAAAGGGCGAACCGCTCTATCAGGAAACCCGCCTCTGGGACGACATCCGCAATGCCACCGAGACGATGCGCCGCAAGGAGACATCGGACGACTATCGCTACTTCCCCGAGCCCGACCTTGTTCCCCTCGACATCGACGACGAATGGATCGCTCGTGTGCGTGCTGAGCTTCCAGAGCTAGCGGAGCCCCGCGCGCGGCGCTTCGTCGCGGATTACGAGCTGAGCGAGTATGACGCGAGAATCCTGACGGAAGAGAAAGAGCGCGCCGACTTCTTCGAGAATACTGTGAAGAGTGAAACACCACCGAAGGATGCGGCCAACTGGATCATCGGAGAGATGCTTGGGCTCGCGAACAAACGAAATGAGCCTCCGGCCCGACTCATGGAGTACCTCCGTCCACAAGGACTTGCCGATATCATCGGGATGATGAACACAGGAACCATCACGGGGACGGCAGCCAAGCAGGTATTTGCGGCAGCCGCAACCACTGACAGATCACCCAGTGAGATAGTCGAGCAAGAATGCCTCACGCAGATCAGCGACGACGAGGCCATCGCCTCCGTCGTCCAAGAGATCATTGCCGAGCACGCCGATGCGGTGGAGAACTACCGCAAGGGCAAGGAGAACGCGCTCAAGTTCCTCGTCGGCCAGGTGATGCGGAAGACCAAAGGCCGCGCCAACCCGCAAGCGGTCAACGAACTCCTGCGAAAGCACATCACCGGGGAATAGCGAGGCCCCCGCTCATCCGTTTCCATCCGGTTTGTCGCTAGAAGCCATTTCATAACCACCTAACGAGGATCAGACAGCACGCGAGATGGAAGAAGGCCGAGTACATGAGGAGATGCCGTTCATAGCGGACCACGAGGCGGCGGAAGTTGCCCAGCCAGGC
>Ga0180437_10001871_pt1 | contig 35161 bp, 36 predicted proteins | sample SS_ome_4_FD_132410 | JGI IMG/M metagenome (GOLD analysis project Ga0180437, IMG submission 132410) | Hypersaline lake sediment archaeal communities from the Salton Sea, California, USA - SS_3_D_1 metaG | ecosystem: Environmental > Aquatic > Non-marine Saline and Alkaline > Hypersaline >... | reverse complement strand
GCCAACGCCGAAGCCATGATGGCCCTGGCCGCCCTGCATGACAGTGGCCTGTGGAACCAACGCTGGACAACCCTCGACCCACAAAGGAATTAACGCCGCCATAGAATCTGGCCCGACACGGTCTGTCGCCTACGTTGACACCACCCCCCCGCTCCGGTATCCTAAGGGGTGAGGATCGGGCAGAGTCGGTTCGGGCTTCGGCCCGAGGAACAGTTTCTCCGAAGAGGCGCTTATCTCACCCGCTTTCAGGGTGACGCTCGGGCTGCGCCGCGGAAAAAGGGGACGGGGCTAATTTGTGCGAAGCACCCTTCGGGCCGTTGAAGGCAAATTAGCCCCGTCCCCTTTTTCCTTCGGCTCCATTCAGAGGAGCGTAGCCATGTCCCACGCACGCGAGAACCGCGGCCTCCAGATTGCGCTGATGATCTTCGTCAGCCTGACCGTGCTCTTGGGGGTCACCACCTTCGTCTTCTTCCGCCAGTACGACGAGGCGGCCCGGCGCGAGGTGGCGCTGGCCGAAAAGTCGCAAACGAGCACCGCCGCGCTGCGGGCCAAGCAGGATGAGCTCAACGAGCTGAAGGACCTATTGGGCGTGCCGGCCGCCGCGTCGCTCGACGAGGTACGCCGGCAGCACGCCGCCGACGTCCGGGCCTGTGCGGCCAACCTGCCCGAGGAGTGCCGGTCGTATCGCGACGTGCTCTTGTACCAAAGCCGCGTAATCCGGGAGAACGACGCGCAGCGGGTTCTGGACAAGACGGAGATCCGATCGCTGCACGAACGGATCGCCACGATCGAGGGCCGCATCGAGCCGCAGATCGCGCGCTATCGCGACTCGGCAGCCGCGGCGCTCGACGAGTTGAGCCGGGGCCAGCAGCAGTTTCGCCGCACCCAGGAAGTCCTGCACGACGGCAGCCGGCAGGCGCACCGGCACGCAGAGGCCACCCGCCACGAGGCCGCCGGGCAGGTCGCCGAGGCCGAGCGCCGGCTCGAAGCACTCCGCGCCGAGCACCGCGAGGCGCAGGCCCAAATCGAGAAGCTGGAGGAGGAATTGCGGCGCCTGAAGCAGACCGAGTTCACCGGGCCGGACGGCCGCATCCGCCAGATCAACTACCGGCTGCGCACGGCCTGGATCGACGTGGGCCGTGCCGACGGCCTGCTGCCCCGGCTGGGGTTCGGCGTGTACCCCGCCGCCGCATGGCGGCTCCACGACGGCAACAAGAAGGGCCAAATCGAGGTCACCCGCGTGCTCGGCAACTACCTATCCGAGGCCCACGTCGTCAAGGACGTGCTCACCGACCCGATCATCCCCGGCGACCAGATCCAAAGCGCGGCGTGGGATCCTTGGCGGCCGTGAGCGGCGCGGCCGAGCGGGGCGATGCTCCTGCGTGGGTGAACCTGTCCGCCGGCGGCGCGTTGCAGCGTGGTTGCCTTTGCGCACGAGGCGCCGTAGAATCGCTTGCGTGAACCTTGGCAGGACAGGTTCCGAACCACCGCAAGGGCGGTTGGCTTTCTTGGCACACCTCGTGGTGCCCGGTCTGGCACCCTTTCTTCGCAAAGGAGCATACGATGGGCGCAAGATTATTCCGTGACGGGCGATGGGGTCGTGGAGGGCTGATCGTGGCGGTGGCCCTGTTGGGGGCGAGGCCGCTGCTGGCAGTTCCTATTCCCTACCGAGTGGGCCCGGCCGAGAGCGAAGATGAGCCTACGAAGTCGCATTTCCAATGGGAGGTGAAGGACCAGGGGGCGGAACTGGCGCTCGATTTTGGGGCGGACGATCCGGAATTGCCGAGACAACTCGGCATATCCCGCTTGGTCAAGCTTCCGGCCCGGCGGCAGGGCGACCACTTCATCGTTCAGGGAAACGAGCTGAACGCGCTGGTCCGCGAAGTGTTCACCCCGGTGGCCAAGGACAAACAGCTCGTCAGGCGCGACACGGAGGTGACGCAGGTAGACCTTCAAGAAGTGTCCATTCAGGTGGCCCGCGACAACTTCAATCTGCGGCTCACGCTGACGTTGGATGTCACCGTGCACACCAAAGATGAGGACGGGAACGAGGATTCCACTCGGATCAACGGCAGCTTCCCTATCACGGCAGAGCCGGTGCCACTGAAATCGGAAGACGCCAGCAAGGCGGTCTTGGATCGATTCGGGCGGTACGTCGACACGGCGCGCAAGCGGTCCATCGATCCCCGAAACGCCGCACGTTACGTGGACGAGGAGGCGTTTCGGCGGGCCTTGAGCCGAGCGGGCGAGGACGCGGCGTCCAACGCCGACACGCACGGTTTCGTCGACCGGCGGGGGACTCCGGTCGCGTACATCCGGCCCGGGGCCCTTCCCTACACAACGGTGCACGAAGTCACACACGTCTACATGAACCCCCACTTCCGCGATCTGGGGAAGTATGTCAATGAAGGGGTAACCCACTTCTTCGCGCAGCTCGCCGTCGTCGACCCGGACGGGAATGCGGCCTACGACTTCAGCCAGCGTTATCAACAGCCCGTCCGCGCCGCGGAGGGGCTGCTCGGGTGGGCTGGCCTGGATACGGTCGCGACGGCGTATTTCGGCAGCGGGACGGCGGAGATCGAGGCCCTCCGCCGGAGGGTCGACGAAAACAAAGGCCCCGGCTGGTTCGACAGGTTCATTCGAGAGAACCGGTGAGGATCCGAGGACTGCGGATCCCCCCAGCGCGAGGTCAGGAGCCGAACTCGGGCCGGCGGCGGTGGAGCTGGTTTTGGAGGCGCTGGACGATCGAGCTGTGCATCTGGCTCACGCGGCTTTCGGAGAGGTCCAAGGTGGCGCCGATCTCCTTCATGGTGAGCTCTTCGTAGTAGTAGAGGATGATGATCAGGCGCTCGTTGCGGTTCAGCCCCTTAGTGACCAGGCGCATCAGATCGTTCTTCTGGATGCGCTTGGTGGGGTCTTCGCCCTTTTTGTCCTCGAGGATGTCGATCTCGCGCACGTCCTTGTAGCTGTCGGTCTCGTACCACTTCTTGTTCAGGCTGATGAGGTTCACCGCGTTGGCGTCGAGCATCATCTTCTCGAGCTCGGCGATAGAGATTCTCAGCTCTTCGGCCAGCTCGTTTTCGTTCGGCGGGCGGCCCAGCCGGGCCTCGAGGTTCTTCATGGCCTCGTTGAGTTTGCTGGCCTTGGAGCGGACCAGGCGCGGGACCCAGTCCATGGTGCGCAGCTCGTCGAGCATGGCCCCGCGAATACGCGGCACGCAGTAGGTCTCGAACTTCACGCCCCGCGAAAGGTCGAAGGCGTCGATGGCGTCCATCAGCCCGAACACCCCGGCCGAGATGAGGTCGTCCAGCTCGACCCCCTCGGGCAGCCGTGCCCAAATCCGCTCCCCGTTGTAACGCACCAGCGGCAGGTAGATCTCGACCAGGCGGTTGCGCAGCTCCTGGTTCGACATATCCTGCTTGAATTCGATCCAGAGCTGTTCAACGTCTTCCGGTGCCAGCGTGGTTGCCATGCAGTCCTCCGTGACCGTGCTCGGTGCCAAGAGCACGTGGCGTTCGAGTTCCTTCTCGGCTCGTCCTTAAGCGCGACTGCGACTGTCGGGTGTGTTCAAGGGCGGGGGGGCTGCCGATCCGTGCGGCCCGAGTTGGGGGGTGATTCACGTGGGACGCGGGCTCTCGGCGGCGGGCGACTCGCGCTCGGCCAGCTCGACGGTGATCCGGCGGCTCACGGCCTCGTCGACGATCCGTCCGGCGATCCAACCGACGAGGTAGCCCGCCGCGGCGAACACCACCAGGCTCAGCCAGGCGGCCCAACACACCGCCCCGGCCGACCCGCCGTGCGCGAGCCCGCGGGCCAGGGTGACGAACATCGCCAACGAGCCGAGGATTCCGGCGTACTGGTGCGCCACGAGTCCGTCCCTGCGTTGCCGTCAAACTCAACGTAACCGGTGCAGTTTAACAGCTCTGACACTGCCGACAGTCTTCCGACATTATCGGCTGCGGGCGGCTCGGGGTTGAATCAATTTTCTCGGTTTTTCTGGGGGTTCCGGCTCCTTGGGGTGGAGGGACGGCGGGTAGTTCAACGGGTCCTCGGGCTGCGCCGGACCGATGACGTGCAGCGGCCCAGGAACCGCCGCCACGCCAGGACCAGGCGGGTGAGGCGCTCTGTGGCCGGGCCCGGTTCGGCCGGAGGGTCCTCGGCCCGAAGCGCGTCGGCCGGAGTCGGTTCCGGCTCGGCACGCTCCAGCACGAGCTGTCGGAGTTGGGTGGCCTGGTCGGGCATCGGCGCCTTAACGAGCTCCACTGGGCGAATCGACGGTCAGGATCAACTCGGCCAGGCGGCGGGGGTCGGCCGTCTCGATGTCGTCGGGCACGTTCTGGCCGTCGGTCAGGTACGAGAGCGGCAGGCCGCTCGCCCTGGCCAAAGGCAGCACGCCCCCCAGGCCCGTGGCCTCGTCGAGCTTGGTCAATATCAGGGCCGTTGGGCCCACCGTGGCGAAGTGCCGGGCGGTGTGGATCAGTGCGCGCTGGCCGGCCACGCTGCTTAGCACCAGGTGGACCTCGTCCACTTCGGCCTCGGTGAGAAATGCCCGAAGCTCGCGGATCTTCACCTCGTCCTTGGGGCTTCGCCCGGCGGTGTCGATCAGCAGCAGGTCGAGGTCGTGGAATCGCTTGACCGCCTCGCGCATCTCGCGGGGCGAGGAGACGACCTGCATGGGCAAGTCGATGATGTCGGCGTAGGTGCGGAGCTGCTCGACCGCGGCGATGCGGTAGGTGTCGACGGTGATCAGGCCCACGCGGCGCTTCTCGCGGAGGCGGAAGTTGGCGGCCAGCTTGGCGATGGTAGTGGTCTTGCCCACGCCGGTCGGCCCCACCAGCGCCGCCACGCGGACCCGGCCCGGCACCACCGAAATCGGCCCGGCCACGCGAAGCTCCTCCTCGACGATCTGCGCGACCCGCGCCTTCAGCCGCCGGGGATCGGACCGCTGGCCCTCGGGCACCTCGGCCCGGACCCGCTCGATCAGCTCCCGGGCCAGCTCCTCGCCCAGCTCGGCGTCCAACAGCTCGGTGAACAGGTGGAACAGCTCCTCGGGCAGGTCGTGGCGATGCCCGCCCTGCTGCTGGCGGCAAAGCTCCTCGACCATCTTCTGCAAGTCGGAGAGCTGCCCTTCGATCTCGGTCGGAACCGAGGGCTTCGGCTGCGCGAAACAGGGGCCCGGCAGCGCCGACGGGGCGTCCGGCGCCGGTGGCGGGGGGGACATCGAGGGCGGCGCCGGGGCCGCCGGGAGCGGCTCCTCGCGACGGAAACGGCTGGGTGGCAGCCGGCTGGGTACGTGTACCCCAGCCGAGGCGGTCACCTCGATCTGGCGCGTGCCCGGCAAAAGGCCGAACCACCTCGGGCGGCGGACCTCGCGGGTATGGAGCACGGCCGCTTCCGGCCCCAGCTCGCGGCGGACCAGTTGCAGCGCGTCGTGCATCGTCGCGGCACGATAGGTTCTAACGTCCATGGGTGCTGGGTGGGGATCGGGGAAGGGGGAAATTCGAAATCCGAATCTCGAAATACGAAACAAATCCCAAATGTAAATGACCCAAATCCGAAACCCCTTGGGTACGGCTGGCTGGCCTTATCGCCCGGCGCGGCCGGCGTTTGGAGCATTGAAGACTTCCGCATTTGGAATTTGTTTCGGATTTCGGATTTCGGATTTCGATATTCGGATTTGTCGGCGCGACCGCCGGTCGCGGCTTTATGCCGCCGCGCTGACCATCGCGCTCGACTCGATCACGGTGTCGCGCGTCACCTCGTTGTAGCTTAGAACAATCAACTGCGGCAGGTGCGGGAGCGTCATCTGTTTCAGCGCCGCGCGGATCTGGGGGCTTACGAGCACGATCGGGTGATGTCCGGCGCGGGTCAGTTTCTCGACCTCCCCGGCGATCTGCCGGCAGGTGGCTTCCACGGCCTGCGGCGACATGCGGATCATCAGCCCGTGCTCGTTGTGCTCGAACCCCGCCCGGATTCGGTCCTCCAGGGCCGGGTCGAGCGTGACCACGTGCAGCCGGTTCTCGGCGTCGCGGTAACGGGTGCAAATCGAGCGGGCCAGGCGGTGGCGCACGTACTCGGTCAAGAGCACGGGGTCCTTGGTCCTCGGGGCGTAGTCGCCCAGGGTCTCGAGGATCGCGCCCAGGTGCCGGATCGGCACCGCCTCGCGCAGCAACATCTGCAGGATCTGCTGCACCTCGGCCAGCTTCATCACGCCGGGCACCAGCTCCTCGACCACGGCCGGCGAGGTCTGCTTCAGCTCGTCGACCAGGTGCTTCGTGGCGTCGCGGGTGAGGATCTCGTCGGCGTGGCGGCGCACGGTCTCGGTCACGTGCGTGGCGATCACGCTGCCCGGCTCGACCACCGTGTAGCCGAGCATCTCCGCGCGTTCGCGCTGGGCCGGCTCGACCCAGACCGCGGGCGTGCCGAAGGCCGGGTCCTTGGTCGGCGTGCCGGGCACCTTGCCGCTTGTCACGCCCGAGTCGATGGCCAGGTACGTTCCGGGGTAAACCACCCCATCGGCCACGCGCAGGTCGGCGATCTTGATGCCGTACTGGTTCTGCTCCAGGCGCATGTTGTCGCGGATGCGGACCTTGGGAAGGATGATGCCGATCTCGGCGGCCACGTTCTGGCGGACGCGCTGGACCCGCTCCAACAGGTCGCCGCCGCGGTTGGGGTCGGCCAGGCGGATCAGCCCCACGCCGATCTCGATCTCCATGGGGTCGACGGCCAGGTAGTCTTCCACGCGGCTCTCTTTGGGCTTGGCACTCTCGGCCCTGCGCTGGGCCTCGGCCCGGGCTTGGGCCTGGGTCGTGCGGCGCGAGAGCATCACGGCCAGCGACACGCAGCTCCCGCCGATCAGCAGCAGCGGCACCCGCGGCAGGCTCGTAAAGACCAGCACGCCCAGAAAGCCGCCGGCCACGGCCAGCGCCTGCGGGCGCGAGAAGAGCTGGCGCAGGAACTCGGCCGGCAGGTCGGTGCGCTGGCTGCTGCGCGTCACCAAGAGGGCGGCGGCCAGCGAAATCAGGAACGCGGGGACCTGGCTCACCAGCCCGTCGCCCACGGTCAGCTTGGTGAACACGGCGCCGGCCTCGCCGATGCTCATGCCGGCCTGGAACATGCCGATCACCAGCCCGCCCACGATGTTAATGAGCGTGATCACGATCCCCGCGATGGCGTCGCCGCGCACGAACTTGCTGGCACCGTCCATGGCGCCGAAGAAGTCGGCCTGCTGGGTGATCTCCTGGCGGCGGCGCTGGGCCTCGCGCTCGTCGATGATGCCCGCATTCAGGTCGGCGTCGATGGCCATCTGGCGCCCGGGCATCCCGTCCAGAGCGAACCGGGCGGCCACCTCGCTGATGCGCGTGGCCCCCTTGGTGATCACCACGAACTGGATCACCACGATGATCGCGAAGATGATCAGGCCCACGACGATGTTGCCCTGGGTCACGAACTCGCCGAACGTCTTGACCACCCGGCCGGCCGCGAAGAGCTTCTCCGACGGCGCCTGCGTAAGGATCAGGCGCGTGGTGGCCACGTTCAGCACGAGCCGGAAGAGCGTCGTGGCCAGCAGCAGCGACGGAAAGATGCTGAACTCCAGCGGCGTGCGCACGTAGACCGTGGTCAAGAGCATGATCACGGCGATCGTGATGTTGGCCGAGAGCAACAGGTCCATCAGCCCCGAGGGCAGCGGGACCATGATCACCAGCACGCTGGCGATGATCGCCACCGGCAGGATCAGGTCCTGCGCCCGAGCAAGTGGACCTTGCGAGGCAACACCCGAGGCCACGTGGAACTCCTACGGCGACACTCCCTCTCCCTCTGGGAGAGGGCCGGGGTGAGGGGAACGGCCGCCCGGGCAGCCCGAGGGCCTCGCCCGCGCCGGTGCGGTGCCTATTCGGGGTGAAAAAGGACGGCAGAAGAGGGGTCGGACCATATCGAAAATCGGCCCCCGGGTCCAGGGCGGTTTTGCCCGACCGGGGTGGTGTGGGTGCTAGCAGTGCTGGCAACGCAGGCCCCACGCTCGGCGGCGGGCCATTGGCGCGACGCAGCACGCTCATGGCACGCTCACGACCCTCCCTCGCGGGGCCAGGCCGGTACCGCGTACCAAGCGTTCGCACGGCCAACGCTCTCCCAAAGCCACTCCGGGAAGGCCTCGCCCGACGCCCTTGACGAAAACCACCACATCGGGCTATCCTCACCCCTGTCGCCAGAAGGCAATTTCCGCACGAGTCACTAACGGCCCATTCGTTCTTGTCCCTCCAGGAGAGTTGCTCACATGCCCGGTAAATACACGAACGTGCGGCCGCAGATGGACGAGCAGAAGCTCCAGGAGCTTGCCGCGGCGATGAAGGCCGACGGACGCGACCAATTGCGCGTCAGGAAAGTGAAGCTTGGGGTCAAGAGCCTCGCGTTCCTCGAGCATTTCGGCCACTTACGGGCGCTCTTTATCGAAGAGGTCAAGGCGGGGCTCGATGCGTTGAAGTTTCTTGAGAATCTCGAAAACCTCGACCTCATTCAAATGCGACAACTGAAGTGTGCCGCGCTGAGAGGCGTGCCACACCTGCGGGAACTCTACATCGGCTTCTCTTCCGTCAGCAGCTTTGAAGGAATCGAAGCGCTGTCGGATCTTGAAGACCTCAGTCTTCGTTCAGTTTCCGGATTGGCAGGTCTCGAATTTGTTTCACAGTTTACGAAAGTCAAAGAGCTGAGTATCATTGACTGTAAGGGCATGACGTCCGTTCCCAACCTGGCCAACCTGGACGACTTGACGGAGATTCGTCTTAGCGGACTCAGGGATTTGCAGAGTATCGACGCGGTATTTGCAGCGCCTCGTCTTAAGAGGCTGTCGCTCGGCGCGTTACCCAACATCGAGCCGGAAGACCTGAAGCCCGCACTTGAGCATCCGACGCTCGAGCTGATCTATCCCGCATTGGTCGGTATCAAAGGGGCTGCCAAGGACATCCGCGCTGCCGAGTTACTCAAGAGCCGTTTCGGCGACGTGTTCGACCTCGATCGCTGGAACGCTTAGCGTGCAGGCGATTCTTGCCGGCATCGGAATCGAGCATCCGGACCTAGTGAACCTTTGGGAGGCGACCATGGCTTTGACAGTCGAAACCACTTCTATTGCCCTGGACGACGGACACGGGTTGCTCGTGGGAAGCACCGACCCGGATACGATCGAATTCTTTAATGATCGCGGCCTCGATGGTAACGGCTACACGTGGAATGGTATCGTCGACTCCATTGCACGCCTGGAGATGCCCTCCGAACACGGAAAGTTGGACTGGTCACCGGAAGCGGACGACTTACTCGTCCTATCCTCCGATCCGGATCTGCTGAAGCGACTCGAGACCTTGGTCCAGCAATACGTTGGCGACGAGTCGATGATGGAACGGGCGCTGGAAAATGCAGATCCTGAAATGATGGACTAGGTTCCAGAGAAAAGGGGACGCATGGGCAATGGGGGAACCCAGACGAATCTGCGAATTGCTGGAGGCCGAGGAGCGGTCTCGCCGCAAAATGGCCAGCCCGACCGGTTCTGGCACCTGCGGGCGTGGAACGGGATGAACCCGGGCGGGTGGTGGCGGCTTCTGGTGCGGGGACGGTTCGCGATTGCGCCGCGGCGTCTGGGCATGGCCGCGATCAACACGGTCGTCTGCCCTCACCACACGCTGCTGTGGTGCCTACAGGAGCTGCTCTACGGCCGGCGGATTCGGGCGACGGTGATCCGGCACGACCCGATCTTCGTCGTCGGGCACTGGCGCTCGGGCACGACGCTCTTGCACGAGCTGCTGGCGCTGGACGACCGGCTCACCTACCCGCGGACCTACGACTGCTTCTCGCCGAACCATTTTCTTGTATCCAGCCGATGGATGAAATGGTGGCTTCGGGCCTTGCTGCCGCGGCGGCGGGGGATCGACAACATGGCCCTGGGCCTCGACCGCCCGCAGGAGGACGAGTTCGCCCTGTGCAACCTGGGGCTGCCGTCGCCCTACCTGGGGTTGGCGTTCCCCAACCGGGCCGAGCTGTGGGCCGAGTGGCTGGATTTCGACGGGGTGGCGCCGCGCGAATTGGAGCGATGGAAGCGGGGATTCGTGTGGTTTCTGAAGTGCCTCACGCTGCGCGACGACAAGCCGGTGGTCTTGAAGTCGCCGACTCACACGGCCCGGATTCGCACGCTCTTGGAACTCTTCCCCAGGGCACGGTTCGTCCACATCGTGCGCGACCCGTACGTGGTCTTCCCCTCGACGATCCATCTCACCAAGACCCTCTCGCGCCGCGAGGGGCTCCAGGTCCCGCGCCACGAGGGCCTTGAAGACCGCGTCTTCGAGACGTTCAACAGGCTGTACGCGGCCTTCGACCGCGACCGGCCGCTGTTGAGCGATTCGCAGTTCTGCGAGGTCCGGTATGAAGAGCTGGTGGCCGACCCGGTCGGGCAGATGGAGCGCGTGTATGACCGGCTCGCCCTGGACGACTTCGACCACGTGCGCCCGGCCGTCGAGCGCTATGCCCACCAGCAGCGCGACTACCCCACGAACCGCTACGAAATTTCAGTCCAAACTCGCGATGAGATCACGCGACGATGGGGATGGTTTGCGGAGCGGTATGGGTATGCGGGATGGAGGGACAGAGGGACGGAGAGACTGAGGGAATGAGAGAAGGAGGGAAGGCGTGACGCTGATCCCGCCCCGCGACCTTCCCCCCTTTCTCGTTGTCTCTCTCCTCTACTCTCTGTCTCTCCGTCCCTCCATCCCTCCGTCCCCTCCTACGCCGCCCGCGACCCCGGCAGCCGCTTGCCCTTGAGCTGATAGACGTAGGCCAGCACCTCGGCCACGGCGGCGTACTTGTCGGCGGGGATGGGGCGGTTGACGTCCACCTCGCGGTAGAGGGCCTGGGCCAGCGGCTTCTTCTCGACGATCGGGATGTTGTGCTCGATGGCCAAACGGCGGATCCGCTCGGCGATCACGCCGGCACCCTTGGCCACCACGATCGGCGCGGCCATGGTCTCCGGCTCGTACTGGATGGCCACGGCCAGCTCGGTGGGGTTGGTCACCACCACGTCGGCCTTGGGCACGCTGCTCGACAGCCGCGTCAGGGCGAGCTGGCGCTGGACGTACTTGCGACGGGCGATCACCTCCGGGTTGCCCTCGAGGTTCTTCATCTCCTCGCGGACCTCCTGCGCGGTCATACGGATGTCCTGCTCGTGCTTCCAGCGCTGGAAGCCGAAGTCGAGGATCGCCAGCGCCAAGAGGGCCAGGCCGATCTTCAGGCTGGTCCAGAGCAGGATTTCCAGCAAGTAGCGGCCGATCTCCGGCACGGCCAGGCCGCTGAGACCCAGGATCGTCTCGCGCTCGCCGTAGAGGCTGGCCAGGGCCACGCCCGCGATCACCGCGATCTTGAAGATGCCGAAGCAGAGCCGCATCACGCCGGCCAGGGAGAAGACCCGGCCGAAACCCTTGATCGGGTCGATGCGCGTCAGGTCGGGGGCGAGCTTCTGGGGCAAAAAGAGGACGCCGACCTGGAGCATGTTGACCAGCACCGCGCCGACGAACAAGAGCCCCATGATCGGCAGCAGATACCGGGCCAGCGCGAGCAGCGTGGCGGTCCACTGCGAGATGACGAACTGGCCGTCGGCCTTAAGCCAAGCGGCGCCGCCGAGCTGCCCCCGGGTGTAGTGCCCGAGGTACTCGATCAGCCCCCCGCCCAAGAGCAAGAGACAGACCAGCCCTAACAGCAAGAGCACGGCCGAGCCCAGGTCCTGGCTCCGCGCGACCTGCCCCTGCTCGCGGGCCTGGCGCCGGCGATGTGGGGTGGCTTCCTGCGTCTTGTCGCCGCTGGGGTCGGCCATGTCAATTCAACCACTCGGTTCTCAGCGGTGCGTGCAAGGCTTGCAGCAGCGTATCGAGCGCCGGCTCGACCTGGTCCTGAAAGACCCAGGCAGCGGCCCCGATCGTTAGCGAAAACACGGCAAACGTGAGCAAGGCGTTCAACCCGAAGCCGACCATGAGGATGTTCAACTGTGGCAGCGTGCGGCTGATCAGGCCCAGCACCAGCGTGGAGAGCAACAGCGCGGTGACCACCGGCACGGCCGCGCGCACGCCCAGGGCGAAGCTCTGCGCACTGAGCGTGACGAATGCCTCGGAGACCGAAACGGGCACCAACCCCGAGCCGGGCGGGATGGTGTGGAACGTGTCCAGCAGTCCGGCCATCACCATGCGGTGCCCGCCGATGCAGACGAACACCGCCAGCGTGACCAGGAACAAGAGCCGGGAGAACATCGGCACGCTGGTCTCGGTCGTCGGGTCGAAGACGTCGGCCAGCATCAGCCCGCCGATACGCCCGATCAACTGCCCGGCGAGCTGCACGCCGCTAAAGAGGATCACGATCCCCAGTCCCAGGCAGGTCCCGATCAGCAGCTCGGCGCCGACGAAGACCAGGTAGTTGAGCGTGGTGCCCGGGTGCGGGAAGTCGACGTGCCACTGGCTGGGCGCCAGGAGCACGGCCAGGGCCACGGCCAGAAGCGCCCGCACCCGCAGCGGCACCTCCTTGGTTCCGTAGATCGGCGCGGTCATCGTCAGGCCGCTCACGCGGGTCAGGACCAGCGTGAAGAGGAGGAACTTCTCGGCGTCGATTTGCCGGAGCCAGTCCATTGGGGGAATGACGAAGCACGAATGACGAAGAGCGTTTAGCCGCCGCCGGCACGGCGGCGCGGAGGAATCGCTAGAACCGCGCCGGGATCTGCGTGATCAGGTCGGTCGAGTACTGGACCATCCGGCTGATCAGCCAGGGCAGCGTGAGGCTCAGGGCCAGGATCATGGCCACGATCTTGGGCACGAAGGCGACGGTCTGCTCTTGGACCTGGGTCAGGGCCTGCAACAGCCCGACCACCAGCGCGATCACCATGCCCGCCAGCAGCACCGGCGAGCCGATCAACAGCGCCGTCCAGAGGGCCTCGCGGGCCAGATCGATGGCGTCTTGGGGGGCCATGGCGTCAGGGGTCAGGGATCAGGTGGAAAGCCCCGCGACTGCGTCGCGGGGGTCGCGGGCGCGCAGCGTCACTATCGGGACGTCACGTAAACGGCTGGAAACTCTCCAGCAACATCCCGACGACCAGGTGCCAGCCGTCGACCAGCACGAACAAGAGCAGCTTGAACGGCAGCGAGATCAGGACGGGCGGGAGCATCAGCATCCCCATCGAGACCATCACCGCCGCGATGACCATGTCGAGGATCAAAAAGGGTAGGTAGATCTGGAACCCGATCAGGAAGGCGGTCTTCAGCTCGCTGAGCATGAACGCCGGCAGCAGCACCGAGAGCGGCACGTCCTCGTACTTCATGTTCTGGTAGTCGGTCGGCTGCTCGGACTTGGGCAGGTAGGACATGAACAGCCACACGTCATCGCTGTTGCCGCAGCGCTCGATCTGCATGCTCATGAACCGGCGGACCGGCGCGGCGCCGGACTGCCATGCCTGCTCCAGGTTGATCTTCCGCTCGGTGTAGGGCAGGATCGCGTCGTCGTAGACCGCTTTCCACACGGGCGTCATGATCAAGAGCGTGACGAACAGCGACAGCGCCGTGATCACCTGGCTGGGCGGGAGCTGCTGCGTTCCGATCGCCTGACGCAAAAGGCCCAACACCACCACCACCCGCACGAAACAGGTCGTCATCAAGAGCACCGCCGGCGCCAGGCTCAGCACGGTCAAGAGCAGCATCACCTGGATCGTGGAGCTTAGGCCCTCGGGGCTGGTCCATCGCTCGGGCCCGCCGGAGAGGCCCTCGGGCACCTCGATCGTGAGAGGCTGGTTCGAGACGTCCTGGGCACCCGCCGGACCCCACGCGCAAAGACACGCCAGCACCACCACCGCAAAACCCAACAGGCGGCGCGCGGGGCTCTGGCGCCAGCGGGCCAGGGCCGCCGCAGGGGCTCGCCGATCGGTGGGGCTCTCAGCCATGGCGGCGCTCCGCGGGGCCGTAGGGCGGACTCTCGTAGGACGGATCGGCAATCCGTCGGACGTCCGGGCGATCGTGGGACGGATTGGCAATCCGTCCTACTTCGCTGGCGGAAGGGCGGCGGGGGGCGAACTGATCGAGCACCTGGCGGAACACGGCCGTGGCGCTGCCGGGCTGGGCCTGCCGGCAGAGGCCCGCCACCCGGTCGACCTCCAAAGGGTCGGTGATCTCAGTGAGGGTTTCGGCGCCGGCCGAGCTCAGCGAGACCAGCACCAGCTTGTTGCCCAAGCGGAGCAGGTGGGCCTGTTGCCGGCCGGCCAGCGGAGCCCGGCCCAAGACCTCGAACACTTCTTTGGGCAGGGGGTGGAGAGCCTGGGGGGCGGCGCGGCGGATGCCCCACGCCGTGAGCAGGAAAATCCCCAGCACCAGGCCCAGCGCCCCCACGACCGTCACGGCCGAAGTGGGCCCGGCGCCCCGGCCTTGCGCCCCGGCCTTTGACGGTCCGCCGGGCGGCGTGACCGGCATGGAAGGCTTTCCGCTGGGCGGTGTGACCGAGAGCGGGTCGGGTCCTCGAGCACCAGCGCCGGCGGGGTCAGGAGACCCACGCCGAACTGCGGCGTCTTGGGGCGACGCCGGCTCTTCAAACGCGGCCTGGCGCACGGCCGAGCCGGACCAGGTCTGCGCGGGGTAACCCGGATACTCTCGCGGTGCGGCGCTCGGCGCTGGCGGGGCGTACTGTACTTGCGGTGCGTACTGTCCTGCGCCGACGGACTGCGCTGCCGGGGCGTACCGTGCCGCCGGCGCATAGGGCGAGTAGCCCGGCTCTGCCGTGCCGGCCGACAACAGGATCCCTCCCAGCGCGGCGGTGGTAAGAAGCATTCCTGCTCCCCGTGCGATGGTCTGATTTCTTGTGGTTGGTTTTGCTGAAGCTGGCGGGGGTCGCCGGCCGATTTCGAGGGCGGGCCGATAGGCGCCGCTCTTGATTGAACGCAGTGACGAGGAAGTTGGGTGATGTGAGGAAGAGGTGGTGCTAGGAGGCCACGTTGCTCCCGGCGATCAGCTCGGCCACGCGCACGCAGAAGTTGTCGTTGAGCACCAAGACTTCGCCCCGGGCGATGAGCCGCCCGTTGACGTAGACGTCCACCGGGTCGCCTGCCAGCTTGTCCAGGGGGACGACCGACCCCTTGCGGAGCTTCAGCACGTCTTCCAAATACATGTGGGTACGGCCCAGCTCGATCTTCAAGTCGAGTTCGACGTCGCGGATTAGGTCGATCGTGGTCTTCTCGGTCGAGGCTGGGGCGCCGCGGAACTCCTCAAGCCGGTAGGTCTTCGCGCCCGGGGGCAAGTCGCCCGCCACCTGGCCGCCGATCGACTGCAGTGCCTGCTCCGCTTGCTCGAGCAGGTACTCGACGTCCTGCTCCGGAAGGCTTTCGCGGTCCGGGTCCGCAGCGCCGTCGTCGGGCTGCCCGGCCGGGCCGTCGGTTTGCCCGGCGGGGGGAGCGGCCTGGTCGGCCGGCTTCTCGCCGTCCTCCCGCACCGAGGTTGGGGCGCCGGAGGGGTCCGGTGAAGCCGCCGCAGTCTGAGCGGGCGCTGTGGCGGGGGCCCCGGTTCCATCCGGCGTGTCGGCGGCCGCCGGGGGCACGGCGGCGGATGCCTCGCGCATCAGCGCGTCGATCTCGGACGGATCGAATGCTTGTTCGTCGGCCATGGCGATTCCGTTCTCTCAAATGGCCGGGCTTCGCAAGAGTGGGAGCACGCCACCCCTTGGTGGCATCTTGGAAGCTGAGGGGGGGCCCTATTGTTCGACAAAGGAGAAATCACTGAAGATAACCCCCAGCAAGAGGGGTTTTCCCAGCGTGTCGTTAGTCTTCTCCAAAATCCGCCTTTTAATCAAGCCCAATCCGGCGTCGGTCAGATCGGTCAGCTCGGCTGAGCGCATGATGACGAGGATTTGCTCGCGGAAGCGGTGTCGGCTTTCGTCGAGCCGGGCGTGGAACTCGACCTCGTCTTCGGCCCGCACGATGCCGTACAGGTGGAAGTCGATGCGCAGGGTGGTGTTCGAGATGGGCTGGAAGGCGCTGACGCTGAACTCTTCCAGGTCGACCTCCACCCGATCGAGGGGTTTTTCGAGGGAGTCCCCGCTCGGCTGGTCCGGGTCGGCGTGGGCCTCGTCGTTGGTCGCGTCGGTCAGCGCGGCCTTGGCCCAGGCCGCGGTCTGGTCCGGCGACGGCATGTACAAGTAGGCTACAAGGCACTCCAACGTGATCACAACGCCCACGAACAGCACGACCTTGACCACGGCCCAGAGCGAGCCGCGGCCCGGCTCGTCCGCCGGTCCGGTCAGGGCCTCGAGGTCGGCAAGCGGCTGGTCGGTTTTTTCGGGCATGGGGGGCGTGCAGGTGGGGGATCTAGTTGCAGGTCATTCCAAGTCTAGGACACGGGACGCCGCGACTACGGCGCGTCGCCCAGCGAAAATCGTTTTTTTTGCTCCTCCGGGGTGCCTTCCAGGTCTTCGGCCAACTCGGTGAGCATGTAGATTTCCACGCGGGGGTTCTCGCGCCGCAAGAGCGGGTCGCTGCCGATGTGCTTGGGCTCGTTTTCGGCGGCCACGGAAAGCCGGAGCCGCTTCGGGTCGATCCCCAGCTTGATCAGTTCGTCGGCCACGAGCCGCGAGCGGGCGTAGGCCAGGTCCCAGTGCGTTTTGTAGGGGCTGTGCCGGGGAAGCGGTTTGTTCGACGTGTGACCGCGGATTTCGATCTTTTGGGGCTTGCCGCCGATCACCTCGGCCGTGGCCCGAAGCGCCCGCCGGTCGGCGTCGGTCAGGCGGGCCTCGCCTTCGGGGAAGTAGACCACGGCCCCGCGGGCCGCGGCGTCGCCCTGGCGGATGGTCAACACTCGGGGGTGATCGCCCACGGGCGCCTTGATTTTGTCGCCGCCGCGCATCAGGTCCACGCGCCGGGCCCGGCCCAGGCTGGCCAGCTTTTCCAGCGGCGAGTTGCAGGGCCGGGACTGGCCGGGCACCAGGCTCGCCCAGGACAGGTCGTGGCCGAACCGCCGGCGCATCGCGTCGGCAATGGCCTGGTAACGCTGTTCCTCTTTGATCTCGCTCATGGAAAAGAGCATGATGAAAAACGTCAGCAACAGCGACATCATGTCGCCGAAGGTGACCACCCACTCGGGGATCCCGGCGCCTTGATCTTCTTCGGGTTGTTGGTCGAGGGCCATGGGGCTACGCCGCTTCGCGGGCGCCGGGACGTTGGTTGGGCGGCAGGAAGGTGTTCAGCTTCTGTTCGATTACGCGCGGGTTCTCGCCCGACTGAATGGCCATGATCCCGCGCAGCGCGATCTCCATGGCCGTCAGTTCGTGCTTGCTCAAGAACGCCAACTTGTCGGCGACGGGGAGGAAGATCAGGTTGGCGGCGACCGCGCCGTAGAGCGTGGTCAACAGGGCCACGGCCATGCCGGAGCCGATGGTTTCCGGGTCCATGTTGCCCAGCATGATGACCAGGCCGATCAGGGTGCCGATCATGCCGAAGGCCGGGGCGAAACGGCCCAACTGATCGATCACGCCCTTGCCGTTCTTGTGGCGGGCGGCCACGGCGCTCATTTCGGTGCGCAGGACGTCCTCGATCACCTCGGGCCGGGTGCCGTCGACGGCCATCTGGATACCGAGGACGACGAAGGGATTGGAGAGCTCCTCAATGCGGCCTTCGAGGGCCAGCAGCCCGTCGCGGCGGGCGGTCTCGGCCAGCGAGACGATCTGCTCGATCAACTGGCGGTAGTCCTCCTGGCGATTGAACAGGGCCTTCATGGCGACCCGGACCGCGCCCAGGAAGTTGCGCAGCGGGAACGAGATCAGCACGGCGCAGACGGCCCCGCCCAGGACCACGCCGACCGACGCGTAGTCGACGAACGCCCCGAAGGAGCTTTTCATGAGGATCGACAGCCCCAGGATCGTGAGGCCGCCGAGCAGTCCCAGCAGCGTGGCAAGATCCATCGTTTCTCTAGGTCGGGCGTTCGGTATTCTCGGTCGGCAAGTTTCCGCGGCGGGCCGGCGGCGGCACCCAGTGCTTGGCCTGTTGATAAGCCACTGCGCGGCGGACTACCTCGTCGATCGGCTCGGCCACGACCAAGCGCTCTCCGCCCGTGAGCGTAACAAACGTGTCGGGCCGCGACTCGACGTATTGGATCAAGTCGGCGTTCAGGACAAACGGCTCTCCGCCGAGACGGGTGAGCTTGATCATGGTGGCGTTACGGCGCTGACTTCCGTTGTGATCGAAGAGTGAATATCGAATATCGAATGTCGGGTGTCGAATGTCGAAGCAAGAAGAGGGAAGTGGGAACGGGGGACCGTCGACGATACTGCGGGTTTCGAGTGCTCACTTGTTCTTTTCGGCCGTCTTGATGCTCTTGACGAAAATGGAGATGAGTTCGTTGCACTCGCGAATCGTGGGTGTGACTTGTTCGGGTGGGTCGATTAGCGGTCTTCTTTGAACGATTGCCAGCCAGACGTCCGTTTCTCGCAATTCCTTGAGCGCGACTTTCATCCTGTGGATGAAGTCCCGGCGGGATTCGGCGCCGCGAGCTTCACCGTAGTTGGGCGCCGGAGACATTCCCGAACGCGCCAACTGCCCGGCAGTGTGATTCCCCGCACGACTGTCCGGCAAGTCCTCGACAAGACTGATTCCCCGCACCGCAAACCCGATCAACCGATCCTGCAGGTCATAGTCTCGTTGTCCCTCCTCGTTCATACCTCATCATTTCCCATTCGACATTCGACACTCGACATTCGATATTCAAGACACAGGCCCAATCCCCTTGCCCCCAGTTACCGCCGCAGCGCCAAGAGCTCATCGAACATCTGCTGCGCCGTGGTAATCACCCGCGTATTCCCGCGGTACATGGTCGAGGCCAGGATCAGGTCGATCAGGTTGGTGCCGATGTCGGCGTTGGACAGCTCGGTGGCCCCGGCGATGATGTTGCCGATTCCCTGCTCGCCGGGGGTGCCGATCACGGGCAGGCCGGAGTTCACGCCGCTGGCGTAGAGGTTTTCGCCCTTCTGCTCCAGGCCGCCGGGATTGCCGAAGCGGGCCAGCACGATCTGTCCCAGGTCGCGGGTCACGCCGTTGCTGAACACGCCGCGGATTCGCCCGTCCTCGCCCACGATGAAGCTGCTCAGCACGCCCGGCTCCGAGCCGTCCTGGCGCGAAACGGCCAGGCTGCTCTGATCGACGGCCAGGCCCGAGATCGGCGAGAAATCGAGCTCGAACTCCAGCGGCGAGGCCGAGGAAACGTTGCGCCGGTCGATCGAGACGGTCGCCTCGGTGGAGTCGACGAAGTTCCCCTCGCCGTCGAAGGTAATCAGCCCGGTGCCAACCGCGATGTTCACGCCGCTGGCGGGATCGTTGTCCGGGCTGTCGGCGTACCAGCGGTAGGTCGTGGTCGTGCTGCTGCGCGATTCGAGCACGGTGGTCAGACGCACGGCCAGGGGGATACCCAGCGAGTCGTAGGCCACGAAATCGGTCGTGGCGCTTTCGCCTCGGGCCGTTTGCGCGGAGGAGAACGGCAGGTCGACGTTTTCCGTGCCGCTCGTGGTGGTCAGTTGGATGGCCGACAGCCCGATCTCGACCGCGTTGTCCACGCCGTTGTTCGAGACGAGCTGAATCTGGCCGTCGGCGGTGACCGTGCCGCCCGGCTCGGCGCCCGAGGCGTCGTCGGGAATGGGGTTGGCCGGATCGGGGCCGCCGCCGGTGCGGATTCCCAGCGCCTCCTCCATGAAGTCCAAGAGATCGAGCACGGTGGTCGTGGCGGTGACTTCAAGTTCCTTGGCGCCCAGGGAGCGGCCCCCCTTGCGCGCGGCAAGCGAGAGCGTGCCTACCTCGAACGGCTGCACGTACTGGTCGCCGTCGCGGTGCACCACGTTGGTCAGCAGCGTGCTGCTGTCGATCCGCGGCCCGTCGAGGTCGATCGAGGTGTTGGCCGCGATCGTGGCGTCGCTGGACCTATCGGTGAAGCAGAGCCCGGCCGTGGTGGCGTCGTTGATCTCCGCGGCGAAGTGGAACGCGCTGTCGTCGCCGGCCAGGTTGCGGTAGATGCGGCGTACGCTCCACTGGCCGCTGGCGTCGACCGGCAGATCGCGGAGTTGGATGCGGCCGTCGGCCACGTTGATCGGGCCGATCAGGGGCGAGGGCCGGCTCTCGGTGCCCGTGCCCGGCCCTCCCGCCGCGTCGGCGAAGGTGACGTAGTAGCTGTAGTTGCCGGTGATGGTCGAGGTGTCGAGCGTTTGGTTCAGCGCGGCTGCGGCGTCGGAGAGCCCGTCGGTGTAGGTGGTGGTCACGTTGTCGGGTACCTCGGCCACGAAGCTGTAAGTGGCCCCGCCGTCGCTCGAGCGGTATAGGCGCCGCGTGGAGTAGTACCCCGTGCCGTCGACGGGGAGATTGGTGAGCTGGATGCTGTCCTCGCCGGGGCCCAGGGTGACCGGGCCCACGTCGGCGGAATCGACGCCCTCGCTGTCGACGATCGACCCCAGGGTGCCGTCGGCGAACACGACGCGATACTGGTAGGTCCCCAAGGCCGTAAGCGAGCCGCCCGTGGCTGCGCCCGCGGCGGCGGTGGGCGGGGGGCCGCCCACGTTGGGTGGGTTGCTCAGCGCCACGCTGGCGCCGCTGCCGGGGGCCGTGTACGAGGCGTCGCCGAGCACGTCGGTACGGATGATCTCGGCGGTGTCGGCCAGGTCGCCGGTGGGCGACAGCGTGCCTTCCAGGAAGACGTTGGCGGTGGGCTGGGCCACGGCCGCGGCCCCCAGGGGGATCTCGAGCGACCCCAGCGTGGTCTGCTGGATCTGGTACTGGTCGTCGATCCCGTAGCCCAGCAGCCGGTTGCCGGAGATGGTCGTCAGGTTGTTCTCGGAGTTGATACGGAAGATGCCGTTTCGGGTGTAAAGCTGCTCGCCGGAGCCCCCCTGGACCAGGAAGAAGCCGTCGCCCTGGATGGCCAGGTCGGTGGGGCTGGAGCTGATTTCGATCGTTCCCTGGTTGAAGTTGGGCGAGATGTCGGCGACCATCGTGCCCAGGCCGATCTGCCGGGGGTTGGTTCCGCCGCTGGTGGCCGACGGCGCGGAGCCCAGGCTTTGCGTCTGGAGGAACTGCGTGGCGAAGCTGGCCTCGGACGCCTTGAAGCCCACGGTGTTGGCGTTGGCCAGGTTGTTGCCCACGACGTCGATGGTCGTCTCGGCGGCCGAAAGGCCCGTCAATGCCGTGTTCAGTGCGGATGCAAGACCCATGGTTTATTCCTTCTGGTAAAGGCTATGGGTTGGTGGAAAGTATCGGAAGACCCTCGAGGGGGTTGTGGGTTCTTGGAGTGATGATTGATGAAGGATGGAGGATGAATGCAATTGGCCAGGCGCTTTGGCGAGACCACCGCGTATTCAGTGGGAGAACCACATCGAACTGCGGAGCCGTCTCCGACGTTTATCCCCTTTCCACGAACATTCACCCTTCATCCTTCATCAATCATCATTCTCTATTCAGCTCTCGCCCCCGTCCCCCGCTCCACCCAGGATTTCAGCCACGTTCTTGAGTGGCACCGTGTGTTCCCCGACGTGCAGCCGGGCGACGCCTTCTTCGATCGACACCCGATCGACCTCGCCGGTCACGCGTTCGCCCTCGTCCGACAGGGCCACGATAGTCCGGCCGATGAGGTTGCTGGCGGTCACCACGTTTTGCCCTAGGAGCACGGATTCGAGCGTATCGGTCAGTCGCTGGTTCGATTCGATCTCGCGGATCTGGCTGATCTGCTGGAGGATCTCCTGGTTGTCCATGGGGTCCAGGGGGTCCTGGTTCTGAAGCTCGGTCACCAGCAGCTTGATGAAGTCGTTCAGGTCGACCTGGGCGAAGGCGTCCGTGCCGGCGGTGGTCTGCTGGCCCTGCGTGCCCAGGGCCCCGATGGTGTCGGTCAGCATCGCTCGTTTCCTTTCTCGATTCCCGGTCAAATCAACACGTTGAGCCGTCCTCCCTCGCCCGGCCACGTCGGCGTTTCGATCGCGGACGTCACGTCCTCCGGGGCTGCACGCTCGCCGGTCCCCGGCGACGAAGTGCCACGGCCGGAGCGGTCCCCGTCGCCGGGTGCCTGATGGTCCGCCTGATGCGACGTCTCGCCCGCCGAGCGGTCCGAAAGGGCCACATCGAACTGCTGGACCTTGATGTCCTGCTGGGCCAGCCGGTCGCGCAACTGCGGAAGCTGGTCCAGGAGCAGGTTACGCACCGCCGCGTTCTCGGCCTCGACCCGGGCGTGCATCACCCCGCCGCGCACCTGAATCTCCAAGCGCAGCGAGCCCAGCTCGGGCGGGTGCAGGCGCAGACGCACCACGCCTTGGCGCCCTCCCATGGCCGCGAACGCTCGGGCAACACGCTGGACAAACCGTGCGCGGTCGACCTGGCCCGGCTCCGCAGCCGACGGGGCCGGCCGCGCCGGCGAGGGGCCGGGCCGCGCCTCGGTCGTCACGCGCAGCGGCGCGTCGGCTTTCGGCTCGGCCTCGGGGCCGCGAATCGGTCTGGCACCTTGGGCTTGTGGTTCGTCCGCGCGCGTTGAATCGTTGTCGTCGGTGAGCGATGCCGTGGCGCCGGCTGCCGCGTCGGCCGGGGCGACTTCACGCCGGGCGGACGAGGTCCCCGCCGAAGTCTGTGCTGGCCGTTCCTGCGCCGCCGGGGCGACGCGGCGCGGCTTCGGCTCCCCGCCTTCGGCGGCACGTTCCGAGCGGCCCGAGGGCTCGTCCGGCTCGCTCGACGATTCGCTTGGCGGTGTGACCTGCTGACCTGACGGCTCGTCCGATCGTTTGGACGGTGCGTCTGGCTGACGCGGCCCGTCGCTGCGGGGGAGCACCGGCTTGCGCGTCGACTTGGCCTTGCCTTTCCCTTCGGGCTTCTCGCCCTGGGGGGCGTCGTCCGGTTCCTGCTCGACCTCGGCGGACTCAGCCGGCGCCTCGGTCGCGGGGTCGAGCTGCCGGGCCGTTTCCGCCCGGGTGATCGACTTGGGCGCCGCGGCCGCGCCTCGCTTGACCGGTTCTGAGTCGGGTTTGGCGCTTCCGTCCTCCGGTTGTCCGGAGGTCTTTTCGGCGGCGCTCGGGGTCTTCTCGCCCTTGTCTTCGTTGTCCAACACACGCTCATCGAGCGACGCCGTGACCACGCCGGCAGCCGGTTGCTCAGTTGACGCTCTCGCTTCAGGGTCTTTACCCTGGTCATCATCGCGCGCTTCCCCCGTTTCATCCGACGGCACGATCTCGTCGGGCGACTCCGACTCTGACTCCGGATGCGCAGCGGCGGTGGTATCGGCCTTCTCCCCGTCCGGACGGTTGTCCACACGGTCCTCGGCCGCCTCGGCAGCGGACGGCGCGTCGGTTAGTGCCGCGGGCGCCCGATCCGTGGTGTCGCGGTCCTTCTGTTCGGGTGCCGGCTCGGGCCGTGCGCTGCGCGGCTCCGCTGCCGTGCTGGCCGAAGCTGCCGCGTCCTGCGTCCCGACCCGCTGGAGATACCGATCGAACGAGTCGGCGTGTCCCCATTCGAGGCGCAGCAGGTCCGGGTCCGCGGCGAAGCACGCCGGCGGTTGGCAAATGCGGTTGCCCGGGGAAGGGCGATCGACGCCCACTTGCGTCATGGTGTTGGGGTCTCTCTTTCTACTTGGGGTTCTTCAATTGCCGCCCGGTGGCGGCGGCGAGATCGGCCAGGGCGCCGCCCTCGAGGATCCGCCGCAGCACCTCGCCGATGTTTTCCAGGTCCTTCTCGGTCTTGAACTCGCCGATGATCTTCGACGCCTTGCTGTCGGGCATTCCCTGCAGCAGCGTGACCACCGTCTCGATCTGGTCCTCGTCGAGCAGGTCGTCCAACAGCAGCTTGGCCTGCGCCGGCTTGATGGCCATCAGCTTGGCCCGCGTGTCCTCGATCCCCTGCGAGTTCGCCTGCTGCTTTAGGGCGAGCAGCTCGGCCTCGAACGTCTTCTTCAGCCCGGCCAGGGCTTCCTTCTCCTCGGCGACCTTGCGCTGCCGGTGAGCGACCTCCTTCAGGGCGTCGCCCAGGGCCTGCTCGCGGAGCTCGAGGTGGCGGACCTTCACCGCGCGGGTCTCCAAAACCTGCTCGTACGAGGGCTGCTCGCGGGAGACGTCGGGCTGCTCGGCCGCGGCCTGGGCCGTGAGCGCGTCGAGGTCCACGCCCTGGGCCACGGCCAAGGTGCGAATCACGCGCTCTCGATTGAGCTGCCACGACCGGGCCAGGAAAAACACCAGCAGGGCCTCGGCGATGATCGTGGCCACGCAGCCGTAGACAAACATCCAGCGGATCGTTCGCAGCAGGCGTCGGATCATGGGGCGACCTCCCGGGCGGCCCGCTGCACGGCCACCTCGTCGAGCTGCTTGATTTCACGCCGGTCCTGTTCCGTGCGGTAACGTCGGGCCTGCCGGTCGCGGAGCTTCTCCAGCACGCGCACTTCGCGGTTGGCCTCGACCAGGGCCTGTTGCCGGCGCCCGATCTCGCCGGCCACGGCCTCGCGCTGGCGCGCGACCCGCTGCTCGTGGGCCCGCAGGGCCAGCTCATAACGATGGGCCTCGACCAGCCGGTCGACGTCGACCGGGCCGGGCCCGGCCGCCATTCGGCACTGCACACGCAGGCGGCCCATCTCCTCAGCCAGGCCATCGGCCTGGCGCTCGAGCAGATCGTCGATGCGATATGCCTCGGCCAACTCCGAGCGCCGCTCGTCGCGCGCGGCCTCACGCAGCCGCAGCAGGGTCGCCAGTCGGAACGTGAATCCTCGCATGATCCCTCACTCCACTACTCCGCTCCTCCATCACTCCTTACCTTGCGTCGCCACGGCTCGCTCCGCACGTTGCGCCAGTTCAATCAACCGATCCCGGGCCTCTGCGAGGCTGGAGGGCTGCTCGACCGGCTGGCGGAGATACTGGTTGATCGGTTCGAGCATCTCCAGGGCGACGTCGACGCTGCGGTTGCTGCCGCGGCGATACGCCCCCACGGAGATCAGGTCTTCGTGGTCGCGATACGCGGCCAACAGTCGTCGCAGCACGACCGCCGCCCGGCGGTGCTCTTCGTTCGTCACGTCGGGCATCAGGCGGCTTAGGCTCTCCAGCACGTCGACCGCCGGGTAATGTCCGCGCGAGGCCAGCGAGCGGGAAAGCCACGTGTGGCCGTCGAGCAGCCCGCGCACGGCGTCGCTGATCGGCTCGCTCGGGTCGTCGGCCTCGACGAGCACGGTGTAAAAGGCGGTGATGCTCCCCTGGGGGCTTCGCCCCGCCCGCTCGACCAGCTTTGGCAGCACGCCGAAGACCGAGGGCGGATAGCCCCGCGTGGTCGGCGGCTCGCCCGCAGCCAGGCCGATCTCGCGCTGGGCAAAGGCGAATCGAGTGAGCGAATCGACCAGCAGCAGCACGTCGCGGCCTTGGTCGCGGAAATACTCGGCCGCGGCCGTGGCGGTCGAGGCGGCTTGGACGCGCAGCAGGGCCGGCTGGTCGCTGGTGGCCACCACGACCACGCTCTTGGCGAGCCCCTGCGGTCCCAGGTCGCGCTCGAGGAACTCGCGGACCTCGCGGCCCCGCTCGCCGATCAGCCCGATCACGATCACGTCGGCGGCGGTGTAGCGGGCCATCATGCCCAAGAGCACGCTCTTGCCCACGCCCGAGCCCGAGAAGATGCCCATGCGCTGGCCCCGCCCGCAGGTCAAGAGCCCGTCGATCGCGCGCACGCCCGTGGCCAGCGGCTCGTCGATCCTGGGGCGATCGCAGGGGTGGGGCGGCGCGGCGGTGAAGGCCACGCGGTCGGCCACCGCGGGCTGTGCCCGGCCGTCCACGGCGCGGCCCCGGGCGTCGATCACCCGACCCAGCAGCTCCTCGCCGACCCGGAGCCAGCGGGTGGTCCGCTTGAGCCGGACGCGGTTTCCGTGGCGCACACCCGCCGGGTCGCCGTGGGGATACAAGAGCGTGGTGGCGTCGCGGAAGCCGATCACCTCGGCCTGGAGCGGGGCCGCCGGCGGACGCTCGACCTCGACGACCGCGCCCACGGGCGCCGGCAGCCCCGCCACCGAGATGGTCATCCCCACGGTGCGCGCAACGCGCCCGCTGAGCGCCGTGGCCATCACGGTTTCGAGCTGTTCGGCGAGTTCGAGCATGGTCTGTTTGGTTTCGTGCGAAGCGGCAAGCCGCTAGTCTCCTGTTAGCTCCTCTTCTATCCGTGCGAGCTGTGCCTCGAACTGCTGGTCGATCACCCCGAAGCGGGTCTCGACGCGGCAGCCGCCTCGCGACACGTCGGCGTTGGCGACCAGCTCGGCGCTGCCCAGCGACGCCATCTCGGCCGCGAGCATCTCGACCTGCTCGGCGATCGCCTGGTGATCTTCGGGATGGAGGTGGACGCGCACGTTCGACTGCCCGGCCGCCAACTCGAGGGCCTCGCGCACCAAGTTCAGCGGGATTTCGGGCTTCTCGTGCAGTTCGCGTCGGATCACCCGCTCGGCGATCGCACCGGCGAGGTGTACGGCGCTTCGTTCCCAGTGGGCAAGCCACGCCTGTTTGGCGTGGTGGATCTCCTCGACGGTCTTTTGCAGGGCCGGCAGCACGGTGGCCAGTTGGCCGCGAACCATCTCCTCGACCGCCGCGAGCCCGGCCTGGCGCCCCTCGGCCTCGGCACGCTCGCGCACCGCGGCCGATTCCTGCCGTGCCCGGGCGAGAACCTGCCGGGCCTCGGCGCGGACCTGGTGGAGCGTGGCTTGGGCCCGGGCGGCGATGTCGTCCAGGTTGAACGCCACGCCGTGCGTGCCGCGGTTTTGCTCGGTGGCTCGGATGACGGTGGGCATGGGATAGGAGTTAGGTATTAGGAATTAGGGCTTAGGGGTTTGGAATCATAGCCGCGGGCGGAAGCCCGCGGAGCATTGCGGCTCCAACTCGCGCCCGTGGTCACGAACGAACCCATAGTCCTGCAATCGTGCTCTCGTTTCGTCTTGTTCACGCCGCTGCCCGGGCAAGTCCGCCGGGAAGGCGAAGCCGGCCCTGGGCGGCCAGGCACCACGCCCGTTCGGCGATCCTGCGCCGGGCCTCTTCCAGGTCGCTGAGCTTGATCGGGCCAGGGGCGTCCATTTGGCGGCGGATTTCGGCCGCCTCGTCCGGGGGCAGAGCTCCCAGCATCCGACCGGCCAAGCGCGGCGGCGCCCCGATCAGGGCGGTGCTCAGCACCTCGCTCTCCGCGTGGGCCAGCAGGAGCCGCAGCCCGGCCTCATCCAAAAGGGCCAGGTCGCCGAACTGGACCGGCGGCGGGCCCAGGCGCTCGGCGAGCCCCCGATCGTGTGCGGCCAGGTTCTCCAGGATCTGCACGGCCAGTCGGCTGTCGGCCGCCTCGAGGATGTCGCCGATCGCCCCCACGCCCGCGACCCGCTTGGGCCGGATCCCCACCTGGCGCGAGAAGCGGGCCTGAAGCGCCCCTTCCAGCTCGCGGAGGATCGTCGGGTCGGTCTCCTCCAGGTCGGCCAGGCGCCGCAGCACGTCGGCCTGGACGTCGGCGGGCAGGCGTCCCAGCACGCCCGCGGCCCGGTCGGCCGGAAGGTGCGAAAGCACCACGGCAATGGTCTGCGGCCGCTCGGCCGAGAGCAGCCCGGCCAGCTTCTCCGTCTCGGCGTCGTGCAGGAAGCCGAAGGGGGGCGCGGCGGGGCGCCGGGGTTCGCCGCCGGTTTCTCCCCTGGTTTCATCACGCGGCTCGTCCCCGCGCGTGGCGGGCGGCTTTTCCGGGGACAGGCCCAGGCGCCGGGCCAGCCCCTCGTCCAGCTCCACGCCCGAGGGCTGCTGGCGCGGGCGCCGCGGACCGGCGCGGAGGAACTCCTCGATCACGTCCTGCTGCTCGTCCGGGTCGATCTCGTCGAGCCGGACCACGGCCTGACGCAGCCGGCGGGCCTGGTCGGGGCCCAAGGCCCCGAGCATCGCGTCGGCCGAGGCCCGATCCAGACCGGCCAGCAGCAGGGCCGCTTTGCGCAATCCGTCGGGTAAGGTTTGTTTTAAGGTCGTCTGCATGGCGTTAGTTCACGGGTCCGATCCAGTTGCGCAGGATGCTGGCCGCCGTGTCCGGGTCCTCTTGGACCAGCTCGGACAGCTCGTCGCGGAGCGACGGGCCGCTGCCGGTGAAACGCTTCAGGCGATTCAGTGCGGCCTGCTCCGCAGTGACTTCTTCCCCTTCCTCGCTTTCCGGGCTGACGACCCGGTGAGGCCCGGTCGCCACGGAGGCCGAGGCCGCGGCCGGCACCGCCTTGATCATCGAGCGGAGCATCAACAGGCTGAACGCCGCAAGTCCCAGCATGCCCAGCGTGGTCCAATAGGTGCGAAACCACTCGAGCACCTGCACGCCCATCCCCGGCGCGGCGGGCCCTTCCTGCGGGATGTCCTCGAAGCTGGTCACGGTGACCAGCTCCTTGGGATCGTCGACGCCCTCGGCCGGGGGCAGGAGCGCAGCCACGTGCGCCCGGATCATGCTGCTCAGCTCGTCGCGCAACGTGGCCAGCGCGGCCGGATCGGGCGTGGCGGGCTCCTCGCCTTCGGCGGCCGGATTCTGTTGCTTCCAGACGTCCGCGACGTAACTGCTGGGGATGCCGATGGCCACGGAAACCCGCGTGGGCGTGAGTCCGACCTGCTCTCGCTCGGTCTGCTTGCTGTTGGGCACACTGACCACTTCGCGCTTCGACTCCGACTCGTCGGCCGTCGAGCCGGCCGTGGAGGCGGCGGGCAGGGTTTGTGGCACGTTGCCCTGGGCCCTAAGCCCCACGCCGCCGCCCGGCGTGCTCCCCTGCCGGCTGCGCTCGGAACTCTGGTCGCTCTCGCGCACGGCGACCGGCTTGGCGTCGTATTCGATCGACTTGAGCCGGTTGAGGCGCTCGCGGTCGAGCACCACGTTGGCCTCGACGTTCAGGCCGCGGATGTAACTGAGCGAGTCGAGGATCTTCGCACGCCACTCCTGCTCGTAGGTCCGTTTGAGCGAGACGTAGAGGTTGTCGGCCGGGTCGGTGCCGCTCTCGGGGCTGCCGTAGTGGGTCGGGCCGTTCAGATCGGCCACCGTGACGTTCTCCGGCTTGAGCCCCGCGATGGCCCCAGCCACCATGTGCCGGATCGCCGAGACCTGGCGCTCGTCGAGCGGGCGGGAGCCGACGGCCTTGGCGCTGGCCGTGGCCGTGACCAGCTTCTCGCGCACGAGCCCGCCCCTGACGTCCTCGTCGTAGATCACGTAGGCGGTTTCGATGCCGGGCATCGCGCAAATGATCTGCGAGAGGGTCTTCTGCATGGCCACTTTGTCGCGGCGCTGCTTTTCGTGGCGGCTGGCAAACACGCTCGATTCTTCGACCGCTTTTTCCAGGGCCTCGCCGATGTTCGGGGGCAGGGCCTTGGCGTCAGCCAGCGCGGCCATGTAGGCCGGCTTCTGGCCCCGGGGGACGAAGACCCGGGTGCCGCGGATCTCGTACGTGTCGAGCCCCGCCCCGTGGAAGGCCGCCTCCATCGCCGCCAAGTGGCCCGCGGGCACCGGCACGCCGTTCATCAGGTCCACTTCCGGGCCCGATGTCGCGTGCGTGAACAGGTAGCCCAGACTCACCACGACCACGGCCAGCAGCAGGGCCGTGGTGATTCGGGCACCCGGGCTCATCGAGCGGAACAGGTCGGCGGCCTGGGCCCATGCCTTGTTGAGGAAGTCCATCCGTGGAGCCTCGGGTGGGGGAGGATGAATGATGAATGATGAATGATGAATGGCCTAAATATACTAGACGCGAATGTCCTGAATCTCCTGGTAGGCTTGCACCAGCTTGTTGCGGACCTGGATCATCAGCCGGAAGGCGACGTCGGCCTTCTGTACGGCCGAGAGGACCTCGACCATGCTCACGTCGCCGCCGGTCACGAGCTGCTCGACCGCTCCCTCGGCCTCCTGCTGCATGGCGTTGACCTCCCGGATCGAGTCGAGCAGGAACTGCCGGAACGACGGCCCGTCGGCCGCGGTCGGGGCGGCCCCGGACGGACCGCCCGGCAGCGGGATCGGCGGCGGCGTGCTAAAGCTGTTGATGGGGTTCATGGCGTGCCCTGCCTTTGCGTGCGGGCGGCACACGGAGTGTGCCTGCTACGTTGGGTCAGGCCAGGATCTTCAGGGTTTGCTGTCCGAGGTCCTTGGCGATCTCGATGGCGCCCAGGTTGGCCTCGTAGGCCCGGGCGGCCACCATGGAATCGGTCAGCTCGGCCATCACGTTGACGTTGGGGTAGGCCACGTAGCCGTCGGCGTTGGCGTCGCGGTGGCCGGGCTCGTACTTCATCTCCGGCTCGTTTTGCGAGACCTCGATCGAGGCCACCTTCACGCCCGCGGCACCGTGGGCCCCCACGCTCTCGTCGGCCGCGAAGATCACGTACCGCGGCTGGTACGGCACGGGCTCGCCCTGTTCGTTGTGCGTGGTCGACACGTTGGCCAGGTTCGACGCCAGCATGTCCATCCGGACCCGTTGGGCCATCAAGGCGCTCGTGCTGATGTCGATGGCTTTGAGCATGGCTTGTTTTTCCTTAACGCGGCTTCCAGCCATAACGCTCCGCGGGCTCCCGCCCGCGGCTACGATCCCTAATCCCTAATTCCTAATCCCTAATCCTCCCTACACCCTTTCGCTGATCGCTGCCTGAAGCTGCCGGAACTGGTGGCTCATGATCGCCAGGGCTAGGTTGTGCTGCGCCTGGTTCTTGGCCATCTCGGTGACCTGCTGCTCCAGGCTGACGTTGCTCCCGTCGTGGTAGAGGATGCTCTTCGTTTCCTTGGCAACCTGGGCCAGGTAGCGCGTTTCGACGGGGTCCTCATCGACGTGGCCGGGGCTTTGGAACGGGGGTGGGCCGTGGCGTTGCTCGATGGCCTGGCGGAGCCGCCCCTGAAAATCCTCCAGCGACAGGTCGCGGGCCCGATAGCCCGGCGTGTTGAGGTTGGCCAGGTTGCCGGCCAGCACGGCGTGCCGGGCCTGGGCGAACTTGGCCACCTCCTCGAGCACCGGAATCAGACCTGTTTGGAACATGCCCTGGAGCATCGAACGGGCTCTCGTCTCTCTACGGTCTTCGCGAAGGGGGACCTCGCAGCAGTGCAAGCGGCGCGCCGCTTTGTGGGCGGGGGGCCCGTTGGACCCGGGTCGCGGGCGGATGGGGCGCGGGGCTTGCCTAAACTGCGGCGGTTCCTCCGCTTAACACGGCTCTCTCGGTTTCTGGTTCCACTGTCCGGCCGCGTCCGGCCGTCGGTCGGGTGTGGTGATCGGCAGTTCTTGCGCGTCGGCGATCGGCAGGACTTGCCGATGCGCCGCCGTGCCGTCGGCGGCTAAACGTCTTGGAATTCTCCTTCATCCGGTTCTGCAAAACGATCTTTCGCGCGGGGCATAGCCGTACTGGCGGAGCTTGCCGCTTAGTGTGCGTACGCCGATGCCCAACGCCTCGGCAGTCCGGGCGCGGTGCCCGCCGAAGTGGTCCAGCGTGGCCTCGATCAGTTTCCGCTCCATTTCCTCGAGGCTCAGTCCGACCGGCACGTGGCCCGAGGGCTTGTCGTCGCGGTCCGGGTCGGTCGCCAGCCAGCGGCGAAGCTCGTCGGCGGTCACTTGCCCGCCGGTCGAGAGCACGCTGGCCCGGGTGCAGATGTTTTCCAGCTCGCGGACGTTGCCCGGCCAGTGGTAGTCGAGGAGCAACTGCTCGGCCGCGGGCTCAAGCCGGCAGGGGTCTTTGCCCAGCCGGGCCGCACAGCGCGCAAAGAAGTGCTCGGCCAGTTCGGGCACGTCCTCGCGCCGCTCGCACAGGGGCGGCACGGCCAGCGGCACCACGGCCAGCCGGAAGTAGAGGTCCTCGCGGAACCGTCCGGCCGCGACCTCGGCCTCGAGGTTGCGGTTCGTGGTGGCCAGCACGCGCACGTCGGCGGCGATCGTGCGGCTCGAGCCGACTCGCTCGAAGGAGCGCTCCTGGAGCACCCGCAACAGCTTGGCCTGGAGGTTCAGATCGATCTCGGTGACTTCGTCGAGCAGGATCGAGCCGCCGTGGGCCATTTCGAAGCGCCCGGTGCGCGGGGCGTCGGCCCCGGTAAACGCCCCCTTCTCGTGGCCGAACAGCTCGCTTTCCATCAGGTGGGCCGAAAGGACCGGGCAGTTGAGGCTTACCAGCGGGGCCTCGCGACGGGCGCTCTGCGCGTGTACCGCCCGGGCAACCAGCTCCTTGCCGGTCCCGCTCTCGCCCGTGATGAGCACGGTCTCGGGCGTGGGGGCGATCTGGACGATCCGCGCGCGGAGCGCCTGCATCACGGGGCTGGAGCCGATCATCGGCGTGGGCTTGGGGCCGCCCGAGTTGTCGCCCGGCGCCGTCGGCGCAACGAGCAGGCGCCCGTGGCGAATGGCCTGTCCCACGAGCCGTTCGAGCTGTTCCACGCCGAAGGGCTTCTCGATGTAGTCGAAGGCCCCGTGGCGCATGGCCTCGACAGCCGAGCTGACCGTGGCATGGGCGGTGACCATCACCACCTGGGCCGGGTGGCGGCGCTCGCGGAGCTGCACGATGAACTCCAGCCCGTTCATCCCCGGCATCTTCAGGTCCGTAACGATGCAGTCGCAGCTCCCCTCTTCCAGCACGCGGAGCGCCTCGTGGGCACCCGAGCAGCAGCGGACCTCGTGCCCGGCACGCCGCAACACGTCGGCCATGGACTGCCGGGCCTGGGCGTGGTCGTCGACCACGAGCACGCTTCCGAAGGCGGTTTCGGCCGGGGCGGGGGGGGTCATGCGGCGGCCTCCAAGGCGACGGGTTGGGGTATTCGCAGGGTAAAGGCGGCGCCGCCTTCCGGGCAGTTCATGGCGGTCACGCTTCCGCCGTGGGCCTCGGCGATCCGGTAGACGATGGCCAGGCCCAGGCCCGTGCCGCCGCACTTCGTGGTGAAGAACGGCTCGAACGCCCGGAGGATCACCTGGTCGGAAAGCCCCGGGCCGGAGTCGGCCACCTCGATCTCGACCGAGTCGCCGCAGCAGGCCGACGTGACCACCAGGGAGCCGCCCTGCGGCATGGCGTCCAGCGCGTTGAGCGTCAGGTTGAGCACGGCGCGGCGCATCATGTCCTGGTCGGCCGTGATCGTCTGCTGCTGGGGCACGTCGGTGATGAGCTGGATCGACTGGGCCGCAAGCTGCGGGGCCAGCGAGGTGTAAACGTCGTCGAGCAGCCGGCCGAGCGAGAACGTCTTGCGCTTCGGCTCCCGCTCGGTGGTGAAGTGCAAGAGGTCGTTGAGCGTGGCGTCGAGCGCCGTAAAGGCCGCGGAGATCTTGTCGGCCACCTCGAGGCTGCCCGCGTCGTCGGCGATCCGCCGCCTCAGCAGGCTGAGATAAAGCGTGACCGGGACCAGGTTGTTTCGCACCTCGTGGGCGATGTGTGATGCCATGCGGCCCAGGTCGGCCAGGCGGTTCTTGCGCGCCAGCTCGCGGTTCTTCAGCTCGAGCTCGTCGGTCAGGCGGCGGACCTCGGCCCGGAGCGCCTCGTGCGTTTGCTCCAGGCGGAGCGTGGCGTCGTGCCAGGCCGCGAGGATTGTTTCCAGGTCGGCGCGGGGCCCCAGGCGGTTTTCGGGCGGGGGCTCGACGGCGCCCGGTCGGGATTCGGCTTGCGCCGCGGGATGGGCTTTTGGCATCATGGGTCTCCTAGGCGTCGGAAAGGAGATCGAGCTGCCGGGCGGCGGCCGGCACGGATTGGCGATAAGCACCCCTCGCCCGGCCGGCCAGATGGGCACCGTCCAGACGCAGGGCCGTCTCGTCGCGCCGGCGCACCAGCTCGGCCTCGGCCTGCTTCTCCCGGCTGAGGATCTCGGCCAGCAGGGCCTCGCACTCGGCGACCTCGTCGGCCGAGCGGCGGCGGTCTTCGGGCGACGGCCAGCGGCGCGACTCGGGGTCCTGACCGCGAAACGGCTCCAAGGCCTGCTCGATCCGCTGGAGCCGGCTTAGCGCCTGCTGCTTCGCCGCGAGCAGGTCCAAGAGCCCGGTCATGTTTCCGGCGGAGATCAGCTCCAGTTGTTTTCGCCCCAGGTCGCGCAGCGCGACCAGGCACGCCCGCTTGGCGCGGATCAGCTCGGCCAGGAGTTGAGTGTCCGGTGTGCTCATGGATTCAGCCGCTTGCGGCTTTGCGCCAACCAACCTCCAAAATCACAAACTGGAAAGGTAATCGAGTCGCTCCCCCCACTGCTCGCGCGTGTAGTTGCTCACTGTGGCAAAGGCCGCGTCGGGCTTCAGCTTGGCCAACACCACCTTGGCCTGTGCCAGGGCGCTGCGGGCTTGAAGCGGCTGGTCGAGCCGCCGGTAGGCATTGGCGATTTGGACGTAGGCATCGAGCACCGCCGGCGAGTCGTGGTACCGGCCGGTCGCCTGCGAGTACTCCCCGATGGCCGCCCGGAATTCCCCCAGGCTTACCAGCACGCTGCCTACGGCGAAGTAGCAGTTACGCAGCATCGCGCTCTGGTTGGGCGTCAGCTCCTCGGTTTCCTGCCGTCGGGCAAGGGTTTCGCGGACCTGACGGTATTGCACCAGCGCTTTTCGGTAGAGCTCAGCAGGCTGCTCGGAGTCCGGCGCCCCCCCTGCCCTGCCCCGTTCGTCTTGCTCGTTGGCCGGCAGCGCGTCCGCGGTGCGCCGATACGCCTCGGCGATCAAGTAGCGTGCCTCGACGGCCTGCGGGTCGTCAGGATACCGGGCGACGGCCTCCTCCAAGCGGCGGATCGCGTCCTGGTAGCGAGCCTGCGCATGATAGATATTGCCCAACTCGAAGAGCGACCGGCGCCATTCGCGGCTCTCGGGCGTGAGATGCTCGCCGGCAAGGTTCTCCTGCAACAACGCTTCGGCCCGCTGAAGCTCGCCCTGCTCGACGGCGGTGTGGGCGGCAACCAGCCGGGCCTCGAAGACGGCCGGATCGCGGGGGTGCAGCTCGACACACTCCATCAGTGCCGCGGTGGCCTCTTCGAGCCGGTCCAGGGCGAGCAGCGCCTCGGCGAGGTGCAGCAGGGCCTCGGCCTGCCGCTTCCGTGTCTCGTTGCGGACGTAGGTCTTCAGCACGCCGACCGCCCCGTTGTAGTCCTGCCCGGCCAAGAAGGCTTCGGCCGCGTTCCAGAGGTGGTCGGGGTACTCTCGGGTGGCGATCCGAAGCTTGGCGAGCTGGAGGTGGGCCAGGCCCGCGCGGCGAAGCTCTG
>Ga0180437_10001869_pt1 | contig 35179 bp, 27 predicted proteins | sample SS_ome_4_FD_132410 | JGI IMG/M metagenome (GOLD analysis project Ga0180437, IMG submission 132410) | Hypersaline lake sediment archaeal communities from the Salton Sea, California, USA - SS_3_D_1 metaG | ecosystem: Environmental > Aquatic > Non-marine Saline and Alkaline > Hypersaline >... | reverse complement strand
CATGAAAGAAATGCTGACCGCTATTACCGAAGGAAGGGGCCAGGACGACGATGTCGAGCGTCTGGAGGCATTGGCCAAGACCATCCAGGACGGTTCTCTCTGCGGGCTGGGACAGACGGCTCCCAATCCGGTACTCACGACATTAAAGTATTTCCGGGACGAGTATGAAGCCCACATCAACAATAAGAAATGCCCGGCCGGCGTTTGCAAGGCACTCATTAAATACAGCATCGATGCAGAAAAGTGTACGGGCTGTGGTGTTTGCCTCAGGGCCTGTCCTGTGAATGCTATCTCAGGTGAAAAGAAGCAACCGCACAAGATCGATGAGGTCCTGTGTACGGTCTGCGGTAGTTGTCATGAAGTGTGTAAATTCGAAGCGATCGTGATAGAGTAAAGAGGGTGGAATGAGTATTTCATTAAACATAGACGGAAAGCCGATTCGTGCAAAGAAGGGAATGACGGTTCTCGACGCGGCCAAGAAGGCGGGCATTTACATACCCACGTTGTGCGATCACGCATTGCTGGAACCGGCAGGCAGCTGTCGGTTATGCATCGTAGAGATCGAGCACATGCAGGGATACCCGACCGCTTGTACCACACCCGTCACAGATGGGATGGTCGTGAAAACGGATTCACCCCAGCTTCGTGCTCTTCGGCGGAGTATCATGGAATTGACCTTGTCCGAGCATCCGTATACATGTCTCGTCTGTGATCGGCGGAACGGATGCGACGACTATCAAGGAACCATACGGAAGGTCGGTGTGACGACGGGCTGTCAGTACTGTCCTAAAAACGGCGCATGCGAACTGCAGCGATTGGTTGAGTACTTAGGGATCGAAGAGGTCGATTTTCCCATAGCCTACAGGAACGTTCCCGTAGAGCAGGAGGATCCCTTTTTCGATCGGGATTATAATCTCTGTGTGCTTTGCGGACGATGCGTCCGTGTGTGCAACGATATCCGGCTGAACGGAACGCTGAATTTCGGTTTTCGAGGAGATCGCACTATTGTAGGTACCGCTTTCGGTAAATCCCATCTCGACACCGGATGCGAGTTCTGCGGTGCTTGCGTGGATGTGTGCCCCACAGGGGCGCTCTACGATAAAAGGAGCAAATGGGAGGGATGTCCGGACAAATCGGAGCATTCCATTTGCCCGTATTGTTCCGTAGGGTGTTCGTTGAGTTACAACCTTACCGGAAACGAACTCGTTCACACCGAGCCTTTTGTGGACGGAACGCTCAATAAGAGTCAGATTTGCGTGAGAGGACGTTTCGGCGTTGTCGATCTGGTCCATCATTCCCAACGGTTGAAAAAACCGATGGTAAAGAAGAACGGTCATTGGATAGAGACGACTTGGGATGAGGCGTTGGATCGGATTTCCGAAAAGTTTTCCCAATTCGGGAAAGATCGTTTTGCATGCATCGCTTCCCCACAGGGGACGAACGAAGATGCATACGTGCTCCAGAAATTGACACGCCTTGCCCTGGGCAGTAACAACATCACCACATCGTCGGTATTCGCCCAGAATGACTTCGTGGAGGTGTTCTCGGAAGGGCAAGAAGCCGGCATTCCGCCAGGGGCCATCGAAGATATCGACAAGGCCGGACTCATCATCGTCTGGGGAGCCGACCTTTCCTTTTCGCATCCGGTTTCTGCTCTCCGTGTCAAGCAGGCTCAAAAAGCGGGTGCAAAACTTGTCGTCGTGGATGTCCGGAAGACCAAGCTGGCCGAACGCGCTGATCTGTTTCTCCAGCCTCATCCGGGAACAGACCCGATCCTCATTGGTGGAATCATGAGTCGGCTGGTAGACAAGGGTTTGACAGATACGAAAACCGGGGAAGGTTGGACCAAAGTGAAGAACACTTTGAAAACCGTCGTCCCAGCGGCATTAAAAAAGGAAACGGGCATATCCGACGGACAAATCGATGCCTTGGTAACTCTCCTGGTTAAAAGCAACTCCGTGGTTTTTCTGTATGGATCGGGGTTGGCGCTGCAGGAATCTCCTCGGGACGTCATTTTACCCCTCTTCAATCTAGCATTGCTGATCTCGGGAAGCAAGGTCCTTCCTGTGCTGGGAGAGTGCAACCTGATGGGTTGTCTGGAAGCGGGGTGCCATCCTGAATTTCTGCCGGGAATGCTCCCGATATCGAATAAGACCAACCGAGAGAGTGTCGAGAAGGCCTATAATGTCTCTCTTCGTGCAAAACGGGGAATGAACATTGCAGAAGTGATCCGGGGAATCGAAGCGGGATCGGTTCGGTGTTTGTATGCTGTGGGTGAACTCCCCGAGACGGCATCTCTGGATAAACTCGAATTCCTGGTCGTTCAGGCCGTATATCGAACCGAGGCGATGGATGGAGCGGACGTGATCCTACCGGCAGCGCATCTGAATGAAGTCGACGGGACGGTTACGAACTTCGAGGGCCGTATTCAACGGTTACGAAAAGTCTCAAATCCTCCGGGCAACGCCAAACCCGACTGGTGGATTTGCTCTCACATTGCCGAGCGGATGAATGTCTTGGGTTTCGATTATCGCAAATCCTCGGATATCTTCGGAGAAATGGCGTCACTCCTGCCGGGATTCAAGGGATTGACACTTGGAAAACTGGGAAAGCGGGGAGTGCATCCTATCCGGCCGGCACAGGCCGATGGACCAACCCGACGCCGATTCCTGTCGTTTCAGATGAAGGAAGTCGAAACCGAAGGTGTAAGAAACTATCCGTTCCGATGGATCGGTGATTGGCGGATGTCAGGATACCGGCAAGGATCCTTGACGGACGTAGATCCCGGAATGGAACGGTTGTTTTCTGAGAAACACATCGAGATCCATCCCCAGGACGCCGAGAAAATAGGTGTCCGAGAAGGCGATCCGATACATATCAAATTCAAGAACGGCGAGATTCTGGATGGCCTTGTCCTGGTGACGGATCGTGTTCCCAGGAAAATGATCTACGGCCATATGCAAGGGAACGGAACTGCCATACAGGGAGTACTAAAGGGAAATCATCACTTCGTAAGAATTGAGAAAGGTGCTTTATGAATAGAATAATCGAGAGGAGGATGCTCGTCCCCAACATACATCTCTTGACGGTCGAGGCTCCGTACATTGCCAAGAAGATCCAACCGGGTCATTTTGTCATCATCAAGGTGGATGAGGCCGGAGAGCGCATTCCTCTGACCGTAGCGGACTGGAATCGAGAGAAGGGATCGGTTTCCTGCGTATTCATGCAAGTCGGGCGTTCTACGCGCAAACTGGCAACACTGGCAGACGGTATGGAAGTACCGACTTTTGTCGGCCCCCTGGGTAAGATGATCGAGGTCGAGAAATTCGGTACTGTGGCTTGTGTGGGCGGATGCTATGGCATCGCGAGCATTTATCCCGTGGCCCGTGCCATGAAGGAAGCCGGGAACCGTGTTCTGAGTTTTATAGAGGCCAGGAGCCGTTTTCTGATCTACTGGGACGAAAAGATCCGCGACGTGAGTGATGAGCTTATTGTCTCTACCAGCGACCGGTCTATGGGGCAGAAAGGCCACAACTCCGACAGTTTGAAGGAACGACTGGAGAAGGGCGAAAAGATAGATCGGGTGATCGCCATCGGTTGCACGTTTATGATGTACGATGTATCGGAGGCGACACGGCCGTTTGATGTGAAGACCATCGTGAGTCTGAATCCCGTGATGGTGGATGGGACGGGGATGTGTGGCGCATGCCGGGTCGAGGTCGACGGGAAAACGAAATTCGCCTGTGTGGACGGACCGGATTTCGATGGACATCAAGTGGCGTGGGACCTGCTCCTATCACGCAGGAAGGCCTACGTGAAAGAAGAAACGGTTTCTGAAGAGGTCAGTTTGTGATTTGTTCCAATTCAAAGAAAGAGGAACAGGCATCCAGGAATTGTCCTTCAAGATACGGAGAGGCAATGGCAGGCAGTTCTCAGATAAAAAACAGGAATATCTTATCATATAAAAATCAGGATAGCTATTATGCCGAAGATACAACCCACTAAAACGGAAATGCGAGAGCAACCTCCAGAGGTACGTGTTCATAATAATTTGGAAGTACCATACGGGTACTCCGAAGAAGAGGCCATCAACGAGGCAAAACGTTGTCTTCAATGTAAGAAACCCCTCTGTGTGAGTGGATGTCCGGTGGAAATCGACATTCCGGGTTTCATCGCCAGGATTGCCGAGGGTGATTTTGCCGGCGCTATACGCGTTTTAAAAGAGAAAAACGTCCTTCCGGCTGTATGCGGCCGTGTATGTCCCCAGGAAGAGCAGTGTGAAAAATTATGCGTTCTGGGTAAGAAGATGGAGCCGGTGGCCATCGGAAGGTTGGAACGCTTTACAGCCGATTGGGAAGGGAAGCAAGGAGATTCCAAGTTGCTTCCCAAGGCAAAATCCAAAGGAAAGCGTGTGGCCGTAGTGGGATCCGGGCCGGCGGGTATCACCGTGGCCGGGGACCTTATCCAGCTGGGCTATGAAATAACGATGTTCGAGGCACTCCACGAAGCAGGTGGTGTTCTCGTCTACGGGATCCCGGAGTTTCGCCTGCCGAAAAGTATTGTGGCCAGGGAAGTCGATTTCCTCTGCCGCATGGGCGTGAAGCTCGTTAAAGATTTCGTCATCGGTACGGCGCTCACAGTAGAAGAACTCTTCGAAGAGTATGATGCAGTATTCCTTGGAACCGGGGCCGGTCTTCCATGGTTCATGGATATTCCCGGTGAGAATTTGAACAATATTTACTCGGCCAACGAGTACCTGACGCGGGCTAATCTGATGAAGGCTTATCTCTTCCCTGAATACGATACGCCCATCGCCCGAGGGAAGCGCGTGGCAACCATCGGAGGTGGGAATGTGGCCATGGATTCGGCCCGTACGGCCCTTCGTTTGGGTGCCGATAAATCGTTCATCATCTATCGAAGGTCGCGTACGGAAATGCCGGCCCGTGATGAAGAGATCCATCACGCAGAACAAGAGGGTGTGATATTTAATCTGCTGACGAATCCCGTGGCCTATCACGGCAATGAGCACGGTAATGTGAAAGAGGTGGAATGCATCCGGATGAAACTCGGAGAGCCCGATTCCTCGGGACGACGGCGGCCTGTTCCCATGGAGGGATCGAACTTCCGTATTCCCGTAGATGTCGTCGTCATCTCGATTGGAAACAGTCCCAATCCGCTTATTCCCAACACCACGCCTGGGCTTGAGGTTAGTAAATGGGGAACCATCGTCATCGATGAAGCCACAGGAAGGACCTCGAAGAAAGGTGTGTTCGCCGGTGGAGATGTGGCAACGGGTGCAGCCACCGTGATTTCGGCAATGGGGGCTGGTAGGCGGGCCGCTAGGTCGATACATGAGTACTTAAAAGACGGCAAATGGTAAACTATTGATTATTGTACAGGTATAAATAAATAATTTAGTCAGGTGCAAAACTGTTTTCTTCAACTTGTAATTTTTGTCTTGATTCTTAGAGGAGAATTCTGTAAATTTGGCCTTTGTTTCTTTAGATAGACTCTGCATACCATTCTCCGCTCTGGAGGAAGGTGTATCCGCTTTTGAGTTTTCCACGGCAAATCCCGGCCTTAGGTTAGGCGAGGGATGTCATTTTCCTCACGAAATAAAAGTGGAAGCGCGAGTTACGGTAGTCGGAGACGATTACCTCGTGGAAATTCAGTCGGAGAGCTTAGGAGAGTTGATATGTGACCGATGCGGTGTAGAGTATCAGAGAAGCGTGAGAGGAGAAGTACGTACGCTCTTTACGACCCGTCCTATCAGGGCAGGAGATGAAGAGGCGGAGGATGTAAAGGCATTACCTCCAGGTGCCGAATGCATCGATATTAGTCAAGATGTCTTGGACGCTCTCGTCCTGGCCGTTCCTTCAAAACGCCTTTGTACGGAGGCATGCTTGGGGCTTTGCAGCCGATGTGGTGCAGACCTGAACAAGGAACCATGTTCGTGCTCAGAGCACGATACAGATCCTCGCTGGGATACGTTGAAAGGCTTGAAATTAAAAGAGTAATCGAAATACAAATAGGAGTATATATTGGCATTACCGAAACGTAAAATATCAAAGTCGCGCAGGGATAAGAGAAGGACGCATAAGAAAATATCACCCCCCAACGTGGTTGAATGCTCTCATTGCAATCAGCCCAAATTGCCACATAAGGCCTGCCCCAATTGCGGGTACTATGGTGGCCGTATGGTGATAGTTCCGAAAGAACGTTAGGGAAACAGTTCTCGAATGATGCGAATAGCCGTAGATGCGATGGGTGGGGATAAGGCACCCAAAGAGATTGTCATGGGTGCTATTGATGCTGCGCGAAGGTCTGAAGGACGGTACGAGGTCGTTCTGGTGGGCGATACTCTGCTTGTTGAAAGAGAGCTGCAGCATCATCACTTCATCAAAGAACTGCCGATTTCCATCGCGCATGCATCCCAAACAGTGGCGATGGACGAAGCTCCGGCGACTACATTGCGCCGAAAGCCAGACTCTTCCATCGCCGTAGCCCTTAAACTGCATAAGGAAGGCAAAGTGGATGCAGTGGTCAGCGCCGGCAATACGGGAGCTGTCATGGCATCTGCACTCTTCCTATTGCAACGTATCGAGGGAGTAAAACGGCCTGCCATCGGATCTTTCCTACCTCACGAATCGGGTGTATGTCTCCTGTTGGATGTCGGATCCAACGTGGACTGCAAGCCGATACACCTTCTCCAGTTCGGGATGATGGGTTCGATTTTCATGAATCATATTATCGGACTGGATTCACCCAGAGTGGGTCTTCTGAACATCGGGGAAGAGGCAACCAAAGGAACCGATATTGTACAGCGTGCGTATCAGCTTCTTAAAAAGAGTTCCTTAAACTTCATGGGCAACATTGAAGGCCGGGATATACTCAAGGGAGGAGCCGATGTTGTTGTTTGTGATGGTTTTAACGGCAATATACTCTTGAAATTTGGGGAGAGTCTGGCCCGGATGATATCCATGACAATGAAACGAACAATCCGAGGAAACCTGCCGGGAGCTGTCGGTCTCTACCTGATCCGGCCCAGTTTACGAAAGCTTTATAAATTGTTCGATTATCAGGAGTACGGCGGCGCGCCTCTCTTAGGTGTAAAAGGCAACTGCATTATATCTCATGGAAGTTCCAGTGCCCGGGCGATAAAGAACGCTGTTGAAGAGGCCTGGAAGATGGTCAAGAGTCGAATTGCTCAACATATTGAGCACCAAATTAAACTAGGGAAGGGAGCCACGCGTGAATAACATGCCGATGTCGATGATTATGGGTACTGGATCTGGTATTCCGGATAAGATACTGACGAATTTTGATCTGGAAAAGATGGTGGATACGTCCGATGAATGGATTAAGGAACGGTCTGGAATCGAGAGGCGGCATGTTTTAGAAGACGGTAAAACGAATTCCGATATGGCATTAATGGCTTCCCAGCGGGCGTTGAAGAACGCAGGTGTTTCGGCCAAAGAATTGGACGCGATCATCATCGGCACCGTAACTCCGGATTCCCCTTTTCCTTCTACGGCATGCCGGCTTCAGGCAAAATTAGGAGCCGTGAATGCGGCTGCGTTCGATTTGTCGGCTGCATGTTCCGGTTTCCTGTACGGGCTCACGCTGGCTGACGGCATTATATCCAGTGGAAAAGGAAAGCATATACTCGTCATCGGCTCGGAGGTACTCACACGTTTCACCGACTGGGAGGATCGTACGACCTGTGTATTGTTCGGTGACGGTGCTGGCGCTGTGGTCGTCGGCCCGTCCGACGGGAAAAAAGGAATACTATCCACATACATTAAAAGCGATGGCCGCTTAGGAGACCTTCTTTACATGTCGGCCGGTGGGGCGTCGATACCCCCCAGTCACGAAAGTGTGGACCAACGCCTACATTACATCAAGATGAAGGGCCGTGAGGTATTCAAGCATGCCGTACGTTCCATGGCCGATGCAGCACTCCACAGCCTTAAAGAATCGGGTCATAGACGGGAAGATATCGATTTGCTCATCACACATCAGGCGAACGTTCGGATTATCGATGCCATCGCGAAGCGACTCAAGCTTCCCAAAGATAAGGTGTTCGTGAATATTCAAGAATACGGGAATACATCGGCCGCGTCCATACCTATCGCTCTGGATCAGGCAAACCAGGAAGGCTACGTGAAGGATGGGAGTCTTTGTTTACTGGTCGCCTTCGGCGGTGGATTCACTTGGGGATCTTGTATGGTACAATTTTAAACAACGGAGAACGCGTGCAGAAGACAGGTTTTCTATTTCCGGGGCAGGGCTCACAAATTGTTGGCATGGGCAAGGATTTTTACCATCACTCCCAGTGGGCCAAATCGACCTATGAACGCGCAGGAGATATTCTTGGATTCGATCTCGCATCGATTTGCTTCAACGGACCTGAAGAAACATTAAAGCAGACACAATACACCCAACCCGCGCTTTACGTGCACAGTCTCATCATCGCCCATTTTTTAAGCGAAAAAGGGGTGAGAGCTGAAGCAGCGGCAGGCCACAGTCTGGGAGAATTTTCTGCTTTAGCGTATGGGGAGGGATTTTCATTCGAGAATGGCTTAGCATTGGTCAAAGAACGGGCCAGACTCATGCAGGAGGCCGGGAATTCTAAACCCGGGAGCATGGCTGCTATCATCGGACTTGACGCGGAAGTGGTCATGGGTTTATGTATCGAATCTCAGGAGAGTGGGATCGTTCAGCCCGCCAACTATAACTCACCTCAACAAGTGGTTATCTCTGGTTCAGTAACGGGCGTGAAGGCAGCCATGGAACTGGCCAAGACCAAGGGGGCCAAACGTGTCATCGAGCTACCGGTAAGCGGAGCCTTCCACTCACCCTTGATGGCTAGTGCCGTGGAAGATTTCGGACAGAAACTGAAAGAGGCGGATATCCGCATGGTAAGCATCCCCGTGTTTGCGAATGTGACAGCCCTTCCGGTGTCGAATGCCAGCGAGATCCGAAGTCTCCTTCATCATCAATTGACGCATCCCGTACGTTGGGTAGAGACGATTCAGAACATGATCAAGGATGGTATGATCCGGTTTATTGAAGTGGGCGCCGGAAAAGTTCTTTCAGGACTGGTAAAGCGGATTGACAAAGAAGTAGAAGTCTTGCAGTGTGGAACCATAGAAGAACTGGAGACATTCTGAGTATCGAGGGATTGGGAGTAAGGAGGGAGGGATCGAATGGGAAATCTTGAGGGAAAATCGGCTGTAGTAACTGGAGGAGCACGAGGGATAGGACGTGCAATCGTGCTGGAATTGGCCATGAGAGGCAGTGATGTGGTCGTCTCCGACGTGGATTTGTCCGGCGCGGAGGATTGTGCGCAAGAAGCCGAGAAACTCGGCGTTCGTGCTATCGCTGTTAAGGTGGATGTGACGAATCAGGATGATGTTACCAAGCTGATGAAAGAGGCCATTCGAACGTTCGGAAAGATCGATGTCCTTGTAAATAACGCCGGTGTCACACGAGACATCCTTCTCATACGAATGAATGAACAAGAATGGGATTCGGTCCTGGACGTCAATTTAAAGGGTGCATTTCTTTGCTCTCAGAAGGTTTTGAGAGGCATGATGAAGCAACGATCGGGAAAAATCATCAATATCACGTCGGTCGTCGGCATTATGGGAAATGCGGGTCAATCGAATTATGCGGCTTCGAAGGCGGGACTCATCGGTTTTACCAGGAGTGTTGCCAAGGAAGCCGCATCGCGGAATATTCAAGTGAATGCCGTTGCTCCTGGTTATATCGAGACGGCTATGACCGTCGATCTCCCGGAGGAGGTGAAATCCAACTATCTTGTGAGTATACCGGCAAAGCGTCCCGGAAAACCTGAGGATGTCGCTCGTGTTGTCGCTTTCTTGGCATCCTCTGAAGCCGATTATATAACGGGTCAAGTGATTCATGTAGATGGTGGTTTATTGATGGCATGATAGATCAAAGTATTCAACAGCAGAGATGAAAAGGAGGTGAGAGAATGGTCGACAAAGAAAAATTTAGAGAGATTATCGTAGATCGATTGGGTGTCGATCCCAACGAAGTAACTCCGGAAGCTTCCTTCATCGACGATCTTGGGGCCGATTCTCTGGATACTGTGGAATTGGTCATGGCTTTCGAGGAAGAGTTCGACATCGAGATTCCGGATGAAGACGCTGAGAAGTTGACCACAGTACAGTCCGCCATGGATTACTTGGAAAAAAGATTGTCGGAAAAGTAATCAACGGAAGGTGAAAGTCCTGTTCTGTTGAAACAGAACAGGACTTTCACGACAACAGGAGGCAGATGTATGCGACAACGCAGGGTTGTTGTCACTGGCGTTGGTGCAGTGACACCTATCGGTAACGATGGCCCCTCTTATTGGGAATCCCTCAGAGAAGGAAAGAACGGAGTTGACCGCATCACACGATTCGATACGGAAGACTATGAGATAAAGATCGCTGCCGAGGTCAAGGGATTCGATGTGACACAATTCATCGATCCCAAGGAAGCAAGGCGGATGGATCCGTTTACGCATTACGGGATGGTTGCCGGTGAAGAAGCTGTTCGAGATTCAGGACTGAATCCAGAGAATGAAGACCCGAGTCGTATCGGTGTGGTCATCAGCTCGGGAATCGGGGGCATGATTGTTTATCAGGATGAACAACGAAAGCTCTTCGAGAAAGGTCCTCGGCGTGTGAGTCCATTCTTTATCCCGATGATGATACCCGATATCACACCCGGCCATCTTTCCATCAAGTACGGATTCATGGGGCCGAATTACAGCACCGTTTCAGCATGTGCCTCAGGTGCGCACGGCATCGGCGTGGCATTCATGCATGTGGAGAGGGGAGATGCGGACGTGATGATTGCCGGCGGTACCGAGAGTGTGATTACAGAGCTGGCTATCGCTGGATTCGGGAATATGCGGGCGCTCTCATCCAGAAACGACGATCCTGCTCACGCAAGCCGTCCCTTCGATGCCGAGCGGGATGGTTTTATCGTCGGTGAAGGTGCGGGTATTGTTGTTCTGGAAGAACTCTCTCATGCTCTGAAACGTGGGGCCAAGATCTACGCAGAACTGGCGGGTTACGGTTTTTCAGGGGATGCCCATCATATCACAGCGCCGCATCCTGAAGGCAAGGGTGCTGTCCATGCCATGGAGATGGCGCTCCAGGATGCAGAAGTTACTTACGAGGATATCGATTATATCAATGCCCATGGTACCTCGACGCCTCATAACGATAGAATCGAAACGTTGGCAATAAAGCATGTTTTTAAGGATCGTGCGAAGAAACTTTATATCAGTTCCAATAAATCGATGATCGGTCATTTATTGGGAGCATCGGGAGCCGTTGAATTCATCGGAGCCCTGTATACGGTAAAGGAGGGAATCGTTCCGCCGACCATTAATTACGAAGTGCCTGATCCAGACTGTGATTTAGATTACGTGCCCAATACGTCTCGTGAAATGGCGGTCAACGTGGCCATTTCCAATTCCTTCGGTTTCGGAGGTCATAACGTCTGTTTATGTTTAAAAAAATTCCAGGGGTAGTCGATTCATAAAGGCGCCTATGGCGTTTAAACATTTTTTACGTAAAATCTTATTTACCTTTTCTCATAAGAGGACGGGCACGGATAAAAGGGAAACCACGTCGTTGGGTTCCCTTTATCACACGATCTCGTATCATTTTCGTGATGAGACGCATGTTCGACAAGCCCTAACCCATCGATCCTTCCAGAACAACGATGCGACGTTTCGAATCTCGAACGAACGGCTGGAATTCTTGGGCGATGCTGTTTTAGGTCTCATCGTCACAGATGAGCTGTACCGCCGGTTTCCAGATTGGAGTGAAGGGGAATTGACGAAGGCGAAATCGTACATCGTGAGTCGGAAAATTCTGGCGGATAAGGCCAAGCAAATCCAACTGGGGCAATACCTGTTGTTAGGCAGTGGCGAGGAGCAGTCGGGAGGGAGAAATCGGAATTCTATTTTATCGGATGCGTATGAGGCTCTGCTTGGAGCCATCTACCTGGATGGAGGCCTGGATAAAGTCCGTCAATTCTTGAGCTGGCAAATGCTAGATGATATAGACAGACTCCTGGATAATAAGTTCCACCATAATTACAAAAGTTGGCTTCTTGAGCATGTGCAAGCCGAGTGGAAAACGAGTCCTGAATACACGGTTCTTAAAGAAACCGGTCCCGATCATAAAAAAGAATTTACGGTAGAGGTGTACGTCAACGGTCAAGTCCTGGGACGCGGAAAAGGATACAGTAAGAAGAGCGCGGAACAGCAGGCGGCTCTGAATGCTATTCGCCGAATGGAACCCCGGGATGAGGGATAAGCAATGCGTTGTCTAACAGGAGGTGAGGGATGAATCATTTCCTTACTGAGCAAGAAATAAAGATTCGTGACCTTGCTCGTGAGATCGCTGAAACACATATTAAGCCCGTCGCCGCCAAGTACGACGCTTCCGAGGATTTTCCTTGGGAGATCATGAATATCCTAGCTGAGAAGGATTTTTTCCGGATTTATATCGATAAAGAGTATGGCGGCCTCGGAATGGGAGTGATGGGACTGGTCATAGCTACGGAGGAGCTATCCAGAGCCTGTGGTGGTATATCTCTTGGACTGGCAGGCACGGCCCTGGGTGTTTTCCCTCTACTCCTGGCGGGAAACGATGAGCAAAAGAAAAAGTATTTGCCAGATTTAGCTGCGGGAAATTATTTAGGGGCTTTTGGCAATACCGAACCCGAGGCCGGATCGGATGCGGGAAATATCAAGACGACAGCCAAGAAGGACGGCGATAGCTACGTCCTGAACGGCGCGAAGATTTTTATCACCAACGGGGCAAAGGCCAAGTTCTATACAATCACGGCATCCACAGATCCGACGAAGGGGAGCAGGGGTGCTTCTATTTTCATTGTCGAGGATGGAACACCAGGATTTTCCTATGGCAAAAAATACGAGAAGCTGGGCATCCGGGGATCGGCTACCTGTGAATTGGTGTTCGAAGATTGTCGCATCCCGCAAGAGAACATCCTCGGTAAAGAGGGAATGGGCTTCATCGTTGCTATCCGGACTTTTGATCGGGCCCGACCGGGCGTCGCCTCCCAGGCCGTGGGAATCGCCCAGGGCGCTCTGGATTATGCGGTTGAGTTCAGTCGAACCCATATGCGTGGAGGCCAAGCTATCTCCAGCTACCAGAGCGTACAGGCCATGCTGGCGGATATGGCCACTCAGATCGAAGCCGCCCGTACGCTTACGTATACGGTCGCTCGAATGATCGATGCCGGGGAAAAGGATTTTGCCAAAGGATCGGCTATGACCAAACTCTTTGCCTCAAAGGTTGCCGTGGATGTGGCGGAGAAGGCCGTATCCATTTGTGGGAGTCAGGGGGTAACCCTCGACTGTCCCGCTCAAAAAATCCTGAGGGATTCGAAGATCACTGAAATTTACGAGGGGACGAGCGAGATTCAACGGGAAGTGATCGCCAGGCATCTCATCAAAGAGTCGGCTTCGATAAAGTAAGTTCGAAATCCAACCTGAATATAAAAAAAGGTACTCCCCAGAGGAGTACCTTTTTTGTGTCGCTATGTCCTTCCGATTATCCCAAAACGGTGGGATGGGAGTTCACACCCTAACCATGATTGGGATGTTCCCCGCGATTGAAGGGGATTTGTATCCTGGAGAATATCATAATCTCCTTGTTCTCGACTTCCAGACGCATGGTGTAGGCCACGGTTTCCACATCCGAAAGACACTTTTCCGCCCGGGTCAGAAGATTTCCCCATCTGTCACGGTATTCAAAATGAAAAGCGCGGACGCCGGTGATGACTGGAGAGTCGTTATTCCAGATGGTTTGGAAATTGAAGCTGTACGTCTGAAGGGCCCGTTGGTCTGAGGCAACGATGAGCCGGTCGGATTGTGCCGTGACGATATGATGTGCTCGCATCAGGTTGCTGCTCATTCGGTCCAGGACAGTCTGTACGTCGTCGGGTAGTTTACCGCCATAGCTTCGCACTGGCGTAAGATTCGGATGATTCAGAGCGCGAAGACTCATCCAAACACATGCACTGAGAACGAATATGCCAGCCATGATGAATGCGTGCTGGCGGCTTGTTCTCAGGAATTGCATCGGGCTTCCTTGGGTAGGGGCGATCCAGTGAGACTGCGATCTGGATGCAGTCGGATTGTTTGAATCATCGGTCCGTCGGACAACATACGAACCCTTATGATACTGACGTCATGATTCTGAATGAACGGCAGGCAGCATTGATCCAGAAAACCTTCAGGAGCGATAAAAACGTTTGATTGGGGTGGTGATTCATTCGGTTTGTTCCGCATTCGTGTGACCCTTTCTTTCGTCTTTTAAACTGTAAAAAACAACTGCAAAGCTCGTGCCATTAAAACAGGACGCACCATGTCCTTTTATCATATGCAACGATTACGCCTAATCTATAAAATATTAAATAGTTGGATGAAGGAGGTTAAAAGCGAGCTTCGAAGGGTTCAAACTGCAAGTAGTGAGAGTTGTACAGGTGAATGCCTCTTTCCGAACACGTGAGAGATAATTTGTCAGAAATGAACATCATCTAACCGGCAAGAGACATTACAGCACTTTTGCCAGCTCGTCTCTTTCGAAGGGCTCCAGAGGCTCGTATGCCTCCCCGCGACGGATGGTCAGCCCTTCTTCCTTGCGTACGATTTTACCGATGGATTGGCAAGGTATGTGGACAGATCCCAGAGCGCGACGAACGGTGTTCACATTCTGAGCATCCAAGACGATAAGCAAGGCTCCCGAGGAGATCAATCCCAACGGGTCTATGCTGAGGACGTCGCAAAAGGCCCGGGTCTCGGGAAAGATGGGAATGGAATTGCCATCGATGCGCAATCCACATCGTGCTGCCTGACCGAGTTCCCACAAGGCTGTGGCTATTCCGCCTTCTGTTGGATCGTGCATGCCGTGAATGCGGGCTGCTCTGGATGCCGTGAGAGCGGCCTTGACGACCGAGATTCCAGGGTCGTCGTGAAATTTTTTGGCTCGGTCGATCAGATCGGTGTCGATGCGTGAGGACAATTCCCCTCCTTTTTCCGAGGCCAGGATCGCCGTGCCTTCTATGGCTATACCCTGTGTAAGGAGCACGGTATCGCCCGGAGTTACCCGCTCCATTGTCACGAGGTCGTCTTTGCCAACTTCACCCATCATCTGACCGATTAAGATCGGTTGGTCGACTCTCGATGTGATTTCTGTATGACCTCCGATGAGGCTCACGTCCAAACGGTGACAGGATGCAAGGATATCGTCGAATATACCTTTGACCAGGGCTTCGTCGGATTTCCCCGTGGGAACCAGGAGAGTGGCCATGAACCACCGCGGTTCGGCTCCTTTTACGGCCACGTCGTTGGCGTTGATGTTCACGCCGTACCAGCCCAGGCGTGTTTCCGTGAATGTGATGGGGTCAGTCGTTACGATGAGATACCGGTCTCCCATGTCCAGAACAGCCGCATCCTCTCCTATTCTGGGGCCGATGGTGACGCGCGTGTCCCGGCAGTCGATTTCTTGAAGGAGTTTGGCCAGTGTGTCGGGCGGTAGTTTTCCTGTAGCAAAGGGTGTCATCGGTTCGTCCTCACGGATCGGGCACAAATGTCCAGATTGTGTTTTTGTATCGCGAAATTCCACTATACCCGGTTTTATCCAGAAGCACCATGGCCCTGTCGAAGGCAGCGCCGACTTCCTGGGGCTTGTGAGCATCGGACCCCAAGCATACGGGTATATCGAGGGAGCAGGCCATCCGCAAAAGGTCCTCGCAGGGATAAAAGTCTGCCGGATGTTTTCGCAGTCCCGATGTATTCAGCTCCAACGTCAATCCTCTCTCCGCTATCGTATACAGAACGTCGATTCCCGCAGTGCAAATGTCATCAAGGGCATGGGGGAGCATCCACTTAACCAGGTCCATATGTCCAACTATGTCGATAAGTCCCGATTGAATGCCTCGCCGTATGCTCGTGAAATAATGATGAATGGTGTGCCGCTCTTCTTCTCTCGAAGTCAGGTTGGCCTCGTTAAAAATGGATTCACCGTCGATGAAATGGACAGAGCCGATGACGTATTCCACGGGAAAATCGTGGAGCAGCCGTTCCAGGAAAGATTCAAATCCCGGATAAAAATCGGCCTCGATCCCCAGCCGAATCCGTATATCCGGGTATGCTTCTCTCAACCGCTGTATGTCCTGGACGTACTCCGGGAATTGGGTGAGCGTCATCCTGTGAGCAGGGTCGTAGCCCGAGTCAGCGGGTGCATGGTCGGCAAAACCAATTTCGTCCAGCCCTTGTGCGATGGCTTGCTGCACATACGCGTCCATAGAGCCCGATGCATGGTGACAGCGCTCTGTGTGGAGATGGTAATCAGCCCGGCCTGTCAATCCGTGTTCCTTCTGAATTCTTCGAAAAGGTTTTCCAGTGCCCGGCATTTTTCTGCCGGCAAGCCACATCGCTTGGCGATGTGGAGGGCCACTCTCCCTAAATCGATATACGAATCGATGAAACCCGGATCGACGGCTTTTAGAGCAATCAGGTGCTTTCTAACGGTTTGAATATCTCCCCGCTGGACAGGACCCGTCAATGCATTTTCAATACCGTGTTGTTCCATGTTATGCAGCGTGGCCTTGATCAGCGGAGATAGATGTTCCATGCCGTTGCTTTGTAAGCTTTTAGGGAGCAGGTTCTGAACGATAGACATCAACGATACGAGATAATTGGAAGCCATCGTACATCCGGCATGGTAGAGTGTCTTATCGGCCTTGGACAGGATGAACGGCTTGGCGTCGATAGCCCGGGCTAGGTTGGCCAGACGGTCGCAACCTCGAGGATCGCCCTCCAGAGCGATGGATGCATCGTTCCATTTGCCGTTAAAATCTTCGGTAAACGTATAACAGGGATGGAAGGAGCATACAGCCGTTCCCCGTGAGCGAAGGGGGGACAGGACGTCCGAAGGCAACAGTCCGGACGTATGGGTCACTAGCGTGTTCTTCTCCAATGACGTCGATTCGGCCAGGGCCCGACCCACGGATTTTATCTGGTCATCAGGTACAGCGATAAAGAGAATGGCTGTCTGAGGATCGATGTGCCGAACATCATCGGAGCTTGTCCTGGCATGGCACTTTGCTTGACACTGCCTGGCTTTTTCAATATCGATGTCAATAACTGAGGCAATGGAATATCCGTGACGGTAAAAGAGGTAGGACAGGGCTTGTCCCACTCGGCCTGTCCCAATAAAGCTGAGACATTCTGAATTTTTTTGCGTTCTTTGATGCATAGCTGGTATTTTTTTACAAGTCAAGGTTAAATTAACAAATTCCAAAATTTTTGTCAATGAAAAAGAACTTGTGCAAAACGATGAAAATAGCTATCTTATGTAAATTTCAACGGGATATTCTGCAGAATATGCTAATTCGATCGAAGGAAAACACGTTTACGGCACGTTTTATCGGAGGCGAAGAATCCGTATTCCTGAAAGGGATTACGCTTCTCGAGATACTCGAGTACATCCGTCTGCCCAACCCGGAGACCATCGTCCTGGCCAAGCTGAACAACCGGATTTATAATCTGCGGGAGTCAGTCGAAGAGGATTGCCTCATCGAGTGGGTACCCCTGCAGACACGAGAAGCACTGCAATCCTATCAGCAAACCCTCAGTCTCGTGCTGTTTCGTGCATTCCATGAACTCTATCCAAAACAGAAGCTGATTGTCGGTTATACAACTTTCAACGGGATTTGTGTCGAGCTGCTTGGCGGCATCCGTGTGCGGCGACGGACGCTAAAGAAGCTGAGAGCTCAGATGGAAGACATCATCCAGAACGACGAACCCATCGAACCGGTCAATCTTCTAAGGAATCAGGCACTGGTCTATTTCAAAGAACAGAAGGAACGTCCTCCGTATCCTTTGGAAAATCAGGATGAGTCAAAGATCACGTTGTATCGATGCGGAGAGGTCGAAGAATATCTGGGATATCCTCCTTTTCATTCAACGAGATACGTGAAGACGTTCGACATCCTGCGAAAGCGATCCCGATTTATTCTGCGTTTCCCCGAATCCCAGGAGATACAACGACTCACCCCCGTCGTGAAGCAGGGCAGGCTGCTCCGAGTCCACGGCGAGTATGCACGTTGGAAGCGAGTTCTGGATATTCAGAATGCCTCTGCCGTGAACGATGCCGTCCGGAATGGATATGCCTTGGATATGGTTCAGATTGCCGAGGGGTTGCACGAGAAGAAGATCGTGCGAATTGCAGATACCCTGTTGCGAAAGCGTAAGAAACTTCGACTCGTCCTCGTCGTGGGACCATCGGCTTCGGGAAGGATGGCTCTGACCCGGCGATTGGAGATTCATTTACGTGTCAACGGCATGAAGCCGGTTGTGCTTTCCCTGAACGACTATGTGCTGGATACGGAAAGTGCCGTCGATGATACGACCGATGACTTTGAATCTGCCTATTCCAAGATTGTGGATGCCTCGCATTTGAATCATGTCGTCGACAACCTTCTGGAGGGCCAGAAAGTGCAAGTCCCTCGATACGATCCCCGGAAAAAGAAACGTGTTCCCGGTCCCACGAAGGTCCTGGAACGCCATCAGCCCATTCTCATCGAGGGAGGGTATGACCTTTTCCATCGCATCGGTCGGAAGATTCCCAAGAGCAGGCGATTGCACATCTATGTAGACGCCCTGACTCCGTTGAGGGTCACCCGTCACTATCGCGTAGATGCCGGCGATATCGGATTGATCCGGCGACTGATTCGTAATCATTATCTCAGGGGTATCTCAGTGGCCGATACTATCATGTTCTGGCCCTCGGTCGTTCACAAAGATAAAAAAGAAGTCGCTCCTTTGCTGCAAAAAAGCGATGAGGTGTTCAATTCGTCTCTCGTCTATGAACTTTGTGTATTAAGGGTTAAAGGGGAATCCATACTACGGGCTGTGCCTCAAGACCATCCCAGTTTTCCGGAATCGCAGAGACTGCTTCAGGTGCTCTCGTATTTTGCACCCATTCCGCTCTACATGGTGCCCTCCCATTCTATCCTTCGCGAATTTATGGGTGAAACCCGTTTCGACAGACGCCTGGATGCCAAAGAACAATCGGATTGATTCCAATCAGGTCAAGTTAAACTATCGTGATAAACACTTCCTATCACCGATATCCCAATATAATAACGATCATCAAGAATTCTTTAAACCGGACATAGGGGTCCCAGATTTTTCTTGACTGGCACTCTCGAATTGCCTAAGTTTGTACGGGATGCACGAACGGTCAAAAAAGTCATAGCATGCCTAAATGGTGAAAGGTGATACCATGTCCGATTTAACTGCCGCTGTTCCCTGGGGAATTCTTGTCAGGCTTTTTCTTGCCGTTTTCCTGGGAGGACTGATCGGTCTTGAACGGGAGTTCCATGGACGGCCAGCAGGTCTGAGAACACACATCCTTGTCTGTCTGGGAGCGACGATGATTATGATGATACCGGAGCTTCTCTCCCCCCGATGGCCCCTACTGAGTACGTCTGCGAATGTCTGGATGGATCCCGGGCGCATCGCTGCCGGAATCGTAACAGGCATTGGATTCCTGGGTGCGGGTACCATCCTGCGTATCGGGGATATCGTCCGGGGTTTGACCACGGCAGCCTGCATCTGGTTTACGGCGGCCATGGGCGTGATGATAGGGAGTGGCCATCTTATTCTGGCTGGTATTTCCGCGGCCATCGGACTTCTCGTCCTCCTGGTATTCGAGAGACTGGAGGACTGGATATCCCCAACGGTTTATCGAATTATCCGTGTGCGTGTGCGGAGCGAGCATATCGAAGGCGCCGAGCGTCGGACGAAAGAAATTCTTCGAAAATTCCAAATCCAGATACAAGACCGTTCTTATCGGCTTCAGAAAGACAATGATGAGATGGAAATGACGTTTCAAGTCAGGACAAAAAAGGACGTGGAGAACAAGGATGTAGTGATGGAACTGGGAAACATGGAAGGCGTTATCACCGTACTGTGGGATCGATTATAAAATCATTGACGTTGAAATCGGACACTATCAGACATGGAAGAGAGAGATAAAGATTTTTATCACAAACTACGCCTGAAGATTAAGGATTGGTCGGAGAAGGAGGAAAACCGATCCTACCGATGGACCAAGTGGCTACTCTTGGGTCCCGACCTTTTTCATCTTCTGATTCGTCTTACCGCCGATCCGGATGTGCCGATGAAAGAGAAGGCCAAACTGGCGGCTGTGATCGCATATTTTATTTCTCCAGTCGATCTTGTTCCGGAATTGATCCTGGGGCCGACCGGGTTTCTCGATGACATCGTTCTCACAGCCTACGCACTCAACGCCATCATCAACAACATCAATGCGGACATTGTTCAGAGGCACTGGGCGGGCGAGGAAGATATCATTGTCGTGATCCAGAATATACTTCGTTTGGCGGACAGGATGGTGGGATCGGGCCTGTTTAAGCGATTGAAGCGTGTCTTGAAGTAAGGCGATAAATAGAAATGGTATGAATGGGCGTCCGGAGGCGCCAAATGCTCAGGAATCTCCATGCGTCGTGTTTCGTATGTAGGATCGAGAGCGTACATTGTTATATTTTTCGTAGGATGACTCTCTATGATCATTAAAGATTATAATCGTTCCCGTAGTATTGAATGGTAGACCGGTCACCATTATCGGAAACGGAAAAACGAAGATGGACATCCAAATCATCCGATCAAACCTGTGTCATAGGGAAACCCTCATTATCATCTGCGATACCTACGTTATTAAGAAAATCGTTGATTTTTTAGTATCTATTGAATAATTTATCTCCAGAGCACGACTGGATTCGATGACGTTGATCTTGCTTAACTCCTCATCCAAGGAGACGGTATGGTACAATTCGCTGTCCTCGACTGGGTATGGATGGTTCTTTTTCTTTCGCTGATGATCGGTTGTGGTGTGCTTTTCTACCGGCTGGGAAAACGGTCGGAATCGGATTTCTTTTTAGCCGGGAGGGGATTACCGTGGTGGCTGCCGGCCACGTCGGTATACGCCACGCACACGGCCACGGACACGCCCATGTGGGTGACGGGTGTCATCTACAAATACGGATTTGCCGGAATATGGTACACCTTTTTCTCGGCATGGTGCGCTATAAGCGCTTTCGTTTCGACACGGATTTTCCGGCGGTCTCTGGCCTTCACGCAGGCAGAGTGGCAGGGCTTGAGATTCGGAGGCCTGGGGAGTGAATTACTCCGGGGCTGGATGGCGGGCTGGCAGGTGTTCATGAACATGTTCATCCTGGGATGGGTGAGCATGGCCATGGGCAAGGTGTGCCATTATGCCTTTGGCTGGCCCATCTGGGTGGGATTGACGGTCTTCACGGCCGTGTGCGCTATCTATGTGCTGTCTGCGGGGTACAGGGGCGTGGTTATGGCCGACTTTCAGCAGGGGATTATTGCCTTTTCGGTGATCCTCATCGTATCAGTTTGGGGTATCGTAGCCGCGGGAGGCCCCCATGCCATCATCACAAAATTGTCGGATTTAGGTCAATCCTGGAGGCTGAATCCGTTCCACTTCACGGGATTGTTCACGGGCGACTTTCCGTTGGCCTGGTTTATCACGATGATGGTCATCGCCGTGATCGGTGGATTCGGTATGGGAACATCCATCGACTGGTATGCCGAGGCGCAGCGCATTCAATCGGCCAAGACCGTCCGGGATGCATCCTACTCCATCTGGTGGGGCACGGCGCTGGTGGTGATACGGAACTCGATCTGGGCCGTGGCCATCCTGGGCTTTTTTGTTCTTTATCCCAATATCGCGGAACAGAGTGAGTTCGAGCTGGGCTGGTTTCGGCTGGGATTCGATTATCTGCCCGTAGGTATGATGGGTCTTTTCTTTGCCGCCATTCTGGCTATCCACCTGTCCACCATCTCTACGCACCTGAACCTGGGCGCCGTATACGCCACCAGGGATATTTATCATCACTATATCAACCCCGATGCAACAGAATCCAAGCTTATCTGGGCGGGACGGTTCTCCACGCTCCTGCTTCTTTTAGGCTCGTTCGTATTTGGCCTGATGATGAAAGAAATCACCCAATGGTTGATCTTTGCAATCTGGCTGATGGCTGCCGGCATCTGGCTCCCCAACATCCTGCAGGTGATCTGGTGGCGGTTCAACGCGTGGGGGTATCTATCGGCATGGATCGCCAACCTGGGTTTGTCGTGGCTGGTGGTGTGGGTGCTCCCGATGTTTGGCGTTCTTCCCGATCTGCCCGATTATCTTCAGTTCTGGGCACTGATGGTACTGACCATCCTGGTGTATCTGCCCGTAACGTATTTGACGAAACCCGAAGACATGGACCATCTCGTGAAGTTTTATGTGATGTCCCGGCCCATTGGATTCTGGGGGCCCGTCCGGAAAGAAGCCGAGAGACAGGGATTGCCGGAGAAAATCGAACATGTTAGCTGATCCGATTTTTCTTATTCGTATTGGAGAATCGGATACGATACGAAACTTTTAATACGTGGTGATCATTTAAAAAATATATCCATGTAACGGAAATATCATTGGAAACAATCAAATAAGGATGGATAAGGATGTGTGTCAAACATAAGCCTGTTGGCCAAGGAGTCGGACTATGCGTTTGATTCGTCGAGAATGGACACCGGCCGATGCGGATGAATGGACTAAGGAAGACTGGATCGCTATCGTTTTGTCTCCACTGGCCTATGTGGCCATAGCCGTGGGTGTTGCCCTGAGTCTTCTGCTCCTTCCCGTGGGTTTCATCATCCTGGGGATTGCCGTAGTAATGACGGTTTTAATGCACTGGGTCATCGATCCAAAACTTAAGACCATATCCCAAGACTATGAGCAGAAGCAGAAACACTTTCTCCAGGAACTGGAAAAGACACAACGGTGGGAGGACGTCTGATGAGTCAGGGTTTTTGGGTTGTCATAGGAATGTCGATAGCCTATGTGGCCTCGTTCATGGGTCTGCTGTTCGCATGGATTCATTATCGAAAACGGAAATCGGGGAGAACCACACCATCGAATGAGAGGAGTTGATCGCCATGGTTGCTCTGCTTCAACAATCGGTCCGCATCGGAAAACCCGTATATGGCATCATCATACCGCTCCTGGTCTTTATCGTCTCGTTTATCGTAACGTGGATTCTGTACAAGCATTTCTCAAAACATTCTTGAAGTCTCTATGTCGATTCAGGATGAACCCATCATCTAACGGGTAATGTCTTATGGATTTCGATTTATACACCATACTCAGAATAGCGACTGTTTTTCAGTTTTTGTTCTTCGTATTTTTTCTGATAAGTTATAAAAAAGGAAGACGGCTGAGCAACCAACTTCTTGCCGTGTTTCTATTCTCCAAAGCCCTGTGTTACCTGGACGGTTTGTTATTTCATTTTCGGCCTGCCGTGGTTGAATGGTCACCCCATGTCTTTTTTATCGGAGAATCGTTCGAGCTATTATTGGGACCTTCGTTGTATTTTTACATCAAATCCCTGGCTTATAGTGATTTCAAACTCGAGAAACGGCAATGGGTACACCTGATTCCCTTTGTCGTTCATTTTATTTTTATGGTATCCATCTTTCATATTCATAGCGTTGGAGTCAAACGGGAGTTGCTGGCAAATCCGGACTTCGTATATTTTAAAAACGTTGCTTTCTCTATGATATTGATCTATATTCATTTTTTGGCTTATAGTATTGCATCTTTGTTTGTGTTATCCAATTATCGATCAAAGTTGAAAAACCTCTACTCCACAATCGATCCCATCCAACTGTCCTGGTTGCGTTTTATAGCGATTGGCTTCATCATTATCTGGGTGAGTGGTCTGATTAATCTTCTAATGCAAATCAACGGATACAGTATCCTGATCCCGTGGTCTTTTATAATCTGCGGTATTTTTCTTTTTGCTAACATTATTGTTTTCAAAGGCTTGAGGCAACCTGAGATATTTTCGGGGATAAAGGAGACATCAGAAAAACAAAGATACAGGAAAACAGCCCTTCCCCAGCATGAGATGGACCGGTATTTAAAGAAAATAAAACAATACATGGGCACTGAGAAGCCTTATCTGTCGCCCTCTCTTACTTTACACGAACTCGCCCAAAAACTTTCATTGCCGCCGCATTGTATTTCACAGGTCATCAATCGCTGCCTGAATCAAAATTTTTACATCTTTGTCAATAGCTACCGGATCGAAGAGAGTAAACGTATGCTGGAAGAAACCACAGAGAGAAAGAAAACTGTACTGGAAATTCTCTACGAGACCGGTTTCAATTCGAAATCGACATTCAATCATGTTTTCAAGAAACAGACCGGGATGACACCGACTCAATATATTCGTCTGCAAAAATCTTGATTGGCAATCTTGTCGATACGAACCACCCACCTTTTTCAAATGGCCCTGTTTAGAAGTACAACCTTGTGTATTTGGACGATTTTTCTCGAAGATTTCACTATCTTAACAAGGATTCTAAGCTGATCGTCACTGTTGGGATAGAAAAATTGTGTGATCCTGGATGTTGGCGAAAAGCGTATTGAATCAACGGCTTGGAAATTTAAACGATTAAGGGGGACTATTCCTATACACCCAGAGTGCTATCAGGTGCAAAGGGATTGGTTTGTAAGATTGAAAAAAATTCATAGGATCAACTTTAAATCTAACGGGAGGCCCTTATGTTAAAACGTCTCAAAGGTCTGAACAGACGTGAATTCTTGACAAAAAGTATCACTGGGATGGCTTCCATCGGAATCCTGGACATGTCGAGAAAGCGGGTGTTGCCCACAGATCCACTGGGAATCGGGCAGACCACAAAAAAAGAGATTATCACAAGGACGCTGGGAAAGACCGGTATACAAATTCCTATCGTCAACATGGGTGTGATGAATACGCTGGATGCAGCGTTGGTGAAAAAGTCGTACGAGATCGGTGTCCGGCATTTTGATACGGCTGCATGGTATATGCGGGGTGGAAACGAGGAGATGTTGGGTCAGGCCATCAAAGACCTCAATGCCCGCGATAAGGTGATCATCAGTACAAAAGTCTACGTACCCACCCAGCAGAGAAACATAACACCGGAAGCTGCGAAGGAGACCTACCTGCGTATTGCAGGAGAGAGTCTGAAACGGCTCCAGACCGACCATGTGGATATCCTGTATTCTCATAATGTCCCGGACCTAAAATGGCTCAACAACCCCGGCATCATCGAAGCGCTACAGCAGTTGAAGAAAGAGGGGAAAACCCGATTTATCGGATTCACAACCCATATGAACATGACAGAATGCATTAAGGATGCCATCCGGTCTGGAGTCTTTGATGTCATCGAAACAGCCTACAACTATTCCCTCAGCGATGAAGAAGACTATCGAAACACCCTTCAGCAGGCGGTAAAGAAAGGCATCGGCCTTGTCGCCATGAAAACCCAGTGCAGTCAGTATTGGTACCGACAGAACCTTCCCCAGTCGCTTCAAAAATTCTACGAGGGGAAAATCGTGCATACAGCCGTGCTGAAGTGGGCCCTGAAGAACGATTTCATCACCACGGCCATTCCCGGATACACGACTTTCCAGCAGATGGAGGAGGATTTCTCTGTTGCCTACGACCTCGAATACACGGAAGAGGAAAAGAAATTTCTGGAAGATCGCAAGGTGAAACTGTCTCTGGGTTACTGTCGTCAGTGTCAGACATGTCTGGCCACATGTCCTTACGGTGTCGATATACCGACATTGATGCGTACGCACATGTATGCGTCCTGTTATTCCAATTTCTACCAGGCACGAGATGCCATGGACAGTATTCCGACAGAAAAGGGCCTGCGTGTGTGTCAATCGTGTCAGTCGTGCAACGCTTCCTGTGTAAACAGAATCGATATCGGACAACGGATCGACGAGTTGAAGAATCTGTTTGTTTGAATAATAACTTATCTGTGATGTTTGCCTCCTGTATTTTTCATTCTCAGGGGGCTTTTTCTTGTCCGTAGGCGATTTTATGAATCCGTGAGAAGTGAGATCATGTGGCTCTGATCGATTTTTTCTACGGATGATGGAAGATGATCAGGCATCGTGACACAGAACGAGTTCTAACATATTGACGGCCGTTACGATGTTTCGGTTTTTTTCTATGGATGGATAAGTATCAATGGTTTTGGTCATTCAGACTCTTGATGCTTTCGATGATGCCGATCAGTTGACCGTCTTTGTCGCGGAAGGGTGTAGCCGTCATGATAGATGGGAAGGGAATATTGCCCGGTAAATATTGAATGATCTCGCATTCGACACGGTCGGTGTTTCCATGAAGTTTAAACAGGGGGCATTCAAGACTGTGGCACAAAGAACTGCGGAGTACGCTGTAACATTTTTTGCCGATTATCTCATTCTCTTTCATTTTCAGTAAATTCAACAAGGTTCCATTCACGCGCAATACGTTGAACTTCTTGTCGACAACGCGTATGCCGTCGGAGACCATGTTGAATATCCCATCGAGTTTGGCATGGGCCAGACGAACTTCTTCTTTAATCCGTTTCCGTTCCGTGACATCCCGAATGATGCTGATCCAGGCAGGACGACCCTGATATTCGATTTCATCGGAGCGAATGTCCACTTCCATTCGTTGACCGTGTTTTGTGATGTGTGTGTACACAAACGATTGATCCACGTTGCGTACGTCTATTGTTTTACGCACCTTTTCGTGGTCTGTTTTAGGATGCAAATCAAAGGGTGTCATTGATTTCAGTTCGTCTTCGGAATACCCGTATGTTTTGAGAAACGCAGCATTACAGTCGAGAATTCCGTGGGATTGTTTATCGAAAATCACAACGGAATCTACAATTCTGTTGAAAAGAGAACGATACTTTTGTTCACTTTCCCTCAGGGCCTTTTCCGCGGTTTTTTGTTCGGTGACGTCCGTGAACGATACCATCAAGCCGATGGGATTTCGATCCCTGTCCGAGATGACCGCCACGGAAATACGCGCGTCGAATGACGAACCGTCTCTCTTTGTGGCAGGGATTTCCTCATCCCAGCAGACACCTTCGCGCCCCTTCATCCGAGATTTATTAAACGTCGCACCGGACATCCGCCAAAAATCCTTGGCCGGTCTTCCCAACACGTCCTTCTCCTCCTCATATTCCCATAACCGCAGGAATGAGCGATTGACATAGGTGAGATATCCCTCCGGATCGACCATGGCCATAGCGATGGGGGATAGAGCGATCAGATCGTCCTTGAGTTTCAGTATTCGATGGGCATCCGTATCATCCTTTGGAACCGCACCGGCGACCCCAATCTCTCCGGTATTCAGTTTGAAAATATCGTACTCACGCGTTGGATTGATGCGGCAATTATCGTGTTTCGTTAGGCGTATGCGTCCTGGCTTTCCGCTGCGGTATACCTTCCGGAGTGCATCCAAGAGGCCCGAACTTTTGGCATCGGGAAACAACGCAGCCAAGTTTTTCCCGACAATATCCTCTTTAGCCATCCCATGGATTTTCAATCCGGCATCGTTGATATCTTTAAGGATGAATGCTTTGCCTTGAGCGCGAAAAACAGCCACACCAAAGGCAGCAAGTCGGAAAAGTTCATGATATGTTTCTTCACACCTTGCAGGCTCTTGGTCCACGTTGCCCGCATGAAGCGCTGTTTCGATGACTGTCTTCAATTCTTTGTTATGAAAAGGTTTGACGAGGTATCCGTGTTGTTCCGTTCGTTGGTTATGCTGGATATTTTGTTCATCGGTCCGAGGCATCAAACGGATGACAGGAATTTGGAATTGATGGATGATCTCTGCGTCATCGATGCCATCGTCTCTCTTGCTGTGCATGATATCCATCAAAATAAGATCGGGTCGAACTGTGTCGAGGTTACCGGCGGCTGCCGAAACAGATGCAACCACTGTTGGAACATCATATCCCAGTTCCAGTAATTTCGTACGTAATTCTACGGCACTTCTTTTTTCATCGGCCACGACGAGGATTCGGGCACTGGCCATGGGTGTTCCTCCACGGGATCCGATTATAAACTATTCACTGAATATGCTGCAAAGTCTTTGCCATAGCCCTCGCAGAATAGCTTGTTATAAACTACTATTTATCGTTTAATTAGGAATATGATAATATTACGGACATCCTTCTGACTCCTGAAAGAGGAGACGAATTGCCCGGCAGGTAGGTAATTTTTCCTGTATGAAAATGATAAAACAGTATTCGTGCCAGTTATCAAGATGGTTTAAAAGCGATACGAAAGGCTGTCCCATTGGTTCGGTCGATGTGAATAGAACCTTCGAGTTGATCCTCGGCAAGAATTCGGACCAGGTGTAATCCCAAGGATTGGGTTTGCCCGATATCCAAATCCTTTGGAATACCGATTCCATTATCCCTTACCGTCAGTACGATATCACCGTCATCCGATTCTTTGATGATTACATCGATTTTCGCTTTTCCTTCCCATGTCGGTGGAAATGCATGCTTGAGGGCATTGGAAAAGAGTTCATTGATAATCAATCCGCAAGGCACGGCTGTATCCACACCCAAGGAAATTTCTGCAACGTCCACATTCAGCTTTATGTTTTCGCCTTTCATGTTGTATGCCCGGTATAGACTAGCTATCAGGTTCTTGACGTATCCCGCAAAATCCACATGACTGAAATCGCTGGAGCGGTACAACTCTTCATGGACCAGCGCCATAGATCGAACGCGGTTTCGCGTTTCCTCAAACATAGCGAAAGAGGGTTCGTTCTCTACCTGTCTGGACTGAAGGTTGAGCAGACTGCAGATGACTTGCAGATTGTTTTTCACACGGTGGTGTATTTCTTTCAGAAGGATTTCTTTTTCCTTGAGAGATGCCTTTAAACGATTTTCGGTTTGCTGGCGCTCGGTGATGTCGCGGGCGATGCCCAATACCATGGTCTGGTTTTTAAATTTTAAGGGGTAGGCTCGTATTTCGACGGTGACTTGAGATTTGTCTTTCCGATTGAGTGTGAGTACATCAGGTCCGGTAGCCTGACCGAGGGCGTTCTTTGCAAGTATCTTGGCTGCTTTTGCAGTCTGATTGGCCGGCATAATCTTCAATTTCAAGAAACTCTTACCGATCAATTCTTCTCTCTTGTATCCCATCAATTTTTCGGCTGCTCTATTTCCATCGATAAAATTCCCTTTCAAGTCGTTCAAGTAGTAGGCATCGGGAGCAAAGTCGAACAGAATCTTGAACCATTCCTGGCTATCCCGCAAGGCCTCCTCGGTCAGCTTGCGGTCTGTAATATCCTGAAGGATTCCGAAGGAACCGATGATGTCTCCTGTTTCTTCGTCTCGAAGGGGGATGGAACTATCATTCACCCATTTCTCTTCGTTGTCTCGTGTACGGATGCGAACGTCGGCTTTGTATTGAGGAATTTTCCCGCGGATAAAGGCTTGGCGGCCCGCTTCTGGATCAGTCGGGATGTCCGGTATCAGTACCCTGACTTCTTCCAAAAGTTCGTAAAACGTACTTTCTGTGAATTCGTCCGGTGGAACGCCAAGAAGACTCTTGATCCCGTCACCCACGAAATCATAATGACCCCTACCGACGGTGGATCCAAAAATCAGACGAAAGGGAACGCCGGCAGCATTCTCGATGACTTGTCTATAGAATGTTTCCGAACGCGCGATGGCATTCTCTGCCTCTTTGCGACTTGTGATATCGACGATAACACCCCTCAACCCCACAATTATATCATCGCGAACGATAGGGCTCGAGTAGATGAGAACGGGAAACGTGCTGCCATCTTTTCGCAACGCTTGGTATTCGGTCGCTCCTAGTTCCTCGCCCTTTAATATTTTTTTTATATTCGTCGAGGCTCTCACCCTGTCCGCAGGAATGACCATATCGAGGCAGTTTTGACCTTTCTCAAAATCTTCCTGAGAATATTGAAAAGCCTTGAATGCGGCCAGGTTGCTGTACGTCAGGTTGCCTTCGAGGTTTGTCTCAAAGACAATCAGTGGAAGTAACTCGGCGAGTTCCCTGAATCGTTCTTCACTCAAACGAAGCGCCTCTGCCGCACGTTTACGATCGGTGATGTTATTGGTCATCAGGATAACGCCCTCGACGTTTCCTTTTTCATCGACGATGGGCGCGGCTTCGACTTCGAGATCGAGTTCAACTCTAAAAAGAGACTGATAGTGGACGACTTTACCGGTAATACTCTCACCAGCGAGAACACGGGAGAGGTCTGAAAGGACGCCGGCTTCTTTAATCGATGGCAACTCAGCCAGTTTTTTACCCAAGGCAGGAGACGTGACATTTTCTGGAACACCCGTCATTCGTAGCAAAGAAGGGTTTTCATAGGTAATAACACCCTCAGAATTCAGATACATGATACCCAGGGGAGCCGATTCCACCAATCGGCGATTGAATAATTCGGATTTGATGAGGGCCTTCTCAATGTTTTTCCGTTCGGTAATGTCTCTTACGATTGCCTGTATGTATTTTTCATGGACGATTTCCAGTGGACTCAATGAAACCTCTGCGTCGAAAGGCGTTCCATCCTTTCTGAGATGCATCCAGTAGAATCTCTGTACGTTACCTGCAAGAGCGGCATCCATCAATTCGATGGCTTTTGTTTTTGAGGGTCTGCCGTCGGATTGATGCTTGGGTGAAAAATCCCATGGATAGTATCCGATGATGTCTTCTTTCTTTTTACATCCGTACATCTCGAGAGTCATCCTGTTGCATTCGATGAATTGGTATTCGTGCATGATGAATATGGAGTCGCCGGCTCCTTCGAAGAGGTTGCGATATCGATCTTCACTCTCCATCAACGCCTTTTTAGAACGATCGTGATTCTTTTCCAGGCTTTCCAGATCAGTGATTCGTTGACGTAAAATGGCCAGCTCATCCAGGAGCTGTTTTTTTGTCTTGTTCTCATCTTTCATGTCGGTAATATCTCCATTCACGTCGATTTATAGTGTCGCCTATTCCCATACTCCAAATACAATTGCTATCTCAACCCGATGTGTAACGAGGCCCCTTCCATACAATACGATTTTGTGTCTCCAAGGATCATTTATCGGAATCAAAAGCGATTCCTGTGGTAATTTATACGTTTGGAAATTGTTGATAAGGGTATCGCCGGGAACGCCTGTACAACCTTCTTGCTTATCTGAGCCTAGTGAATCTTTATAAATTATAGAATAGGGGAAGGCCCATCCGTCGATGCCATCGAGACAGAAGAGGATAAACATACGGGCCCGATCAATGTTGTCCGCCCATCGTACTCGGGCAAATGCATGAAATATGGATAAGGGATGGGTTGTTCGAATACGATGATACGGTGTCGTCATTTTCCGTATTCGTTGTGTCGCAACCATTTCATTGCTTACTTACTCGATTACATCCAATGATTGTGACCTGTGAGTGTTGCCTCGCACATATTGCATAAATTGATGGTTGTTATACGAGCTGCTCTAAAAGGTCGCGGAGTTTTTGAAATTCTGTTGCTTTATCGAGAAAGTAATCTGCCCCTAAAGCAGCACATTTCGTTTTGTATTGCGGATACGGGTAGTTTGTAAAAATGATAACCCTTGGAATCGAGTTGTATTTTTGAATGTTTTTAAGTACGTCGATTCCGTTACCCTTGGGCATTCGAATGTCCAATACCACCACATCCGGTTTGCGATCTTTAATCAGTTTGATGGCAGCACCGCCATCCCGAGCCTGGCCGACAATCTCGCATTCCGGGAGTTCCGATATCATCGCCGTGAGTCTTTCGTGGATGAGCTCGGAATCGTCGGCAATAATAATCTTCAAGGGGTGTTCTCTCTTCTCTTTCAGAGTGATGAGAATGTCAAGAAATCACTTATACTCAGGCTATCGCATGAAACCTACTCTGTTTCAATAAAAAATGGGGGATGAATTTGGGGAGAGATTCATTACCTTAAGAAAACATACGTTTTCCTAATACAGCAATGAACAAATCCATCCCCCATTATAAGCGACTGAAGAAGAAGGAGTTAGAACGTTCAACGCCAATCGCTAATTTAATGGTAAGTTAATAATTTTTACTTCTTGGAGTATCGGTATAAAGAGGAATCGTGCATCCGATTTTATCCCATAATGCTGTCGGGATTTATCCTACAAGATTAATCGACCAGGCCATTCTTAATCGCGTAGTGGGTGATTTCGGCATTGTTCTGCATCTGCATTTTTTCCAGTATGCGAGACCTATACGTGCTGATGGTCTTCACGCTCAGGAAGAGTTTTTCAGCAATTTGCGTAACGGTTTTACCAGATGCGATCATGCACATGACCTGAAATTCACGATCGGATAGTGTCTCGTGGATGGGAGTTTCTGTGGATTTATCCAGATTGATGGCCAATTTCTCGGCAAGAGAAGCGGATACATATTTTCTACCCTGCGATACTCTTCGAATGGCTGCTGCCAGTTCATCGGGGGCACTGTCTTTGGATAGATAGCCGGATGCTCCGGCTCTTAATACACGAACGGCATACTGTTCCTCCGGATGAATGCTCAGGACGAGAATAGGCAGATCGGGTTTGGTATTTTTTAGATGCTTTAACACGTCCAGTCCGCTTTTGTCGGGTAGAGATATGTCCAGGACCAGTATGTCGTACCGGTTTTTTCGTGTTTTTTCCAGGACTTCTTGACCGTTTTTGGCTTCATCGACGATCATGTCGTGGGACTCTTCGACGATTTGTTTGAGTCCCCGCCTTACGATGGCATGATCGTCGCCAATGAGTATTTTAATCATATGAACTCTCCCTAGGACATCTTCGATGCCGTTTCCTTTTCCATGAGAGGAAGGGTCACAGAAAGAGTAGTCCCTTTGCCCTTTTCACCCACAATTTTAAGGTTACCGTTGAAAGGAAAAACACGTTCTTTCATGCCGATCAGGCCCAATGATTTGGTACCTGATATCTGTTCTTGGGTGATTCCAATCCCATTATCCTTTACCCGTAAGATTATCTTATTATCCTTTTTTTTAAGACTGATGTTGACGGTGGTGGCCCGTGCATGACGGGCGATATTGGTTAATGTCTCCTGAAAGATTCGGAAAATAGCGGTGGCTTTATCAGCATCGATGGAGATATCTTCAGGCCGGAAAGTCACCCGGCATTTTATTCCTGTGTGATCTTGGAATTCGCCGGCCTGCCATTCGATAGCGGCCACCAAACCGAGATCGTCCAGCAATCCCGGGCGGAGGTCTGCGGACAGTCTTTTAACCCGTTGAATCGTCGTGTCTAACAGGTTTAGCATCGATTTTGTTTTTTTCTGCAAGACCTTGTCGTCGGAGACCAGCTTGTTATCCAGCCAGTAGAGATCCATTTTCAAAGCCGTCAGTGCTTGGCCCAATTCATCGTGAATCTCCCGCGAGATTCGTGTACGCTCTTCCTCCCGCACGGATTGAAGATTGGCAAAAAGTTTGCGTAGCACTTCCCGTGATTTAATTAATTCCAACTCAAACTGTTTTCTCTCTTCCTCCAATTTTTTTTCTTTTGTTACGTCTCTTCCACAGCCAACGGTTCCGATACAATTTTTCTGTTCATCCCAGAAAGGAGCCTTATGCACATCCAGGTACAGAAACTTACCCTTTACATTCCCGAATTCGTCGAATCGCTCCGGCTTCTTGCTTTTCATCACGGCTTCATCCGAATCTTGACAGATTTCCCCGAATGTATGATAATCCGGGTCTTCTCGGTAGGCCCTCCGTTCTCTGTCCGCAAAGTACATATCGGTCTTACCGATGGGTTCGTCGGTATTTTCGGCGTTGAGAAGTTTTTGGCAAATGGCTTTGTTGGCGAATATGAAGCGTTTATTCATATCTTTTGCCCAGATGAGATCGGGGACGTTGTCGCACATCAGGCGCACCATCGAATAGAGGGATTTATACTGCTGTTCACTCTGCTTTAATGCCTTTTCTATTCTCTTACGCTCCGTGATATCCATCACACCGGCGATGGCACCCTTATAGTTGCCCTTCTCATCGAATATGGGAGAGGCTTCGAGAAGTGCGTACACCCTCGATCCGTCTTTTTTCAGAAATTCGAAATCATGAGATTCTTTGATACCATGTTTTCTTCGCTCCAAGTATCGCTGACCTATTTTAATACCTCCCTCATCCATGAAAGAGAACAAATGTTTACCCATCATTTCATCGATGGTATAGCCGAGAATCTCGGCCATACGGTCGTTCACGAATGTCGTATTGGAATTCTCATCGATTAGCCAGATACCCTCGTTCAGGTTTTCAACCACTTGCCTATACCTTTGCTCGCTCTCTCTCAGAGCTTCTTCAGCGTTCTTCCGTTCAGTGATATCGGTTAGAAAAGCCAGGGTAGCCGGTTCGTTTTCCCATGGGATTAAGACGGCATTGGCAGCCAGCCATTTAGTCTGTTTGTACTTATCGACGACGCGAAGGTTGTAACTTTTAGGCGCATCATGACCTTTGAGACGGTTTTGAAAGTTTTTCATGACAATCTTTCTATCGTCCGGATGAATAAAATGCGAAAAGTTGATATTGTCTACTTCCTCGGGCGAGTAACCTAAAATTTCCTTAATTCGGGGATTGATAAATTTAACCCGACCCTCTTGTGCTACTGCGATGATTTCATTCGCGTTCTCAACGAGGAGACGGTATTTTTCTTCGGATTCCTTCAGTGCCTCCTCGGTTTGTTTGCGCTCTGTAATATCCCGCACGATTTCCACGAAACCTTTGATGCTTCCATAGGTTTTCTTCAGAGGAAAATAGGATATTTCCAATTCGCGTTTACCGAGTTTAGGGTATTCATGGGTGTGTTCGTGCTGCACGGTTTTGCCCTTGAGACATCGGTCGGCATGTGGCTTGATGGTGTTTTCGAACATATTTTTTCCCAGGACATCCGAGATGGTATGTCCGATTACATCCGACCGTTTCAGATGGTGATAATTCAGGAAGGCTTCGTTCACCAGCAGGTATCGATAGTCCCTGTCTACGGCGGCGATCAGATCTTTGGAGCTCTCAACGGCCCGCTGATATTCTTTGAGCTCTTCCTCCGCCCGTTTTTTCTCGGTAATGTCTTCGACGGTTCCCTCGTAATACTGGATACGGCCCTTTTCGTTCTTATAGACCTTGGCACTTTCCCGTACATGCAAT